>Ga0206860_10048_pt1 | contig 31656 bp, 24 predicted proteins | sample Alteio_BWOrgCont_44_FD_152624 | JGI IMG/M metagenome (GOLD analysis project Ga0206860, IMG submission 152624) | Enriched cells from forest soil in Barre Woods Harvard Forest LTER site, Petersham, Massachusetts, United States -... | ecosystem: Environmental > Terrestrial > Soil > Temperate forest >...
TATTGACTGGAAAGGATTTTTTAACCGCGAAACAGGCGAAAACCGATTCCTTGTTCGGGTATTTCGCGGTTTAAAAATCCTGTCATCCTGTCCAAAATCTTTTCTTGCGATCTTTTGCGCTTCTTCGCGGCCATCCTTGCTGCTTCAATGGTCGCGTGAGTTCCAGGAATGACATCTTTGATTCGGCGGCGCCGGATATTTATCAAATCCAGACCCAGGCGCCTGGTCCGGCGGGCAGTTTGCCCATCACCGATCAATTGCTGCGGCACAGCCCGAGCGGCGATATTTTCGGTTTGACACAGAACGCGGGCATGGGCTGGAACCCGGCCGAGGCGGGACGCAAACAATTTCTGATCCTGAGCACGCAGGGCGGAATGCGCGCGCCCGACGGCAAGCCAATTGCCCTCGGTTATCACACCGGGCATTGGGAAATCGGGTTGCTCGCGCAGGCCGCCGCGGAGGAGTTTACCCGGTGGCAAACCATTCCCTTCGCCGGTTTTTGTTCCGATCCGTGCGACGGCCGGACGCAGGGGACAACGGGGATGTTTGACAGTCTGCCGTACCGGAATGATGCGGCGGTGATTTTCCGGCGGCTGGCGCGGTCGCTGCCGTTGCGCGCGGGGGTGCTGGGGGTGGCGACGTGTGACAAGGGTTTGCCCGCCATGCTGATGGCGGTGGCGGGCTTGCGCGATCTGCCGTGCGTGGTGGTCCCCGGCGGAGTGACGCTGCCCGCCGCCGGGGCCGAGGACGCCGGGACGGTGCAAACACTGGGCATTCGTTATGCGCACGGGCTGGTGACGCTTTCCGAAGCGGCCGACCTGGGTTGCCGCGCTTGCGGAACGCCCGGGGGCGGTTGCCAATTTCTCGGCACGGCGGCGACGGCGCAAGTGGTGGGGGAAGCGCTTGGGCTGTCGTTGCCGCATTCGGCGTTGGCACCTTCCGGCCAGCCGGTGTGGCTGGACATGGCCCGGCGTTCGGCGCGCGCACTGCTCGGCCTGGAGGAACGCAAGCTGGCCATGCGCGATGTTTTGACGGCAGACAGCGTGCAAAATGCCATGGTCATTCACGCTGCTTTTGGCGGCTCGACCAATTTGCTGTTGCACATCCCCGCCATCGCCCATGCCGCCGGTTTGAAAATTCCGACGGTGCAGGACTGGATTTCTGTCAATCGCCGCGTGCCGCGTCTGGTCAGCGTGCTGCCCAACGGCCCGGTGCATCATCCGACGGTGCGGGTGTTCCTGGCGGGCGGGGTGCCGGAAGTGATGTTGCATTTGCGCCGATTGGGCTTGCTCAACGTGGACGTGCTGACCGTTTCAGGAAAACCCCTGGGGGAAAATCTCGATTGGTGGGAAACTTCCGAACGCCGCCGCCGTTTCCGGGAATTGTTGCGCGAAAAGGACGGGGTGGACGCGGACGAGGTGATTTTTTCGCCGGAGCAGGGACGGGCGCGGGGCCTGGCCGGCACGCTGGTTTTCCCGCGCGGCAACCTGGCCCCGGAAGGATCGGTCGTCAAAAGCACGGCGCTGGACCCCGCGGTGGTGGATGCGAACGGCGTCTATCACCTGGAAGGGCCGGCGCGAGTTTTTGTCAACGAAAAGGACGCCATGGCCGCGCTCAAACAGGGGCGCATCCAGGCCGGCGATGTGATGGTGCTGGCGGGCATCGGGCCGCTGGGCACGGGCATGGAGGAAACTTACCAGGTAACCAGCGCGCTCAAGCATTTGCCGCACGGCAACCGGATTGCGCTTTTAACCGACGCACGTTTTTCCGGCGTCTCGACTGGTGCGTGCATCGGCCACATCGGCCCCGAAGGGCTGGCGGGCGGGCCCATCGGCAAGGTATTGGACGGGGATGTCATTCGCGTGCATATCGACCGCCAGCGCCATGAAGGGAGTATTGACTTGGTGGGGGAAGGCGGGCGGCGGTTCACGCCGGAGGAAGGAACCCGGATACTGGCCGGGCGGGCGTCGCGTCCGGACCTGGCGCCGCATCCCGCGCTGCCGGAGGACACGCGGCTTTGGGCGGCCTTGCAATCGGCCGGAGGCGGGACTTGGGCCGGATGCGTTTATGATGCGGACCGGATTATCCAGGCGCTTGCAGCTGGCCGGACGCCTCCGCCTGCTTCTTTTCCGCCGCCTGCGCGGTAAATTCGGCCAGCCAGCGTCGCGCCTCGTTGCGCAACGTTTCGCGGTCGTCCTTTTTCAATCCGTGCGGGTCGAAACGCAGGCTGCGGTGCAAATGGAAAATCCGGCGCAACCGGGCCGAATCCGGGAAGGCGAGTTCCAATCGTTGTTGCCACGAAAGCAACGGCTCGTTGGGCAGGCGGGACAATTGGGCCGCGGCCAATTGCTGGTTGATCAAATATAATTCCGAATCCAGTCCGGGCCACGGCGCCCGGTTGGCGTCGTCTTTCCCGGAAGCCCGGCGCTGGCGGCGTTGGTTGAGCATGATTCGGCCAATCAAGTACAGAATCAAGGGGACGAGCAACCAGCTTGTGTAACGGGCATAGGAAGTTTTGTTCCAACGCCATTTGGAGAATTGGAAGTACATATTGGACAAAGCGTCTTCAGCCGATTCCCACCAGGAAGGCTGCTCTGCCTCCTCCTTGCCCCAATTCGGCGGCGTGGTGTCGATCTGTTCCCAAAGCCCCGTGTCCGTGTTATAAGCCAGCGCCCAGGCGTGCGCATGCCGCGCGCGCACCAGATAAGTGTCCCCGTGACGCGCAGAGTCCGGCACGACAAATCCTGTCACATAGCGCGCGCTCACGCCGGCCTGGCGCAATAACAACACCGTGGCCGTGGCAAAATACTCGCAATGGCCGGTATGTGTTGAAAGCAGGAAGTAGCTCAGCCAGGTGTCCCTCATCGGGTCGCGATTTCGCGGAGGATCCAACGTATAAGTGAAGTTGGTCGCAAAATACCGCTCCACCGCCCGGATTTTTTGCCGGTCGGTCATCCCGGCCAGCTTCAATTCCGCCGCCACCTGGGCCAGCGCCGGTTTTTCTTTTTCATCCACCAGCAAATCCCGATCGCACGGCGGCGAATCAATGGACCGGTCCGGCCCAAAAAGAACCCGCACATCCAGCAGCCCCGGCCCGTTCTCCATCGTCACCACGCCCAAACGATTGGTTTTCACCTCCGCCGGCACATCGTCGATTTCAAATGTCCCATGGGGCAGGACCAGCATGCCTGAGCCGCCGGCGTAATAACGGGCGATCTCCACTTCCCTGGAGAACGTATTGGTCGGCAATAGTTTGACAATGTCGCCGCTGCCCATGGGCACATCGGCGGAAGTATTGTTGCTGGCCGACCAGGTTTCTTTCTTGTAAGCGTCCCAGGTTGCTTCGCGCAGCAGCGTCGGCATGGTTCCACCGGGTTCGGGACGGACGCGCAACACGATTTTTCCCGACTGCGGAATCGGCCCCGGGAAGCCGATTCTCGTCTGGAGTTCCCGGGGATCCTGCGTCGGCTGGAAAAAATCCGCAATCCAGGCGCCCAAAATGCGCTCCATCGAGTCTTGCATGCTCTTTAATTCCTTGTGGCTGAACTCGCCGGCGGTCGTGACCAGCAAGAGCAAGGTCAGCCAGGCGGCCAGCGACACGCGCCGGGGCCGGGCACTGGTCAGGGCCAGCGCGACCAGCAGGGTTATGCCTGGATAAAAGAAACTGTTCGCATGGGTCGAGGCGCTGGCCGCGAGCAGGCACAAGGCGAAATAGAAGAAGGAAATATTGAAAGATCTGCGGGCGAACGGACTCGCGGGCAGGCGCCGCAGCAGCCAGGAGAAGACAGTCAAAGGCATGGTGGCGCGGTTGCCATAAGCCTGCGCCAGCATGAGCGGGAAAAAGCAGCACGGCAGCCATTGCGCCAGGTTGAAGACGAAGAGCAACCGGTCTTCCCCCATCGAGTACAACAACAGCGCCGTTCCCACGAACAAGGCCCAGCACAGGTCGGAAATGCGATTGAGGTCGGAATTGGAAAATTCCCAGCGCGCGCGCACGAAACGGGCCCCTTCCAGCAGCACTGCCAGCAACACGCCCCACACCCCCTGGCCGGTTTGCCAGCCCCAGAAGAGCAGCGCGCCAGCCATGAGAAACGGAGGGGTTGTCATAACGACGCCAGTTTCTCCGCGATGCGGCCCGCCGGCAACACATGAAAATTTCCCGGCTGCGCCGCCATCGGCCCGGGGGGCAATTCCCGATCCTGCGCGGTCACGACAAACACGCGCAACGGCATGCCGCGCGCCAGCATGGTTTTGACCAGGCGCTGGCGCGGTTCGTCCCAACCCAGAAAAACGCACAGGCAACCGCTCAGGTCTGCGGCATGAGCAAACATCAGGCTTTCCAACGCGTCAAATTCCTTCTCCTGGCACACTTTCACCGAGGCCAGCACTTCCAGCACCTGTTCGATGTGGCCCACGCCGCGGCCGCTGGTAAAACAATAGGCTTGCGGGCCGACAAACATCAGGTCGAGCAACGAATCCTGGTTCTGGATGGTGTAAGCCAGCGAAGCCGCGACCGACACCGCTTCCTCGAAGATTTCCTCCTCAGCCGGTCCCCCAAACGTGTCCAGGACCAGGGCGTGCCGCACAAAAAATTCGTCCTGGTATTCTTTGACAATCGGCTTGCCCAGCTTGGCAAAACTTTTCCAATGCATCCGGCGCAACGCATCACCCGGCCGGTATTCGCGCAACGCGACAAACTCCTCCGATTCCCCGACCGACGAGGCCATGGACACGCCGCCCATTTGATACTTCATTGAGCCGGGCAGGTCGAAGACCGGCATGGCATAGCGCTTGGGCAAAATCAACACCGATTGCCGCGCTGGAATCTTGCGCAAGGAACGAAACAGTCCGAAGGGATCCGGGCAGGCCACAGTCGTTCCAGTCAAGCGCAGCATGCCGCGACGCAACGGCGTCAATTCCGCGTCGATGCAGCATTCGGCCGCGCCCGGCAGGTCCGGCACGGCCTGTTCCTGGACGTTCGCGCGTTTGTTGCGCCCCATTAGCCAGCGCCAGCGGTAATAGCTGTAAGTGCGATCCAGCCAGTTGCGTCCCTCCTCCCCGGGCTCGGGCGTCGAAACAAATTCCTGAAAGCTCGGGCGCGGGTCCGGCAATTCCTCGATCAGTTGCAAGGCGTTTTCCGGCCGCTTGGATTGGTTGCGCACCACGATGCGGTAATGCAATTGTTCGCCCACCGCCCCGAACTTGGGCAGGATTCGTTGCAGCGATAGTTTGGGCCGTCCAAAAGGCGTGCAAGCCGCGCTGATCAGCAAGACGCACGCCAGCAGCGCAAAAGTCTGGTAACAGGACGAGGCATTCGTGTCCGCCCCCAGCGCGGCCGCCGCGACCGTCCCGGCCAGCACCAGCCAGCCCGCCAGCGTGACCCGTTGGTGAAAACGATGCGTGATGGAGGCAAAGGTGTGATAATTGCGGTAGAGATAGCGTTTGAAAAAAGTGTCCCGTCCCGTCAACAATTTTTGCGGGGCGGAATGCCAGTCACTCCACGCTTTCCTCAACTGTCGCAAGGGCGCTACCATACAGCCTGGGGCCGGCCGCTCACACCGGCACCGGCACGCGTTTGACAATCTCGTCCACCACCTGCCGCGCTGTCACCCCGGAAAATTTCGCCTGCGGCTCCAGCACCAGCCGGTGGGCCATGACCGGTCCCGCGATTTCATGCACGTGCTCCGGGTTGACAAACTCCTGCCCGTCGAACAGCGCCAGCGCCTGCGCCGCTTTCATCAGCGCAATCGACGCCCGCGGGCTGGCCCCCAATTGCACCCCCGGCGTCTGGCGCGTCGCCCCCACCAGTTTCACCACGTAATGTTTCAATTCCTCGCTCATGCGGATGTTTTGCGCCCCTTCCTTCAACCGCATCACGTCCATCATGGTCACACACGCTTCCACGCTTTCGACCGGATGTTTCTCCGCCTGCGCCGTCAACACCGCCACTTCATCCGACGGGCTGATGTAACCCAGGTCAAACTGCATGGCGAACCGGTCCATCTGCGCTTCCGGCAATGGATACGTCCCGCGGAACTCAATCGGGTTCTGCGTCGCAATCACAAAAAAAAGATGCGTCAACGCCCGCCGGGTGCCGTCCACGCTCACCTGGTTTTCCGCCATCGCCTCCAGCAACGCCGATTGCGTGCGCGGCGAGGCGCGGTTGATTTCATCCGCCAGCAGAATATTGCTGAAGACCGGTCCTTCGTGGAAAGAGAACGTCTGGTCGCGCTGATTAAAAACCGAGACACCCAGAATGTCCGACGGCAGCAAATCCGGCGTGAATTGAATGCGTTTGAAAGCGGCGTCAATCGAACGCGCCAACGCCTTGGCCAGCGTCGTCTTGCCCGTGCCGGGATAATCCTCCAGCAACACATGTCCGCCGCTGGCGAGGGCAGCCAGCAAACGCCGGGTCGAAACCGCCTGGCCGCGCATGACCGAGCCGATGCTGGCCGAAATTTTTTGATAAATCATCCGGGCATCGGCCAAAGTGGAATCCAGCGCCTGGCCGGATGTGGCTGATTGCTTGGAAAGGGCTGTGGCGTCGCGCGCCGCCTCCGGCAAATCCTTTGCCTTAGCGGCCTTGCCGGTATCCGTAAATGTAGCGGACGGATTCATATTTATACGTTACGTAACGCAACAATTTCCCTCGAAGTGCCTCAATTGGCAAGTTTTCATTCGTGCTCCACCCCGCGGGCCGCGCAGCTCGGCTTGCTCCTACTGACCGAACCCCGCCAGCTGCATTTTGTTGTGGCCCGAAAGGCGGGAATCAAGTATTCAGTAGGGATGCGCCGCATCAGCAACTGTCTGGTGATCCTGTTCGCCACCCTGCCGGGTTTTACAGCCCATGCCCAAACTTATCTTGGCGCGACCGCCGCGCTCCGCCATGTCGAGGAACTCAATGCCAAGCCTGGGGCAACCAACGAAACCGCCAACACACAATCAAAGCTGCGCGCCGACTTGAAGACATTTCGCCAAACCGCCACCAATTTGCCGCCGGCCCAAGCCGCCACGGGTTGGTTGGACTTGGTGGATCTCGCCGTAAAAGACCAGCAGCAAGCCATGCGGAATCCTAATCCTGCCAGCCCTCCCATTCAGGCTGACGACCTCTTCGACGCATTGCCGCCACCCGCAGCTTGGAGTGAACTGGCCAAAGCCATTGCCGCGCGCCCTGCCGCCAAAGGCGGCGCGCAAATGACTGAAATGGGCCTTCGCTTCCTAGCTGTCACTCTGACCGGCGATGCCGAAGGCCGCAAGCGTGAGATTGCCAATCTCCAAGCCAAAGCCAAAGACGCCAGTGGGACGGCCACCTACTTTTATCGTAATTTGTTGCAACAACTCAGCCAAGCCATCCTGGCCCTGTCGGATGATCCGGACGCCATTATACTTTCGCTGGAGCGGCAACTGGACTCCGGGAGTGAAAATGGCATGCAGATGCCGTTGATGGTGCCCAATCTCGTTTCCCAAGTTGGCCCGGAAAAAGCTGAGGCCTTTTTGCGCAAAGCATTGATCCGATCTGGCGTCGCGCTTCATTTTCAAACACCCAACGAGACTTCACGCCTGGCGCAAAAACTCGCGCTCGAACTCATGGATCAACTCAAGACCCCGCAATGGGGATTGGTCAACTCCCTTGACGCGGTGGAGCTTTATGAAGCTTTGGACAAACACTTTGCCAGCGCGACCAACAAGCCCGCATCGCTGCCGGGCTTGCCTGATGTGGACATCCCGACTGACAACCCCGTCATGAGCCAAAAACCCCAGGCCCAGGCCTACTATCTGCTGGGCCTCATCAGCAAAGACCGCGCCAAAGACGCCGTGGCCGTGGCCAAAAAGTTCGGGGGCCAGAGCGGGGAGTTTTTGCCGCCCGAAGCCTTCAAAGCAATGGAACGCGCCGGCTACACGGTCGCGCTGGACAATTTCTTTTACGAATTGCTTTCCCATGAGCCTACTCTGCCATTCTGGGATCAATACGTGGACCTCGCCGCCAAGGCCGGCACAACCGATCGAATGCTGGCTTTGGCCCGAACCGCCGCCGCCCGCCAGGATTTAAGTGACAACAAGAAAATTGCCATCCATGAAGTCCTCTACAAAGCGCTGCTGGCGGCGGATGCAGTGGACGAAGGCGTTCAGGAAATGCGCCATCTGCTCGCGATGGAACCGGACACTCCCTCGCGTTTCAGGCCGGAGGACAGACGCGGCCAGATCGGCATCATCCTGGCCCAAGTCGGTCTTTTGCTGCAAAAGCCCGAATGGACGGAGGAGGGCATCGCCGCTGTCAAACAATGGCTGGCGCGCACCAACGGTCCGGCTGAATTTTCCTGGACCTCAGGGCCGGTGGTGACTTCGCTCGAAGAAATCCTCTTTAAACTCAAGCGCGGCCCTGAAGCGGAATCCCTTCTGACGGAAGCCTTGGCTCAAGCTTTGCGCGATGCCAAAGGCCTTTCTGAAATGTACTATTATGGCCCAAGCTTTCCTCGGCAAATTCTAAATGTCATGGTTGTTCTTTATCACCAGGCCGAGCGTCCTGACGACGTGCTGGCTTTGCTGGAGCAATCACCGAGTTGGGGGGCGGCGGACTTGAGCGGGTTGTTTGATGCATTTCCACAGGCGCCGGCAGTTGCCGTGATGAATTTGCACGCGGGTTCATCAAGCCTGCCGGTTCCGTATCTGGCCGCCAGCGCACTGCTGGCCACAGGACACAAGGAGCAGGCCGAAAAAATCACCGACGAACTGTTGAATCGCGAACCCGCATTGGATCGCGGCTATGAACTGTTGCTCGCGCTGAAAGGGGTTGATGCCATTCCGCGGTTGGACGAATTGTTTGCCCTAGACCAGTTCGAGTCGCGTCCCCTCATTTGGAAAGCGCATCTGTTGCGCGGGCAGAACAAGCTGGCCGAAGCCGAGACCCTGGTCCGCCAGGCCATCACCATTGACCCCTCCGACGGCCAGGAAGGGCGGGGCGACAGAATGCGCGCTTATGCCGAATTGGCGGACATCCTCGAAGCGCGAGGCAATAAAAAAGACGCGGATTTTTACCGCGAAATCGTCAAGGCCATCCGGCTGTCCGAGGATGCGGACCAGTTTTACAGGGCCGGCCTTTTGAAACGCGCCATCCCGATGTATGAACAAGGCTTGAACCACTTTGCCGACGCCTACTGCATCCAATCCCGCCTTGCCATCCAGTTGTCCGAGCTGGGGAAAACCCAGGAGGCCGAGGAACATTATCGCCGCGCCTACGAATTGATGCCGGACAGTTTTGGCCGCGTGGAAAGCCATTGCTTCGGCTGCGAACGCGTCTTCGATGGCGCGCGCGCCCAAGGCATCGCCGAAAAAGTTTTCATCAAACTGGCGGTCGAGCGCCCCGACAAACCGCAAGTGCATTATTTGCTTGGCTACCTGCGCGAAGAAGAGGAACGCTACAACGAAGCCCGCACCAATTATCTTGCGGCCACGCAGCTTGACCCCAATTACCTTAACGCCTGGATTAAAGTGCAAGGCATCAGCGAGCATGTGCTCATGCCGCCCAAAGAGCGCGATGAAATCGTTTTCAACATCCTGCGCCTTGACCCACTGCAACGCCATGGCCAGCCCGGCTTCGAACGGGTCAGCGATTTAACCGGCCTGTGGAACGCCGTGGACGCCGCCGCCCGCCGCCAACTCATCCCCGCTACCAATCTTTTTACCCTCACCGCCAGCAAAGAGGCTTTGGAAAAAAAGAAAGGCAACCCGAACGATCAAGCGGCCATGTTCGAACGGATAGGAATGATGCAAACGGAACGCTCCCTGCTGTCGCCCGGTCGCGCGCTGGCCCAAACCCCGTTTATTCGTTTTGCCGGAGAGTTGATGATCGGCGGCAATACCGGTTGGATTGATGAATAGGTCCGGTTATAAAGCGTTTAACTCGTGCATTTTTCTCCGATATTTATTATCTATAAGCCTTAATCCGGCCCTGTTCCTGTCCGATGAATGATATGATTGATTTTAATCCGGTGGCCGGTTAGTGTAACGCGGGCACACGGTTATAATCAGTTGTAAATGCTTGGCACTTTAAATCCGGGGGAAGAGGCGCAATTGCGGCAGACGATTGAGATGTTTGAAGTCATCACTCAATCGCAGCCGCAGGATTATCAATCCCTCGAAATCCTCAAGGAGGCGTACCTCAAGCTCAATTTGGAAAAGGAGGTGGTGCAGACTTCCAAACGCATCGCCCAGGCTTATGTGCAATTGGGCCAGCTTTCTTCCGCCATTCTCGAATACGAAACCATCCTGCAGCGCCATCCCGAAGACCGCGATGCCATGGCCGCGATGGCGCAAATCGAGAGCAAGGCCAATAACCTGACCGCCCCGCAGCCGGTGGAGATGGAGCATCCCACCAAGATCACCGCGGCCGCTTCCCCAAAAAAAGGCGACGGCAAGTCGTCAGACCAGCCGCAAGTCGATGACGGCCGGGGACCGATGCACAAATTTTTTGTCGAGACCAAGCTGATTACGGCAGGCGATTTCGAGTCGTGCTGGCCCAAACCCGACTTGACCGAGCCACCCGCGAAAATAGTCGATCCGTTCATTCAAAACCTGGCCGAGCGCCAGATCATGCCGCTGGACAAATCGCTCAAGCTCCTGGCTGATCGTTCCCGCCTGGCCTACATCCCGCTGGAACGATACGAGTTGGACATGGATCTGGTGCGGACGGCGCCGCGCCAGGTTTGCCAGCGCTGGTGCGTGTTGCCGGTGGACCGGATGAGCAAGACGGTCATGGTGGCCACCTCCAATCCATTTAACAAACAAGCCGTCCTTGACCTGGAGGAAAAGATCAAATTCCGGCTGCTGTGGTATCTGGCTTCGCCCGTGGAACTGATGCGCATCCTCGGAAAAGCCTTGCGCTGATTGCTATGTCACCCGTCAAAACACTTGGAGAACGCATTGCCGACGCCCTGATCGAGGACGGCCTGCTCACGGCGGAGCAGGTCGCGGAATTGCTGGAAAAGCAAAAGAAGGAAGGCACCCGTTTCATCAAGCTGGTGGTGGAAAAGGCCTACGTGACCGACGTTGACCTGGTCGTGGCCATGGGCCGCGTTTTGAACACGCCCCCCATCAACGTGACCCGCCTGATGATCCCGGCCGATCTTGCTGATCTGGTGCCGCGCGACATGGCGGCCAATTACAAGGTCCTGCCCATTGCCAAGTTGGGCAACAAGTTGTTCCTGGCCATGGCCGACCCGCTCAATGTTCTGGCCGTGGACGATGTCAAGCGCACGACCAAGCTGGAGGTCTCGCCCATGATCGCCTCGGAGAAGGGCATCCTGGACCGGCTGGCCAATCTGGACACCGGCCGCGGCGGCACCATGGAGGACATCATCCAGGATGCGGCCAAGCAGGCCGAAGCCGAGGCCGAAGCGGAAAACCTGGAGGTGACCCAGGACTCGGTTGAAACCGTCAACCTGGCCGAACTGGCCGCTTCCACCGAAGAGGCCCCGGTCATCAAACTGGCCAACCTCATCCTGGTGCAAGCGATCAAGGACCGGGCCAGCGACATCCACATCGAGCCTTTCGAAAACATGGTGCGCCTGCGCTACCGCGTTGACGGTACTTTGATTGACATGCCGCCGCCGCCCAAAAACCTGCAAGTGGCCCTGGCCTCCCGCATCAAAGTCATGAGCAGCCTGGACATCTCCGAGCGCCGTTTGCCGCAAGACGGACGCATGCGCGTCAAGGCCGGGGGGCGGGACATCGATTTGCGCGTTTCCTTCCTGCCCACCGTCCACGGGGAAAAGTGCGTCATGCGCGTGCTGGACAAATCCAACCTCTCCGCCAGCATGGACAAGCTGGGCATCGACGCCGAGACGTTTATCCGCTTCAAAAACGCGGTGGACGCGCCGCACGGGCTGATTTTGGTCACCGGGCCGACCGGCTCGGGCAAAACCACCACGCTCTATTCGGCGTTGAACGAACTGAACGGGCCGCAATACAACATCGTGACGGTGGAAGACCCGGTGGAATTCCAACTGCCCGGGGTCAACCAGGTGCCGGTCAAAAAAGAAATAGGTTTGACGTTTGCCAGCGCCCTCCGCTCCATTTTGCGCCAGGACCCGGACATCATCATGATCGGGGAAATCCGCGACACGGAAACGGCCGAAATCGCGGTCGAGTCCGCCCTGACCGGCCACCAGGTGCTGAGCACCATGCACTGCAACGACGCGCCCGGCGCCATTTCGCGCCTGGACGACATGGAGATTGCGCCGTTCCTGATTTCCTCCGCTGTCATCCTGGCCTGCGCCCAGCGCCTGATGCGCAAGGTTTGCGTCAGTTGCAAGGAGCCGGTGGAATATCCGGAGAAGATGTTCCAGGACCTTGGCATTGATCCGGCCATGTTCGAAGGCGTGACATTGTTTCGCGGTCGCGGCTGTGAACGCTGCAAAAATGCCGGCTACTCCGGACGCCTGGCCATCATTGAAGCGATGACCATGACCGATGATATCCGCAAACTGGTCATCAAACGCGTCGGCGCACAAGAGGTCGCCAAAGTGGCCATTGCGCAGGGAATGAAAACCCTCCGCCGCGTCGCCCTGGAAAAAGTAAGCGAAGGTCTTTCCACCCTGGAACAGACCCTCTTGCTCACTGCGGGAGAACACGGATGATAGAAATGTCCAATGACGAAATCCTCATGGTGACCGTGCCGCGGTGGATTTGACCATTGTCCATTATTCCCCCGCTTTCTCCACCTGCGCCCGCAACAGATCGTGCAGGGTGAGAACGCCAAGGACCTGGCCGCCGCCATCGGTCACGGCGGCAAAATTTGTGCTGGAATTGATCAGCAAGGATTGCAATTCACGGATCGTTTGTTCCATGTGGCAAGTCGCCGCCGGCTCAAGCCGAGGCGGCCGGTTTCCGGCCAGGGCGGCCTCCGCTTCCGGGCGGGTCAGGATGCCCTCCAACTTTCCATCGCGCACCACGGGAAACCGGCTGTAAGGGTGCGCCTTTAAAACTTGTTGAATGGCGGCGGGGGCCAGGTCGGAGACAATGACCGGTTTGGAAATGGGGATGGCCGCCACCGGCAACTGTTGCCAGCCCAGCAAATCGCGCGGGGGCCGGACGTGTTCGAGACGGTGGCCGTCCTGGGTCAACAAGGCGTCGTAAAAATTCTCGGGATTCATCTTGCGGCTGATGGCCTGACTGACCAGCGCGCCCAGCATCAAGGCCGGCACGAGCGAAAATTCGTGCGTCATTTCAAAAACAATCAGAATGCCCGTGACCGGCGCGCCCACCACCGAGCCGAGCGTCGCGCTCATACCCACCACCGCCATCGTGAGGATGTCCGGCCGCGACAGGTGCCATTCCAAGCCGATCAACCCAGCCGCCACCACCCCCACCATGCCGCCAAAAAACAGGCACGGGGAAAAAATGCCGCCGCATCCGCCGAAGCCGTAACAGCAAAACGTGGCCGCGAATTTAGCCAGGAGCAACACCAGCGCAATTTTCCAGGCGATGTCGCCGGAGAGGGCGCTGGAAAGATCATCATAGCCCAGCCCAAAAACCCCCAGCCTGCCTGTAAAGTAGAAGACAGCCACGCCCAGGCCCCACGCGATCAGCCCGCCACCCACGGGGACCAGCCACTGCGGCACTCGCTGCACCGCCCGCGTCCGCAAACGCAGACCGAGCGCGAACCGTTGGAAATAAACCCCGGCCAGCCCGGCCAGCGCCGCGACCACCGGCGTCATGGCGTAACCCACCCAGGACGGGGTGTCCACGCCGGTCAGGGTGAAGGCCGGTTGCTTGCCGATGATGCCGTGCACCACCAGCGCGCCCAGCACGGAGGCAAGCAAAACGCTGCCAAGCAGGCGGCTGTTCAAATCGCCAATGATTTCCTCCAGCACGAAGGTCGTGGCTGCCAAGGGGGCGTTGAACGCCGCCGCCAAGCCCGCCGCCGCTCCGGCCGCCGTGGCCGCCCGCCGGTTTTGTTTTGGTTCGCCGGCCAGGCCGGCCAGATTGGAGGAAACGGCCCCGGCCAACTGCACGCTGGGCCCTTCCCGTCCCATGCTGGCCCCGCCGCCGATGCTCACGCTGCCGGCCAGGAATTTCACCCAGGCCACCCGCCACGGCACCGCGCCACAGTCCTTCCAAAATGCCAGCTTAAGCTGCGGAATGCCGCTGCCCGCCGCCTCCGGGCAAAAGGCATTCAAAAGAATTCCAACTGTTAGCGACGATAAAACGACGATGACAAAACTTCCCACGGCGAAGGTGGCGAAGGATTGATGCGACAGGGAAACCAGGCCCAGTTGAAACAGGGCGGTAATGACCAATTGGAAGGCGACGGCACCCAGGCCCGCCGCCACGCCATAGAGGCAGATTTTAACGTATTCGCGGCCTTGCTTGGGCAGCTTTTGCAGGTATTGGACGAGAAATGGAGCGTTCACCAATTGCCCAATTTTCCCGCAAAAGCGGCCTGTGGTGCAAGAACCATTGTTCAACAAAAGTCCTGAATAAAGGCCCCCCAGGCCTTCGTCCAACAACCGTCAGTCAATTTGCCCGTCTATGAAACCGCTTTTATTCGCGCTGCTTTTAATCGGCGCGCCGTTGGCCCAGGGTGCCGATGCTCCGGGTGTCACCTTTTACGTTCAACTTATTCGCGGTTCCGATGTGGATGCCCCGCCGGCGCCACAGGCCCGTTTGATTGGCCCCAAGCTGGACCGCCGGCTGCATGATGTTTTTAAGTGGAAGAATTATTGGGAGGTCAAGCGCGAGGTCGTCACGCTCAAGACCGGGGCCAAGGTCCGCAAGCGCATGACGGCCAACCGGGAAATCGAAATCGCCTGGCCCAGCTCCAGGGATATGACGGTTTCCATCTATACGGACGGCAAAATGACCCGCAAACGGGAGCAATCGATTGACACCACTTTTTATATCGCCGGCGGCGACTCGGATGCCACCCAATCCTGGTTCATTGTCGTACGGCGGGACAATCCGGAGGCCACCCAGGACCCGGCCACTAAGCTCGCCGTCACGCCTTAGTTCAGCTTCAGGCCGGTTTATCTTCCGGAATCCGCATGCAGTAAAACGAGCGGTAAACGAAGATCAACGCCACCACAAAGAAAAACACCCCGATGCCGGTCTTGGTGCTTTGGTTTGTCATCGTCACGGCGATTTCCGTGGCGAGAAGGCCAAAGAGCGTGGTGAATTTAATCACGGGATTCATTGCGACTGAGGAGGTGTCCTTGAAGGGATCGCCCACGGTATCGCCGACCACGGTGGCGGCATGGAGTTCGGTGCCCTTCTGGCGGAGATCAACCTCGACAATTTTCTTGGCGTTGTCCCAAGCGCCGCCGGCGTTGGCCATGAAGATGGCCTGAAAGAGGCCGAAAAACGCGATGCCAATCAGGTAGCCAATGAAGAAATAAGCATTGAAGAAAGGCAGCGCCAAGGCGAAACAGAACACGACAATGAAGATGTTCCACATGCCTTTCTGGGCGTAAACAGTGCAGATGCGCACGACTTCCTTGCTGTCTTTTATCGAGGCGGTGGTGGCGGAGAGGTTCATGTGTTCCTTGATGTAAACCACCGCGCTATACGCGCCAGTGACCACGGCCTGGCAGGATGCGCCGGTGAACCAGTAAATGACCGACCCGCCCATGATCAATCCCAGGATGATTTCGGGCTGCACAATGCTCAACTTGGTGACGACATTGCCAAACAAGTTTTCCAACAAGATGATGAGCGCGAAGACCATGGTCGTGGCCCCGACCACCGCCGTGCCGATGAGCACCGGTTTGGCCGTCGCCTTGAAGGTGTTGCCCGCGCCGTCGCCCTTTTCGAGTTGGTACTTGGCGTTTTCAAAATCCGCCTCGAAACCAAAGTCCCGCTTGATTTCCGTTTTGATGTCCTTGATCGCTTCGATCTGGCTCAACTCATAGACGGATTGGGCGTTGTCCGTCACCGGGCCGTAGCTGTCCACCGCGATGGTGACAGGGCCCATGCCGAGGAAGCCGAAGGCGACAAGGCCGAAGGCAAAAATTGGCGCGGCAAAACTGAACTTGGCCGGCATCAACGCCATCAAGGCCGGATTTTGCGAGAAATAATAGGACGCGGCCATGAGCACCATGATGCACAGCCCCATCCAGAAGGCGGAGAAATTGCCGGCCACGAAGCCCGACAGAATGTTGAGCGACGCGCCGCCATGCTTGGAGCAGTTGGTCACTTCACGCACGTGCTTCGAGTTGGTGCTGACAAACACCTTGGTGAATTCCGGGATTACCGCCCCCGCCACCGTCCCGCAACTGATGATGACCGACAATACCCACCACAAATCCGGTTGCGCCATGCCGGCGCCGTCTTTGAAATCGCCCAGCAGGAATTTGCTGGCGACGAAGGTGATGGCGATGGATACGGCCGAAGTCATCCAGACCAGATGGGTCAGGGGCGCTTCAAAGTCGAAATCCTTTTTGCCGCCGAACATGGCCTTGCTCAGGATTTCGTTGGCAAAGTAGGAAACCAGCGAAGTGACGATCATCAGCGAGCGCATGACGAACAGCCAGATAATGAGGGTCGCGCAAACGTTGGGGCTGGCCGCCAGGGCTAAGGCCAGGAACGAGATCAACGCCACCCCGGTGACGCCATAAGTCTCAAAACCGTCCGCTGTCGGCCCGACGCTGTCGCCGGCGTTGTCCCCGGTGCAATCCGCGATCACGCCCGGGTTCTTTGGATCATCTTCAGGAAGCTTGAAAACGATCTTCATCAGATCGGAGCCGATGTCGGCAATTTTGGTAAAAATACCGCCGCAAATACGCAGCACCGAAGCGCCGAGCGATTCGCCGATGGCGAACCCGATGAAACAAGGCCCGACCAATTCGCGCGGGAGAAACATCAGGATGCAAATCATGAAGAACAATTCAACGGCCACGAGCAACAATCCAACGCTCATGCCCGAACGCAGGGGAATGCCCAAAGTAGCGAGCGGATTGCCCTTGAGCGCGGAAAAGGACGTGCGGGAATTGGCCACGGTGTTGATGCGGATGCCGAACCACGCCACACCGTAGGAACCGAGGATGCCCAGAATGGAAGCCAGCAAAATAACCACCACATTGCCGAACGGTTCGTGTTGCAACCCGAGGAAGTAATAGACCATGCAAATGGCGATCAGCACCCAGAGAATGGCGAGAAATTTGCCTTGCGTGAACAGGTAGGTCTTGCACGTTTCCCAAATCGTTTCCGAGACATCCGCCATGCTTTTGTGCACCGGCAGGGCCTTGGTCTGCACATATTGCATCAGGCCGAAGATGGCGCCGACGAAGCAAATCCCGATGCCGATATACATCAGCATGGCGCCGGAGACGCCCCCCAGCCCGTCAAACTTCACCCCGGTCAAATCGGGGATGTGAATATCCGCTTCCCCCGCAAAAACGCTGGGCGAAACCATCAGTGCAGTGGCCAAAACTGCCAACCGGGGCCATGTTTTCTTCTTAAACATAAATAATTTCGGAGCGGGACTAATGCCACGAGTCAGGCTTCTTGCCAACTGTTTTCTGCAAAAAAGATTTATAACGGCGGCTTCAGCCAAGGTCCTGCCACCAAACCAGAGTCATAAGGATGACGCAAGAGCGTGAATCAGAACGACTTATTAACCGCCATGGGGAAAGCACCCTTGAAACTCATCGCCATTACGGGCCGATGAGGATGGCCTGGGCATTTGTTTTCGTCAGGTAAAAACCACCGCCGTTGGTTGCGTTGGCCAAAATCGCGCCGTAGCCGGTCAACTTGGATGCCCGGGCGCCTATGACCACTTTCAAGCGGCCTGATCCCGGACCAATGAGGCCGCTCAAGAGAGTCGGATCCGAGACGTCGTCGAATCTGTAGCTGGCCTTCATCGTGACAGCGAAGTCGATCAAGGCGTTCGTGTCGTTGACAGTGCCAAGCACGGACAGATCGGTCAGCAGGCCAATGTTCGCCGGGGGATTGGTCCACGGCGATAACAGGATTTGATTAGTGTAAAGAATATTGGTGAAACCGTCCCTGTACAATCCCGAAGCGCGCTTGGGATGAATCCAAGTCAGGCTGACACTGGTCGTATTGGTCAAATCCAGATTAATCCAGCCCAGGAGCAGGCCTTTGCGGACGTAGAGATTGGCGAAGATGGGAACGTAGCCGTCCTGGGAAACGGTCGTCGTTTGACTAAAGGCCGTGCCATCGGCCAGCGCGCCGGTGATGCTGATTCTGCCCGAGTTATTTGCGATTAAGGCATAACCATCGCCGCCGGGCGACGCATCGGGCGGCGCATTATTTGTGCAGGGCGGGATGAGCATGGTGTATCGGGCCGCCGACAGGCTGTTGGTGGCGAAGTCGGCAATCAGATTGGCCGTCCACGCCACCCCGTTGGTGGTTCCGGAAACCAGGCCCGTCACCTGGGGCGGGGCATTGCTCGCATTGGACAATGTCATTTGCACCTGCAAAGACCCTCCCTGGCTGGGCGCGCGCGCGATGGAATTGGCGGCCTGATTCCCCGCATTAAAGCTGCCACTGATGAAATGGCTTTTGCCGTTGATGAAAAGCCTCCCGCTGTAAGTCCCATTTTGACGAACGGTCAATCCTTGGAGCATCCCCGCCGTTTGCTCGGTGACGCCGCCCGCCACGCTAAAAAGACCGTTATAAATTCCGGTGACCGGGTTTGGACCTGCCGCCGCCAACGCCTGACACGGGGCAAACAAAGTTGCGGCAAGGACAAGGCCCAAGAGCATTTGTTTCGTTCGATTGACTATAAGTGTCCATGGGGCGACGGCGCGGTCTGTCATGCGGGCGAGGGTACATGAACAGGTTGCGTCTGGATATGGGGTATAACCCCCATCTTGCCAAAATCTCGCCAAAACTGATACTAACAGAATGTTGCTGGCGGGTGGGATTAAAAAATGTTACGGCTCTAAATCTGAGGATTCTAGGGGTCGGGGGCCATTGCCTGAACAAATCTGGAACTCTCGAAGGACATTCCAAAATTGGCTAAAGATATTTCTGGCAGCACTGTTCGGCAAACCCATTATCTCCTTGTGGCACACATCTCCTGTATCGGTCGGGGACGAAGTGATCTCAACGGAGTTTGGGAGTATTGTGTGCTCAAACGTCCAGAAAATGGGAGGCTCTCCTGCACTTGGATAGAAGGTGCGGATATGGTCACATATTGACCGTGAACCGGCACGTATGCAATCATGCTCGACGATGGATATTCCCCCGTTACTTGACGGCTTGAAAGCAAGGCTCTTAAATCGCTGCTGTCGCTTATCCCAGTGTTGTCGTGATATAAATCGGATGTACTCCATATCCTTTGATAAAGGCCACAAACAATATTTTCTATTTCTTTATAGGTTAAAGAGGGAATCTCGTCTATAATATCGTTGGAATGCTCATGGATAAACGACCACTCACCATTCCGTTCCCTGGTGAACTCGAAATAGTCCTTCTCCCAATAAGCCGTCACTTGCACCTCTCCAGAAAATCCAGGAAACGCGTCTGTCTCAGGAAAACCGGACATTAAGAGCAATGAATTCAAGGAGCAAGCTTCACACATGCCAGCAGCATCAATTTGATCTCCTTCTCCGAGGTGCCATCCTTCCTTGAGCTTAGCAAAATCTAGTATTTTTTGCTCGGTGTCGTTTGCCGCTGCGGATAGGTACATCTCCCAAAATCGCCTCAAATATTCGTTAGCGATAGGATTCACTGATTTTCTCCAATAGCTAGCCCAATAGCTTTTGCGATCTCATCTACGAATAAAACTTTAGTCTGGCTTTTGTCTTCCAAATTTTTCACCGTATCTGCCAGCCCTCGACCCAATGCCTTCGCTGTAGTAAAAGACAGATTTAATGTCATTAACACTTTTCCGTTTTGGCTAAACGTAACAAGCACATCAGGGCCGGTGACATTAATTTCAAAGCCATTTGCGTATAGTGCCTGAATAGGGGGGAATGGCTGGAAGAGTTGGGGCATTCCCATTCCTCCAATTCCAGGCACGACGATGGGCATCCCACCTTGTTTTGGCATGGGGGGCTGTGGCTTTTGCTGAGGCTTATTTGTTGATTCTTCCATCAGATGTCCTATTTCTTTAATAGCTAAATATCCGTAGTGGGCACGGGAATGTCAAGTGGAGCTTCCACATATATAATTCATTATAATTCAACATATTAACGCTGACCGTTGCCTTCGTCTCGTTATCGGAGATGTCCCTCTGAGACTTTAGGCAAAACTATAAGCTTTAGCCCATCTCGCTGGCAAGTCTTTAAGTCGGCAAGTTTTTTTGCGTCATTCATGATGCTCATTTATCGGCCTCTTGGATTAACCAGGTGGAATATGACCACCATTCCATAGTTGGTTGCCAATGATGTAGTTTTCGAAGGCATCTGGTGTCTTTTACGAGTAAAAGAAACAACCACTCAATCCACTGGCAACATGAATGCCGCCAGGAGCGCAGAGTTGATCGGGAAGCATGCATTACCAAATCTGGACGATATTGGTTTTTACCTGATAAATGCCCGCTGTGTTCGTGATGGCAAACCAGCCTCCTGGATCAAGATTGAATTGCACGGGGTTTTGGATGGCTACGGTGCCGGTCGTGGGGATGGGGAACGGCGGCAAGGCAATGGCACTCGACGGGAAAATGTAAATCGCCGACGTGGCGGCGGCCGCACTGTTGGTCATCGTCAAATAGACCGTAATCCGCGCACCAAATTGATTCGTGTAGTAATGATTGGTAGTCAGTGCCAAGCCGCCAAGCGTCCCATTGGTAAAGCCTGATGTGCCGTAAGCTGTCAGATAACCGAAAGCGTTTGTGTTTAGGGTAAGGCCATTAGCAAGGTTGGCGGAATTTAGCCCGACAACGCCGCTTAAGGCGGTGCCGGGCGCAAATGTGACAAAGCCGGTCGCCGACGATATTGTCAGATTTCCTTGGGTAGTGGCGATGGTTAAATTGCCGCTATTGTCTTCGACGAGGCTGCTGCCATTGGCAAAATCAATCGAATCGCCATTGCCGGTAAAAGTGATTTGATTCTCGACCGATAGCAATCCGCCCACGGTCAATTCCCCAAATGTGTCCGGCACGGAGGCTGGAGTCAGGCTGTTAATCTCAGTGACCATCCAGGCATTCGAGGCGAGCAGGTAGTGAAATTTCACCGCTGATAATGGCGTGCTTAAAACCAGATCGCCGCCCTGGCAGGTGATGATGCGGTTGGCGGCGGTGGCGTCGAGGCCGCTGAGATTGCGGATGGTGATTTTTTGGCCGGTGGAATTAACGGCGGTGAATTCGCGTCCGTCAGCTTTGGCGACAAAGCCGTCCACGGCGAAGGAGGCGGTGGGGCCGGTCAGCACGACGAATGTGTTTGTGCCGATGTCAATGTCGCCATTTTCGCCGTTGGCCAGGGTGCCAATGGTGACGCTGGGGATGTTCCAGGAGCCGGTGAGGGTGTTGGTGCCGCTAAGATTAGCGGACTGAAGGTTTAAAGTGACGGGCACCGGCATGTTGTTGGTGACGACTTGCGAGGGCAGCACCGCGTAGGGCAGAGGTCCCCACGCGGCGGTAATATTTGTCGCCGCAATGCCGGTTGAAGAGCGGATGAAGCCGCTGGCGACAAAATTGCCTTGCGAATCGAGTGACATGAATCCGGTGCTGGCCTGCCAGAAAAATCCCGCACCGTAACCGCCTGGATTCACGCCGCCGGTCCAATCTTGAAAAGTTATGCCGCCGCCTGTCGGCCAGGTCCAGCCGGTGTTGGTGTTGGCGAAAGTTCCGCCGCCGAAGATCGGACCGCCGCCATAAATGGTGGGATTAGTGGCCGCCAGGAAACTTGACCCCACCAAGGCGGAATCAGGAATATTGGTCAGGCCGTGGCCGTTGACGCCGTTGAGAATGTTGCTCGGCGCAATGCCGGTCAACGAAGCGGCGGCGATGGTGTTGGTCGAGGCTGCGATTGAATTGAGCAATGAATTACTGGTGCTGGCGACGACTGTTATCAGTCCATTACTCGTGGTGGTGATGACTGTGACAAGGCCATTGCTGGTCGTGGTGTTTGTCGCGCCAATGGCTTGGGCGATGGTCTGGCCGGCATTGTTGGTCATGGCATCGTCGTGATTGCTTGATAGTGTGGCCAGGCTGCCGGGGAGATTGGTCAGGGGAAGGAGGCCGGCAAGCAGTGTGGGTGAGATGGAATCGATCTGGACCGCGCCACTGATGTTGGTGAAGAATTGGCCGGGGTAGAAAAAGTTGCCGTTGGTATTGGTCGAGCCGCCGAAGCCGACGTTGAGCAGGGCGGTCTCAATCGCAACGGCGTTGCTGGCCCAGAAGTTGGCCGCAGGCGGGACGGTGATCTGATACGAGTTCGTTCCGAACTCGACGGCGGCATTGGTGCCGCCGAAGGCTAAAGGCTGAAGGCTAAAGGCTAAAGTAAGGAGCAAGAGTAATTTTTTCATATTTTGACGATATTGAGTGTTTGGCGAATGTAGCCGCAGAGGCTGGACGGTTTCAGTTCCGTCGTTTCACGATTTTTAAAGCAAGGCCACCATGGGGCAACTTTGTGGACGATGGGCCCGATCTTGGTGTGGACGCGGTCGCCAAGGCCCTGAGCGCCCTCACCCCGACCCTCTCCCTGAGGGAGAGGGTGGACGCGCAGCGGCCGGGTGAGGGTGAGCGCACCGCCTTTTCTGAGTTCGGCCATCCGCGCTTTCATGGCGGCAAATTGTTCATCGGAGCGGTTCATGTTTGGGCGGCAAAAGGATCGCTGGGCGATGGCGTGCAGGTTTGGTTCGGATTCCAGTTGGGGCCGAAGACGTAGTTGAGTTGCGTATCCTCGACCATGGCGGTGAGATTGGGATAGATGCCGGTGGATTCTCCATTCGTATTGGGGCCGACAAGGGCGAAGGTGTATTGACTGCAATCGCTGTTCGCGCCGCCCAGGGTAATATTGGGAACGGGCAGGTTGATAAGCAGGCCGCTGCCGCAAGCTGAAAATGTTGGAAAGGTGAAGGTGCAACCTTCGCAGGCCAGGTTCTTGCCGCCTTGCGCTTCGAATTGAAAGCCGGTGGCGAGGATCATGAAGGGCCGGGCCGCGCCCAGCCAGACTTGGCTGACGATGATGTCGTTGGTGGGGCTGGCGATTTGGTAGGGGCCGTTGGTCCAAAAATCGGTGCGGCTGAATTGATGGCCGCCGTCCTGCCCAATGCTGGTTCCACCGGTCGGGGTGGTATCGGTGGAGAGGAGAAACGCCATGTAAAGCGTTTCGCTCCAGCCGACGTTTTCGATGTTATTGGCGGCGTCCGCGCCGGTCAGTTGATTGTTCAACGCCTTCTTGAGATAGGCGATCATGTTGTCGCTGCCGGAGATGTTTGAGCCGGTGGCGCCGGTGTTGTCCAACTGGCCATAGATGGAGCGATAGACCAGTTCGCAAGGACCGGGGCCGGTGGGGCAAGGATTGGTGTTGAGGAGGGTGCCTTGAATCGCCATAAATTACGCGTTTCCCCTCACCCTGCCCTCTCCCATGGGGAGAGGGTGGACGAACCTCACCCCGCCCTCTCCCCGAGGGAGAGGGTGGCCGAAGGCCGGGTGAGGGAGATTGTTTGTCGTCATATTTTATCCTATGGAAGTTGAGTAGGGCGCGCTGCAGAGGAAGAGCTGATACATCTGCGTGAGTGTGCCGCCGACGTTGACGCAGATGGGCACTTCTTGCAGATAAATTTGTTTGTTCTGAATGACGCCTTGCGGATTTTTTAAATCGGCCAGATCCAGGCGAATCCAAGCATTGCCTTCACCTCCGACCGCGAGGACAATTTTCTGCCCCTGGCTGAATGCCGGCACGCCCGCTGGCGTGGTCCCGGTGAAGGGCGTGCCATTCGCGCCGGTGTCAATATGAATGCCGCCCGGCAACGTCAGCGCCCCGCCGGTGAGGCTTTGCTGCCCGGCGATGCTGGTCAGGAAACTGGCGAAGGTGGAATTTTTGCCGCCGTTCGTGGGCGCCTGGGCGGGAATATTTTGGCCGAGCGCGGCGGTGCCAGGATTGGATTGGTTCAGTGGATCGCCGCCGATGAGATTGAACCAGCGCGGGCCGATGTTTGTCCGAAAGCGAGCAACGAACTGCGCCGGGCCCAGATGCTGCGCCGGGCCGAAAATGATTTCGGTCTGGCCTTGATCATTGTAGCGGACGCTTTGCACACAAGCGGCCATGGTGGACCATTCCGCCAGGCCGCCGGTGATGTTCAGGGCGTTGCCGATGGGGCAGACATCGCTGATTTCCGTTTCCTGCACCAGGACGCTGCCCTCGTATTGCGGAATGGATTCCAAAGCCAGGATGTAACCCGCCAGCCCGTAAGGCACGGGCTCCCCGTAGTTGACAGAGGGCGTGGAGTAGTAAGTGCCGGAAGCAAGGGTGGTCAGTGTGACGGTGATGTTTTTTTCGTGATAGGCGACATTTTCCTGCGTGGCGGTGGCGGTGCCGGCCCCCTGGGTTTTTTGAGTGTAGGCGAAGCGGACGGTGATGGTGGCTTTGACAGTTTTGCCGGCAGCGGGGACGGTCGGACTGTTGCTGGCCAGCATCCATGGCGCGACCTGGCCGTCGGTCACGCGTTGGGTGTAAACGGTGCCGGTCCAATTGCCGTTGGCGTAATAGGTCGCACCGGTGGCGGCATCCACAATGGTGGGGCCGGAAAAATATGTGACATTCGAGCAGTTCGCCAGTTCAGGAAAAAGCGTCGCCCAAAAACCGTTATCACTGTTATTGCCGGATGGGTTGACGAGGTAGAGCGGCTGGGTGGTGATTTTGCAACTGGCGGCGTTGACCTGGTCGCCTTGAAAATCAAAGGTCTGGACGACAGCCGTGGCGGTTTTGGCGGCGGCCATCAAGGCGGTTTGGTTGGCGCTGGAAATTGCGCCGCCGGCCAATGCGGTCAGATTGCCGAGCTGGCCAATACCCTCCACCAGTACTCCGTCGATGTAGGCCGCGACATCGTTAATGACCGTGCTGTACGGCTGGCCGAAGGCGGAGCCATTGATCTTATATTTGAAATGAACGGCGGTGGGGACCAGGTCCGTGCGCTTTTTTATTTTATTTTTGACAGTGATGCCGGCCAGGGGAAGGGAGCGTGCCGGAAGCTGGGAACGGGGGACGATGTGGATTTGCGGCGGAGTCTGCGCATGGTCCGTCCAAACGACGGGCGAGCCGATGCCGCCCAGCCATTGCAACATGCGGCGCATGGCTTCGGCACAGGTAATGGCGTTGACGGCGTCGAGCGGCGGGCGCAACAGGTAGCTGCCGGCCGGCAGGGCGCTGGCGGAAGTTTTTCCAGACAATGGCGTGCCGGCGTAATCCGAGATAAGGACGTTGGCGCTGGGCGTCTGCAGGAGGTCGTAATTGACACCGTCGATGGCCGCGGTCAATTGATCGCATTGGAATTGAACTGTGCCTGGCCAGCCGAGGCCGTTATTGGCTTGCTGATAACTGCTGTCCGCTTGCGCATACAGGCAAATCTCTTTGATTTGCTGGGCAATGGACATGAGGTTGGTGGCGGTGGTGTTTTGCACGGTGTCGCCGGAGCCGGTCAATGTGGTGAGGCTGAGGCCGAGAATCACGTCGGACTGGTAATCGGCGATTTGCTTGACACCGTTCCAGTTGAGCATGAGTTTTTGGAAGATGAGGCGCTCGAAGAAAAACTGGTAGGGCCCGGCGAATTTGTAGTGAAAGGCCTCCGCGCCGGGATCGCCCACACGGTCGTTGTCCACGCAGTAGCCCCAGAACCATTGCGCGCCCCCTGAGTAACTCAAGTTGGGAGTGAGGAGTGCAGAGTTCGGAAGAGTAGGATTGTTTGGGTTTGGCGCTGAGGCGATGCGGTTGATGTGGACGATGATATTTGCGCCATACGGGAAAATGTCCGAGCCATCCATCGGCGTGGGGATGGTGAAGGTGAAATCATCGCCGGCCTGGTTTTGCGCCGTGCGCGACCAGGTGGAAATGCCCCAATCTGCCAGGGATTTTTCCGTGCCATTGTAGGTGAGGGTGGTGTAGGTCATCGGACGTTCGCGCTGCTGTGGACGATTTGTTCGACGTTATCGAGACGCTGCTTGAGGGCGGAATAGTTGGTAATCGCCGGGTGATTGGCCACCGCCTCCAGCAGTGTGACGGCCTGGTCCAACAACTGCGGCAATTCTTCCGCATTTTGGGACTGGTTGCTGATGCGGCTTTGCGCAGCGTCAAATCTATTTTGAAAATCGCGCCCGGCTCCGAGTGGTCCGGGGCGTCCGGCGTTTCCAGCCTGTTCTTCCGGCGGGTTGACTGGCCCCGGCGCGGACGGAGGCTGTTCCGTCGGGCCGTCCTCTGCCGGCGGTTCAGTGGGCGCGGCGGTTTTTTCCGCATCGGGCGAGTCCTTTTGGGGCGGGGTTTGTGGCGGAGAGGGAGCGTCCGCTTTTTCGCGGGAGACGGAAATTTGTTTTGTGGCCGGCTGCTCAGGTTTCTTCCTGGTAACGGTTGATTCTGCCACCGCCGGTCGGTTGCTTTTGACATCGGTGGGTTCCTTCGCACGGGCAGCGAAGACGGGAAACCTGGCCTTGACTTTCGCGGGTTTTGGCGGCTCGGCGGCGGGTTCGTAATCTACATGACTGATGGGCATAGATCAGTAGGCGGTATCGCCCAGGCTGAGGGTTCGCGCGCCGCCCACCGTATCAATTTCCAAATTATAATAATGGCCACTGACCGGATCATAGAGTTGCGGGACGATGTTGCCCGCGACGGTGTAGAATCGAAAATAGCCGGGCGGCGGTGCGCTGGCGGCGCTGATCGGGCCGTCTTTGACGGTGACGGGGCCGTCAAGGAGGGTGATGAGTTTTGCCGGAGTGTCGGTGGTTTGGGCGAGGATGCGGAGCCAATAATTGACAGTGGCCTGCCCGTTCAAACTGACGGCGGTCTGACTGTTGGGAAAGACAAAGGCGGCGTGGTAAAATGGGCTGGTGTTGTTGCTCCACTGCGACTGGGTCAAGCCAAGGTTCATGTTCGCCGCCAGCACCGTTGCGCTCATCATGGGTGGGTTGGCATCGGTCTCACTTTGAAAAACCTGGCAGGTGACGGAGGCGACGTTGCCCAGGCTGGTGAGGAGCGCGCCGCTCTGGCCGATGCCGATGTCGATTTCAATATCGTCGCCGCGATAGAACATCGCTCCCTGCGAGGTGTTGAGGTCAATGACATTGCTGCGGGCGGCAAGGTCGCAAAATAAACGAATGGAAAGCGGGGAGAGACTCATAAGAATTACGGTGTTGTTTGCCATGGGCCGTTGCCGGCGACGGTGTATTGAAAATCACAACTCAGGCCGATTTGCCGGACGCAGGCCACCGACTCGACCACGGCGGCGGGCAGGTAGCGCATGACCAGGCCGTTGGCGCTTTGGCTGGTCAGGGTGATCTCGCCCGCGGTGGGCACGCTGTCGGGATGAAAGGCGATGAAGGCGACACAAGCCTCCAGGGTCTGGAAGGACCGCTGCACGGTGAAGGCGAAGCGGTTCTCCAAATTGGCGCGCGGGATGTTCAGCAAATAGGCGGCGCGGAAGAGCGGGCTGTTTTGCACCCGGCGTTTTTGTTTATTGACAAAACCTTCCTTGATCTGGCCGCCCGCGCCGCCGCTGAAATTCGTGCCCGTGACGAGGCTGACCGTGTCGTCGCCGAGCACGAAGGGGGTCGCGCCAGTGGGTGTGAGGGTGATTTTCACCGGTCAGGCCAGGGTTAGGGGAACAGCCGGCGTGCCGCTGCTTAAATCCGCCGTGCTGACAAAGCCGATTTCACCCTGGCGCAACGGCTTGGAGCCGAACTGGAAGCCGGCGGTTTTGAGGGCGGCGTTGCCGAGGGTGACGCTGATGTTGCTGGCCCCGGTGATGGCTAGGGACGGAAAGGAAGCGCCACCATTGGCCGCCTTGGCGAGTTGGCTGAGCCGCGTGCCGGGCGTGGCGTTGGCGCCTTGCAAACCGAGGGCGGTGAGAAGGGCGGTCATGGTGGCGTCGGCCGGCTTGCATTTGGCCAGGGCGCGGTAGCTCAGCAGGCGGAAGGCGCGGGTGCGGCCCTGGATCGGCACGGGCGACCACTCCAATTCATGCGAGATGGTCCATGTTTCCTGCGCTTGAAAACTGGTCAGGCCGGTAACTGATCCAAAGACGGCGGTATATTCTTGTTGGCCAATCAGGGCTGTGCCCGGCACGGACGGATAAGCAAAGGTGTAACTGCCACCAGCGGCGTTGTAGGTGTAGTAAGCGGCGGAATTTGTCGGGCCCAGGCCGGATTGGATCAGACCCCAGATTTCCATCGGGCCAAGGATCACTTTTTCCACGCCGAGAATGAGGTCGGACATTTTGCCGACCATGGCATTGTTAAGAACGAATTGATCGCCGTTGATGGAGTTGATGCTGGCCGCGACGTTGCCGCCGCCATAAAAAGTCCCGGCTGCGGGAACCGTCCCGGTATAAGGGAACAGCGTCGAAATTGCGGCCGTGTCGTAATAACGCGGCGTGCCGCTGAATTTAACCAACAAATCGGTCGGGATCTCGTCGAACTTCCCGTAAAGCGCGGAAGACAGGACGGCGGTCGTGGGGACCATTTCGAGCGAGCAATCGGATTCGAACTGGATGTTTTTAGAATTCATGGCGACGAAGGCCGCGCCACCGGAAAGATTGGCTACTGTGACTGACATAATTTTATTTTTTGTTTTTAGGTGATTGTGGCCATGCCTGTGGAACTGCCGAGTTTGCCGCTGGCGTAGGCGGCCCAGCGGATGACCGTCCCGCTGGTAACGGAAAAGGGCGCGCTGTAAATCGTGGCGGTGCCATTGCCCGGCCCTGGAAAAGAGCCGTCGGTCGTGGTGTAGAGGGTGGCATCCGGATCGCTGGCCGGCGGCGCAAAAGTCAGCACCAGGCCGCTCTCGGTCGGCGGCAGCGGACAACCGGTGCGCAAGGGTGGCGTCAAGTTGAAAGTCGCCTGCAGGACGACGTCGTAGGCGACCAGGTCGGGAAATTTGTCGTTGGGCACGATGGCTTCCGGCGCGGGATACAAGGCCTGGCAAATTCCGCCCAGGTAAAATTGATGGAGGGTTTGGAGAATTTCCACCGCGATTTGTTCGGCGGTCAGGTTGACGCCGCCGGTGGCGAGGTTGATGGTGGGATTTTCTTTGACGATCAAACGTTGTTCGAGCGTGACCACCGGGCCGGGCGCATTGACCAGGTTGGTTTTGATCATGGGCATCAAAACTTCGATGGTGGCACCGGGCAGTTTTCCGCTCTGGCCGGGGTCGAAGGTGGCGGAGGAAAGGACCTCGTCAATCTCGCTTTGAAACCGTTCCCGGCGGATCTGGAACAGCGAAATGGTTGCGAAATACGGCTCACTGGCCAGTTTGTCAAATACATCCGGCTGGATTTGTTCAATTTGCGGGTTCATACTCCACGTTCCTCGTCCCAGCCGAATTGACGACGCGCTTTTTCAAAATGCGGCGCGGGCGCGCTTGTCACCTCGGTCGTCGGGTTGTCCGGGGCGGAAACGGCCACGCTGCCTTCGGCCGCCTCCTCCAATTTCCGCAGGGCCTGGTCGTGGTCCGCCTTTTTGTCCTCGGCGATGGCCTTTTTGCGCAGGCGGTTGGCGGCGCGGTAAATAATGATGTCAATGGCGGCGTTCTTTAATTCCTGGGGCAAAGTGCCGGTCGGGCCCAGGGTGTTGCGCCGCCGCACGTAGCCGCGGACTTCGGCGGTGACGTCGGGCATCAATGTGTCAAGAGGATTGTCCTGGCCGGAGGCCAGGGCGGTGTTGAGGGCGGCGGTCAACTCGGGGTTGTTGATCGAAGCCAGGACATCGTCCTGCGTAATTGTGATCCAGGTATCCATAAAAATGCTAAGGCTGAACTGCTTGGGCGGCGTGGCCGGGAGGGGCAACCACGCCGCCCCATCTGCGCAGTCCGGGGCTTATTTAGTAACTGCCCGGTACGATGTTACCGAAGGACACGGTCAGGTTGCCCAGCGCGACGCCGTTGGTCGCGACGTTGGCGTTTTGGATGCTGTAGGGCGTGACGAAGAGCGCGTTGTTGACCAACGTGCTGGAGTAGTTGGTGAACACGGTGCAACTATTGGTGCCGTTGGCCACGTTGGTGTTTTGCAGAAAACCCGTCGTCTGCCAATTGGTGCCGTCGAGGCTGACAGCCCAATTGACGCTGAAGCCGAGGGTGGTGGCGGCATTGGTGCCGTTGTAGGTCATGGCGCTGGCGAATCCCTGCCCTTGCCGGAGGCTGATGACATTGGTGGTGGGGATTTGCGAGCCGGCGACAAACAGGTTTGTCGTGGTATTGCCGGGGATGCTGGCCGGCAGGTTGGTGAGCACGATGATCGTGGTGGGAGTGACTTGGGAAAAGGCTGAAGGCTCAAGGCTAAAGGCTAAAGTGCCGACAGCCAGGCCCGCGCCGAGTTTGCGAAGGAATTTTTTCAATGGGTTCATAGTCTTTGTTTTTTCGATTAGGATTAAGATTACGATTAGGACAATTGCAGCCGGACCATCGCCACCTGGCTGGTTTGTTCGATGTCTTCCGACCAGTCCACAATGTGGCCGCCGTAGAGGCCGTTGGGCGCCATGTAACTGCGCACGCCCTGGACGTTGCTCTGGCCGGCCACGAAACATTTGAACGCGCTCGGATCGTAGAGTGTCGGGTCAGGCGCGCTGTAATGTACAAGGATATTCCCGGCCAGAAGGCGTTTCTTGCCGCTTTGTTCGCCGGCGCTGGGTCCGCTGCCGCCGACCGGCCCCTGGTTGGTCCCGGTGTAGCTGATCGAGGCCACCATGAGGTCCACGGGGAACAGAAGCATGGTCTTGAGCTGCTCAACGCTGATCTCGCTGACTTGCACGCCGACCAAACGTTTCTTGACGAGCGGATGCGAACGAATCGTACGCCAGGCCGAAACGTCCATCGTCACCTTGAGGAAGTTGATCGAGCCGCAGGCCAGCGAAAGCGCGTCCAATTGCTCGTCGATCTGGTCAATGGGATCGATATTCGGATTGCTGAAGTTACCGCGATTGGCGATCGGCGTGGTGTTGCTGATGACGTAATTGGTGCGTTTGTAGGCGTAACTCAGGGCGGCGGCGTTGAGCACGGCCTTGATTTTTCCCTCGTCCAGCAATTGCTGGGCGACGGCGTTGTTTTCACCGGCCTGACGGCGTTCCTCCTCGTCCACGGTCACTTCGAGGGCTTGCGGCGTGCAATTGTAAAATTCGTCCTCGGCGGCGAATTCGATGCGGGTCGGGTCGGCGCCCATGGCGCGGGCGGTGTTGTAGGTTTGGAAGGAGTTGACGTCGTCAAACTTCTTGTATTGACCGTGCGAGCCGGGGACGCGGACCGTCGGGCAAATGCGCTCGGCGTAATCGTAGGCGGCTTTGAGGTCGTTCATGTGACCGGTGGCGAAGTCGGTCAACTGATAATTCAGTGTGGCGGATAATGAGGCACCTTGGGGCATAATAATTTTGGGTTAGAGATTAGGATTAGGATTAAGATTAAGATTAGGACAAAGACCCGGAGCAAGGTCGGGAGCGGGAATTCCGTTCCTAATCTTAATCGTAATCTTAATCCTAATCGGTGTTTTCATGGGTTAGCTGGCGATGGTGGGGAAACAGGTGTCGGCCAGGAAAAAATCGCCGGAGACGGC
>Ga0206860_10049_pt1 | contig 31269 bp, 31 predicted proteins | sample Alteio_BWOrgCont_44_FD_152624 | JGI IMG/M metagenome (GOLD analysis project Ga0206860, IMG submission 152624) | Enriched cells from forest soil in Barre Woods Harvard Forest LTER site, Petersham, Massachusetts, United States -... | ecosystem: Environmental > Terrestrial > Soil > Temperate forest >...
GGCAAATTGGCGGTGGCGGGTTTTTGCTGGGGCGGCGCCCAGACTTTTCGGTTCGCCTGCAACCGGCCTGATTTAAAGGCAGCTTTTGTTTTTTACGGAACGCCGCCCGACAAGGGGGAAATGAAAAACATCAAATGCCCGGTTTACGGCTTTTACGCCGGGAACGACGCGCGGGTCAGCTCCACCATTCCGGCGGCGGAGAAGCAGATGAAAGCCGCGGGCAAGACTTATGAGCCGGTGAAGTACGACGGCGCCGGGCACGGTTTCATGCGCGCGGGCGAACAGCCCAACGCGGAACCGGCCAACAAGAAAGCCCATGACGAAGCGTGGGAGCGGCTCAAGGCCCTGCTCGGAAAACTCTGAGCGCGCGGGTCACGGTTTTTGACCCAGGATGTTGTACGAAACCAGCGGACGGCGGGTGGGGCCGAGGAAGAACCTCTGCATGAAGGTCGCCTTGTCATCCGGCCAGTCAATACCAAATTCATTCCAGCACGAGAGCGTGCCGTCTTTGGCCACAGCCCAGGTTAAATCGCCAATCTGAGTGGCGGCCAGCCAGTCGGAGTATTTGCTCGGGCGTTTGCTTTGGGTGTCCCCGGCGTTGTATTGCATGGTCCAAAGCGTGCCATTGGCTTCCAGTGCGGCTTGCTGCCACTCTCCACTGAGGGAAACCCAGTCCGATTTGGTTCCGACCCGCGCGTTGAGTGATTGAGAACTCATACGGACATCCTGGCCAAAAATTTTTGGTGGAAGTACGCCATAAGCCCAGAGGCTGCCATCCGAACGAATGCCAAAAGTAGTTTCCCCCCAAATAGAAGTCATGGCCCGCCAATCACCCTCTTCCATGCCCAGACGGACCATTTGGCGTATCGTGTGAACGTCCACTTTGCCGTGCATTTTTTCCCGTATATTGCCCCATTGCCAGGCGGTTCCATCGCGTTTGATGCCGACGGCGTGTTCCCCGTCTGGAATAAAGACATTCACCCAATCCGAGTCGTTTCCGACTCGGATGGGAGCGGCCACGGCGGTGGCACCCTTGGCCCGGCTCAAGTTTGTGGAGATTATTCCATAGCCTTCGAATCCCCATCCCCAAAGCGTGCCGTCTTGTTTGACGGCGAGGAAAGTGCCTCCGCCCGCAACGACTTCCTTCCAGTCCGAGTCCGAGCCGATTTGGTGGATGTCCGCTCCATTGGAAATCTTCCAGAGCGTACCATCTGATTGCAGGGCGGCCGCGCCCGCTCCGGTGACGGCAATTTTCACCCAATTGGAGCCATTGGCAAATGCGCCGGAGACGCGTGTCAGTTTGCGATGATTTTTTTTCCCGGCCCGAACGGTTTTCCCGATCCAAAGCCTGCCATCGGGCAGCACCACCCAGACGTTTTCCCACGAGGCCTCCAAGCTGGCTTGCCCTGTCATCCGCGGCGGGCCGTGGGACGGTTCCAGCGGCAGGAACAATTCCCAGGAGCGGTCGAAAATCGCGAAAAATCCCAGCGTCACGCAACCGAAAACCGCGCCGGCCCGCCCAAAATCCCCCAGCCAAACCCGCCAGCCAATTTGCAATCGTTTGTAATTGTTGAACGCCAGCCAGACGAGAGTGATAATGAGAGCCGGCCATACCATCGTGGGAAAGAGAGAGCTAAAAAGCCACATGTAGTTGTTGCCGTTGCTCTTTGCGACAAACTTTGCGATAAGAGCCATCACCATCCCCGCCACCATTGGGATACACACGGTGGTGGGCAGGGCTTGCAACAGGCCGCGGCTCACAGTGGAGGCGTAGAATGCAATTCCAGTGATGGCCGCGGCGATCTCCACCACATAGCGCATTTCAAAATCCTTGGGCGACTGGCCGCCGATGCGCAACAAAACCCAGGGAATGATCCCGCCTAACACAATCCCCAAAACCAGCGCGACAGCCAGCTTCACCGCAAATTGCCCGCGTTTTGTCACCGGCAGGCACAGCTGGCCCTCCAAAGTATTAAGGCGGCGCTCCTCGGCCACCGTTACGCAGCCAATCACGAACGGCACCGTCACCAGCCAAATGAAGGGGATGGCGTTGTAACACATTTCTTTCGACAGTCGTTGCGGGGCAAAATGGTAGGCTGTCAGGAGAGCGAAATGGACCAAGGTCAGGACAGGAATCAGGAACATGATGATTTCCTGCAGTTGCAATTCCTTTTTCACCAATGCCGTCCACGGGTTTTGCGGGCCTTTAAATTCGAAGGCGAGCCAACGCAAGGAAATGCCGCGCACCGACGTCAGAGAAATTTGCCCGCCGGTCCACCCCACATCCTGCGCGCGAAGAAAAAGCCGCCGCGCCCACCAAAAGCCTGCCACCCCGTACGCCGCCAGTGCTCCCCACATGATGGGTTCGAAGGCTTTTTGCTCGTCAACCTTGTCAATCCAATAAGTGACACAGGCCATGACCGCCCCACTAATGATGAAAGGCACTATCAACGTGCAAAAAAAGGCGGACACCATGTCGCGCAACAATAAAGTGGTCCACAGCCCGCCCGAAAAAGCCAGGAATGTCAGCAGCACGCCCCAGATGAGAAATTTTGGGTTATCGTCACTCACCTCACTCACCGCCATCGAAGAATTCAATAGACACAAAATGAACAACGCGCCCGTTGAGACCAGCGCCACGGCGAGCAGCCCGGTCTTGATCCGCCAAAAACGCCGCCTGTCTTCGGGTTGGACGAGCAGCAGGCCGAACGTGCCATAACTCGTTTCCAGTCCAAAGGGCGACAGGACCAGGGCCAATATTGCCACGCCAAAAAGAACCGGCACCAAGCCCTCCAAATCATGCCACATCCAGAGCGGCGCGGTCGCCGCCACCAACGCCGCAATCCAGCTCGGCAGCAGCAGCCTGGTTTCCTTGCGCAGGAGCGGGCTCATTTTCCGGCCTCCGCCAGGATTTTGGACGAGACAAAAATTTCCTCCAGCGACAACGATTCGCAAAGGAGTTCCTCCGGATTTTGCGCGCGCAGAATTTCCATCAACTGTTCGCTGTTGCCGTTGCCCAGCAATTCCAGTTCGCGGCCGGACCGGCGCACGTCCAGCGCCCCGGGCAATTTCACCGTCGGCAGCGGCCCGGCGAAGCGCGCCCGGATTTTCCGGAACCGGTCGCGCGCGCTGTCCGCCTCCATCGAGAACAATTCGCGGCCCTGCTCGATGATGGTGAATTCGTCAATCAACCCCTCGAATTCGGTGATCAGATGCGTCGAAACAAAAACGGTGCGGCGCTCGGCGTCGCCGGATTGATAGGCGCCGATGACCGTTTCGATGAATTCGCGCCGGACAATCGGGTCCAGGCCGGAAGTCGGCTCGTCCAGCACGAGCAATTCCGGTTCGGGACAAATCGCGCCGATCAAGGCCAGTTGCGTCCGTTGGCCTTTGGACAGATTGCTGGTCTTCTTGCCCGGATCCAAATCAAACCGCCGCAGCAGATCGTTTTCGACCTCCGAGTTCCAGGTTTCCCGGAAGGAGGCCAGGTAATAAAGCGTCTCGCGCACCGTCATCCACGGATAAAACGCCACCGCATCGGGCACATAGGCGATGCGAGATTTCACCGCCACCTCGTCTTGTTGCGGGTCGAGGCCGAACACGCTGACGCTGCCCGCGGTGGGCCGCAGCAGGTTGAGCAGACATTTGATGGTGGTCGTTTTGCCCGCGCCGTTGCGCCCCAAAAAGCCGAAACATCGGCCGGGCCGCACGCGCAGGTTGAGTCCGTTGACCGCGTCGAGCTTGCCGAAGCGGCGATGGAGATTTTTGATTTCGATGACGGGCTGTCCTGTATTCATAATTATCGTTCTCCCTGGTTCTTGATGTCACCCGGTTCCTTGGCGGCCTGGCGTTCGAAAAACGCCAGCCTTTCCCGCGCCAATTCGAGAAAGGTCTCCGCATCCACCTGCAACTGATGCGCTGTCACCCAGGCGTCGTCGATTTTTTCGACGAGCAGTTTGTGGCGGGCCTGCTTGGTGAAGGGCGAATGATTGTCCTTCACAAAGCAGCCCTTGCCCGCGATGGTCTCGATCACTCCCTGGCTTTCTAATTCGGTGTAAGCTTTGGCAATGGTGTTGCGGTTCAAACGCAATTGCTCGGCCAGCGGGCGGATGGAAGGCAGCGGCTCCCCCGGCCGCAACGCCCCGCAGGCCGCCGCATAACGAATCTGATCGACCAGTTGCAGGTAAACCGCCTTGCCCGATTTAAAATCAATCCGAAACAACATAAAATCTCAACCGTCATAGGACAGTATGACAGTTGCCGAAAATTGTCAACGAAATATTTTGAAATATTTTTTGGCCGTTGGTTATCAACCGCTTTTGCTTGCCGTGGCAGGGGAAAACAGAGGAAGATGGAAGACAGGATGAGCAATTTTGACGACTACTACAACGACTTGGCAGCTTGGGAGCAGAAGCCAGTGGTTCCACTGATTGCGGCTTGGAACCCCAAGGACGTTCAAAATATCGTCGATATATTTGGGGCGGCGTTTCAAGCGTGTTCGTTCACAACCACGTTTTTGCCCGTCGCACAAGGAACCACAAATCAGTCCATTGGTAATAAAATCGCGGAGTTCTTCGCAAACCATATGAATCTCCACCTGAGAGGATTCAGAATCGAGGCCTGCTCAGGTGCTGGATATCCAGACAAGCAACTCAGAGAAGTCAGCACCGGTCGTCTGTTTGTCTGTGAAATCAAGGCTACGAGTCACTTCAACCCCATGGATTCTAACCGCATTGTTCTGACGAGTTCTTCAGAGGAACTAAGGCGCAAGTTCAAACCGCCGCTCCATCATCTTTTGGTGACTGCGTGTTACGTCGATCATAGTGGTCAACTTGAACTCCAGAACACCAGACTCGATTTCCTTGAACCGACAACGCCAGTGAACGTCAGGCTAGAGGCGTCTGTCTCCCAGCGCCTTTTAGCGCAAGCGGCACACAAAAACTTTACGTTTCCACAACCAGAGGCGACTGAATGAAACCCTTCCGAAGGCTGACTTGGGATGCTGGAGAGCTGTCGTCCGCTTTGAAGATTGATTTGTCCAGCGTTCAGGAATATTTCACCGATGGCCGGAGAGTCTCATTCATTATCGAGCGTCGTCTGAAAGCGGAGCTTGGCTTCCTGCTTGCTCCAAGCGAAGGAGCGGCGTTCGACCTAGTAGACGGTCAAGGCGATAAATGGGAAGCAAGGAACATAACATCGAGCGGGGTCTATTTCTGTCCGAGCTATATGGTCGGTTCGGGGCGATCATTTGATGAACCAGGCTTTCTTCGCAAACTGAAGCATATCAAGGGATATATCCTTACTGACATAGAAGAGTTCCCAAACGTGCCGTGCTGGATGATTCCTAAGGAGGCGGTTGAGGAATGGTATGAAACTGGTAGGCTCGGTGCCGGAACGAAGATTTCGCGTGAGAAAGCCCTGAATCTTATTGAGATGCTTGCATTATGAGATTTAACGACAATCTTATGTTTGATTTTGCTGCTTTGCCGACGAATGAGCCGAGCTTCGAGGCTCCGCTGGCCCAGCAGTTGAGCACTTTCAGGGAGTTTGGCGCAGAGACTCGTTTGGTACAAACCCAGACGCAAACCTTCAGTGGTGAGACCATAACCGTTCCGACCTATGTCAACGAGTTCTGGACTTCCAAACAGCGCGCTGCCAGTCGTTTGCATGAGATTTCGTATCGGGCTTGCTTCAAGCCGCAGTTACCGCGATTTTTTATCGAGCGCCTGACTCATCCCGGCGAAGTCGTTTACGATCCGTTCATGGGCCGCGGCACAACGCTGTTGGAAGCGGCATTGTTGGGCCGGGTTCCCTTCGGTTGCGATGTCAATCCGCTGAGTCTGCAATTGCTCGGGCCGCGGCTCCGCCCTCCGGCGCTTGAGGAAATTCGCGCCAGGCTGAACGAAATTAATTTTCGCGATCACGATGAACTGCCGGAAGAGTTGCTGGTTTTTTATCATCCCGACACATTGCGGGAAATAGCGGCTCTGAAGAAATATTTGCTGACCCGGGAGCAGGACGCGGTGGATCAATGGATTAGCCTCGTGGCCCTGAATCGATTGACCGGCCATTCCCCCGGATTTTTTTCCGTCTATACGCTACCGCCGAATCAGGCGGTATCAGTCAAATCCCAGAACAAGATTAACGCTGACCGCAAACAAACTCCGCCTTGCCGCAACGTGCCGGAATTGATTTTCAAAAAGAGCCGCATTTTGATGAGTGATTGCGACACGGCGATGCGCGGCACATTGGGAACCGTGGCGGGAAAAGCGCTCTTGTTGAATCAACCTGCGCGAGCCACACCGCAAATCGCTTCCGATTCGGTTGCGCTGGTGGTGACTTCCCCACCGTTTCTCGATGTGGTCGATTATGCAGGTGACAATTGGTTGCGCTGTTGGTTTCTGGGCATTGATCCAAAAGAAGTCCACTTGACTGTCCCGAAAAAACTGCCGGAGTGGCAGTCCGAAATGACTGCTGTCTTCCACGAGTTGCAGCGAGTATTGCGGCCCGGCGGACATGTGGCGTTTGAAGTGGGCGAAGTGCGCGCGGGCAAAATCAAGCTGGAAGAGACGGTTGTTTTGTGTGGACTGGACGCCGGCCTCGAACCACTACTGATTCTTATCAACGACCAGAAATTTACAAAAACCGCCAATTGCTGGGGCGTCGATAATAACAACAAAGGCACAAACACCAACCGGATTGTACTTTTTCAGAAGACGGTAAATTGCTAAACAGAATTGACAGCCTGCCCATTTTAGGGGTAAAGTAGGGCGTTATGACGGTCATCGCGCAAAAAATTGAAAAGGAAATCCGGCAGCTTTCTTTGGAGGAAATGCTCGCACTGCATGAGAAGCTCCTTGCCACCATTGATGAAAAGGAAAACGCGCGGAACCTTGATCCCGCCTACGCAGACGAAATCCGCAGGCGCATAAAGGAGATTGAGTCAGGAAAGACTGAGGGAACTGACGCATTTCAAGCGCTCAAAGAAATGTAGATGTCAACTGGGTCTAAATCGGTGCGGCTGCACCCCGAAGCGCGGGCCGAGTTGCAGGAATCAGTCCTTTTTTACAGGGAGCGCGCTGGAGAACACTGGGCCAGCCGTCTTAAACAAAGAGTGATGGAAGGTTTCCAAGCCATTGCATCTAATCCAAGCCGCTATCCGGAACTTTCTGAATTACCCGGTGTCCGAAAAGTCCGCCTCAGCCAGTTTCCGTTCTCTATTCTTTACATTGCACACGCCGATTATATTTGGGTTGTGGCGATAGCTCATGGGAAACGCAGGCCAGATTACTGGAAGGCGAGGCTTCTATGATTTTTTGCGCCATCATCGGGTTCCTGGACCCTCTTACCCTATTTGGCCTGTTTGCGGTGACGGCTATGCTGGTATGCTACGCGCTGGAGAATCGCAGCCATTGGTTTGTTTTGGGATTTGCCTTCGCTTGCGCGTTGGGATCTATCTATGGATTTCTGCAAGGCGCGTGGCCTTTTGGGGCGGTGGAGGCGGTCTGGGCCGTCGTCGCGGCGCGGCGGTGGTGGCTGAAAAAGCGCTCCATGAGCCCGCCGGAATAAAAATAAGAGCAACATGTTACGGGTGTGTAGTTTTTGGTGTTGCCAGTTAAGTCCTTGACTATAAACACTTGTTGCCGTGTTGCCGATTTTCCGGAGCAATGTATCAATGTGGCGTTTTTGAGCGATCCGCACGTCTTTATGGTAAATCCAAGCAAGGAACCATTTCTTCTGGCCAGCCTTGCGGCAGCACTATAGTTTAGGCGGATGGATACTTTGCCGAGGCCGGAAGTGATTTTAACGCATGAAAGCGACCTGGACGGCTTCGTCTCGGGATTGCTGTTGCAGCGGTTGGCCCGGAAGATTTTCAACGCGGACATTCGCGTGGAATCCTACCATTACAACAATTGGAAGCTTCGCGAGCTGCGCGAAAAGTCCGCCTGGGTCTGCGATTTCAGTTTCGAGCAGCGCTTGGACAAGCCTGATTGGCTGCTGATCGACCATCATGCCACCGAGGTCCAACCCAAGAGCGCGCATTTCATCCATGACGTGACGAAGTCCGCCGGGACGCTCTGTTACGAATTATGCAAGGAACACGGGCTGGGCTCGCCGCCTCTGGATCGTTTAGTGCACTTGAACAACGTATCGGATTTGTTTCTGGAGGATGATCCCGATTTTGTGCCGGCCAACGATTTCGCCAACCTGGTCAAGACGTATGGGTTCTGGAATTTGCACGCGCTGATCGAAGGCCAGCTCGAACGGTTGCTCGACCATCCCTTGCTCGAAGTCATGGCCGTGAAGCGGCGCATCGAAGACCCGCTGGGCTACGCCTGGAGCAAGGCCAACGTGTCCGAAATCTGCCCGACGGTCGGTTATGTGGACACAGTGGTGGGCAACAATAATTTGATCGTCCACCAACTGCTGGAAAAAAAGGCCACGCCCTACCCGGTGCTCCTGACTCTTTTTCGCAAGGCAAACAACGCGGTGGTGGTGAGCCTGCGCAGCCGCGGCGGCGAAGCCCTGAAAATCGCCGAAAAATTGCAGGGCGGCGGCCACGCCAACGCCTGCGGGGCGACGCTGCCGCGCTCGGTCAAGTCGATCCCGGACGCGGTGGAATATCTGCGCCGTGTGCTCGGGCCCGCCCCCAAAAAAGACCCGGCGCTCAACAGCCTGGAAGCCCTCTTCGAGGGCATGGAAATCAAGTCCTGACGGCCTTGCTTTTCAGCGGCTTCCGACGATGAGAAACCGAACCGCTTTTGAGTTTTACAATGCGATAAACTTGGAGAAGCCTTCGTTCTCCAGGAGCAACATAGGCTTTGATATACATGCGGCGCATTCCATCCAACGCGCGCAGCCGTTCCACCGGCGGCCGCGAGAGCCAATAGGCAACATCGTTGCCTTCTCCTTTCAGGGGAATTTTGCGGGCGACTTTGACCACGCCACAGTCTTTCATTCAGCCAGCCGAGTGTGATAAAGGCGGTCGCCAATACGATAACATTAGGCTGCTTTGAGATGATGACAGTCTGGTGGTTGGAGGCAAGTCTTCATTAAATTGTTGTGGGAAAGTTCATGAACGGGACAATTTTACATTTGATTAAACACAAGGCTTGCTCACCGCCATGGTGAATCTCTAAGCTCGCTGTGCATCTTTCTAATAAACACAAAGTCGTCCTCTGTTGGAGGCTTTTCTCGAACAGGATGCATGACTTGATTGCGAATTTTGTTTAGTCGATTAAATTTATCGAGGAAAGCATTGAAGGCTTTTCCATCCTTGGCAACCGATTCTGGAAAGTGGAGCTGAAACAATGTTTTATTCTTTTGTAATATTGTTTTAAGATCGATCAATGTCGTATAGCAGTAAGCATGTGTTAGATATTGATCATCTTCTTCTTTCCTCACGGCACAGTTGCTCCTCACTGTCAAAGGAACTCCTTGACCCCACCAACCGACATCCCCTGCGCCGTATTTCCTTTTTAGAATGGATTCAATCTTCAGATGAAGTGTGCTTTCCATTTCGGCAAGAATGACATACATGTCCCCAATATACACTCGGCGATTGCGATAGGACACATACAGAGCTAGCTCATCACAATCTGCATCTTTGGTATCAAGCACTTCTGTATGAATCATAATGCTAAAGGCCCGCCGAAGCGTCTCGGCTGGTTTGGGTGGCGTTCTATCTAAATACGCCGCGTCAGCAGAGTATTTCTTAGCCAGGATAAAAAACAGATCTGATTGCTTTATGCGACCCTCCCCAATGACAACAAATATATGCTCAATGGCCTTTTGGGTCGTAATCTTTAGCTCTTTGGCAATGTCTGCCGGACTGAATAATTCGTCTATTCTGCTTGCCACCAATTTAAGTGTTTGCGCGTCCATATCTTTTGCTTCCTTACACTGGCACTCCTAATCTAGGATTCGATTTATCCATAGAGGAAGAAATATCTCATCCTCATTTTCCTGGAGGGTATCACCGACTCGACAGTCAACGTTCACCCGGTATATCGCATCGGCAAAATGGACCCGCTTCATCGCATTCGTCATAGGCTCTTTCAGAATGCGATATGCCTTCTCAGGAATTTTACCACGTAGTTCTTCCACGACCTTGGAGTTAAAATCAAAACTGACAGCATATGTGTCACTTTCATTGACCTTAATGCCCGAACCGAACGTGTAATGGTCATCTGCAAGTTGCCCGATGAACGCAATAGGAGCATCTGGAAAGATCAGACTGGAATAGTTATGAAACCCCAATCTTTTCAAATGAAGGCCAAAGTCCTTCGCCAGCTTGAAATCGTAATCCAGCACGGTATTTGGCCCCAAAAGTTTTGCTAAGTTATCCCAAAAGCTAGAGAGCAAGCGCATATCAAAACGAGCAATGGGTTGGGGTTTGCTTACATGATAAAGGATAAACTCTCTCCCGTTGCACAGTGCAAAATAAGGGACACGAATCTCGCTGTGAATCGCATATGAGTAGGCTTGCTCTACGTGTTTGGTATTCAAAATGTTTTCGGTTGGGGCTTTTGCTTCAAGAGTCCAAGCTAATCTTCCATTCACTTCAAGGACATAGTCAGGAATGATTTGGATTTTCTGCGTAACGCTGCCAATGGACACAAATGGATGCAGAAGCCTTTTGCTCCGTATTATTCTATTCGGCCTATCAGGGCTGTAGCCCAAGCCTTTAAGAATTGGAAGGATGATCTCTTCCCGTACGGAATCCTCTCGAAAATCGGGATCTTCAAGGATGCCGAAGTCGAATCCACTGAGGATACTGTCCCTTTTTTCAGATTTCATGTGCGACCCTGATGTCAAAGACTATGGTGTAGCGAGTGCCGGTTGGTGTTCTCATGGCGCGCCAGCATCTAAAGATGCAGATGCGCCCACAATTCCGCCGGGCGCAATCTCATGTTGACAAAGAAGGGGCCGAAGTCCGCGTAGCGCGCGCTGACTTCGTCGAAGCGCATTTCATAGACGATTTCCTTGAGCGCATCCACTTGATGGGCCATGAGCGTGACGCCCCATTCCCAATCGTCCAGCCCGGTCGAGCCGGTGATCAATTGCGAAACGCGCCCGGCATATTTGCGCCCGACTTTGGCGTGGCCGCTCATTAATTTCCGGCGCGCGGCAAAATCAAGCGTGTACCAGTTGTCCGCCGCTGCGCGCCGCTTGCTCATGGGATAAAAACCCATCACTTCCCAATCGGGCATCTCCGGGTAAAGGCGGTATTGCTCGTATTGTTTCATGCGCTCGCGCAATTCGCCCATGCGCTTTTCGAACGCCTCGCTGCCGAGGGTCAGCTTTTCCTCTTCGATCAGTGTCCGGCGATGGTCGTCCTCGGTGGACATATATTCGCTCAACTCCGTCACGCTCAGGTAGGAAAAAACGCGCTTCAACGCGCCGGGGGGAAAACAGTCCTCCAAATCGCGGTGCATTTTGCTGATCTCGCCCAATTCCGCCGCGAGGAGGAAGAAGGCCAGGTCGGCCTTGCCGCCAACGGTGACGTAGGTGGTCAGGCGGGGATGGGACGGCTGGGCATTGGCGGCGCAGAGGGCCTCGAGGCGGGCCAGGGATTGTTCCGGTTGCGCCAAGTGTCGCCGGTCCAGGTGGTAAAAGAGATGCAGCGCGTGAATGCCGCGGTCCAATGTGATAACAGGGAGATTTGTCATGGGTTATTCCAATTGTAAAACCTGGTCGAGCAATCGCGGCAAATGCTCGGAAACAGCGGCGGTGCCGGCCAGCAACGAGACGCCGGCTTCCGCAGCGAGGCGTTGCTGCTCGGGGTCCTGTCTCATCGCATAGCCCAGCACCGGGACATGCTGCGTGGCGGGGTCCTTCCGCAATTGGACGATGGAGGCGAAAGCGGGGCTGCCCGGCAAAATCTCGGCCACGACCACCAGCGGTTTTTCACGTTGACAGGTCTCGGCCAGGTGCGCCATGTCCGCGAGGATGTGGACGCGATAGCCCAAGTCTTGCAAACGATTGGCCAACTGGCCGCCCGGCATCAGGTTGGAGTAGTAGAGGAGGGCGAGGGGCTTGCTCATGATACGCCCGCCCTTTCCGTGTGCCACGGCGTGCATTGCTCGTAGGAATGGGCCAGTTTTAAAAGCGTTTCTTCACCGAACGGCTTGCCGAGCAGTTGCAGGCCGATGGGCAGTTTGGGTTCCTTGGTGAAACCACAGGGAATGCTCATCCCGCAAATTCCCGCCAGGTTGCAGGAAATCGTAAAAATGTCCGAGAGATACATGTGCAACGGGTCGTCCGCCTTTTCGCCGATTTTAAACGCCGGCGTCGGAGTGGTCGGGGTGATGATGGCGTCCACTTTTTCAAAGGCGTTGAGAAAATCCTGGCGGATGAGCGTGCGGGCTTTCTGGGCGCGCAGGTAATAGGCGTCGTAGTAGCCGCTGCTGAGGACGTATGCGCCCAGGATGATGCGGCGTTTGACTTCGGCGCCGAAACCGGCCCCGCGCGTTTTGCAGTAGAGATCCGTCGGGTCGACGCCGTCCACGCGCGCGCCGTAGCGGATGCCGTCGAAGCGGGCGAGGTTGGCGCTGGCTTCGGCGGTGGCAACGATATAGTAAGTGGCCACGGCGTAATCGGTGTGGGGCAGGGAAATTTCCACGATTTCCGCGCCGAGTTTTTCAAATTGTTTGACAGCCGTTTGCACCGCCGCGCCCACTTCCGCGTCCAATCCGCCGATCATGTATTCCTTGGCCAGGCCGAGCTTCAACCCCTTGATGCGACCGTCGAGCGCGGCCGTGTAATCCGGCACGGGCCGCGGGACGCTGGTGGAATCGCGCGGGTCCTGTCCGCTGATGGCTCCGAGGAGGAGGGCGGTGTCGGAGACGTCCTTGGCAAACGTGCCGATTTGATCGAGCGAGGAGGCAAACGCCACCAGGCCGTAACGGGAGACGCGGCCATAAGTGGGTTTGAAACCGACGCAACCGCACAAGGCCGCGGGCTGGCGGATGGAGCCGCCGGTATCGGTGCCCAGCGCGGCGAGGCATTCATTGGCCGCCACCGCCGCCGCCGAACCGCCGGAGGAACCGCCCGGAATGCGCGAGGTGTCCCACGGATTATGCGTCACGCCGAAGGCGGAATTTTCCGTGGAACTGCCCATGGCAAATTCGTCCATGTTCAAGCGTCCAAAAATAATCGCGCCCGCCGCCTGCAATTTTTCCACGACGGTGGCGCTGTAGGGGGAAACAAACTTGCCCAGAATTTTCGACCCGCAATTCAGCGGCTGGCCGCGCACCGCAATCACGTCTTTCAAGGCGATGGGCACGCCGCGCAACGGATGTCGCGTTGTGCCGGAAGCGCCGGCTTTATCAATGGCATCGGCCTGGGCCAGGGCATCGGCGGCATCGTAACTGATGAAAGCGTGAATCCGGCCTTCCACTTTTTGGATTTGATCGAGGCAAGCCTGCATCGCTTCGCGGGCGGAAACCTCGCGCCGGTCCAGCTTGGCGGACAATTCGGAAATGGTCAGTTGATTCAACATCGGGGCGGTCACTGGTCACTCCACAATTTTTGGAACCATGAAAAGTCCATTGGCGCTGGCCGGGGCGTTGCGCAGGGCTTCCTCGTTGGACAGGGAAGGGCGGACTTCATCGGGCCGGAACACGTTGACCAGGGGCACGGCGTGGGCCGTCGGTTCGATGTTGTCCACGTTGAGTTGGTTGAGCTTCTCGATGTAGCCGAGGATGTTGGAAAGTTGCGCGCCAAATTTTTCCTGCTCATCGGCAGTCAGGGCGATGCGCGCCAGGTGCGCCACATATTTAACGTCGAAATCTCCAGGCATAACGGAACCTAATCTTCGTCGAATTTGCGTTTGATCAGCGCGGCGATTTCATCCAGCGCTGCCTGGGAATCGTCCCCTTCGCAGTTGACCACCAGTGTGCTGCCGGGGCCGGCGGCCAGCATCATCAAGCCCATGATGCTTTTGCCGTTTACTTCCTCGCCGTCCTTCGACACCAGGATATTGCAAGTGTAGCGATTGGCGGTTTTGACAAACAGGGCGGCGGGACGGGCATGGATGCCCAATTTGTTGATCACAACAAATTCGCGTCGCAGGGCGTGCTTGCCGCCGGGTTTCTTCGCACTACTCATTGCTTCATTGTCGGACTTTGCCGGGAATTATTCCAATGAATTATATCTGAATGTTTCCAGCCATCTGCGCAATCAGGCGGTCGTTCAATTCCTTGGCCGGGTTCTGGCCGGACGATTTCAACTTGATTTGAAAGGCGGCCACTTCAATCAACCGCGCCAGGTCGCGCCCCGGCCGCACGGGAATGATGATGTGCGGGACATCAATCCCCAGGATTTTCACATATTCCTGTTCCATGCCGAGGCGGTCCACATCGGGCACCTCGTTCCAGAGCTTCAACGAAACGACCAAATCCACCTGCTTCTGGGTGCGAATGCTCCGCACGCCAAACATCGAGGCCACATTAATGATGCCGATGCCGCGCACTTCCATGTGATTGCGGGTGACCTCGGCGCTGGTGCCGATGATTTCCCGGCCATCGAGGAGGGTGACGCGGGTGATGTCGTCGGAAACCAGGCTGTAACCGCGTTCGATCAGGGCCAGGACGCTTTCACTTTTGCCGATGCCGCTTTCGCCGCGGATAATGACGCCGACGCCGAGAATATCCACCATGCTGCCGATCTCGCTGCCGCGCGGGGCGAACAACATTTCCAGGGCGAGGGTGGCGAGGTTGATGAACTTCATCGTAATCATCGGGGTGACGAAAATGGGCACTTGGGCTGTTTCCGCGGCGCGCAGGAAGACCTTGTCCGGGCGCAAATTGCGCGAGAAAACAATCGCGGGCACCTTGAAGGAAAACAAATTTTCATAACGATGGGCGCGTTCCTCGGGCGGCAGTGTTTTCAGGAACCACGACTCGGCATTACCAATGACCTGCAGGCGTTTGCTGGCGAAGTAGCGGGTAAAACCGGCCAGGGCCAGGCCGGGGCGGTTGACGGTCGGTTCGCGGATGATGCGTTTCAGGCCGCTGGCGCCGGCCACCAATTTTAATTCGAGGCTGCGGGCTTCGCCCGTATAAAACCGCTCGACAGTAATCGTATCGCGCTGCATCGGAATCAGATTATAGGGCAAACTTTCCGCCACGTCAGCCAGAAAATGTGCCGGGCAAAAGAGAGCCTTGATTTGATGTAGTGTCGAGCCTCTGGCTCGAAATCGGCGCAGAGCGCCGACGCTACAACCATTCAAGTTTCCACGGATGCCGGGAGAAGAAAAACGCACATCGCCGCGAAAAAGCGCAAAAGATCACAAGAGAAGATTTGAACAGAAGGCAACAAAGCCACAGATTTTCACAGATGGACACAGATGCCAGGAGGAGCTTTCCCTCATTCCCAACTCTGCACTCCCAACTCTCCACTTGATACGTTGCTCCGGAAAATCGGCAACACGGCAACAAGTGTTTATGGTCAACGACTTAACTGGCAACACGAAAAGCAACGGACCAGCAACATGTTGCTCCTCCCCGGAAAACTTCCAAACCGGGAAAAAATAGCCGAGCGCTATGCCGACGCAAAACCCAGCGGGGGAGCCTTGATTTGATGTAGTGTCGAGCCTCTGGCTCGAAATCGGCGCAGAGCACCGACGCTACAACCATTCAAGTTTCCACGGATGCCGGGAGAAGAAGAAACGCACATTGCCGCGAAAAAGCGCAAAAAGATTTACCGCGTTCCACGTGGGCGCAAGAGAAGATTTGAACAGAAGAAACCATGCCACAGATGGACACAGATTTTCACGGATGCCTGGAGAAAAATGCATCGGACCGGATTATTAACCGCGAAACACTCGCAATACGCGAACGGGGAACCGGTTTTTGAACAGAAGGTAACAAAGGAAACCAAGCCACAGATTTGCACGGATTTTCACGGATGCCAGGGAAAAATGCATCGGACCGGATTTTTAACCACGAACCACTCGAAATACGCGAACGGGGAACCGGTTTTTGAACAGAAGGGAACCGGAACCCATCTCATAAATAGGAGCGGGGCCCCACTCCTATTTATGAGATGGGTTCGGAGGAAACCAAGTAATTGCAGATTCGTTAACTTCGTTTTCTTATGTAAAAAAAGAGTTCCTGTTGAATTCTCCGCAAGGCGCGTTCTGGCTTGCGCAAATCGTGCTCCCAAATCCTCACCACCCGCCACCCCTGCCTCCGCAAAGTTCTGCTGACCAGCCGATCCCGCACCCGGTTGGCCGTCAACTTGCGTTTCCAGAAAGCGCGATTGGATGCCGGCATGTTGGAATGTTTGGGGCACCCATGCCAGAAACAGCCATCCACGAACACCGCCACCCGTGCCCCTCGCAACCCTGTGCATTTTTAACCACGGATAAACACGGATTTCCACGGATGATTTCAGGCTTCGCAACTGAAGCTGGATTTGGCAACCTCTGGACGTGGCAAAAGCACTGGCAGTGAAATGGACGCGAGAGCAACGGCTCATTGCACTAAATCTTTATTTCAAAGTGCCGTTCGGCCAGATGCACAAAGGCAACCCACTCCTCATTGAAGTTGCTAAAAAAATGGGGCGCACACCGAGCAGCCTCTCGATAAAACTCTGCAATTTCGCTTCGTTAGACCCGATCCATCAGGCGCGTGGAATACGTGGGATGAGCGGTGCTGCTAACGATGACCGTTTATTGTGGCGGGAATTTCAGGATCATATGTCTTCGCTTGGCCCGGAAAGCGAGCAACTCCTTCATGATCTATTCACAAGCGATGATGAGAAAGAAGTGGACTTCCTCGAGCGTGGCAAAGTGCAGCTTGAGCCGAGCAGCAAACTTATCGCGCCGACAGGGCCAACCGAAACCACTGCCAGCGTCAAAGTCCGGCGCGGCCAGCAATTCTTTCGTCAGGCAATTTTGAATGCCTACGGCATCCGTTGCTGCATCAGCGGGATCAACGTCCCGCGCTTGCTCGTGGCGAGTCACATCAAACCGTGGGGCGCATTTCCAGATGACCGGCTGAATCCGCGCAACGGGCTTTGCCTTTCCAGTCTTCACGACGCGGCGTTTGACTCCGGCCTCATCACGTTGGATGAGAATCTCAAAGTTGTTTTGAGCAAACAACTGCGTCGCCATTTTCCTGAGCCAACGCTGGAACAAAATTTTGTCCCTTTCGACGGAAAGCCCATTCGCTTGCCCGACAAGTTGGCTGAGCCGGGTTCGGAATTCCTGCGTTTCCACCGCGAGGAAATCTTTTGCGGTTAACGTTTCAAAAAGTCCGCCAGTTGACGAAGGATCTCTCGAAAAACTCTCGTTTGTACGCCCTGCCCAAGAATCTCGATGGCGGTGGCGTAGTGGTCGCAGTCAATCTTGCAGCCCATTAGCCGCTCCACTTCTTCTTTGTGCAGCAAGCGCAGGCCTGATGTGGTTTCTACAAACGGGCCAATATTGATTTTGTGATACGAACGAACAATGGTCGGCACTCTTTTTGATTCGTGGTTGATCGTCGTAAAACCGAAACCATGTCCGAGTTTGGCGTGACGCTTATTATGCCGGCGCAACGCCTCAATGCTTCCGACAATCCGTGCAACCTCAACTTGGTCGGAATCTGCCGGGGCGTCGAGAAACTTGCCAATGGTTCCTGTAAACGGAGTGCGCGGTGAGCGGATTTGAAAACCCGGTCGCAATGTCGCCACCATGATCCATCGCTTGCGGTCTTGCGGCTCGTCCCATTCGTTCCACGGGTCAACGATTATTTCGGCGATGGAGTAGCCGATTCGTTGCAGGTGATGCACGAGGCTTACGCAGGCCAGTGAGCTTGCAAATGCGGGCACGTTTTCAAAGACGCAAGCCGATGGCAAATGATGCGCCACAATTTCCGCAACGCTTAGATATAAGTCGCCGGTGTCGCCGGTTTCGGGCTTTCCGGCCAGAGATTTTTTTGCGCGGCCAAGGGTTGAGTGGCTTGTGCAGGGGATTGAGGCGACCAGAACTTCATGCAAAGGCAACTCGTCGCGTGAATGCGCCGGATATCCGCTTGATAGAGAGTAGCGTCAGGGTGTCCTTGTTGCCAAACGTCCGCATACTTCGGCTCCACTTCAACGCCCGCGATAAGTTTGAAATCATCGCTGGTGGCAATGGCGGCGGATAAAGTTCCGCCACCGCAAAACACCTCGATAGTTTTAAATGGCGGCTTTGCTCTAAGGCCGCGGCGGATATGAAATCCACGAATCGAAGGCACAACATCAATTCGTTTGAAAACAGCCGTCACCTTGATTTCCATAAAACCGTCCAAAGGCGACAGCAAAGACCGGTGGGCAATGTCAATGATCGGTCTTTCCCGCCGCGCCGCAATTCGCTTTGAAACGTGATTGTTGGAAAGTAGCACAGGCCGCAGTAGAATTCCGTTCACACGCGGTTCGACCGAGAATGGAGTGCCGGGAGAAAACCCGAGCGCTTCCAATCGGCGGGACTCCAACCACAATCTCGGACTCTGCCGAATCTCACCCAGCTTCTGAAATGAAATCAGTTTCATAATGTAACCAGTCAAAGCGCGATGGCCGGGTAAGTCTATGGACTATCAGTCAAGTTGTTTTGGTGCCCGAACGCTTTGGCAAAACAGCCATATCCTGACAGTTTGCGGGGAGGCTGTCTGTAGGCTATCGCCTACAATCTTGGGGAAAGGCTTTCCGCCGTCACCGGGGCGGTGCTTTGTTCCCTTCGTTATCTTCTGTTCAAATCTCTGGTTGCAAATCGGACGGGGCGAGTTCAGTTTTGCGGCGGTTGTTATGGAAAAACTGCGAAACCTCCTGCAAAGAAAACCTGTCTTTCACAAGGGCCTGCCTTTGGTCGTGGCGGCGCTGGCACTTTTGCTGCTGACGGGTTGTCCGCATAATGAATACATTGTCCAACTTCAGCCGCACGGCAATACCATCGAGCGCACGCTGATTTTTTATCGTGAGGATGGCGAGGACGAAAAAACCGGCGTCCCCAATTACCAGTACTTTGACACGGATGAACTGGCGGCGATCACCGCTTTGTATCCGGCGCAGAGCCGGACCAATGATGGCAAGCGTTACACCATCCGCGGTGAATTCACCAATGCGATGCCGGGAGATGTCGGCGGCGCGGGCACTTATACGAACCTGACCACGAGCCTGGGAGAGGTGGGTTTCTATGTGGAACGGTTCCGCGGCAATGACGATATTGCCGGCATGGCCGAAGAGCGCGGCAAGGCGGCGGATCGGGTGACGGACCTGCTCATCGGCTGGAGCAAGGTGGAGTTGGGCCGTGAACATGGCTACGACAGTTTGCGCCATTTCCTGGATGTGGATTTCCGGCGCGATCTCAAGAATTTCGGTGAGTATTGGTGGGAAGGGCAGACGGTCAATAACTACAATACCAACGGGGAAGGGGAGTTTGTCGTACGGTTCGGCCAATACCTCTTCGAACGCGGCTACTTCACGCTCGAAGAATTACCAGGCCTGCTGAGAAGCGCGAGCGCGTCAGGCGACGACCCGCAGGCGCTGTTGGTGTATCACCTGATGCAACGGCTGGTGGCGCGCAAAATGGGCGTGCCGGAATCCGCGCCCGTGCCGGCTTCGCTCGCCTTTCTCGCCAACGACGACACGATGGAAAAGTCGTTTGAAAAATACATCGCCGGCACGGATTTTTACCGCGTCCGGCTCAAGCAATGGAAGGCGGAGAAAAAAAAGAAGCACGACCTAAAACCACCGGAGATAAAGGATGTGGCATCGGAAGTCATGAGTGCCGCGTCCAGTGGTTTGATTGATTTCAAGATATTTGACAATGCCGAACCGGATCATCTGGTGGTCCGGTTGTCGTTGCCGTCGGCTCCCGATCACAGCAATGGCCGTTGGGATGAGACGCGCAAGCAGGTGGTTTGGGACTCGGCCATCCAAGGCGGAACGAACGCGGTCCATTTGCCGGTGACTTGTTACGCCGGTTGGATGCGGGCCGACGAAGCATTTCAAAAAGCGCATATCGGCAGGGTGGCGGTGACGGGCGACAAATTGATGCAGTATTGCCTGTGGCGAAGCAGTCTGGATGCGAAGCGGGGCGGCGAATGGGACGCCTTTCTGGCGGACCTGCAGCCCAGCGGCGGTTGGTGGAGAAAGCTGGATTCCTTCCGCTTCTCCGGTGAAACGAATCCAACCGGGACGAACGGCCCCTCCACCTATCCGCGCCAACTCATCGAGAACGCGGTGCAATAAAACCGGATATTTTTCGGTGTCTAATCAAGCGCCGTAGGCGCGGCATCTTTGTAGAACACAGATAAAATATTTTTAAGCTCCGATAGGAGCGACATCTTCCGCGCATGGTCAACACTCGGAATAGTTCGGCGTGGACTACGATGGGCGGTACGTTTTCAAAACCGATGGCGAATGATTTTCAGAATATGCCGCCCCGACGGGGCTTGATGATATTTTGGACATGTAATCTACAAAGATGCCGCGCCTACGGCGCTATCTTTAAAACTGCCTCAGGAAGCGCACGTCGTTTTCGTAGAACAGGCGGATGTCGCTGATGTTGTACCGGATCATGGCGATGCGTTCGATGCCGAAACCAAAGGCCCAGCCGCTCCAGGTCTCGGGATCGTATCCCACCTTTTCAAAAACCTGCGGATGCACCATGCCGCAACCCGCTATCTCCAGCCATTCCTTGCCCATCTTCCGGGTCAGCGCGCTGGAAAAATCGATTTCATAACTCGGTTCGGTGTAGGAAAAATAATGCGGCCGGAAACGGATTTTGATTTCTTCGCCGAGCAATTCCTTGAAGACAAATTCAACCGTGCCTTTCAAGTCCCCCACCGTCACGCCGCGGTCCACGTAAAGGCCCTCGATCTGTTGAAAGGTCGGATTGTGCGTCGCATCCGGATTGTCCCGCCGATAAACCCGGCCCGGCACGATGATCCGCACCGGCGGCTGCTGTTTTTCCATCACCCGGATTTGCACCGAGGAGGTGTGGGTGCGCAGCAGCGCCCTCTCTTCCGAATTCAGATAAAACGTGTCCTGCGCGTCGCGCGCCGGATGATCGGCGGGAGTGTTGAGGGCGTCGAAACAATGGTATTCGTCCTCGATCTCTGGCCCGTCGGCCACGGCGAAACCGAGCTTGCGAAAACTCCGCACGATGTCCTCCGTCACCTGGGTCAGCGGATGTAATTTGCCCAGCGAACGACGCCGTCCCGGCAGGGTGAAATCGGTTGCTTCCTTGGGCAGGGCGGATTTGAGTTCCAGTTCCGAGCGGCGTTCGGCCAGGGCGGATTCCAATTCGATTTTGGCTTGATTGATGAGTTTGCCGGCGGCGGGGCGTTCTTCCTTGGGCAAGGCGCCGAGCTGTTTGGCGGCGGCGGTGAATTTCCCGTTCGGGCCGAGCCAGGATCCCTTGGCTTGTTCGAGCGCCGCCAGATCGGCCGCGCTCTTCAACTCGGCCAGTGCCGCTTGTTTGAGCGGTTCAATCTCCATAAGTTTGCGCCGGATCAATCCGGCAGACCGCCAAACTTAAGCTTTGGAGGCCTTGGGAGCTTTGGCCTGCAAGGCATTTTTGGACGTCTGGATCAATTCGGCAAAAGCGCCGGCGTCTTGCGCGGCCAGATCGGCCAGCATTTTGCGATTGAGCGGGCATTGGGCGGCCTTGAGGCCTTCCATGAAGCGGCTGTAAGTGGTGCCGGCGGCGCGGGCCGCGGCGTTGATACGGACCTGCCAGAGCGCCCGGAAGTTTCGCTTTTTGGTTTTGCGATCCCGATAGGCGTACTGCATCCCGTGATCGAGCGCGTCCGACGCGTAACGATACAGTTTCGACCGCTTTAAACGAAAGCCTTTGGCGGCTTTGAGTGTGCGCATGCGGCGTTTGCGCGAAGCGGGTGAGTTTGTGACACGCATATAAGAGTAGCGGGTTGGTTAGTGGCTGAAGGGTAAATTCTGCAAAATTCGATAAGTATCCGTGGCATCCACCAGTTTGGATGTCCCCAGACTGCGACGGCGTTTGGGCCCCTTGGATTGGAGCAAATGGCGCTTGCCCGCGCGTGAGCGCATGACTTTTCCCCGGGCGGTTATCCTGAACCGCTTCGCCACTGCTTTTTTTGTTTTAATGCCTTTGGGCCGTCTCATAATCGAGTTTCCTTTTTTAAAGGACGGGCAATATAGGGGGTGCCCGCCGGGCAAGCAAGAGATATTTTACAAAATCTTCTTAGCGGTCTTTCCCCTCTTAATCCTAATCTTTTCGGGGATCGGGATTAAGATTAAGATTAAGATTAGGATTAGGATTAGGATTAAGAACGGCTAGCCTGCCATCGGCCCCCGAGTCACGCCCAATTGGTTGTGCAGCTTCAATTCCCGCCATAATTCCGCCCCGCTCATCTTCCCGGCCAGCAATGCCCGGTATTTCCCCATCGTCGCCGTCACCTCTTCCGCCGTTTCGTTGACGAATTCGATGCGAAAATGGCGCGCGCCCAGTTCGAGCAGGCGTCCCGCGTATTCCGCCCCCGTTTGCGCCCGCCCGTTGAACACGGTGTTGCGGCAGCCTGCGTCGGCCTTGAGCGGATGCTCCAGCCCGACCCGGTCGCGCATTTCCACTTTATGCTTGTCGCAAGGCCGGCCACAATTGGTGTAATCCGTTCCCTGGCTCAAAAACGCGCAGAAGACGCAATGCTCCATGTGAAACATCGGCATGTGCTGGTGAATGGTGATCTCAAACCATTCCGGCGGGGCCGACGCCAGCAACGCCTCCAGTTGCGTGATGTTGAGATCATACGAGGCCGTCAATCGCTCCAGCCCGAAGCGGTTCTTGAAATAATCCGCCGCCAGGCCGTTGGCGACGTTGAACGAAAAATCCCCCACCCGCCGGCTGTCGGCGAAGTATTGCAAATGATCGTAATTGCGCAGCAGATAACCATCCGCTTCACTGGAGCGCACCTGTTTTAAAATCCATTCCTCGCCCGTTTTGAAAATGCGCGGCGGAGCGACAAAAATCTCGGCCTTCAGGTTCGCCGCGCGAAAACGGGCCACGGCCTCGCGATATTTTTTGGGGTCCTCAAATTCGCAGTAAATCGTTTGCGCTTCGCCGGCCATGGCCGCTTCGAGCTGCGCCATCTCGCGCACCAGCACAATCAGATGCGGCTCCGTTGTGGCACTGGGTGACCGCGCCGCCGGAGTTGCGGGCGTGCTCTCGTTTAAAATCCATCGTTTTGGCTGGGCGCGCAGGGTTTCCAGCTCGTCCACCAGGGCGCGGCGCAGGCGGTTTAACTCGCTCATGGGCAGGATGACTTCGCCCGCCAGCGCGTTTTTCAGGTTGCCCAATTCAAACGGCGTTCCACCCAGCCGGCCCAATTGCTCGCGCAATCGTTCCGTGGTCAGCGGCTGCTTTTGCGCCGCGGCCAGCGGCATGGCTGAATCCAATTGCACGACGTGCCCGGTTTCGTCGCGCCCGATCAACGTCATGGCCTGCCCGACGCCGCCATGCGCCTCCAAATCCAGCCGACGCCGAAAATGCGGCGCTTCCCCCGCAAAACTTTGGCGCAGTTTGCGGTCCAACTGCGGGTCGCTCGTTTTCCAAACTTTGTCGCCGGCATGGACGCGGTTTAAATCCACGTCGTCGTGCCCGAACGAGATGGCCGCCCCGGTGTTCCGCGCCTCCACGCCATAGACCCGCCCGCCTTGCTCCTCCTCGTCGGGGCGTCCTGCGTCAAATACAATTCCATCTCCGGGTTGCAGGGGCGCTTCCAGCCGCAAATAAACCCGGTCGCGATCCACCCGTTGCACCGCGCCAAGGTAAACGCCGCGTTTTTTGCCGAAGCGGGCGTGGACCAGCGCCTGGTTGTTGGTGCCGCCGAACCACCCGGTGTGCAGCCCGCGTGAAAAAGCCATCTCCAGGTTGTAACGGCTCCCTTCCTTCGCAGCGGCCTGGCCATCGAGGGCGCGCCGGTAAACCTGCGTGATGTTGGCCACGTATTCCGGCGATTTGAGGCGTCCCTCGATCTTCAACGAGGCCACGCCGGTGCGGACCAGTTCCGGCAAAACTTCCAAACCGGCCAGGTCCTGCGGGCTTAAAAGATAACGACGGTCGCCTAGCGGGACCTGCTGGCCATCGGAGATCAAATCGTAAGGCATGCGGCAGGCCTGGGCGCATTCGCCGCGATTGGCCGAGCGCCCGCCCAGCGACTCGCTTGTCAAGCATTGCCCCGAATAAGCCACGCACAACGCCCCGTGCACAAAAACTTCCAGGGGCAGGGTGGCGGGCCCGGCCATTTTCGCAATTTCCTTCATCGAACATTCGCGCGCCAGCACCACCAGGTTGCAGCCCAGTTCCTTGGCAAATTCCACTCCGGCGGCGCTGGTGATGGTCATTTGTGTCGAGGCGTGGATCGGAAAATCCGGCGACAATTGCCGAATCAGCCGGCAAATGCCGACGTCCTGCACAATGGCGGCATCGGCGCCCGCCGCGATCAACGTGCGCAAATAACCCTCCGCCTCGGCCATTTCATTGGCGAAGACGAGGGTGTTGAACGTCACATAACCCTTCACCCCGCGCCGATGCAGAAACTCCATCAGCCTGGGCAATTCGCCTTCGGTGAAATTGTTGGCCCGCATCCGCGCATTGAAACGTTCCAGGCCGAAGTAGATGGCGTCCGCGCCGTTTTCGACCGCGGCCTTGGCGCACTCCCAATCGCCCGCCGGGGCCAGCAGTTCGGGGCGTGGCAACGCCGCGCGAAGTTCATTCGCGGGTTGCGCTTGCTGTTCGACTGTTGCGTTGCCGGCCATTTGGAGCCGTAGTTTAGCCTTTATTCGACTCGCACACCAATTTTAAAAGCGGTGAACGGGAGGGCTTTGACCTTAATAAAACTGGTGTGATTCACTATGACTGAGTGTGATTGGCCTAAAAGCCAATTTAACTGCAACTCATTTATTTCAATGCGGTTACACATAATTTGATTGCCCGCGACTGGTTTGACCGGTTGGACCAGCAGACATTCCAAATCCACCACGAAAAGCACCAAGGAAAGAGAGTTTTTGACAATGGTAGGGCGAGACTCTGTCGAGCCGTGACTAGATCGATCTAGGGTTCGACAGAGTCTCACCTTACTGCTTCGTGGCAAAACGAATTCTCTCCGGCATTTCCATTCGGCGCGACCAGGCGGTCTCATTTAACCATTTTAGCACAAAATGCGAAAACCCCGCATCCATTGAATGGAGGTTTTTTTAAAGCGCGAAACTCCTGTAAATATTGGCTGAAACACGCGCCATGGTCTTATTTGTCAAGTATGTTTTGTAAATAATGGGCTGATTGGGTGACTGTGCAGCTATCGAAAAGTTGGCGGGAAACCGAGAGCACCACTTAATCTCGGCTTCGAGGATTTTCCGTGGTTCCGCAAGGCGTCTGTCGAGCAATTATTCAACGTGGAATTTTCTCACGGCCACCATCTTCATTGGCCGGAACTGGATGTGGATTTGGATTTGGAACGCATCGAGCATCCGGAAAAGTTCCCGCTCGTAGCGCACCTAACAGCCCGTAAAAAACAATTGCTTACCGTAGGAGACGACGTAAGGAGTCTCAAATTTCCTCGGAAATAAGGCCCGAATCAGAGACTCGTTACCTCGTCTCCTACTTTTTAAACGGGCTGCTAAGCTAATCAGCCGTCCAAGCTGTGAGGGGTGCCGGCTTTTTGGCCGGGGCCAGCAGGCGGGCTTGCTTGAGCAGGCGGCAGAAATCCTTTTTGCTGGTGACGGTCTTTATGCCTTCTTTGCTGGTCGGGCTGGGCAGTGTTTTGTATTCCACTTCGAGCCGTTCCAATCGCACGATGCGGATGTATTCCTTGCCTTGTTTCCAGACCTGGCCTTGACACAGTTTCATGCCAGGACAATACATCCCGGGTTAGCCGAACACGATGTTTCTTTGGTTAAGTCTTAATTTGTAGCGTCGAGCCTCCGGCTCGAAATCGGCGCGGAGCGCCGACACTACAACAGTCGAATAATCCCTCCTGTGTCTTTAAGCGTGCTATTGCGCGGAACCATGGCACACTGCGACTTATGTCATTTCGTGCCCTCGGGCTTGATGCAAGGATTTTGAAAGCTGTCCAGGAGGCCGGTTATACCGAACCCACACCTATTCAGGCGGAAGCCATTCCGCAAATTCTCGCGGGGCACGACCTCATCGGCATCGCGCAAACCGGCACGGGGAAAACAGCGGCGTTCACGCTGCCCATTCTCACCCAACTCGCGGCGCTGCCGCCGGGTTCGCTGCGCGGCACGCGGGTGCTGGTGGTCGCCCCGACGCGGGAACTCGCCTTGCAAATTGATGAAAATGTCCGCGCCTATGGTCGGCATCTGCCGTTGTCGGTCGCCACGGTTTTTGGCGGCGTGGGCGAACATCCGCAGATCCGCGCCCTGCGCGCCGGGACGAATGTGATCATCGCGTGCCCGGGGCGGTTGCTGGATTTGACCAGCCGGCGCAACGGCGATTTCTCCGGCTTGCAATTCCTCGTGCTCGACGAGGCGGACCGGATGCTGGACATGGGTTTTCTGCCCGCCATCCGGCAGATCGTCCGCCAGTTGCCCTCGAAACGGCAGACGCTCCTTTTTTCCGCGACGCTTTCCAAGGAGATCGAATCCCTTACCCACGAATTTCAACGCTCACCCAAGCTCGTGCAAATCGGACGCCGTTCGAACCCGGCCGAGACGGTCACGCAACTGGTCTATGAAGTGCCGAAGCATTTGAAGCCGGCGCTGCTGTTGCATCTGCTGGCCGATCCGCAAATGAACATGGTGCTGGTCTTTTCCCGGATGAAGCACGCCGCGGACCGCATCGCCCGCCATCTGGAGCAAAAGGGGATTCCCACCGCGACGCTGCACTCGAACCGCTCGCAAAACCAGCGGTTGCGGGCGTTGAAGGATTTCAAATCCGGCGCGGTGCGCGTGCTGGTGGCGACGGACATCGCGGCGCGTGGCATTGACGTGGACGGAATTTCGCACGTCGTGAATTACGATTTTCCGATGCACGCCGAGGATTACGTCCACCGCATCGGGCGCACGGGACGCGCCCATGCCGTGGGCGATGCCATCAGCTTTGTCACGCCGGAAGACCACGGGGAATTGCGCCAGTTGGAACGTTTCATCGGACGCGGCATCGTGCGCAAACGGGCGGAGGGATTCAATTACGCCGCCGCCGGGCCGGCCCATACGGAAAGCAGCCATGGTGACCGCCAGCAACAACGTCCACAGGGGCAATTCCAGCCCCAGAGATCCGGACGACCGGGCGGCGGGCCGCAACATCGCGGCGGGGGTGGTTCGCGCCGCCGGCATTTCGGCCGCCGTTAAGCGCAAAAATTTTAATTCTTTGCCGGATGAGTGACGAAGCCCCACCGCTTTTCCACCGCGCCGAAATCATCATCCGCTGAGCTTGTCACTTGCACACTGCCGTCAGCCAAAGCATAAATTTTATAAAATTTGCCATCGGGCGACTGCCGTGATTCTTTTTCCCGGAGCAAAATTGTGTGAGACAAATCGGCCAGCTTGTTTCTTTTCCCGCCGGACACAATCTCCCAATTCGAATCCGAAAGATTTCCCTGGAGATAGGTTTTCACCTGCGCAAAATCTTTTGGAAATTGATTATTGTGATCCCCGGCGTATATATGGAAAGCCAGAGCCAGCTGTTTGGATTGGTTGATGAGCCTGCTGGTTTCTCCCTTGAAAGCTTCCTCGTTTGCAGGCGTCAAAGGTAATTTCGCGTGCCGGTGATGGCCGGAATAATTTACCATCACCGTTGTTGTTCCGGCGGCCAGGAGTAAAACTACTCCTGCCACCACCGTTGTTTTCGTTTTTGTCCATGCCATAATTTTCAATGCTCCTTTGACGAGGGTTAAAGTTGAACTGCCTGCCGCGCCTTTGACCACCGCTGCGGCTGTCACGGATTTGGCCAGCGCCACGGGCGCGGCTTGCACGGAATGGGTGGTAATTGCTCCGGCGATGATGGTGGTGGTCGAAGCCACGCCGCGTTGCAGGAAAAATTTCCGCAGCTTTTCCAGCGCGCGACTGACGCGCTTCTGGGCTGCGTCCGCGCTTAGGCCGAGCGCGCGGCCCACTTCCTCCAGCGGTCGTTGTTCGTAAAAGCGCAAGACCACGGCGTTGCGGTCGGCCTCGCTCAGTTGCGCCACGGCTTCATCGAGGAGCGGCGCGACTTGGGGCCAGACGTCGGGTTCGGGTTCATTTAAAGGTGAATTCATGTGCGCCTCCTGTTCACGGAATTGACGGCGATGGGCGGCCTTGAGCGCGTTGCAGGCGGCGAAATGCGCGGTGCGGCAGAGCCAGCCGGCCAGCACGGTTTCCCGGCCCAGGCTGCCGGCCTTGCGCGCCAGGATGATGAAGACGGTTTGGGTGATTTCCTCGGCCAGATGCGGATCGCGCACCTGCCGCAAGGCGGACGAATAGACCAGCGAGACATGGCGCTCCACCAGCGTCGCAAAAGCTTCCTCCGAGCGTTGCGTCGCATAAGCGGAGACCAATCCGGCATCATCCAATGTGCGCATTCATTAAGTAATGTCCGCCATCCAGGGAATCCGACAGCCTTTTATCAGTCTCAAAAGGAAGCTTGGTCTGGCCTTCGGCTAATGTTCTAATTCTGCCATGCGTGTTTTGATCGTTGGTTGCGGGTATGTCGGGCTGCCTTTGGGGGTCGAGTTGGTCCGGTTGGGCCACGAAGTTTGCGGCGTGACACGTTCCGATCGGAACCACGCCGCCCTCAAATCCCACTCCATCCAGCCGTTCATCGCCGATGTTGCCCAACGGCCGGACCTCGACAACCTGCCGTTGCCGTTCGATTGGGTGGTCAATACCGTTTCCTCCAGCAAGGGCGGCGTCGAGGAATACAAACAGGTTTACGGGCAGGGCACCCAAAATCTCATTGACTGGCTGGCCCCGGCGCCGCCCAAAAAATTTGTTTACACCAGCAGCACCAGCGTTTATGGCCAGACCGACGGCTCGCAGGTCAAGGAAAGCAGCCCGGCCGAACCCGTCGGTGAAACCGGCAAAATTCTCATTGCCGCCGAGAAATTGCTGCTCGACGCCGCTCGCGAGAAAAAATTTCCCGCCATCATCCTGCGCGTGGCGGGCATTTACGGGCCGGAACGCGGGCATCTCTTCCTGCAATACTTGAAAGACGAGGCGCGCATCGCAGGCCGGGGCGAGCGTTTGCTCAACATGATTCACCGGACGGATGTGGTGGGCTGCATTATCGCCGCGCTCAAGAACGGGCGGGCTGGGGAGGTTTATAACGCGGTGGATGACGAGCCGGTGCCGCAGATCCATTTTTTCCGGTGGCTTTCCGAAACGCTGGGCAAAAACATGCCGCCCTTTGGCGAGGAGCCGGCCCCGGCCGGGCGCAAGCGCCCTGTCACGCATAAAAAAGTCCTGAACCGCAAGTTGAAGGCGGAACTGGGCTATCAATTCAAATACCCCACCTTCCGCCAGGGTTACAGCGCCGAAATCCAGCGCATGCAGGACGCCGGGCTGCTTTAGAGCCTATTGGTCCTCGATGTTGGGGATGGTGCTGATGGGAATGGTGTTGGTGCTGGGATCGGCCACGCCCGGTTTGCGCTTCTTGGCCGCCTTGGCCGCGTCGGCGGCATCCTTGGCGGCTTGTTTGGCCATGTCCTGCTCGATCTTGAGGTTGCGCTTGGCTTCGTCCGTGCGAATTTCCAGTTCGGCCTGCTTGACGCCGGAAAGCTTGTTGCGTTCTTCGGTGGCAACAACGGCGGCAATTTCCGGCGTGGGCAGGACGGTGGGGCGCATGAGCATGATCAATTCCGTGCGCAAGTTTTCAATGGCCGTGCTGCGGAAGAGGTTGCCCAGGCCGGGGATGTTCATCAAGCCGGGGATGCCGGAAATGGATTTGCTGCGGCTGTCGCTGATGAAGCCGCCGAGGATGATGGTTTCACCGTTGCGCACGGCCACCTTGGCGCCGGCCTGGCGCTTGGTCGTGGTGGGCACGCCGCCGACCCCTTCGATCTGGACGTCCGGCCCGAGTTGTTCAACGTCCGCCTGGATGTCCATTACCACCAGCCCATCGGCGTTGATCAGCGGCATGACCTGAAGATGAATGCCGACCTCCAATTGCGAATAGGTCGCGCTGGGACCGGTGCTGTAACCGTAATTCTGCGTGCCGGTCACGTAAGGGACGGTGTTACCGATAAACAAATCGGCCTGGACGGCGTGCGAAGTTTGAATGCGCGGGCGGGAAAGAACATTGATGCGGCTGTCGCCCGCGACCGCCTCGAGGACCACGTTGATATCCTGGCCGTATTTGCCAAAATAGCTGAAGCCGCCGGGCAGATTGGCCAGGGTGGTGCCGATGCCACCGGCGGCGTTGGCGGTATTGTTGGTCGTAGAGGTGCCGGTGAGAAAACCCGAGGCGGCGGAGCTTAAATTATTAAGGCCGCCGATGCCGCTGAATTCCTGCGAGCCGCCGTTTTGGCCTCCAGTGCTGATGCCGGTGTTGCGGGTGTCCTGCAAATTAATTTCCATGACAATGGCGTCGATCAAGACCTGGGGCAGCACCACGTCCAATTTGTCAATGATATTTTTTATCATCTTCATGTCCTCGTCGTTGGCAAAAACGAGCAATGAGTTGGTGCGTTCGTCGGCGATGATTTTGGTCTGGCCGAACAAATTGAATTGTCCGGCGGCGCCGCCGCTGGCGTTCTTGACGATGTTTTGCAGATTTTGCTGGAAAGCGCTGCGGCCGCTCGTGGCGGAGGAAGCCAGTCCGCTGGTCGTTGTCGTCGACGGCTGGCCCGGATAACTGCCCCCTCCCGACGTGCCGCCGAAGCCTCCTCCTGTGGTGGTGCTGGAGGCGGCAGTGCCGGTGCCGCCCTTAAACTGGGAGCCTGAGGTGGATTTGCCCACCGCGCCGCCGCCGCCGGCGCCCAATGAGCTGAGGGCAGCCGAGATGTCAGAGGCCAGGGCATATTTGATCGGAATGACCTCCGACTTGATGGCGTTGGGTGTCAAGATATCAATCTTTGAAACCATCTCCATCATGCGGGTGACGTTTTCGGCGTAATCGCGCAGGATGAGGGTTTGGGTGCTGGGGATGACGATAATGCTCTTGCCGGCCTTGCTAAAAGGGGTCAAGGCATCGACCAAATCCTTGGGGTCGGCATATTTTATCTGGACGATCTGGGTGATGATTTTGCCGGCAATCGGAATGTTATTGGTGTTGGTCAAGATCAGGCCGCCGGCGCTGCCCGCGTTCTGCTCGGTGACAATCTTGGC
>Ga0206860_10050_pt1 | contig 31268 bp, 16 predicted proteins | sample Alteio_BWOrgCont_44_FD_152624 | JGI IMG/M metagenome (GOLD analysis project Ga0206860, IMG submission 152624) | Enriched cells from forest soil in Barre Woods Harvard Forest LTER site, Petersham, Massachusetts, United States -... | ecosystem: Environmental > Terrestrial > Soil > Temperate forest >...
GATTGACGCGGCACCCATTCAATGAAACATCCCTTCGTATCCACATTGCTTTCCGTTCTTAATCGTAATCCTAATCTTAATCGCGCTGCACGGGAGGAGATTATGATTAGGATTAAGATTAGGAAGGAAAAAACCCACCTGTGGTTAAAAGCTGGACGGACACAGGCAATGATGTAGTTATGTGCGCAAGCATTGAAATGAGATTTTTTAAGTTTTTTTCCATAGGCACGCTCGCGCACAAGGCGGTTTTTGCGATGCTGTTTCTGTTGTTGTCGGCTGGTGCGGTGGAGGCGATGACGGTTTTTGCGCTGCAGTGCGAGCAGTTGGAGAATCCCCTCGGCATTGATGCGGACCGGCCGCGCTTGAGTTGGAAGCTGGAGTCCAATCAGCGTGGCCAAAAGCAGACGGCTTATGAAATCCTTGTCGCCAGCACGGAACGCGGCTTGCACCCAGGCCAGGCCGATCTGTGGGACAGCGGCAAGGTGGTATCGGAGGACACGACGGAGGTTTATTACAGCGGAACGCCGCTGGGCTCGCGTCGGCGTTGCTTCTGGAAGGTCCGTGTTTGGGACAGGGAGGGCAGGGTGCACGAAAGCAAGACCGGGCGTTGGGAAATGGGCTTGCTCCAGCCGTCCGATTGGGAGGCCAAATGGATTGGCCGCACAACGAATGACAATGTCGCGGCCGCGCCACTGTTACGGCGTTCTTTTGTGCTCGACGGCAAGGTCAAGCAGGCCCGCGCTTACATTTGCGGGCTCGGTTATTTTGAGCTTTATTTGAATGGGAAACGCGTGGGCGATCATTTGCTCGATCCCGGCTACACGCGTTACGACCGGCGGGATTTGTACGTGACTCACGACATTACCGACCTGCTCAAACACGGCAGCAACGCCGTCGGCGTGATATTGGGCAACGGCTGGTACAACGTACTGAATAAGACGGCGTGGAATTGGGACAAGGCGCCGTGGCGTGCCGCGCCCAAATTGTTGTGCCAGATGGAAATCGAATTCGAGGATGGCCGCCGGATGGTCGTCACCAGCGATGGCACTTGGAAAACCTCGGAAAGCCCGATCACTTACAATACCATTTACAGCGGAGAAATTTACGATGCACGGCGTGAGCAAGCCGGGTGGAATACGCCTCATTTTGATGATTCGGCCTGGTTGCAGGCGCTTTTGGTCGAACCGCCGCACGGGACAATTTCCGCGCAAATGATGCCGCCGATTTGCGTGGATCAAACGTTTGAAGCGGCCAGAATCAGCGAACCAAAGCCGGGAGTGTTCGTATTCGATTTCGGGCAAAATCTTTCGGGCAATGCGCAGTTATCCGTGCAAGGGCCGGCTGGCACGGAGGTTTCAATGAAGTACGGCGAACGCCTCGCCACCAACGGGCTGGTGGACCAGGCCGCGATTGCCCAACACGTTGTTCGCTTCGATGCCAAACAGAGATTCCAGAAGGATACTTACATACTCAAAGGTGGGGCGCGGGAGAAGTGGAGTTCGCGCTTTGCTTATGATGGATTTCGCTACGTGGAAGTGCGGGGTTTTCCGGGCAAGCCAGACAAGGACTCCGTCCGTGCGATATTCTTTCATTCGGATGTTCCGAAGGCCGGACATTTTGAATGTTCCAATCCGCTGTTGAATCGCATCGCCGCCGCGGCGCAACGGTCTTACCTGGGCAATCTTCAAGGCATCCCCACCGACTGTCCGCATCGCGAAAAGAACGGCTGGACCGGGGACGCTCATCTGGCGTCGGAACTGGGGATGTTCAACTTTTTCCCGTCGGCCGTTTACAGCAAATGGATTCAGGACATCGCGGATGAACAACAGCCCGATGGCAAGTTGCCCGGCATTGTGCCTACGAGCGGCTGGGGTTATGCCTGGGGCAACGGCCCGGCGTGGGACAGCGCCTTTCTGCTTATCCCGTATTACCAATACGTCTATTACGGCGACACGGAGGAATTTCGCCGTCATTACAGCAGTTTCAAACGTTACGTGGATTACCTGACCAGCCGCGCCCAGGACGGAATCGTCAACATCGGTTTGAACGATTGGGCCCCGTTCAAGACAAAGACCGAGGCGCCGATCACCGACACGGCGTATTATTATATTGACACAAAGATCGTGGCGCTGGCGGCGGGGTTGCTGGACAAGGAAGAAGACCAGCGGCATTACGAAGAACAGGCTGCGAACATCAGGCGGGCCTTCGGGAAGCGCTTTTATCATCCTGAGACCGGGCTTTACGACATTGGGAGCCAGACCGCGCTGAGTTGCGCGCTTTATCAGGGACTGGTCGAACCTGAGAACAAGGAGCGCGTGTTGAGCAATCTCGTCGCCGCCGTGGCAAAGGCAAACTGGCATGTGGACACCGGCATTCTTGGCGCGAAATACCTGTTGAACGCATTGACAGAAAATGGCCGGACGGATGTCGCCTACCGCATCGCGGCGCAGAAAGACCTGCCGAGTTGGGGGTGGTGGATTGAGCAAGGTGCAACCACGCTCTGGGAGGAGTGGGGCGGGGGATCATCGCGGTTTCACGTTATGTACGGCGACATTGACGCGTGGTTTTACAAGGCCCTGGCGGGCATCAATCCCGATCCGGCGTCGCCCGGCTTCAAACATTTCTTTGTCACGCCGCATGTTGTGGGCGATTTGACGTGGGCGCGGGCGGAATATAATTCGGCGCGGGGCGAAATCGTCAGCGATTGGAAGGTCGTGAACGGGGAATTTCGATTGGCGCTCAGGGTCCCGGTCAACACCAGTGCGACCGTGAGTTTGCCGATCAGCCAACTCGCGCAGGTAAGGGAAGGCGGCAGACCCGTCGCCAAGTCCGCGGGGGCGGCATTTCTGAGAGTGGACGGCGGACGGACTGTTTTCCTCGTGTCATCGGGTGCTTATGCCTTCAGCGGGCCCTTGGCTACGCATTGACCTGCGGAAATAGCGTGGCAAATTAAATTGGCTGGCATATAAGAAGGGAGGAAGAATATGAACGAGAAGGCAAAATTGCAATTGGACGGAAAGACTTACGAACTCCCCATCGTCACGGGCACGGAATGCGAAAAGGCGGTTGATATTTCCACGCTGCGCGAAACGACCGGTTTTATCACGCTGGACGACGGCTACGCCAATACCGGCGCGTGCAGCAGCGCGATAACATTTATTGACGGGGAAAAAGGCATATTGCGTTACCGCGGCATCCCCATCGAGGAATTGGCGGTCAAATCCAAGTTTACCGAAACCGCGTATCTGGTGATTTACGGGAAGTTGCCGACCTCGACGCAACTGCAAAAATTTAGTGATCACCTCAAGCGGAACCAAAATCTGCACGAGGACATGAAGCATCATTTTGAGGGTTTTCCGCCGGGGGCGCACCCGATGGCGATCCTTTCGGCAATGATCAATGCCAGCAGTTGTTATTATCCCAGCCTGATGGGATTGCCCAACCGGGAGGAGTTCGACGAGCAGGCGGCGCGGCTCATTTCGCAAGTGCGAACCATCGCGGCCTTTTCGCACCGAAAATCCCATCGGCTGCCGTTCATTTATCCCAAGCCGGATTACGATTACACCTCGAACTTTCTGCACATGATGTTTTCCAATCCGTATGAAGATTACGAATTGAAGCCGGAAGTGGTGAAGGCGCTGGACCTGATCTTCCTGCTCCATGCCGATCACGAGCAGAATTGCTCGACCTCGACCGTGCGGATGGTGGCGTCGAGCGAGGCGAATTTGTTCGCCAGCGCGGCGGCGGGGGTGTGCGCGCTGTGGGGGCCGTTGCACGGCGGAGCCAACCAGGCGGTCATTACGATGTTGCAGGAAATCCACGACTCCGGGGATGACGGCGGGAAGTTCATCGCGGCGGCCAAGGACAAGCACAGCGGGAAACGATTGATGGGATTTGGCCACCGGGTTTACAAGAATTACGATCCGCGCGCCAAAATCATCAAAGAAGCCTGCGACAACCTCCTCCACACCCTGCACCGGGAAGATCCTCTACTTGACATCGCCAAAAAACTGGAACAAGCGGCCCTGCACGATTCCTATTTCGTCGAGCGCAAGCTCTACCCGAACGTGGATTTTTACAGCGGCATCATCATGCGGGCCATTGGGATTCCGACGGAGATGTTTACGGTGATGTTTGCCATCGGGCGCATGCCGGGGTGGATTGCGAATTTCAAGGAAATCCTGGACGAACCGCGCAAGCGCATTTGCCGGCCGCGGCAGGTTTACGTCGGGCCGACCAACGGCAGCTACGTTCCCATCGAGTTGCGACAGTGAACAACGCCCGCTGCGTTTATTTGGCCGCGGACGATGCAGGCTTGTTTTGGTCGATCAGCTTGACGCCGGCTTCGGCCTTGATTTTATCCAGGTAGGCGGGCAGGGCGTCTTCAGCCTTTTTCGCCACGAGATAATCTTTGATCTTGGCCTCGACCTCGGCGAATGGCTCGTGCTTCGCGGGGAATTTTTCCAGCAGCTTTATAATGTGATAGCCATACTGGGTTTCAACGATCTCGCTGATTTGGTTGGTTTTTAAGCCGAAAGCTGCCGCTTCGAATTCCGGGACCATTTGATTGCGCGGGAATTTGTACTCGCCGCCTTTGTCCTTTGAGCCGGGATCCTCGGAATATTGCTTGACCAACTTGGCGAAATCCTCCCCTTTTTCGGCGCGGGCTTTAAGATCCTTGGCCAATTGTTCCTTCGCCTTTTTTTGATCCGAGGGCAGCGGGTGCTGGGTCAGCGGATCCAGCGTCGAGATAAGGATGTGGCTGACGCGCACTTCTTCAGGCATTTCAAATTTGTCCGGGTTGTCGTCATAGAATTTTTTGACAGAGGCGTCGGAAATAACAATGCCGTTGGTTGTTTCCCGTTGCAGGACCCGTTTGCAAAGTTGCTCTTCGCCCGCCCGTGCCCGCACCTGCTCCAAAGTCATCCCACTGGACTTGATCTCTGCATCGAATGCTTCCGGACTCGGTGCGGTTTTGCGGGCCTCATCGATGTTTTCATCGACCAACTTCATGGTTGCGGCTTTGTCTTCCGCCGTCGCTTTTTGCGTCAGGATTTTGGTGATGATCAGGTGTTGCAGCAAATTGGATTTGACCACATCGCGTTGGTCTTCCGGAATGCTGCCGCCGCTGGCTGCGACGCTGGCGTTGTAGCTCAGAAATGCGTCATTGAGCTGGCTGGTCTTGATTTCAAAGCCCTTGCCAGTGGCGATGACTGGATCGGGAAAAATATCGGCGGGTTTGTCCGGCGCGGCGGCATGGGCGGCTGGTTGCCATTGCCATAGAGTCAGCGCCAACCCGGCCAGAAGCACAGTTTGTCTTGAGAGCAGATTCATGTTGTTTTCCTTTGCAGTTAAGGCTTCACCCAAGGCAGCCGAAATCCCCCGCTGCGCTCACTTGGCCACCGGTAGCGCAGGTTTTACCTTGTTTGGATCAATTAGGGCGACGTTGAATTGGGTCTTGATTTTATCCAGATAGGCCGGCATGGCGTCTTCGGCTTTTTTCGCAACAAGGTAATCTTTGATCTTGGTCTCGACCTCGGCGAACTGTTGGTGTTTTGCCGGGAATTTTTCCAGCAGTTTTATAATGTGATAACCGTACTGGGTTTCCACGATGTCGCTAATTTGGTTCGTTTTTAAGCTGAAAGCTGCCGCTTCGAATTGTGGCACCATTCGGCCCTTCGGAAACGTGTACTCGCCGCCTTTGTCCTTTGAGCCTGGATCCTCGGAATATTGCTTGACCAACTTGGCGAAATCCTCCCCTTTTTCGGCGCGCGCTTTGATATCCTTGGCCAATTGTTCCTTCGCCTTCTTTTGATCCGGCGGCAGGGGGTGCTGGGTTAGCGGGGCCAGCGTTGAGATGAGGATATGGCTGACACGTACCTCTTCGGGCACTTCAAATTTGCCCGGGTTGTCGTCATAGAATTTTTTGGCGACGGCGTCGGAAATAATAATGCCGTTGGTTGTTTCCCGTTGCAGGACCTGCCGACAAATTTGTTCTTCGCATGCCTGGGCCCGCACTTGCTCCAGCGTCATGCCACTGGCTTTGATCTCCTTGTCGAATGCTTCCGGGCTGGGCGCTTTTTTGCGGGCCATGGCGATGTTGTCATCCACCAGTTTTGTAACCCTGGTTTTCTCGTCCACCGTCGCCATTTGCATCAAAATTTTGGAAAGGATCAAATGTTGCAGCAAATTGGACCTGACCATGCTGCGCTGGTCTTCCGGAATGCTGCGGCCCCTGGCTATGACACCCGCGTTGTAACGCAGAAATGCTTCATTGAGCTGGCTGGTCTTGATTTCAAATCCTTTGCCGGTGGCAAGCACCGGGTCGGGAAAAAGATCGGCGGGTTTATCCGGCGCGGCGGCGGCGTGGGCGGCTGGTTGCCATTGCCATAGGGTCAATGCCAGCCCGGCCAGCAGCACAGTTTGTTTTGTGAATGGATTCATGTTTGTTTTTCCTTTGCAATTAAAGTTTCGCCACCCGCAGGTTGCTGATATCTGGGTCTTTCTGTATTTCCGCCAGCAATTCCGCCGGGGGGACGCTGTCCAAATTCAAAACCGTCAGCGCTTTTCCGCCGGCGGTGTCGCGACTCAAACTCATGCTGGCGATGTTAACATTATGCCGGCCCATCAAGGTGCCAATGTATCCGACAATTCCCGGCCGGTCTTTATTATTCATCAGGAATAAAACGCCTTCCGGCACAATTTCCACGGGCTGGCTGTTGAGCCGGACGATGCGCGGCAGGTTCTTTGCCCCGAAAATGCTGCCGGCCGCGGATATTTTCTCGTCGCCCGAATGCACCGCGACATGGAGCCACTCATTAAAATCTGTTTCTTCGCTGGATTTGATTTCCTGGACTTCCAGCCCGAGGGAGTTTGCCAGGGTGTGGACGTTGACCTGATTGACTTCCTTGCCCCCGGCGAGTTCGAGGAAACCTTTCAATACCGATCGCGTCACAGGATCGCTGGGCAACTGGGCGGCGCGTCCGCCGTAGGTGATGACGATGCGGTCATTGCGTTTCGGGGCCATCTGTGCCAACAGGCGGCCCAATTTCTCGCCCAGATTCAAAAAAGGTTTGACTACCTGGAAGGTCTGCGCGTCGAGGTTGGGCAGGTTGACGGCGTTGCGCACCCCGCCGCTCAACAGATAATCTGTAATCGCTTCGGCGACCTCGATGCCCACGTTTTCCTGCGCTTCTTCCGTGCTCGCTCCCAAATGCGGGGTCATCACCACTTGCGGCAAACTGCGCAATGGAAAATCAGCCGGAGGCGGTTCTATTTCATAAACATCCAGCCCCGCTCCGCCCACCTGGCCGCTTTGCAAGGCGGTGAAGAGGTCCGCCTCCTTGATGATGCCGCCCCGCGCGCAATTCAAAATGCGCACCCCTTTTTTCATTTTGCCGAAAGCCGCCGCGTTGACCATCCCTTTGGTTTCATCCGTCATGGGCATGTGGACAGTAATAAAATCGGCTGTGCTATAAACTTCATCGACATTTTCCCTCAGGTCCACCTGCAACGCTTTGGCCCGGGCCAGGGTCAGGAAAGGATCGTAAGCCAGGACTTTCATGCCGAAGGCCTGCGCTCGTTTGGCCACCTCGGTGCCGATTCGGCCCATGCCGAGGATACCCAGGCTTTTGTTGTAAAGTTCCGATCCTTGAAAATCTTTGCGGCTCCATTTGCCTTCCTTCATCGACATGTGCGCTTGGGGAATCTTGCGCGCCAGAGCCATCAACATCGAGAATGTCAATTCAGCCGTCGAGATGGTGTTCCCACCCGGCGTGTTCATGACGACGATGCCGCGTTGTGTGGCGGCATCGACATCCACATTGTCCACCCCCACACCGGCCCGGCCCACCACACGTAAGTGAGGCGCGGCCTCGATCACCTTTTTGGTGATCTTGGTTTCCGAGCGCACCACCATGGCGTGGACCTCCCCGACCAACGGCAGCAACTCTGCTTCCGGCATCTTTTGTTTGAGCACGGTGACCTTGAATTCCTTGCGTTGTTGCAACAGCGCAATACCTTTGGGCGAAATAGGGTCACAGACTAATACGTTCATAAAATGGAGGCGCAGTCTAGGGCATGCCGCCAGTCAGGTCAAATCAATCAGCGGGAAGATTTGTCCCCCTTTTTTGATGAACTTTCTGCTGGTATTGCAGCCGCCGGGGAGTATGCTAAACTGTATCCATGACAACAAGTGTCGCCATCAGCACTATCTTGCATCACAAGGGAGCCAAGGTATGGACTGTCTCCCCCGGCGCGACTGTGTTCGAAGCCATCCAACTGCTGGCCCAAAAGAACATCGGCGCATTACCTGTGGTGGAAGGGGACAAGGTCATTGGCATTTTCTCGGAGCGCGATTATACCCGCAAAGTCGCCTTGGCTGGCAAGACTTCCCAAAAGACGCTGGTGCGCGAAATCATCTCCACTGAAGTTACCAGCGCCACTCCGCAGCACACCGTCGAGGATTGCATGCGGCTGATGACGGACAAACGCATCCGGCATTTGCCTATATTGGAGAATGGAAAATTGGCCGGTTTGATTTCCATCGGCGACTTGGTCAACTGGATTATTTCCGCTCAAAACGCGACCATTGATCAGATGGAGTCTTATCTCGCCGGAAGATAGTCCGCTCAATCGAGTTTCAGATTCCGGTCCGTCACCGCCCCGAAGGACGCCTGCGTTACGGTATGGGCATACTTGGCCAGAACGCCTCGGGTGTAGCGCGGCGGGATGGGTTTCCAGGCTTTGCGGCGCACCTGCATTTCACGGGCAGAAATTCTGAGGCTGATCTCGCTCCGTTCGGCATCGATCAAAATCCGGTCGCCATTTCTGACCAGCGCCAACGGCCCGCCCACATAGGCTTCTGGCGTGATGTGCCCGACGACGAACCCATGTGTGCCGCCCGAAAACCGCCCGTCGGTTATCAAGGCGACATCCTTGCCCAAACCTTTGCCGGAAATGGCGCTGGTCGGCGCCAGCATTTCGCGCATGCCCGGTCCGCCCTTTGGGCCTTCGAAGCGGATCACGACGACGTCGCCTTTTTTGATCGTTCCATCCAGGATTTTTTCCAAGGCTTGCTCTTCCGAATTATAAACGCGCGCCGTGCCTTCAAAACGCGTGCCTTCCTTGCCGGTGATTTTGGCCACGGCCCCGCCCGGCGCCAGATTCCCGTAAAGAATGACCAGGTGGCTGGTTTTTTTGATGGGATTATCCAAGGGCTGAATAATTTTCTGGAACTGCGGATACGGCGGCACATGGGCCAGGTTTTCGGCCAATGATTTGCCGGTGACGGTCAGGCAATCCCCGTGCAGCAAGCCCGCGTCCAGCAGCATCTTCATCAACGGTTGGATGCCGCCGATGGCCACCAATTCCGACATGAGATATTTTCCGCTCGGCTTCAAGTCTGCCAGCACGGGGACGCGTTTGCCGATTTTGGTGAAGTCGTCCAGGGCCAATTTGACCCCGGCGGCATGAGCCATGGCGAGCAGATGCAAAACGGCATTGGTTGAACCGCCCAGCGTGATGATCACTGTGATGGCGTTTTCAAAAGCGCGCCGGGTCATGATATCAAGCGGGCGCAAACCGCTTTCGAGCATGGCCAGGACCGCCGCGCCGGCGCGCTGGCAATCTTCTTTTTTCGCCTTGGAAATGGCGTTCTGGGCGGAGCTGTTAGGCAGGCTCATACCCATGGCTTCGATGGCGCTGGCCATGGTATTGGCCGTATACATGCCGCCGCATGAGCCCGGCCCCGGAATGGCGCAAGCCTCGACCTTCTGCAATTGCGCGTCATTTATTTTCTTGTTGGCATGAGCGCCCACCGCTTCAAAAACGGAAACGATATCCAGCTTGCGCGGGTCACCCGTGATGCATCCGGGCAGAATTGTCCCGCCGTAAACAAAAACAGACGGCCGGTTCAAACGCGCCATGGCTATCAAAGAACCGGGCATGTTTTTGTCGCAACCCCCAATGGCCACAAAACCATCCATTCCTTCGCAGGCGACCACTGTTTCAATCGAATCCGCAATTACCTCGCGTGAAACCAGCGAATACTTCATCCCCTCCGAACCCATCGAGATGCCATCGGAAATCGTGATGGTGTTGAAAATGATTGCCTTGCCCCCGGCGCGATTGGCGCCCGCTTCGGCTTCGCGGGCCAATTGATCGATGTGCGCATTGCATGGCGTGACCATGCTCCAGGTGGAGGCGATGCCGATGATCGGCTTTTTGAAATCTTCCGGCTTGAAGCCGACGGCGTATAACATGGCGCGACTGGGCGCCCGTTCGGGGCCATCGAGCATGATGCTGGAATAAGCGCGCAGGGCCGGTTTGTTTTTGCCGTTGGATTTGGACTTCTTTGTTTTCATAACGTGTCCGTCATTTAAAGGTGAATCCGCCGGGTTGACAAGCCGCCAGATTTTGCCGATTTTCGGGTTTGTCAGAGATCAAATTTCTTGTATAATGGTGGGATGCGCAAGTCCGGCTTAATTTACCCTTTGTTGCTGCTGGTCTGCTGGACAGGTTTGATCGGCGCAGGCACCTATGCCTTGCTGGAGACGACCGTGCGTCAGCATCTCGCCCGGAATTTTTCCACTACGCAGGGCAAAATTATTCGAAGCGAAGTCGGGCACAGCGTCATGATCCGCCGCGGGGTCGAAATCGAGTATCATTATAGTGTCGGCGGAAAGGCGTATACCGGCTATCGCTACCGTTACGACGATCACAATGCGACTTTGGAATGGCAAGTCGCGGTCGAGGATCACCCCCTCGGTTCATCCCGAACCGTTTATTACAATCCGCAGAATCCCGCCGATGCGGTGCTGGAGCCGGGCGTTGATGGATGCGATTTATTGCTCCTTCTGTTTGCCCTGCCCATAGACGTTTTGACCTCCGTGTTGTGGCGCGCCATGATTACACAGTTGCAGGAAAAATCCCGTGTCCGCCCGGCTGGTGGTGTTCGAATCTTCAAGCAAGCTGGGTTGACTCTCGTTCCGCTGGGGGATACTTCGGCGTTTACCGCCGGTTGTTATGGCATGGCTGTTGTCGCGTTTATTGCCGCCTTCCCAATTGTGATCGCAGGCGGATTTGAGCCATCGCTGGACCTGATGAAGAGGACTTGGGCCGTGGTGGTGGCGGTGGGCGTCGCCGTTTTTGTATGGCGTGTGATCAGGAAGTGGTCCGGCATCTACGATTTGCGCATCGATCAGGCGACCCAAACGGTCACTCTTCCACAAACGGCCGGACGCCAGCAGCCCGTCTCTCTTTCCCGGCGCGAAATCTCCGGTGTCTCCATGCAAAGGCGCGTGAATAAAGGCCCCAGCGGCACTCACTTCAGTTATCTTCCGGCCTTGAACCGCGACGGGTCGCCTGCGGAATCTCGGTCGATAAAGTTGATCACCTGGGGTTGGAGCGAAGAAAAGGCCCGGGCTTTCAGCCAATGGCTCAGCCAGGAACTCGGCGTCGAATTCAAAGGTGTCGAGGAAGAAACCCCCGGGTACGCGGCCAAAAGTTAGTCCGCCAGCGGCGGTAGGAACGGGCAACGGCCTTCCATAAATTGCGCGACAATTTTGTTGGCCAGGCGAAAGCATTCTGGGATGGGGGCTTCCTTGCCCGCGCCCCAATTAATCAATCAATCGTTGCAGCACGCCCTCCAAATTAACTGCGCCCGTGAACTCCTTTAATTCGCGGATATTGCTGTGGACTTGATCTGCCCCTCACACAATATCCGACAAAACAGGGTTAACCTTTTCGTTTAAAGAATTGCACCTCACGCTCGTGGCGTTTGGCTGCTGCCAACGATGTAAATGTCCCCAGGTTTCTGCGCTTGCCCGTGGCGGGATTGCGCTTTCGCGAGTAGAGGCGATACGCGCCTGCCTTGAGTTTCCTAATCATCAATGCCTTCCGGCGTTCCCGGGGATGTGATGAAAAATAAAGCTTCGCTCCACCGTTAGGCCGTCCATACTGCGAAAGACTGGTGGAGAAAAGTCCAGACTATCCGAGCCCTCTTGATTACAGAAGAAATCCAGGCCGCGACTTTCTGCAATCTGCCGCAGGTAGGCTATCTGAGGGTGCCGCGCCTCTCGGGATAGCTGTTTGGGGCCGAGCAATGCCACCAAGGCCGCCTGACCGATTTGTGTCCGGGCCGGCAGACTCTCCATCCAGCATTTGACATGAGGCGGCAATTCGCTGCTGGCGCGAAATGAAATCACTATCATGTCCGCCTCGGCTGCTTCCATAACGGCATATTCTCGCAACCGTTCATGACGCAATAACGCGAAATTCCACAACCCGCACAAAATTTCAAACTCGTTGCCAAATAACGCTTCTATTTGCTCCTGCACCTTTTTGGCTTGAAGAAAAGCGGCTTGATCTTCGCAAGCGATGAAAAGCCGGAAGGTTGGGTTGAACGATGCCATTGTCCCGCTGTGGGGAGGTTTTTGATAAAGTGCCTCTTGCATACGTGTCAATCTTTCAGCGGATTTCGTGCCAAAGCGGATACGTGGGGCGCACCCATTGGTTGCACCAACCGGCAAGGCATTTTGCAATGGCTTAGTTGCGAAATGCAAAGACCCGCCGGCTCGTGGCCGCTGGTTGCCAAGGCCCGCCAGTTGGCACGTCATTAGCTCAAAATTTTGTTTCAAAGGCGCGTTTGCCTTTGCATGGAAAACATTAAATTGAATATTCCCTATGAAAGCATTGAAAAATCTGTTTCTGAACGAATTGGCGGATATGTACGATTCTGAACATCGCATCACCAAGGCTCTGCCTAAGCTGATTGATGCGGCAACGTGCGAGAAACTGCAACAGGCTCTGCGGCATCATTTGGAGGAAACTGAAGGGCATGTAGCGCAAATTGAAAAGGTGTTTGCGGCGTTTGATGAAAAGCCCAAGGCGAAAAAATGCCCCGCCATGGTGGGCATTCTTGACGAAGGAGACAGAATCGTCACCGAAAACAAAAAATCCCCCGCCATCAACGCGGCCATCATATCCGCTGGCCAGAAGGTCGAGCATTACGAAATTGCTTCCTATGGCACCCTCCGCGCCTGGGCGGAATTGCTGGGCAATGAAGACGCCGCCATCCTCATCGAGGAAATCCTCGATCAGGAAAAGGAAGCCGATCATGTATTGAATGAACTGGCCGTGGCCAAGAACAAGGAAACTCTCGAGGAAGTGGCGATTGGCGCCGGGGCTTGAAGCTTCGCCCAAGGTCACACTTCTTTCGAAACAAGAGCACGCTGCTCATTGAGCGGCCATCTGGCGTGAAAATTCCCTCAATTACGCCAGGTGGCCTTGTCATTTTATTTTCTTATTCCGTGCCAAGCCGGACTTGAGGTTATTCATCTTCCAAGTAGCTTGTGGCCTGTGCGATTGAAGGAAATAAAATGGATTCATAGATTAATGTGCGCGGGCGTTCTTTGGGCCGGCATGGCACTGGCGCAGTCGCCGGTTACTTTGACGATTGACGCGCGAACTTCCGGTGCAGCCATCCCGGCCGATTTCACCGGGTTGAGTTTTGGCATGAAAACCCTTTCGGGCAACAGGGCCGGGGCGCATTTATTCAGCGCCACCAACACGCCGCTCATCACTCTCTTCCAGAATCTAGGCTTGACACACTTGCGCGTGGGCGGGACCGCGGTGGAGTCGCCGCCCGCCACGCCGATTCCGAACGAAACGGACATAGACAACCTGTTTGCCTTCGCCCGCGCCGCTGGCGTAAAGAAAATTATCTATTCGTTTCGCTTGCTGGAAACCAACGCTACCTGTCAATACGCCGCGACCAACGCCGCCCTCGCTCAATACATCTGGAGCCATTATCAGACCAATCTCGAATGCTTCGCTCTCGGCAATGAGCCGGACCTAACGCGCGTTTTTAAGCAGGATTATGTCATAAGAAATTTCACGAGCTATCTCGACAAATGGAAAAAATTTGCCGCCGCCATCACCAACGCCGTGCCGGAAGCAAAATTCGCCGGGCCGGACGCAGGCAGTGGCAACATCACCTGGACGACTCGTTTTGCCGAGGCGGAAAAAAACTCGGGCATCATCACCGTAATTACTGAGCATTATTATGCCGGCGGGAAGGGCAAGGGGGTGGCTGCCCTGCAGGGAATCGAAACCATGTTGTCGCCGGGCTGGCTCAAGGATTATCAGACGCTTCACAAAAAGATGGCGGTTCCCGTTTTGTCCACCGGTTTGCCTTTTCGATTCACCGAGGCGAACGATCATTACAGCGGCGGGATTCCAGATGCGAGCGACACTTTTGCCGGGGCGCTATGGGCGCTGGATTTCCTGCATTGGTGGGCCGCGCATGACGCTCGCGGCGTCGATTTTCACAACACGACGTGGGTCGCAAGTGATGTCATCGCTCCCGATTCGGATGGCCGTTTCAAGATCAACCCAAAGGGTTGCGGCCTCAAGGCATTTGATCTGGGCAGTCACGGCAGCGTTGAGCCGATTGTGATTTCCAATTCGAACGGGGTTAATCTGACTGCTTACGCTGTTCGCGGCGACAGAAGCCTTTTTGTTACCATCATCAACAAGGAGCACGGCGCCGGTGCGCGCGCGGCGGATGTGACGATTGTGTCGGATGGAACCACCAATGATTCCGCGGTAATTTTTCTCACCGCTCCAGGCGGCGATGTCACGGCAAAAACCGGTGTGACGCTGGGCGGCGCGTCCATCAGCAATGATGGCCCGTGGCTCGGAAAATGGACGCCGTTGCCGCCGAACAAAGCGGGCAAATGCGTTGTGAAAGTAGCCGCCGCCTCCGCGGCAATCGTCAAGATTGCGGCAAAGTAAAACACTGTTATTCTCCCGGCGTGTACCTGAAGCCATACAAAGCGCAAAAGACTGGTTTCTTCCGCACTTTCAAAACGGTGATTTACGCGCTGTTGTGTCTCGCGCTTGCCGGATTTTTCGTTTGGATCTGGTGGCCGCGCGGTCCGGTCAGCCAGCTTGTTCCGGTGCCTGTCGCAATCGCACCACCCACCAATCCTCCGGTAGCCGTTCCTCTGGTGGTTGTCCATCCGGCGCCCGTCATCGCCCCGGTGGTGCGGATCCAAACCCGTGCGCCCGAACCCTCCGGTACTCGCCCGGTCCAAACCATTCTGGAAACGCAGATCGCCCTCGTCCGGCTGGGCATTTCGCCGGGGTCAATTGACGGTGTAGCCGGCTCGCAGACGCGTTCGGCCTTGATGGCTTTTCAAAAGAAGGAGGGGCTCACTCCCAGCGGTTTGCTCGATGCCGACACCAAGGCTGCTCTCCTCATTTCTCTGCCGGCGATGACGGAATACACGGTCACCGCCGAAGATTTGGCGCGGCTGCTGCCGGTTCCAAAAACGTGGCTCGAAAAATCCCAACTACCGCGCCTGGACTTCGAGAACATTGCCGAATTGCTCGGCGAAAAGGCTTTTTCCAGTCCGCACCTCATTCGCGCCCTCAATCCCAACGTCAATTGGAGCAACGTGCTGGCCGGCACTACGGTCACGATCCCGCAAGTTGAATATCCGCCCGTTGCCGGCAGAGCAGCCCTGGTGAAAATCTCCTTGCAGGAATGCGTCCTCGAAGCATTCGACGGCGAGAGCAATCTGCTCGTCCATTTTCCGTGCAGCATCGGGCGGCTGGCGGAGAAGCGGCCGGCGGGGGAATTGCACGTCGCCGTCCTAGCGCTCGATCCCAACTACACTTTTGACCCGGAGGTTTTTCCGGAATCCCCCGAAGCCCAGGCGTTGGGTCGGAAGTTGATCATTCCGCCCGGACCGAACAATCCCGTGGGCGTGGCGTGGATTGGGCTGGACCGACCCGGCTACGGCATTCATGGAACGCCCGCGCCGGAGCAAGTTGGTCGCACAGAATCGCACGGCTGTTTTCGCCTGGCCAACTGGAACGCCGCCTACCTGGCCAAGTTTGTGTGGATCGGCATGCCGGTGCTGGTGGAATGAATAGATCGCCGAGGAACCCATGAAGTCTCTATCCCTCAACTACGCTCAATGCCCAATCGGCGTCGCTCCCGTTTCTTCGACGTAACGGACTTGGCCAATTTTCCGTTTGCCAATGAACAGAATGGCCAGGCCTACCCAGGACATCACGGCAAGGACGAGAACGACTGCAAACATTTGGCGCGAGTTGAACATGTCCGCGCTCGCGACAGCCGAAGCCAGGCCGGAAATGCCGATTTGGAGGAAGCCGAGCATGGCCGACGCGCTGCCGATGTTGTGGTCGAACGGGCACAACGAGAGGGCGGCGGCGTTTGGATAAGCGAGGCCAAGACTGGAGAGCACGATGAAAAATAGTGCCAGCGTTGCTGTCAGGCTGAACCATCCGTTGACCGTCCCCACCAAAAACAGCAAGGCCACGAAGCATTCGAACACCAGCGTCGTTGTGAAAATTTGCGCGCTCGCAAACCTTTTCAACAGGAGGACGTTGATTTGGTTGCTGCCAATAAAACCCGCCGCCAGGCAGGCAAACGTCATTCCGAACCGGTGCGCGTCCATTCGATAGGTCTCCATGAAAATGATGGAAGCGTTGGCCACATAGACGAGCAGCCCGGAAAATGAAAAGGCGCCCGCGAGAGAGTAGGTGATGAATTGCGGCTCTTTCAGCACCGCGGCGAAGTTTCGCATGATCGGCATGGGCCGGAGCGAAACGCTTTTGTCAGGTTGATGCCCCTCCGGCAGATACCAGTAACAAATCGCGAGATTGAATGCCGCGAACAACGCCAGCGCGACAAATACCGAGCGCCATCCCCAATAGTCCGACAAAAATCCGCCGACCGTCGGCGCCAGCAACGGCGACACGCCAAGAATCAAGATCAGCAGCGAAATGATCTTGGCCGTCTCTTGCACCGGGAAAAAATCGCGAACCATGGCCATCGCCGCAACCTGCGCGGCGCATCCGCCAAGCCCCTGCACAAACCGCATCGCCACCAGCCAGCCGACGCTTTGTGAAATCAGGCAAAGCAACGACGCCGCGATGAACAAAAACAACCCCGCGAACAACGGGCGCTTCCGCCCGAACCGGTCGAGCAGCGGTCCGTAAAAGAGTTGCCCCGCAGCGAGGCCGGCGAAATAACTGGAGACGGAGAGCGTGACCCGCGCCGTGGAGGTGTCGAGCGACGAGGCAATTCCCTTGAACGCCGGCAAATACATGTCGATGGCGAACGGGCTGATGGTCGAGAGCGAGCCGAGAATCAGAATCACCAGCGCGCGGTTCCGGATGGGGTGAGACACAAAAATTAAATTTGGCGTTAAAAGATGAAATAACCGTTACGTTGCAAAAACACGCCTGGACGCTGAGGAAAAAACAGGGTTCGGTCAAGCGGCAAATAAGCGATGTGTTTTCCGGGAAACGGACGCCAAACGCCTTGCAGGAGGATTAAAACAACACTCGCCGAATTGCAATAAATTTGCTCTTGAAAATCCCAGTAAAAACCATCATAAAGCGTTGTTTATTAACAGTTCAGCCATGAAACGACTCATTCCACATATTGCATTTCTGGTCTTTGTTGCCAGCTTCATTATATCGTTCCCGGCGGCGGCGAACATAACGGTACTCAATGAGTGGCGACTCGGTGAAAATGACCCGGGCGCTTTCCTGGGCGGGCAAGCCACAAATCTTATTGACAGCGTTGGAACCAACAACCTGGCCTGCAGCAATTCTCCGTACTATTCCGGCGACGTTGCGCCGAGTTCCACCGTCAGCACCATCTCCGCCATTTTTACCGATAATTCGTACGCCATCGGCAGCGTTCTGACCAACACCGATAATTTCGGGGTCGAATGCTGGGTGAAACTTTACGACACCAATTCCAATCATGTGATTGTTTACAACGGCAGCACCGCCACAACCGGTTGGGGGATTTTTGCAAGTACATCCGGCTATTCGGTTTTGTACGGGGGAAACGCTGTCATCGGATCCGCCCCGGTGACGACCAACGTGTGGACGGATGTGGCTTTCGTTCGCACCAACGGAACCACCGTGCTTTTTATCAACGGCGTGGCGGTCGCCACATCGACGAGCGGCCCGGCTGCGCCCACGTATCATTTTGCCATCGGGTCTGATCCTCAACTCCCGGGCGAATTCATGAACGGCTTGGTCGACGAGGTGCGAGTTTTTGCCATCACCAACGGGCAGGTCTTTACGACCAATGATTTGACATTGAGCCCGATCCTCACTGTGACGTCCGCAAACGATTCCGGCCCAAATACGTTGCGCAGCGTGGCCGCAAGCGCGGCCGCGGGAACAACCATTAATTTTGACCCGGGCCTTTCCGGGCAGACCATCGCAATCGTGAGCGGACCGATCACCCCGCTGAACAATATTCGTATTGACGCATCCGCGTTGACAAACGGGATTCAAATCAATGGCGGCTCTATTTCGAGCCTTTTCTCTATCAACACCAATATTGCCGTCTACATGGATTCGCTGATTCTGACAAACGCCAGCGGCGGGGCCATTTCGAACGCGGGGACGCTGGCGCTCTACCAATGCACCCTCGCGGGCAACGTCGCCAACAACACCGGTGGCGGGGCGGTTTACAATAACGGCTCGCTCTCGTTCTACCAGTGCGAGCTGTCCAGCAACTCGTCCATCGGCATCAGCAGCCCCGGCGGCGGCGCCGTTTTTAATAACGGCACAGTGGCATTCAGCCAGTGTCTGTTGTCCTCGAATTTCACCTATTTTGACGGCGGCGCGGTTTTCAATCAAAACAGTGACACTCTTATTCTGAGCCAGTGCGCTGTGACCGGAAATTCCGCCAACGGCGGTTCTGATGGTGGCGGCGCCGTTTTTACTCTTGGCAAACTGACGGTTCTCCAAAGCACCTTTTCTTCAAACTCAACTTCAGGCGGCGATGGCGGTGGCGGAATTCTGTTTGGATCGGGCTCGGCCATGATTGAAAATTCCACCTTCGCCGGCAACTCTGCCAGCATCGCCGGCGGCGCTATTGATACCGGAGGCGGCGGTTCGGCGCTGCTCTTCAATTGCACCATCGTGAGCAACTCCGCTTCCACCGGCGGCGGCATCAACAATTCCGCCGTAACAATGAACCTGACCAACTGCATCGTCGCCGAAAACTCAGCCGCCACGTTCACAAACATTGCCGGCACCGTCACTGCCGTCGATTGTTTCACCAATGGCAACCCCTTGCTCGCTCCGTTGAACGACTACGGCGGCCTGACGCAGAGCATGCCGCCGCTTTCCGGTTCCCCGGTTATCGATGGCGGCACCAATTCGGTCACGAATATTTTTACGGTTGATCAACGCGGCCTTCCCCGCCTCGTCGGGGCGGATGTGGACATTGGAGCGGTGGAAGGAGCGGTGCTGTCTGCGGTTGCTGTCACGGATCCGGCCACCAGCCGTCTCACCAATTCAGCCGTTTTAAACGGGTCGATCAGCGCCGACAATCAAATCACTTACTACTATTTCGAATACGGCGAGACAACGGATTATACCAACTTTACGCCAACCAATGCCCTGAATCCGGGCGCGACAACTTCTACCATCGTCAGCAACTTGTTGACAGGCTTGCTCCCGCAAACAATTTATCATTTCCAACTCGTTGCTTCGAATCCTCTAGGCGTATCGGTTGGTGGAGACATGGTTTTTCACACCGGCGGAGTCACGAACACGGTCACCACGACCAACGATTCCGGCGCCGGCTCGTTGCGCTACATCGTGACCAATGCCAGCGGCGGCGATGTGATTAATTTCGCCGATAACCTTTCCGGCACGGCCATTCTTCTTACCAACGGCACCATCAAAATCTGCGCCAGCCTGACGATCAACGGCTCGGCGTTGGCCAACGGCATCCGCATCGACGGCGGCAGCAATGGCACCGTGTTGTATGTCATGGCCAACTACACGGTCACATTGAACGCGTTGACCATTACCAACGGAAACAACACCAATGGTTGCATGGCCGCCGGCGGCCTTTATAACGCTGGCGACGTGACGCTTAACGACTGCACGATTGCCGGAAATTATTCCGCAAACTACGGCGGCGTTGATAACGCAGGGACCATGACTCTCAATCAATGCACATTATCCGGCAATATTGCGACAAACGGAAGCGCCGCCGCCATTTACAACAACGGCATTATGACCCTCAGCGGAACCATGATTAAATCCAATGTGGCTGTCAACGGCGACGGCGGCGGCTTATTCAATGACGAGGGCGGAACGGCGACGATTAACCAATGCACATTCTCCGGCAATCTGTCCCTGAACAGCGATGGCGGCGGCGCAATCTTCAACGCCAACCTCATGACCCTTAGCCAAAGTATTATCGTGTCCAACGGCGCAATCGGCAATGGCGGCGGCTTCTATAATGACGAGGGCATGGCGACCGTTGACCAATGCACATTTTCCGGAAATATATCCACGAATGCCGAAGGCGGCGGCGCCATTTTCAATGGCGCCGCCCTGACAATCAGCCGAAGCACCATTGTATCCAACATGGCGGAAAATAGTGACGGCGGCGGCCTTTTTGACGCTGGCAGCACCCTGACAATCTATAACTCGACCTTTACCGGCAATTCGGCTTCAAACTCGGACGGCGGCGGCGGCCTTTTGCTAACAGGAGGCGCTGAATCCTTTGTCAACTGCACCATCTGCAGCAATGCCGCTCTCGCCAGTGTTGGCGGCGGCATTCTGAACGGCGGTTCGTTTCATATGACCAATTGCATTGTCGCCGGCAACAGCCCCGATGATTCGCCCGTTGGCACGAATTGTTTGATCAACACGAACCCCAAGCTCGCCCCACTTGGCAACTATGGCGGCCCGACACTCACCATGCCGCCGCTTTCCACTTCTCCGGCCCTCAATGGCGGCACGGACGCTGTCACCGACGTTCTGTCCATTGACCAGCGCGGTTATCCGCGATTGTCCGGCGCGCATGTGGACATTGGGTCGGTTGAAATTCAAGAGCCAACTCTCACTATTACTGCGCCGGCGTCGGGTGTGGTCTTGTCGAACCTGACTCTCACCGCCACTGGCACCTCGGGCAATTCGGTCGATGCGACCGGCATCGCCGCCGTGTTTGTGGAATATACTGGAGTTGGTTTCGTCGAAGCTCTCACCTCCAACAATTGGACCAACTGGAGTGCGCCCGTCTCACTGGCGCCCGGGCATGATGTCATCAGCGCCTATGCGGTCAGCAGCAACGGGTTGTTCTCGTCGACCAATAGCGTCACCGTGGATCTGCCCGTTGTTGCCACGAACCAAGGCAACAAGTCCTACGGCAAATTGCTGGTGCAAATCAACCCGCCTGGCCCTGCCTCCTCGCCCAATAAAGTTTCGCCCGCCGACAACGGGAAACTTATTTTGTTGGGTGCGCATGTTGCATTGACCGCTGTTCCGGGACGCAATCAGATCTTCGTCAATTGGCTTTCGGGCACGAATGTGCCCTATACCAACACGACCAGCCCAACGCTTAAATTCGTCATGGCGAGCAACATGGTTGTTCAGGCCAATTTTAAAACCAATGTCTTCCTATCCGCAGCAGGCGCCTACTCCGGTTTGTTCGCCCCGACGAACGGCCCGCGCGAACAGACCAACTCCGGCTTCATCGAGTTCAATGTCACCAGCACCGGCTCAATGTCGGGCAAAATCAATCTGGCGGGGGCCCCCACGCCGCTCGGCGGGAAGTTTAATGCATCCGGATTATTGACAAACGTGACACGCCGCGCCGGTCTGCCGGATTTGATCACCGTGCTGCAATTGGACTTTGGCAATGATCTGGCCACCGGCTTTGTGACGGACAGCAATTTTATTTCCCCGCTGCTGGCCAATTTAAACATATTCAGCGCCAAAACGAAGGCCACCGATTTTGAAGGCCAATACACTGTGACTATTCCCGGATCGACCAACGCCGCCGAGGGACCTTTTGGCACCAGCGTTGGCACGGTCAAAATCAGCCCGACTGGCTCAGTCACTTTTACCGGCAGCCTGGCCGATGGCACAATAGCCGTCGCCTCCAGCACCATCGCCACGAACGGCGTTTGGCCTCTCTACGTGTCGCTCTACAAAGGCAAAGGCTCAATCTGGAGCTGGAACTTTTTCGCCACGAACGGAATTGTCTCCTCCAACCAGGTGCCGCTCACGAATACCTCCGCAAGCTGGATAAACGGAGGCAATTCCAGTCGGACCGCACTATACACGTCCGGATTTACCAACACGAATGTGGTCATTTACGGTTCCTCCTATTCGACTACGAATTCCCTGGCAAACCTGGTCGGCGACCCGGTGCTCCTCAGCGGCGGCGGTCTTTCGGACATCCTTACCAATGGTTTGGAGATAACCGGCGCGGTCAACAGCACAAATATAGTTTTGACGTTGGCCAAACCCACTGGCGCGGTTACCGGTTTTTTCCTGAATCCCGCCACCGGAACCAAAACAAAAGTCACAGGTGTCCTGCTCTCTGACGAGGACACCATCGACGGCTTTTTCCTTGGCTCCGACGCGAGCGGCGCATTCCAACTCGTTCCCCCCTGATTGAGATAAAGCTCGCTGCCGTCGATTCCAGTTGCTCTCGACCGTTCTCAATCCCTGACGGCCGCTGCCACCATTTCCAAAACGCGTCTTAGCCCGTCGTCGCCGCCCATGCTGCCGTCGTTGAACGGCGTTCTCGGAATCGGATGCCAATTGTCGCGTGAGGTGTCATTGCTGGTCGGTTGCGGCAAACCTGTTAGTGCCGGATCGTATTGCCCATCGTTGCCGCCCAGCTTGTAAATGACCAGGTCAAGCGAAGGCACGATAAATATCCCGAAGCCGCCCGCGCCCGATTTGTAAAATGCGTCGCGCGGCGCTCCCGTGACATGACCGTCCGAATTGTTCTCGAACATCAGGCTAAAAGGACAATGCGGATTAAATGGCGATGGCTCCCCACATAGCGCGACGTAATCTGCCGGGACCAATTGTTTTGCGCGCCACTTTCCTTGATGCAATAGACAATAACCAAACCGGAGCGCGTCCGTTGCATGGAGCGCGATGCTTCCCGCTCCATTGGCGTGTGGCATGATAAAGTTTCCCCGATGCAAACAATAGCTCCAAGGCCCCCATCCCATCGGCTTGCCCAGGCGCTCATTGATGTAGTCCTGCAGTTCCATGCCGGTGATATGCCGCAGCACGATGGAAGCAATATGCGGCGCGGGTGAAGAGTAGGAATAGCCAGCGCCCGGATTTGTCCATAGCATCGTGCGAATGGACGACATATCCAGATCATGAATGTCCTGGCCGGGGACAGGGCTGAGCGGGACGACCTTGCCGAAGACAATTCCGGGACTGGCCCCCTCACCGTGGTAACCGGCCGTCATGCAGAGTAATTGCCCAAGTGTGATGTCCGCTTTCCTGGCATCGTCCAACGGGAACGCCTCCGGCAAATAGGCTTCGGTAAAAACCTTTTGGTTGAGTCCCTCGGGGATTTTGTCCTGAAACTCCTTCAGCATGATTCCGCAGGCAATGCTTGTCACTGCCTTGCCGGTGGATGCCATGTCCGGGTTTGAATCGCGCAGGGCGCGACCGAAATACTTCTCGTAAGCCAGATAACCATGGCGCACCACCAGCAACCCGCCATTTTGACTGCACTTTTGTGTAAAGTCGAACGCACGCTCCAATTGAGGGAGATCCAGACCAGCCCGTTTTCTGATTTGACCGGCATCATGCAACGCGCGCCATCCCCCTTGGCTATCCGGTGGGGGAAAGTAATCGTTCGCTCGAGCTATCGAAGCAACCAGCAAAATCATGATTGAGGCCAGCGTGACCGATTTCCCACTGACGCGAAATGAGTGCGAGAGCATCCATCCATCCAATCAGTCATTGGCAAACAAAACAAGGAGCTTTTGGTTGCACTTCGAGTTTACCTCTTTGCCACTCATGGGAGCATCGAGGTAAACTCATATTCACCTGAACCGACTGCTAGAACTGCCCGATCCTTTTCCATCCGCATGAGACGAATACCAATAGCCTGTGCCACAGGCTTGCCTCCTTCTGCAATGGAGGATTCATCCTTGGCTGGCAGCCAAACTGTCGCGGTTGCGCCAACGGGCACGCGGATGTGGAGTTTGAATTTATCGCCGTCTTTATGCCATTCGCTGACAATTTTTCCGCGTACGGATTCATAACTCGCCTTGACCCACGATAGACCGGCGACGGGTTGAGGCTTGATCAGGATTTTGTCAAAACCGACTGCGTCCGGTGCGGGATTGATGCCGCCTAAACCTTTGTAAAACCATTCGCTGACGGATCCGAACATGGGATGGTTGTGCGAGTAAGTGTTGTCGCTCATCGCCCAATGTTCCCAGAGTGTGGTGGCTCCATTTTCCAACATGTATCCCCAACCGGGAAAGGTGCGCTGGTTCACAATATCATAAGCCAGGTCCGCGCGGCCAAAATCGGTCAGTGCGTTGAGCATGTATTTGGTTCCAAAAAAACCGGTGCTGAGATGGCCCTGGTGAGTATCAACAATGTCATGCGCCAGAAACTCCAGCGCTTGCCTCTGTTCTTCCACCGGAACCAATCCCATGTAGAGCGCAAACGACTGGCAAGCTTGCGTGCCGGTGTCGTAAACACCGGAGCCGGGTTTAAGAAATTTCCGGTTGAATGCCATCTTGATTTTTTCCGCCAGCGCGTCGGCTTCCGTTGCGTCGGTTTCCTGGCCTACGGCGCGCGCGATTTTGGCGAACAGTCGTGCGTTCAAAAAATAAAAGGCCGTTCCGGTCAGGGCGCGTGGTTTGGGCACAAGGCTTTCGTGATCGCTGATGCCATTGTCCAGCAAGTCTTCGCGCGCGCAGGTTTGCAAAAAGCCGATCCAGCGTTTTGTCGCCGGGTATTGGGCGGCGAGCAGGGACAGGTCACCGTAGTATTGATACAGTTCCCACTGCAGGAACGGTTGCGCTGTTCCCCATCCGATGGGCCCGCTTTGTCCGCCCAGGCCCTCGTCGCTCACGCCGACGAAAGGCGCGGTTTCCGTGAAGCCGCCGTTGGTTCGGACGGCGTCGCCCAGATCCTGCACGGCTTTGGCGTAGAACCGTTCCATGTCAAAATTAAAAATCGCCGCGTCGCTGGCGGCCACCATGTCGCCCCCGTAGCCGAATTTCTCGCGATGCGGGCAATCCGATTCCACGCTGAAGAGATTGCTCAACTCGGTCCACAAAACCATTTGCTGAATGCGGTTGAACTCTTCGTTCGAACAGGCAAAGGAACCCGCCGGCACAACATCGGAATTCAAGCGCAGTCCCTCGATGGTGTCCAACCCCGGTCGTTGCGGCAGGCCGGTGATTTCCACATAGCGAAAGCCATGGAAGGTAAATCGCGGGCAGTAAACTTCCTTGCCCGCGCCCTTGACAATGTATTCGTCCATCTGCCACGCGGTTTTTGGCGCGCCTTCGCCTTTGTCACGCCAGGCGGCTCCGCCTTGCTTGATTTGGCCGCAAACGGAAGTCATGCCGTTGAGCGTGCCGTCCGGGTAAAGCAATTCGCCGTAACGCATTTTCACTTCCGTGCCGGCTGGCCCTCGCACATGCAGTCGGACCCATCCGGCAAAATTCTGCCCGAAATCAAAAATATAAACGCCGGGTCGCGGCTCGCTCAATTTCACCGGCTTAAGGACGCGCGTGATGCGAATCGGCGGCGCATCCTGGGCGCGAAGCGGGCCGACGGGTTCGTGGGCAAGAACGGCCTGGTGCCACTTGGAATCATTGAACCCCGCGCGATTCCAGCCCGGTTGTTCCAGTCGGGCGTCATAAACTTCGCCCAGATAGACGCTGTTGCGCAGAATCGGTCCCGATCCGGTCTTCCAACTTTCATCCGTGCCGACGGTATCAGAGCTGCCATCGGCATAATCCACCACCAGTTGCAAACAGACGCGGGGCTCGCCCACCATCAGGTGCTCGCGCAGATTCAGGGATCCCCACATTTTCAAGGGCAGGGGATTGAACCAGCCGTTGCCCAGCATCACGCCCATGGCATTGCGGCCGCGTTTGACCTGTTTAGTGACATCGTACGTGGAATACAGCGTCCGTTTGGAATATGTCGTCCAGCCTGGGTCGAGCATGTGATCTCCAACGCGGCTGCCATTTAAATACAACTCGTAATAACCCAGGCCGCTGACATAAATCCGGGCGCGCCGCACCTCTTTTTCTAAGGCGAATTCTTTGCGAAACAACGGCGCGGGATCATTGTCAAACATCGCTTTTGCCGTGGGAGATTCGTCGCGAGGGCGCGCGATCCAGGCGGCGCGCCAATCCGCCGGTTCCAACAAGCCCATTTCCCACCAGGCCGGTTGCTGGCAGGCATAAGACTTTTCCCCCTGGTCCCATGCCCGGACATTCCAATAAACGCGCTCACCGGAATGCAACGGTTTTCCGCCGTAAGGCACGCCCACCGACTGGCTGGAATTGACTTTGCCGCTGTCCCACAAGTCACCTACGCGATTTTTTAATTTGGCCGGGGTGGTTGCGGCAATGATTTGATAGGCCGTCTGGTGTTGGCCGCGCTCCGGCGAGGCCAGCTTCCAACTCAGGCCCGGTTTCAAGGTATCGATCCCAAGCGGATCGGTTTGATAATCGCACTTCAAATCATACACCTGGAGCGCGGCACATTGGCCTGCCCGACAGCCCCACAGACACCCAATCAACACGAATAAACGAAGTGCAAGAGGTCCGCCTTTTGCAAAGGCTCGGGCAATAATCATCGGCTGATTTTGAAGCAGAACCGCGGCAATTCCAGTCGTTTTTTTGCGTGATTCGCATTGACAATTTCATCATTTGTATGGTTAATTGTAGTGCTCCATTAAAGGGCTGAGTCTTGTTAAAGGAGTAGGGGCAAAAGCGGTGCGTAGTGTCGGAACCATGAAAACTAAATGTCCTCTTCTGCTGGCAGTTTGCCTTGGCATGCTGCTGGCCGTTCGTGCTGGCGCACATCCGTACGCCTCGGGCATCACCAACAACAGTGGAACCGTTTCGTGGGTCCTCAACGAGAGCGCCACGGACGTAAAAATATTCTTTGATAACGGTACGGTGACCAATGATCTTGGCTCAGCGCCGGTCGTTGGGACCAACACCTTCAGTCTTTCGAGCCACACCAATTTTTCCATTGTTGTTTTTAAAGTGGGGTCCAATGTCATCAACCAGATCAGCAGTGACGCCAATGTTAATAACAGTTTTTACGGCCCGCGCGGCGTGACCGTAAACACGAACGCCAAGACTTGGAACTTTGGCCGCGTTTACGTCGCCAGTGCCAATCCCGGCTCCGCTAATTCCCGGGGCACGACGACGAAAGGCGTGTATGTCATGGATGCGGCTTCGGGCGACATTTTTGACCGCGGCAACACTGCTGCGACCGCTGGCATGAGCCTGGGGACGAGCACCACCTATTCTCCATTTAAACTGGGCATTGGGCCGGATGACACGGTTTATGTCGGCGATGCCGGCGGCACCACTGCCAACCCTATCGGCGGGGTTTGGCGCACAGACCCCGGTCTTTTTGGTTCGACCAATATTTTTGGGTTGGCCAATCCGAGTACAAACACTGTGACCAAGGGCACCAACTTCGGGCGCATCATCGGTACGCCCAACGTCACCGGCACATCGGCCGGCGGCAACCTGTTTCTGACGCTGACGTCATGGGATTTAAACCTGGCCAATCCGGCTGGGACATTCTTGTCCACCGCCCAGGGCTATCAAAACATTTACCAGTACAATATAGGCGCGGGCTCATTGCCGTGGAAAAGCTATCCAACGGTTGTGACAAATCCGATTTCCATTGGCACCGCCAACGGGGTTACCATGGACGTCCAAATTGCGCCGGACGGGAAATATTTTATCACCGCCTATCGTATCAGCGCTTCTGACGGTTATACAAACGTCTGTGTGCTCAGCAGCAACGGCATAACGAACCTTTGGAATTCAAAGACCCAAAGCGAATCTTATTTCAGCGACTCCACCTATGATCACCTTAGTATTGAGAATACTTCAATTTCGGTCTCGCCGGATGATAAATACGTTGTGATTCAGGGCGATGAAAATACAACGTTCCTGCTCATGTCGCTGACCAATGGCGTGCCGGATATTTCCACGTTGACGACCAACAACCCCGCTCACGACGGTGCCGGCGGCAACTGTTGGGCAGCCGCGTGGGATGCGGCGGACAATATTTATGTGACCAGCGGCGGCTCGGATTATTTGCGCATTTTTTCCCTGGGCTTGACCACTACCTGCACCACCAGCAATAACTCCACGTTTACCAACGGCAGCTTTAGCATGACTGCCATTTCCGCGGCGAACGCCTCCATTCAAACGCAACCCGCCAGCCAAACCGTGCAATGCTCCAGCAACGCCACTTTCTCCGTCGGCGCTTCCGGCCAGTCTATCAGTTATCAATGGTATCTTGGAGCGGGCGCCATTAGCGGCGCGACCAATGCAACATTGACCTTGAATGGCGTGACCCTGGCCGAATCCGGCGGGAGCTACAAAGTCGTCGTCAGCAACTCGTTGAACAGTGTGACCAGCTCGGTTGCAGTATTGACCGTGATCGACACCATCCCGCCAGTGGTGACGTTGATCGGTCCCGCGACGACCAATATTCTGCAGGGCACGCCATGGGTCGATCCCGGCGCAACCGCCTCGGACACCTGTGCCGGCAGTTTGCCAGTGACAACGAACGGAAGCGTCAACGTCAATGCGGGCGGCACAAATACCCTGCATTACGTGGCTACCGATCCCAGCGGCAATTCGGCCACCAACACCCGCATGGTGATTGTTCTGCCCACTAACGGACCGCCGATTATCTCGCAGCAGCCTTCCAATCAAACTGCGCAATGCACGTCCCCCACGACTTTAAGCGTCGTAGCGTATGGCGCCGAGCCGCTCAGTTATCAATGGTACGACGGTGCGATGGCCCTTTCCAACGGATCAGAGATTTCCGGCGCCACCACCGCGAATCTCACCTTGAGTAGCACGCTGCTTTCGCAGGCCGGCAGTTATAAAGTCGTAGTCACCAATTCCGTGAACAGCGTCACCAGCCAGGTCGCGGTAGTCACCGTGGACGATTCGACGACCCCGGAGGTGACAGTCATCGGCAGCACGGTGCTCAGTGTGGTTCAAGGCACTTCGTACATTGATCAGGGAGCCACGGCCACGGACGCATGCGTCGGCAGCCTGCCGGTGACAACCAATGGAAGCGTCAACGTGAACGCGACCGGCACTTATATTATCACTTACACCGCCACCAATTCGGGCGGAAATTCCGGCAGCGCCCAACGAACCGTCACGGTTACTCCGGGCATCGCTCCCGTGACGGTCAGTGCTCCCAATATCATTCCTTTGCCCGTCACCCTGTCAAACCTCGCCGGCATTTTTGTCCTTTGCCCCCAGCAGTCGGCCTTGCCTGCCCCGGCTCATGCCTTGATGAAGATTCTAGTGGACGGTGCGTCGCAGCAAACGGGCCAGTATCTGGCAGCGGCGTTGTTCAAATCCACCGGCTATCAATTCCAGCTTGTCACCAGCACGGCCACCAATGCTGTCAGGGACGCGATTTTAATCACCACCTCCAACTCCATTTCGACTCTGGGCGCGGAAGGCTACCAACTGACCGTCACGCCCGATTCGGTCGTGATCCGCGCACCGATGCAGGGCGGAACGTTCTACGGTGTGCAATCACTCCTGCAATTGCTTCCGCCGCAGATTTATTCCCCTCATATCGTTACAGGCGTGCCTTGGGTCGCGCCGTGTGTGTATATCGAGGACTATCCGCAATTCTCGTGGCGCGGGGTCATGCTGGATGTGGCGCGTCATTTCTGCAACAAGCAGGAGGTCAAACAAGTTTTGGATGCCATGGCCATGCACAAACTGAACACGTTTCACTGGCATTTGGTGGATGACCAGGGTTGGCGTTTGCAAATCACCAATTATCCCAATCTGACCACCACCGCCGCATGGCGCAACGGCATTGACTACGGCCTGCCGCCAAGGGCTACCACGGCGACTAATGCCGCCGGGCAGTATGGCGGCTTTTATACGCAGGCCGATGCCCGCGAGATCGTGGCTTATGCGGCGGAACGGCACATTACCGTGGTGCCGGAAATCGAAATGCCCTGTCACTCGGACGCCGGGCTGGATGCGTATGGGCAATTCAGTTGCGGCGATGCTGGCGATTACACCATGGATTATTACGGCATCCAAAACTTGTATGGCATTGATCTTTACAGTTTGGGCACTCCGGGAACCATGGCCTTCCTGGAAGACGTCCTGGCCGAGACCATGGCCATTTTCCCCGGCAAATATATTCATTGCGGCGGCGACGAAGTGATAGCGAGTGGTGATACACAATGGAACAGTTATAACGCGGACGTGACGAATTATCAGGCCATTTATGGCACAACGCCCAGCGGCGATGCCTCCATTGTCAAGTATCAGTATTGGCTTTCCACCAATCTCTCCAGCTTTATCCATGCTCATGGTCACACGATGATGGGCTGGACGGAATATGAGAATGGCGGCGTTGTGCCCAATGCCGCGCTCATGGATTGGGAAACGGGCAGTTCCAGCCAGGCGGTCGCGGTCGCGGAAGCCGGTCTGCCAGTGGTCATGTCGCCGGACAGTACTTGCTACATCAATTATGTCGAAGGCACCAGCAGCAGTCTTCCTGTTGAACCGCCTTTTGCGGTGGGAGGAGCCCCGTCTTATTTGTCGGTCAGTTCGGTTTATGCCTTCAATCCGATCCCTTCCGGTTTGCCGGCGGCCTACACCAACAACATCCTTGGCGCACAATGCAATTTATGGGGCGAGTACGTTCCTTCATTCGAGAACGTCATGTTCAAAATGTTCCCGCGCGAAACGGCCATGGCCGAAGTCACATGGACGCCCACGGCTTCGCAAAGTTACAGCAGCTTCACCAACCGCCTGGTCACCGAAGAGCAGCGCTTCGCCCAAATGGGGCTTAATTGCGATCACGAAACCATTCCGACCATCGGCACCTGGGGGCCGACCGTTTCCGCGTCAGCCACCACCATGGATTTTAACATTACCACCAACGTTACCGCCGCTGGCGAGATTGACGTGAGCTTCTGGTATGGCAGCGGGGCAAATCTTTCCATCTCTTCAGTGGCGCTGCTGGTCAATGGCGTGCAAGTGGATATTGACACCCATGCCGGGACGGCCGAGCCAAGTTCGAGCTATCAAGCCACCGAACCCTTCATCCCGATTTTTACGCTTTACGTGCTTCATCTGCCTGAAACCAAACCGGGCGCAACCTACACCCTCCAAGCCGTGATCCAG
>Ga0206860_10052_pt1 | contig 30911 bp, 24 predicted proteins | sample Alteio_BWOrgCont_44_FD_152624 | JGI IMG/M metagenome (GOLD analysis project Ga0206860, IMG submission 152624) | Enriched cells from forest soil in Barre Woods Harvard Forest LTER site, Petersham, Massachusetts, United States -... | ecosystem: Environmental > Terrestrial > Soil > Temperate forest >...
AAATTCATGCCTTACAGCCAGGACTACGCGCTCTTTGATATCGTGGATGGCCAGGTGGATGCCGCGCTGGAATATCGTTATGATTCCGCGACAAATGCGCTCGACCTCGAGGTCACGAACGCGGCCATGACGTTGAGCCGGTTCCAACTCAAAACGCCGGACACGGGCGAAGAAGTTTTGAACATCCCCTCGCTGTCCATCAAAGAAGTGTCGGCGAACGTGGCCCGGCGCACAGCGGAGATCGGCCAGATCAAATCGAGCGGCGGTTCGATATTGGTCCGCCAGAACGCAGACGGAACCATCAATCTTCTGGCCGGTCTGGTCCTCCAATCCAAGACGGCTCCAACTCCGGCCACTTCCACCCCGGACGCCGGCCCGCCCTGGACAGCGAAGATTGATGAAATCGCCTTCGACAATTACGCCATCAAGGCCGAGGACAAAAAGCCGGCCAAACCCGCAACTTTTAACATCACCCAGCTTGGGTTCAACTTGAAGAACGTCTCCAACGCCAGCAACGCGCCCGTCACAGTGGCGCTGGCCCTGCGTTTGCAGGACACCGGTCTGATTGGCGTGAACGGCGTCGTCACGCTCCTTCCCTTGTCGGCTGATTTGCAAATCGGCGTGACCAACCTCGACATGCGCATCGGGCAATCCTATCTCGATGAGCAGATCAAACTGGCCATCGCGCGCGGCGGGCTCTACGTCAACGGCCACGCGCGTTACATGCCCGCCGTGCCGGGCGCGCCCATGGTCAATTTCACCGGCGACGTGGCCATTCGAAATTTTGCCGTGACCGATGAAGTTCTTTTCAACGACATGGCGACATGGGATGCGCTCGAAATCACCGGCATCCAGGCGGAGGTGCAGCCGTTTAAACTTCATGTTGACCAGATCAAGTTTTCCAACGCGAAGAACAGCGTGATCATCGGCCCGGACCATCGCATCAATTTTATGACCATGCTGCCGGAGAAAAAGGCCGCCCCGGCGGAAACCAACTCATCACCATCGCCGCCCGCCCCCTTGCCGGACTTTACGCTCGGCGCATTTGTCTTTGAAAATGCCTCGCTCCATTTTGCCGACCTGTCCATTGAGCCGAATTGCACTTTCGACATCCAGGAATCCAGCGGCAGCCTCAAAAATATTTCTTCGCTGATGGCGGCTCCGTCGGCGCTGGATGTGAAAGGGAAAATTGATGAATTTTCGACCTTCAGCATTTCCGGCCGGCTCAATCCCATGCCGGACAAGCTTTTTGTGGACGCCACCGTTGTCTTTACCAACATGGGGCTGACGTCGCTCAGTCCCTACACGGAGAAATATGTGGGCCGGCCGTTGCAGAAGGGTAAATTTTCCATGGCCTTAAATTATCAGATCAACCAGAACGCCCTGAATGCATCGAACGACTTTTTCATCGATCAACTGACGCTCGGCCCGAAAAACGGCAGCACCAACGCCACCAGCCTGCCCGTCAAGCTGGCCATTGCGCTGCTCAAAGACCGCCATGGCCGCATCAAGCTGGACGTTCCCGTGCAAGGACAATTGAATGATCCCAAGTTCAAACTGGCGCCGATTATTTGGGGAGTGGTCAAGAATCTCATCGTCAAGGCGGCCACTTCGCCGTTTTCGTTGCTGGGCTCGATGTTCGGCGGCGGGGATGAATTGAGCTTTGTCGCCTTCGATCCCGGCCAGTCAAACATCCCCGGGGCCGAGACCAACAAACTGAACACGCTGGCCAAGGCCCTTTACGAGCGGCCCGAGTTGACTTTGGAAATCAACGGCACCGTCGATCCGGCCAAGGACCGCGCCGTGATGGCCCGCGCCAAATTCCTGCGGCAAATCAAGACGCTTTACATCAAGGAAATGACCGATGCCGGCAAACCTGCTATCGCCGTGGACGACCTCAAGCTGGAGCCGGGTGATTATGAGCGGCTGGTGGCCAAAACTTACAGCAACACCTTTGGCGCTTACCAGCCGCCGGGAACCAATCAAACCGCGCCGCCGCCATCGCCGAAACCAACCGCGGCCGCCATGCCTGTCGTGAAGAATTCGCCGCTATTTGGCCACGGTGCGTCCCGTCTGACTTTTCAGTCGCGCCAGAATGAAGTCGTTGCACTGCCACCGCCTGCGCCTGCGGAAGTTACCAAATCGGTCCCTCTCGCGCAAAACGACCTGGCCGCCATGGAAGAACAGCTTTTGCAAAAGGTCGAGATTACCGGCGACGACTTTCGACAGTTGATGCAGGAACGGGGCAAGCAGGTTGAAAGTTTCCTTTTGCAATCGGGGAAAGTGACGGCGGACAGATTGTTCATCACCGCGCCAAAACCCATCGCAGCTAATGCCAAGGGAGAGGCCCGCGTCAATTTAACGCTGGATTAAAGCAAATGCCGCCGGCTTTTCCTTTCCCGGATATTGACCGCCGCACCGCCTGGCTTCGTCTGGTGATCCTGGCCGCCTGCTTTCTGGGCCTGATCGCGTGCCGCCCGCTTTGGAGCAACGCGCGCCTCTACCCGCTGCTGCCAATCGCGCCCTGGTTTCCGATTTTGCCGGTGCCCTGGGACAGCGTCCGCTTCGGGGTCATGTTGCTGACCTTGGTGCTCGCGGTCTGGTTTTACCGTCCCGCTGTCACGGTCTTTTTGATCGTCAGTTTGCATGCGTTCGGCGAAGACCAAAATCGCGGCCAGCCCTGGCTCTACCTCTATTGGATGCTGCTTTGCTTCACGCTGCCGTCCGCGCCGGTTTCAATTGCCGCCTGCCGTTGCGCCATTTCCGTGGCATACATCTGGAGCGGCATCCAAAAGTGCAACCCGAGGTTTTTTCAAATCGAGCCGGCCTGGTTCGTGGAACCGGCCACCCACTGGCATCTGCCTGCCATCGCCACCGACCTGTTGCGCTGGGGCGTGACTTGCACCCCGTTCGTGGAATTGGGCATCGGACTTGGCTTGTGGTTTTCCCCGTTGCGGCGCGCCGCCATCGGCGCGACGATCGTGGTGCATGTCGCCGCCCTGCTCGTCCTGGGGCCGCTCGGTTACAATTACAACTGGGTCGTCTGGCCCTGGAACATCGCCATGATCGCCCTGGTCTGCGTGCTCTTTATCCAAGGCAAGCCGCCGGAGGAAACCGGCTTCAGGCCGGCCCTTGCCCAACTCCTCCGCTCAAAACTGGTGTTGACAACCGTCGCCTTATACTCGCTTTTGCCGGCCCTGAGTTATGCCGGCTGGTGGGATTCCTATTTTTCATTCTCGCTTTATGCCGACAACACCGCCAACGCCAACATCTTCGTCACCCAGGCCTTGGCCGACCGGCTTCCGCCAAAACTGCGGGACAAGGTCAAACCCTTCGCGCCCTCCTTCGATCCGCAATTCCAGGGGCCGTTCGTCTTTGCCCATGGAATCTGGTGCTACGAAGAATTGGGCGTGCCGCCCATTCCCGAACCCCGCGCTTTCCGCTCGATGTTCACCTTCCTTCGCTCCTACTCGCGGGAACCCGGCGACTTGCGGATGATCGTCGGCCAGCGCGCCGGCCCGGTGATATTTTACGAAGGCGACACCCGCCATTTCCTTACTCCGAAATGATTGACGTTGAAGAAATCAGTGCCGAGCGGCGAAGACTTCATCCAGATGGCGCAGCCGGCGCGAAAGATCGCGGGCGATGTTTAAAATCAGGACGCTGTGTTGCGCGGGTATCTTTTGGTAAAGATGATAAAAAGCCATCGAGTCAACACTAACGACTTTGGCCGGACCGGCGGCCTGGGCCGTGGCGGAGCGGGGCAGGGTTTCCAGGATGCACATTTCGCCGAAGAACTCCCCCGGCCCAAGCGTCGCCAATGTGACGCTGTCCGGTGCATCAAAGTTTTTGATGATGCGCACCGACCCGGCTTCAGTGAGATACATGCAGCGATTGGTTTCTCCTTCCCGCGCAATCACCCCGCCGTCCGGAACCACGATCCTGCTGGCATGTTCCAAAAATATTTCCAGGGCCTTTTCATCAAGTCCCGCAAAAATCGGCACACTGCACAAGAGGTGTTTCACCTGCTAAATCATATTCCGCGTCAGGGCGGAAGGCCATTATTTTTCTTTCTGCGGGGCTGTGATTTCTCTTTAATGATCAGAGATTATCTTCCAATCGGCAATCTGGATGCGGGGCGGCCCCTTGTATTGGCCCGTCCGCTTGATGGTGCGCCCCTGCTCATCCCAGTGGAGTCGGACTTGATTTTGTTCTCCGGCTTGGAAGGCATCGGAAACGCCATCGTCTTCATAGAGGGTGAAGTCGGCCGGTTTCGAGCCAAAGACATAAACCGTGAGATCAAAAACGGTGTCCGAACTGACATGCTCCACCGGTTGGGCCAAGGGCAGAAGAGTCCCTCCCTTCACAAACAATGGAATCTGTTCCACATCGTTCGTCGCCTCCACCTTCTGTCCGCCGGTATATTTCTGGTGGGTCCAAAAATCATACCAATCACCCGCCGGCAGGTAAACGGAACGCGTCTTCTGGCCGGCAAACATCGGCGCCACCATGACCCCGGAACCGAACATAAACTGATCGTCTATCTCGCGCACTTTGGGATCGTGCGGCCAGTCCAGGATCAACGCCCGGATCGGCGGGATGCCTGTGCGGTGGTATTCGTTAAAGGCGGAATACAGGTACGGCACAAAACTCATTCTTATTTGCAGCAGCCGCCGCATCCCGTCGGTGACCTGCGGACGATCAGGCATCCATTCGTTAAGATTGTTTTTGCCCCTGTTGATCTGCCGCCAGGGAGGATTTTTCATAAACCAACAGTCAATCATCGCCAGGGGCGAAAAAATCGTCGTTTCAACCCGCCGATAGAGGTCTTCCACCGAACCGGCATCCCGCACCTCCGGCGTCCAAAGCAGGCCGGTAAAACTTTCATTCACCAAACCGCGCACAAAACAGCGATGGTCATAGGAATCACTGTAAACAACATAAGGCAGCGGCGCGGCCAGGGCGTGAGAGTTGCGCACCAGTCCCCAGGTGCGGTTTCCCTTTTTGTGAATCGGCTCCAACATGGTTTGCTGATAAAGCAAACCAAACAGCGAATGCATCCTCTCCCCGTCCAAGCCCGAGGGGAAGGCGCTCGCGGCAGGAAACGACCACGGGGTGGGCGACTCCGGCTGGTCATCGCATTCATCGAGTTTCACCGCGTCCACACCCTTGCTGAAGAGCACCTCGTCATTTTGCTTTAGAAAGATGCGCCGTCCCTCGCTCGTCGCAAAATCGGGCACCAATCCTCCCCACACCTGATAATCGCCCGACCAAGGCCGCAGCGCATCGAACATCGGCGAACTGGGATGGGTAAAGGCATGCTCCCAGAAATTCAGCCGATAGCCCAGGCCATGCAGTTCCTGGATAAAACCGGCCGGATCCGGAAAACGGTTGGTATTCCAGACAAACGAAGAGGAGTAAGTCTTGGTTTGCCAGCCCGGCTCCACTCCCCAAACGTCGCACGGCATGTGATCGGCCCGAAGTTCCTTGGCCAAAGCCAGTGATTCCTCCGCCCCGAATTTGCCATAGCCACGGAATTGAATGCCCAATCCCCACAACGGAGGCACACAACCTCCGCCGGAAAATAAATTATACCGCGCCACCGCATCCAGCATCTGCGGGCCGGCAAAAATATATACGTCCATACCGGTGGCGGCGGGAATATCCGCCAGGAGCGTTTTTGTTTTCAGTTTTCGCGCCCGGTAAAGTTCGTTGGTGCTTGTGGCCACTTCTGAATCCGTCTCTTCCATTTTTGCCTGCACAGGGGCGACATTGCCCGTGTAAACGGACACGAATCTGGCGGAATCGATAAATACCCCGTAACCGCGCGTTGAGACAAAAAACGGCACGGGCGCGTGCGATTCACCCAGGTCATTCTCGGGATGGTCGGTTGGTTTGAGAAAAATCCGCCGTCCGGTCATGTTAAATAACGCCGTGTTCAGTCCAAAACCAAAGATGTTTTCGCTGGACTCCATCGGCAACTGCAAGGCGCAACCCCGGCTCGAAACTTCAAAATGGATTTTTCCGGCTTGCAACGCAGGCCGGTCAACCGATGGCAAAGCTTTCAGCTTTGCCTTGTCCAACGGCAATGTTCGAAAGTGCGACGGGGTGAGTTCTTCAGGTTTGCCGAATCGAATGCGCCAAATGCCCGGCGCCACAAGCTCCATTTTGGGTGCGGCATGATTGGATTCCGCGCCGTCAACCGGCAAAGCGGCGACTCCACACGCAAGAGCAAGGAAAAGACAACGCTTGAAACTTATTTTTTTCAAGCCATGAACTTATTCCACTCAATGCCAGCGAGTCAAAAGCTACTTGGAGAAACGTGGGGTTCTGCGTTGGACTCTGCCCGGAAGCAGGACCTGGCCATCGACAATTACGATTCGTTTAAAAATCGCTCAAGCCTGCGACGACCCATTGCTCTTGCGCTCGAAGTATTTGAAACCCGTGAACATGCCCGCGCCCATTAGCATCATCGCCCAAGTGGAAGGTTCGGGAACCGCAATCAAATCGAGAGTGGTGGTGCCGGTGAGGGCTGTGCCGCTATGTCCATTATAGAGGTTGTTGGCGTCGAAGGCGTCGAATTCATAGACGTCCCCGGAGTTCAGGCTGCCGGTCAGGGGGCCGCCGGAGGAATCGAGCGTCAAAGTGAGCGGACCGCTGGCGGATTGTACGCCTTCCGTATAATCATATTGATAAACATACACGCTAGTGGTCTCGTCATACAAAAAGGCGGAAAGCTCGCCTGAGAGGTGCGTTCCTCCGGAAACGGTCATGCTTCCGGAAATGGAATAACCGGCGGCGCCGGTGAAAAAAACGGTGGCTTCACCCGACGAGGAGGACAGAGTGTCAGGGGTGGATTGGCTGAAGGACGCACTCAACGAGCTGGTTGTAAAAGTGGGCGTCACGGTGCTCGTGACAGAGCTGTCGGTGGCCGTGGTGGCGGTTGAGTAAGGGAGACTATTCACATTGCCGTCCACCGTGACACCGCCGTCACGATCGAACGTGGAAATGGCCTCGTTCACACTTTGGTACGAGGTATAAAGGGTGATGCCTTGGCCATATAAGTGACCGCCCATGCCGACAACCACCACCGCAACAGGTATTAAACGAAAACAAAGAGCGTGCGCAAAAGGGAAGCGTTTCATAGGTTTTGTCTCATAAATATTTTTGGTTGCCAAATCAAAGGACACCAGACCTGACTTTTACGGGGCTTACGAGCGTCGCTTTGATTTCGCACTGCTCAACTGCGCCGATTGGGACATAACCCTGTTTCCTTGTCAACCGCTTTTCTCACTTTTTTTCGCACGACGCTTTGAAGGCAAGTTTCCACTCGGCCGCCAACTCATTCAGGCTTTCCATTCTGGATAAATGCGTTAAATTACCCCCCCGGAAGTATGATCCTGGTCATCGACAATTACGATTCGTTTACCTATAACCTCGTGCAATACCTCGGGGAGCTGAAGGCGACGCTGGAAAGAGCTTGATTTCATTGGCGTTTTTTGTGTTTTCATTTTGTTTTAAGATCATAATCCACCCTTCTATAAATGCCATAAAAACGGAAAAGTTGGTCAAAAAAGCGCGTTAGGTTAGAATGGAATAACTACATGTTGCCCCCTTTCCTGGATGACCCCGCAACCGGCGCAGAACCGGAAATTTGGGTCATATCCCAAGCACGCAGAAGACGAAACGTCAGGCCTTATGGTTTTCGAGACGTCCGAGCACGTTTTCTAGTTTCGTCACTACATCTACCAATTCTGGCCATTTGCCACCAAGAATATCGTTTGAATGTGCCAAAGCATCACGAAGCTTCTGAACCTTATCGAAGAAACTTTTAGCATCGTTTTTCGAGTCCATTTTAAGCAGCTCAAATAATTCATCATTATTCACGAAAATTTTGATTTTATCAGCAAAGTGTAAACAATCAGAAAGATCGATTTCTACATTCTGCGTGCGACGTTGCTTAAAAACTTCCTCCGCATACTTGCGTCGTTGATTTGGGAGCAACCGCGTCCATTGCTCGGTTGAAAGCCGGTCCCGAATGACCCTGAGCATTTGCATTTCTGTCAAAGAAACCAGACCAAATAGCCACATGCGAACTGGGGTCTTTTGCAAGTCGCCGCGAGTTACAATCCCGCCAATGTGACCGATAATGTAAATGTAAATGCGGGGACGGTCGTTTAAAGCCTTAAAAGCTTCCAATAGCGGCTCGCCGTCCGACAGTATCTGGCCGGGTTCGAAAAAGCGCACATAAGTACCCACGATGGCGCCTGCCAGGTCTTTGCGGTTGGCGTAACCGATGATCGCTCCATGTTGTCGAATTCCAACGACGTCGAATCCCCGTTTATCCATAAAAGCAGCAACATTTGCTGACGATTGATCATGATCAAACGATGCCAGTGGCTCCGTAATCTCCCGGATGGCGATGGTCCGCGTGAAGATTTGCTTTAGGTTGCTAAGAGAAGATTTGAGCTGCTTCATACGCCATACAATAACAAATTTTCGTGCGCCTCATAACGTGAAATAAATTGCAGGCAAATACAAGTCCAAACTAAACGGATAAAAATTAAACCAGAAAAGAATTTGACCACGGATAAGACTGGATGACACGGATTGAAGAAAAAAATCTTTATCCGGCCTTATCCGTGTAATCCGTGGTCAATTCTTAATTAGCCTCTCACCACTCGTTTCCAGGCCAGTTTGGCATCCTTGAAATTGATGAGCAGGGCGACATCGAGATCGGTGATGTTCAGGTGCCGAGCATCTGGGCAATATGCGTGTCGTTGAACGTCGTCACCACTTTGGGGTCGGTGATGACCTTGCTGTCCACGATTAAGTCGGGCACCAGTTTGCCGATGAAGTGGCCACGGTAATGCACCGGAAATTCCTGTTGTTGCTCCACGGTGTGGCCGCGATGTTGCAACTCAATCACTAAAGCATTCTCATAAAGTTTCTCGTCCAAGCCGGGCTTGAGTTCGTTTAAGACGGCCATCGCTGCCCCGATGATGTCTTGCGTTAGTTCTTCGTGCTTCATAAAAAGAATTTGACCACGGATAAGACCAGATGGCACGGATTGAAGAAAAAATTCTTTATCCGGCCTTATCCGTGTAATCCGTGGTTAAATTCTTTAAGGCTTGCTGCGCGCGGCAAAAAGCGGTCAACTTCGGCATGGATTCCCGGGAAGCGTTGGTCGCTTTGAATATGGTTGACGGTGTCGGGCCGGTGCGCGTCCGGCAATTGCTCGGTCATTTCGCGGAGGCGGCCGATATCCTTCGCGCCAGCCGCGCTCAATTGGAACGCGTCCACGGCATCGGGCCGGAAATTGCCACGGCCATCGCCGGTTGGGAAAAAACGGTGGACCTCAAGGGCGAACTGGAGCGCATCCGGCAATTCGGCTGCAAGATTGTCATCCAATCGGACGAAAATTACCCGGAGTTGCTCAAGCAAATTTACGATCCGCCCGTCGTGCTTTACGTCAAGGGTGAGCTGTTGCCGAAGGACAAGAACAGCGTGGCCATCGTCGGGTCGCGCCTGACCACGCATTACGGCATGGAAATGGCGCGCAAGCTGGCCTACCAACTGGCTTACATCGGCGTGACCGTTGTGAGCGGCGGGGCGCGGGGTATTGACAGCGGGGCGCACCAGGGGGCGCTCAACGCCAAGGGCCGCACCATCGCGGTCATGGGCACGGGCATCAACCTGATCTTCCCGGCGGAAAACGCCGAACTGTTCGAACGCATCGCCGACTCAGGCGCGGTCATTACGCAATTCCCGTTCAACCGCAAGGCGGACAAGCAAAGTTTTCCCATCCGCAACCGATTAGTCGCCGGCATGACGTTGGGCACAGTGGTGGTGGAGGCCAACCTGACCAGCGGCGCGCTCATCACCGCCCGCATGGCCAACGACAACGGGCGTCAAGTCTTCGCCGTGCCGGGCCGGGTGGACTCGCCGCGCAGCAAGGGCTGCCACGAACTGATCAAGAACGGCGGCGCGAAATTGTGCGAGAGCGCGGAGGACATCCTGTCCGAATTCGAATATCTTTTCCCCTCCAGCAACCGTCCCGAAGTCCTGTGCGACGCCCCGGACCTGCCCGCCTTCGCGCTCTCGCCCAACGAGACCGCGCTCTACGCTCTGATTGACAAGGAGGAAATGTCCATTGACGACCTCATCCGGCGCAGCGGCCTGGCGCCGTCGGCCGTGTCCGTGACCCTGCTGGGGCTGGAGATGAAGCGGCTGATCCGGCAATTGCCGGGCAAGATTTTTATCAAGCACGACTAAGAGCCTGGGCGAACAATTTTCAGGCTGCTTGCAACGTGGCGAGAGGGTGAACATCCCGTTCAATTTTCCGCTCGCGTTCGTATCGGGCCAGGCGCAAATCGTAATCCGCCTGCAACCCCGTCCATAGTTCCGCCGTGGTGCCGAAGAAGCGGGCCAGGCGCAAGGCCGTGTCCGCCGTAATGCCGCGCTTTTCCAGGACAATTTCGTTAATGCGGCGCGGCGGCACGTTCAAAGCACGGGCCAGCGCATTCTGGGACAAGCCATGCGGCTTCATAAACTCCTCGCGGAGAATTTCACCCGGATGAATCGGGGCCAGCTTGTTTGTTTTCATAATCGTCAATGATAGTCCACAATTTCCACGGCAAAAGCATCTTCACCCTGCCAGCGGAAGCAAATCCGATACTGGTCATTGATGCGGACGCTGTATTGTCCCGCCCGATCACCTTTCAATGCCTCCAGGCGATTGCCTGGCGGTGACCTCAAATCGTCCAACCGCCGCGCCTGATTCAGCACCAGCAACTTTCGGCGGGCCACGCGCTGAATGTTGGCTGGCAACCGGCGCGATGTCTCGTCATTGAACAGCCGCTCGGTTTCCCGGCAGTCGAAACTGCGTATCATCCTATTCACTATAACGCTTACCGTCATGGCATGTCAAGCGTCCGTTACACTATTACAAACCCCTTGCTGAAAAATTGAAGGTGAAACTGTAAAGCCGGGCCTCGTTTTCTTATCTTACTCGTAATCTTAATCTCTCTCTGTCTGAAGATTAGGATTAAGATTAAGAAGGAACCCCGGCCCCCCCCCCCGCAAGATTCCCCGCCCTTTTCTCTAAGAAAGTGCTGCATCGGGTGTCGTATAAGGTGAACATGGTGTCCGCTCAGCGCGGCTGTAATGCAACCAGAACAGGCTAATGCAGTGCCCGGATGCGAAACGATGGAAGAGCTCTTTGCGGCTCTGGAGTCGCCCCTTTTGCATTATGCCCTGCGCCTGGCCGGCGAATTGGGCGCGGCGGAGGACTGTGTTCAGGATGCTTTTATGAAATTGCAGGCACAGTTCAAGGAAGTGCGCGAGCCCCGGCGCTGGCTCTACCGGACCGTGCATAACCTCGCCCTCAACCACCGCCGCCGCGCCGGGAAAATCGTCGCCCTCGAAGTCAAGGCCGGCGACACCTCCCTGCCGGCCAACGATCCTGCCGATCCCCAGCTCCTGCCCGATGAGCAAATTGTCCGTTCGGAAGGCATCGGCATGGTGCGGTTGAGTTTGGAAATGCTGGACGAGCGCAGCCGCGAATTGATCCGGCTCAAGTTCAATGAAAATCTTTCCTACAAGGAAATCAGCGGGCGCACCGGGCTGAAGATCGGGCACGTCGGTTATCTTCTGCATCACGCGCTCAAAACCATGGCCGAGGAACTGGCCAGAAACGGAGTTGTGCCATGACCCCCGATCTACCGCCCAATCCACGCGCAGAACTTGAGGCCAAGGTCACGGCCTGGCTGCTCGGCGAATTGTCCGCCGAGGAAGCGGCCCAAGTGCGCGAACAGATCGCGAAGGACCCCGAACTGGGCCGGTTGCAGGAACGGCTCAGCCAGACCCTGAACCTTTTGCGGGAAACCGTCGCCACGCCCATGGGCGAGACCCCCGCGCAACCCGCGCCCCTCAAGCTCAGCCCGGAGCGTCGCGAGAAATTGCTGGCCCATTTCAAGACCGTCAAGCCCAAGGAGTTTGCCCAGCCGCCGCGCCGGAAGACGTCATTAGTGTTTGTGCTGGCCGCCGCCGCATCGGTTGCGATTCTGGCTGCCTTGTTGATGCCATCTCTTTCAGGTGGGAAGTTCCAGGCGCATAGAAAAATCGATTTGAGTCGTCTGGTGGCTGTCGACCAGTCCGCTCCAACAGCGGACACACTGCCGCCGGTCATGACAGGCAAGGTTAATGGGTTTCCGTCAGAGCTGCCGTCCGCCGCTCCTGTGGCAAGCGCGGAAATTGTGCAACGCCTGCAGGAACGTCGTCTATCCGAGAATGCGACCAACGCGGTCATTCTTCCCCAGCGTGCCGAACAGCAACTTGTGCAAGAGAATAATCAGCAAAACGTCACCCAATTAAACGATGTTGATCAGCTTGGTAATAACCGTTCTCTCGGCGTGCAAACGGAACAGAACGGAGACAATAAAAGTCAATTCCAAGCGAACACCGGATCCAGCGTGGTTGCAGCACCTGCTTCGGGCGCAATCGCCGGTGTCAATTCTTATGGTAATGCGCCCGGAAATATATCACTGAACGGCTGGCAAGGGAATCCGCCTGCAGACTCCACATCCCACGTGCTCCAAGCCCACCCATCTACTCCACCGTCATCCGGAGGAGGGGCTACTGTTACATTCAACACAGCCAGCGGTGTTGCCAATCCTGCTCCCTCGACGCCGAATGTCACAAGTGGGGTTTTAGCTTGGGGGCCGGATTCCAAATCCGGTTCGAGGAGTGCGGTCGATTCCTTCGAAACAGGGAAAGAGAAGCTCGCAAAGGTGGAACCGGAACAATTGCGCGAGCAACCCGCTCCTGTGGTGTCGCCCGCTTTAGTAGCCCTCCCGGAAGACGCAACGGGGAAATTGACCGCGTCTGCTGACGAGACGACGCCAACTGCGCCCCACGCGGGAGAGCAAATGCGTCGAATGAAGAGCGTGCCGAGTTATAGAAAACCCATCTCCATCACTCCCATACCGGAATCCGCTCCATCGTCCGCCACGACGTCCGCTCCGCCAGCCGCTGCGTTTGAGTTTGCCACATTATACGGCAGCACCGCTGCTCCAATCACTTATACCAATGCAACGGATTTGACGCTCCTGCAATCGAACGCCGCTGCGGCCACTCCGTCCACCAATGGAGTTCTTACTTATGCATTCCAGGATTCGCTGAAGGAGAAATTGTCTGCTGACAAGTCCAAGGACGGATTGGCCAACGCCGACCGTGAAGAGGCGTCCAAGCAGCTCGAGAGTAAAAAAGTCGAACAAACCGATGCCCCTCTATCGCATCCCATGCTCCTCGCGCCGGTGCCGCAGCCCGAAGTCCTGACGCGCAGCAACGCGTTCACCACCTTCTCGCTCAACATCAGCGATGTCGCCTTCAAGCTGGCGCAGGCCAGCCTGCAAAATGGCGTCATGCCAGAAGCCGCCAGCATGAGAAGCGAGGAGTTCATCAACGCTTTCGATTATCGCGATCCGGAACCGGCCCCGGGCGCGGCCATCGGTTTTGTGTGGGAACGCGCTGCGGATCCGTTTGCCCACAATCGCGACTTCCTTCGCTTCGCCATCAAGACCGCCGCGCAGGGCCGTCAGGCGGGCCGTCCGATCAATCTGGTCCTGTTACTTGACAAGTCCGGCTCGATGGAACGCGCCGACCGCGTCGCCATCATCGCCAACGCCTTGCGCGTGCTCGCCTCGCAATTGCAGCCGCAGGACACGCTCAGCGTGGTGGTGTTCGCGCGCACCGCCCGGTTGTTTGTGGACGGCGTGCCCGGCAGCCAGGCGGGCGATGTCGCCAAAAAATTGCGCGACCTCACGCCCGAAGGCGGCACCAATCTCGAAGAAGCGATGCGGCTCGCTTACGAAACCGCCTTCCGCCATTACCTGGCCAACGGTGAAAACCGCGTCGTGCTCCTGACCGACGGCGCGGCCAATCTCGGCAACGTCGAGCCCGACGCGCTCAAGCAGAAGGTCGAGACCAACCGCAAACAAGGCATCGCGTTCGATTGTTTTGGCGTGGGCTGGGACGGTTACAACGATGATTTGCTCGAGAAGCTGTCGCGGGCGGGCAATGGCCGTTATGGATTCATCAACACGCCAGAGGAGGCCGCCACGGAGTTCGCCGGTAAATTGGCCGGCGCGCTCCGTGTCGCGGCGGCCGACGTGAAGGTGCAAGTCGAGTTCAACCCCGCTCGCGTCACGTCCTACCGGCAGATCGGTTACGCCAAGGACCAGCTTAAAAAGGAAGACTTCCGCGACAACAACGTCAAGGCCGCCCAAATCGGCGCGGCGGAATCCGGCAACGCCCTTTACACGGTGGAAGTCAATCCGGCGGGAGAAGGCCCGCTTTGCACGGTGCATGTGCGCTTCCGCCGCCCCGGCACCCCCGTTTATGAGGAACACGAATGGATCGTGCCTTATGGCGGTAGCGCCGTCCCGCTGGAAAAAGCCAGTCCGGCAATGCGCCTGACCGCCACTGCCGCCGCGTTTTCCGAATGGCTGGCGGGAAGTCCCTTTGCCGGTGAGGTCACGCCCGACCGGTTGTTGGGTTATTTGAACGGCGTGCCGCAAGTCTATGGCGCCGACACTCGTCCGGAGAAACTGGTCTGGATGATCCGCCAGGCCAAAAGCATTTCAGGGAAATAAATCACGAAGCATTTATGAAACGTTTTATTTTTATCCTCGGGCTTTCGCTCCTGGCCGCCGGCCCTCGATGCTGTTTTGGGCAGACGGATACCAACCTCCTCGCCACGGGCGATTGGTCGGAAGCCGTCAGCAGCGACGGCCACGCGTTGCGCGGACGGTTGCTGGTTTACGATGAGAACAGCCGGAGCGCGGCCAACCACGCCCGAATATATCTTGAATTGCAGCATGTCTTTCAGGGCGGTTGGGACAACCCGGTCGAGATCTATTTCGAGTTCGGCGGAAGAAAAAACCTGCACTTTGAAATGCGCGACGGCCACGACCAATCCATTCCCCAGTATCCAGTCGTGATAAGAGGTCCGGTGGCTAATCCTTACTGGGTGACCTTGCCGTGCGAATCAACCTTGCGGTTGCGTGCCGATAACATTTTGGGTCCTCAATCGAAGCCTGACGGCCTGGAAGTATTCGTTCCCGGCGATTGCTGGCTCATACCGTCAAACGCGACAAATGATTTTTTCCTGTCCGCCACATTCACTTCACCAAGCGATCATTCCAGTCCCCTGCATTATGCCTTCTGGCAAGGAACATTGAAATTGCCCAAGGTAAAAATTCCCGTTAAGAAACCGTGATCACGCCTGAGGAAAAATTATGAAAGCTCCACCCCTTCTCTTCGCTGTTTTCTGCGCATGGTGTCTTGCCGCCACCGTTCACGCCGCGGACACCAACGTTACATTGACAAACTTCAAACTCACCGGCGATCTCAGCGGCGATGGCGCGGCGTTTACGCTCACGGCCACGGCGCATGTTCCCGATTCACGCGGCGGCTCGCTCGACCTGCTCTGCGGCCCGGTAGCGCTGACCGCTTTCGAGGCGCATCCGAGGGAACACATCCGCGCCGGTCAAAATCAATTTTCGCTGGCGTTCGATCACGGCGGTGATTTTCCCGTCCGGGTCCAATTCAGCGCCCGGGTGCATCAGAACGACAATTGGAACAACGTGGAGTTCCGCGTCGCGCCCAGTGTCCTGCAGCCCATCGTCCTGCGCGGCCTGGCGGCTGACACGCAATTCCAGTTTGCCGGCGCGGCCCGGCCGGATCGCCAGGGCGGCGATTTCCTCAGTTACCTGCCGGCGGACGGCGCGGTGAAGTTTTCGTGGAAGGAAGTCCGGCCCGAGACGGAAGGGAAATTATTCTTTTCAGCCGGGATGCTCGCGCAAATCAGCGTCAGCCCGGGACTGATGCGGCAGGTGTCGCTGCTCAATTTCAAAGTCATGCAAGGCGAGTTGAACCGGGTGACGCTGCGGCTGCGCGGCGCGGGCGAAGTGACGCGTGTGCAAGGCGAGCAAGTGCTGGCATGGAGCGTCGAGCCGGTGACCAATTCCACCGACCGCCGCCTGGTCATCCAGTTGAACCAGCCGCAAAAGGACCAATTCGCGTTCCAGGTGCAGGCGCAAACGCCGCTGGGCGCATTTCCGCAGACCGCCGATCTTTTGCAATTGCGCCCGGAAAACGCCACGCGCTTTGCCGGCTACCTCCGGTTGGTCAACGAAGGTGCGGTGCGTTTGGAGGTGGTGCAGGCCAGCGGCACGTCGCAAATTTCGCCGGAACAATTTCCCGAAACCGACCTGACGCGTGCAACGTTTCGTGCCGAGGGCAACCAGCGTTTTGCCTATCGTTTTGCCGGGGCCGATTTCGCGCTGCGCATTCAGGCGGACCAAATCCTGCCGGAACTGGCCGTTTCGGAATTGCTGGCCTACCACGCCGGCGAAAACGAATTGACGCTGGATGCGGAACTGGAACTGGACATTCGCGAAGCGCCGTTGCGCGAATTGTTGATCCATGTGCCCAAGGGCTTCGCCGTCGCCCAGCCCGTTGCTGCGGGGTTGAACGATTATTTTCTGAACGAAGCGACGGGAGAATTGCGCCTGGTTTACGGCCAGCCAATCTCCGGCCGGCAATTGGTCCAGCTCCGGCTCGAACACAACCAGGGCCTCGCCGGAACGGATTGGACGCTGCCCCGTCTCGAAGTCGCCCAAGCCAAGTCGGTGCGCGGGTTTATCGGCGTGTCGGCCGATGCCGGGTTGCGCTTGACAGCGGAACGGACGAAGTCGCTGACGGAAGTGGCCACGGCGTTTTATCCGGGGAAATTGGAGGGCATCCAAACCGCGTTCCGCTTGAACGAAAGCACGTGGGAAGCCGCCTTGCACGTCGAACGATTGCCGCAAACCGTCCAGGCCAGCGCGCTGCATCTTTTCTCCATCGGCGAAGGCATCGCCTACGGGAGCAGCGTCATCAACTACGTGGTGTCGGGCGCGCCGGTGTCGGCGTTCAAGATCGAATTGTCCGGCGAATATTACAACGTCGAGTTCGCGGGCAAAGATTTGCGCAACTGGCAAAAGACCGACGGCGGTTACGTGGTGCAATTGCATACGCCGGTGGCGGGCGCTTACACGTTGCTGGCGACTTACGAGCGGCCTTTCAAGGCACAGGGCGAGACGCTGGCTTTCACCGGCGCGCGCCCGCTCGACGCCCAATTGGAGGAAGGCTACACCCTCGTCACCAGCGCGTATCAATTTGAGGTGAAGCCGGCGGACGTTTCGCCCAGCCTGCTCCCGCTCGAACCGGGTGAAGTGCCACCGGAATACCGGCTGTTTTTCGACGCGCCCGTCCTGGCCGCTTATCGCTACGCCTCGCGGCCCTTCAATCTGAAACTTTCGCTCAGCCCGCTGGCGCAGGGGGATTCGCTCAATCAAATTGTTGACCGCGCCACGCTGAACACCCGCATCTCCAAGGAAGGACAAGTCATCACCGACATCCGCTACTTCATCAAAAACCGCGGCAACCCGCATTTCCGGGTGACGATTCCCGACGGGGCGCAATTGTGGTCTGCCACCATCAACGGCGTCGCCACCGTCCCGGTCCAGGACGGCAAGGCCAGCCTGATTCCGTTGCCGCAAAGCAGCGATCCCAATGCCGTGCTGGAACTGGATTTGAAACTGGCCTCGCAATCCGCCAATACAAAATTGGTCCGAATCGCCGCGCCCGCCGCCAGCGCGCCGGTCATGCTGGAGGAATGGAAAATCGAACCGGACACGGGCCAGCGTCTGGTTTATGAGGCTGGGTCGGTCATGCCGGTGGGCGGCGCGCCGGATGTTTCCGGTTTCGCGCAATTGAGCCGTCTTTTTGCTGGGGAAAATTTAGCGCGGGCGCTGACGTGGCTTTTGGCCGCGTTGGGCCTGGCGGCGGTCGCGGCGGCGGTGTGGCGGCGGGCGGCGCACGACGGCGTTTACCGGATGGGCGCGGCGGCGGTCCTCATCCTGTTCACCCTGATTTTAATTTGCTTCGCACAACTGGCGGAACTGGCAAAGTCCGTGACCGCTACTGCGCCCGACAACTTGACCTTTCTCGCGCCGGTGCAACAGGCGGGCACGGCGTTGAGCGTGTCGGTGTCAAACATCGCGGACAAAACAACCGCTAGGATGGTTTTGGTTTACGTCTGGCCCGCGCTAGCCGCGCTGGCGCTCTGGCTGTTAACGGGCCTGGCGCAGCTGGGAACGGCGGGTCGGATGGGCGGCTGGATGCTGCTGGCCTGGGCGACGTTGAGATTTCCCAACGGCGCCGCCCCGCTGTTCTGGATTTTGTTTGCGTTTTTGGCATGGCACGCCGCCGGGCCTGTCTTGACGCAACTCCGGCGCTTGCCGCGCATCACGGAACTGCCTTCTGCCCCTGCAGCCACGGTGCTGATTGTCGGCGGACTGCTATGCCTCAGTTGTGGTGCAATGGCCGAACCGCTGGCGGCGCTGCCCGATTCGGTAACACAGACCCTCCGCATTGAAGACCTGGTCGTGCTGGGCACGGCCAAAATCCACTGGCAGGCGGTCAAGGGACAAACCCTCCCGCTGTTGGCCGGACCGGCGGTGTTGACGCATGTCACGTATCCGCAGCGCTCGCTGGAGTTGGTGGCGGGGCCGCCCGGCTCAAAATATTCGCAGGAATTGGTGGCAAAAGCCGGCGGTGTATTTGACATAGAAGTGCAATATCAGGCCACAGCGTGGAATGACAAAATCGAAAGCCGCGTTGCGCTGCCCGTGCCCTATGGTTTGATCAATCAACTCGATCTCACTGTGGCCGATCTCGATGTGGATGTGACATCGCCGCAAGCGGTCTCGATTCATTGCGACCACGCCAGCACCAACACGGTGGCTAAATTGGTGTTGTCGCCGGCGGAAACGACGCTTTTCTGGCGACCGCGCCGCCGCGATGTCAAACATGAGAAACCGGTGTTTTACGCGGAAGTGGCGCAGCTTTATGTGCCGCTGGCCGGAGTCATCGAAGGGGCGCATTACGTTTCCATCCGCCCCGCCCAAGGCGAGTTGGGCGAACTGATCCTCAACGTCCCGCCGGGCGCAACCGTCACGGATGTAAGCGCGGACGGTTCGCTTGTCTCCCTCTGGCGGTTCGACCCGGACACGAGAAAGCTGCGCGTGACGTTGAATCCGGCGCAGTCGCGGCCTTTTCTGGTGCTGGTCCGGTCGCAAATTGCCGCCGGGCCGCTGCCGTTTGAGCAATCGGCCGGGCTGGTCACGGTGGAAAACGCGGCGGGCCAGCAGATCGGTTTGGCCGGCATCGCCACCGGAGGAGAAATTCAACTTGACGCTGTCACGCCTCGCGGGCTGTCGCCTATCAACCTGGAGGATTTTCCCGGCGACGCCGTGGCCGCGTTGCGGGGGCAAGTCCCGGACCTGGCCCTGCGCCGCGCTTTTCGCTATTCCGACACCAACGCCAGTGTGACCCTGCGGGCTGCGGCGGTGGAGCCGGACGTGCGCGTGGAAACCGACGACACGCTGTCGCTGGGCGAGGATCGCACCGTGCTGGCGGATAATTTTGCAGTTGACATCACACGGGCCGGCATTTTCGAGCTGAGTTTTGTCATGCCAACGGGGTACGACGTCGAATCCATCAGCAGTCCGGCGCTGAGCCAGTGGACGGAATTAAAGACGGACACCGGGCGCGTCATCACGTTGCATCTTTCCGGGAAGACGCTGGGTCACCAAACTTTCGCCCTGACTCTTACCGGGCCGGGCGTAAAAGCGGCGCGGAACTGGAAGGTGCCGCAAGTCGTGTTGCGCGAGGCCGGCAAACAACGGGGCGCGTTGCTGATTGTGCCGGAACAGGGGATGCGCCTGCAGGTGGCGGCGCGCGAAGGTTACACGCAATTGGACCCGCAGAAATCGGGCGTGCGGCAAAAAGGGGTGCTGGGCTTCCGCGCCTTGCAGGTCCCGGCGACCCTCGCGCTGGACATCGAGCAGGTGGACCCCTGGATTCAAGTGACGAGCTTGCAACACGCGGCCATCAGCGAAGCGCAGGTGAAGGTCACGGCCAATTTGCAGTATCAAATCGAGAACACTGGCCTGAAGTCCTTACGCGTTTTGATTCCGACCAACGCCGAGGCCGTGCGGTTCGAGGGCGACGAACTGGGGACCTTTCAGCAAACGCCCGGCGACGCCGTCAACGGCCTGCGCTCCTGGGAGGTGAAATTGCGCCGGCGCGTCATCGGTCAATACTTGCTTCAAGTGGCCTATCAAACCCCCCTGCCCAGCCAGGCCGCTGAAACCACCTTGCGCAGCGTGGAAGCGGCCGATGTCAACGTGCAACGCGGCTACGTCACCGTGCAATCAGACCCGCGCCTGCAGGTAATGGTGGATCCCGTGCCGGAAGCGCTCCAGCCCACCGAATGGCAAAGCATTCCGCGCGCGCTGCAAAAAGGCCTGCAATCGGTCGCGGCTGATTTCACTTACAGACTGGTCGAGCCGTCGTTCCTGCTCCCCTTGAAACTGCAGCGTCATGAAGCCGCCAAATTGCTGCCCGCTCGTGTCAATAATATCACTTTCCGCTCCGTTATTTCCGACGACGGGGTCATGCTGACGCGCACGCGCCTGGAAATCCTGCCCGGGGACAAGCGCCTGCTCAGCGTGACGCTGCCGCCCGAGGCCCGCTTCTGGTTTGCCTTCGTCAACGACAGCGGCGTCTGGCCGTGGCGCGACGGCGATAAAATCCTCATCCCGCTCGAACGGCAATCGGCCGGGAACAAGCCGGTGACGGTGGAAATATTCCACGGTTGCCGGGCGGGCCGGGCCGACGCGCGTTCGCTCGATTTGTCCCTGCTCGCGCCGAAATTTGATCTGCCCCTGGAAAACATCACCTGGAAACTTTCATTGGGCGACAAATGGCAAGTCAAGCATTGGAACGGATCGCTGCAACTGCAGGAACAGGAAATCGTGGCGCGCACGGACGGAGCCGATGCACAATCCTACCTGCAAAACGAAAATAATCTGCAACAGGCGCGCACAGTGGAGGCCCAGCAATTTCTGGCCCTGGGCAACAGTTGGCTGGAGAAAGGCGACCCGCAGCAAGCCCGGCGCGACTTCGAAGCCGCCTACGGCCTGTCCGCGCAAGACGCCGCCTTCAACGAAGACGCCCGCGTGCAACTGCACAACGTCAAGCTGCAACAGGCATTGATCGGGTTGAATGCGAGCCAGTCGGCTGTCGCGGGCGACCCCGGCGCGCTGGGCGGCAAACTGCGCGACCTGCGCACGCGCAAGGAGATGAACTACACGCAGCAGGACGCAAAAGATATAATTGACATCAACACCGCCGAGGAAAACGCCGCCTTCCTGCGCCTGGCGGAGAAGCTGATCCAGCAACAAGACGCGGCCGTGAGCAGCCCCGCGGCCATCCGTGCCAGCATCCCTGAGCAAGGCCGGGTGCTGACCTTCAAGCGGGCCGTGGCGGTCGAGCCGCGGGCCGATTTGCAAATTGGCCTGCAAGCGACCATGACACGGACGGCATCAGTCACCGTGCGAGTGCTAGCGCTGGCGGGAGCGCTGGTGATATTTGCGATTTTTGGCCCAGGTTTGCGCAGCCGACGCGCGCACGAATGAACACTTGATTTTGCGCCGGTTCGTCGCGCACTTTTGTGGAATGTCAGCGGATCGTTACACGCAAACCGCCCACGTCAAGGCGGCGGAACGCCGGAGAGTCCTGGCCGAGTTGAAGCAGTTGGCGGTGGACATCGGGCGTTGCCAGGAGACGATCACATCCGTCCTGGCCGAATTAAGTTCGACCAATGCGAAATATCAGGGCGAGCGTTCCACCCGCCAGGAAGTGGAATACCTGACAATTCTCCTGTCCTGCGCCAAAAGAAAGCTGGCGTGGGAAAAGCAGATCGCCAGCCTGCAAAAGCGCGCCCCGGCTTTGCTCCAAAGCATGTCAAACATCATGAACGACCGGGACCACCCGCCGACAGAGGAGTTGAAGGCCGAAATGTTACAGTCACTGCAAAGCGTCCAAGGCGCACTGGCCCGGCTGCAAGTGCCGGAAGCAGGCGAGTAAAAGGGTGGTGGTAGGTGATGGATTCGAACCATCGAAGGCGTAAGCCAGCAGATTTACAGTCTGCCCCCGTTGGCCACTTGGGTAACCTACCATTTTCCCCCAGCCTGCCGGCTAGTGGAACGCCGATTTAGCCAAAACCCAGCCCTGTGCTCAAGTTTAAACTTCATGTTTCACGAGCCACAGATCGACAGAGATGAACAGATTTCAGCTTTTTACTTTCTATTTTCTTCCGCTATCCATTATCCATCGTCCGTTGCCCTCCATTTCCGGGCGACAGAGACCCAAACCCGGGACCGGGCCTTGCCGCGTGCTTCTTCCACCGAAAACAGTGAAGGGCTGAAAGATTTATTTGACACACAAATGAGCGAAAACTTGTTGCCAGATGGCCGCGATTCTTCCATTGTCAGCCTTAATGCGCTGTTTTTGGTGTTGGGTACGAGTTTTTCGCCCAACGGGAGCACATAAAAATGAATCAACCTAAACAAAGCAAATGAGGAGTAATATGAAGATAAATAAATGGACATCAGGTTTGGCCGCCGTTGGTCTTGTCAGTCTCGCACCTGCGCTTCTCGCACAGACAGCGACCCAGCAGAGCGCTTCATTACTGACCTCATTGTCGTCCACCACCATCAGTGGTTATGTTGACACGTCGGCGGTATGGAATCCCGGCACGGGCACGGCGAATCCCGCGCCCTATGCCTTCAACGCCGGAAAACAAAACGGTTTTAATCTCGATGCCGTTGACATCAAGCTCTCCAAGCCATTGGAAGAGGGAAAATGGTCGGCGGGCTATGTCGCTGAACTGAATTACGGTCCGGATTCATTTGGCATCGACGGCGGCGCCGCCCCCATTCGGCAGGCCTATGTGGAGTTGGGCGTGCCGGTTGGAAACGGTCTTGAAATCAAGATGGGCCGATGGGACAAAATTGTCGGCTACGAATCGAACGATGCCATGAACAATCCAAACTGGTCTCATTCCTATGGCTATACGTTCGACCCCACCGAGCATACCGGTGTGTTGACGTCCTATCAATTCGCTGACTGGATCGGCCTGCAAGTGGGCGCTGCTGACACCCTGACCACCGCCGGTGTTAATACCCGTGTCATTACCGGACCTGTGTCTGAATACAAGAAGGCCGCTGTCAGTTTGCTTACCTTGACGGCTCCGGATAGTTGGGGTTTCCTGAAAGGTTCCACGTTGTGCGGTGGTTTCGACTACGGACCAGGCGTTTATGGAGCTGACACGACGGAATTTTATGTCGGCACGACCCTGAACACGCCTCTGACCGGCTTGAGCGTCGGCGCATCTTGGGACTCCATTCAGTCCACGGTTGTAGGTGTCGCGGATGCAGGTTACTTCCAGGCCATCGCTGGTTACCTGACATATAAAATCACTGACAAGGCGAGTATCAATGGTCGTATTGAATATGCCGATGGTGCCGCCCTAGGTGCCTTGGCGGATGCCATCAACGGCACAGTGGGCAACCCCCTGCACAAAGTCCTCGCCCTCACCGGCACTTTTGAATATGACTTGTGGGCCAATGTCATGAGTCGCCTCGAAGTTCGCTGGGACCACGATGCGGGCGGTGGCGGGCCTGCTTTCGGCGGTTCAGTCCCCGGCACGGGGATCGGCACAAAGGAGAACGAAGTGATGATTGCGGCCAATGTGATCTACAAGTTCTAATCTCAACAGATTTATTCCAGCCCCTTCCGAGAATATCGGAAGGGGTTTTTTATTGCCGGAACGAATTTCATTGCGCTCTCGCGCGCTGAAACATGGTCGGGTAACACCCCATAGCGGAGCGCCATCCCCCCCCGTACAGTGCCACTATGAAAAACATCAAGCACACCCTCTTTTGCTGAACAGGCTTTTAAAATGAGTGAAACAAAACAAATATTCATGGGGCTTGCCCTCGCGTTGGCCCTTGTGGCCCCGCACCAGGAGTTGATGGCGGCTGGTCCCGCGCCTGTCGTTTTGGGAACGACGGCCCAGTTCACGATTCTTTCGGGGGCGGCCATCACCACCACGGGCGGCGGCGTCATTCAAGGGAATGTCGGGGCGAGCCCGATTGCCGGGTCTGCCATCCATTTGACCCAAGCTCAAGTGATCGGGACAATTTATACAGTCGATGCCAGTGGGCCGGCAGGCTCGGTGGATGATCCCACCCTGTTAAGCGCGGCCAAAGGTGATCTGACCATTGCCATCAACGACGCCAAGGGGCGAACACCCGTACCTACCGGTGCTTTCCTAAACCCGAATGGCGGGAATATCGGCGGCCTGAATCTTGTCGCCGGCCTCTACAAATTTACGAGCACGGCCTACATCACCGGGGCCAGTGTTACACTCACCGGCGGTCCGAATGATGTCTGGATTTTCCAGTGTGCGGCCGATCTTGAAGTGGGCTCCTCGGTCCAGGTCATCCTGGCTGGCGGCGCGCAGGCCGGAAACGTTTTCTGGCAAGTAGGCACTTCCGCGACCATTGGAACGTTCGCCGTGTTCAATGGGACCATCCTGGCCAATCAAGCCATCACCATGGATACCAGCAGCGTGATGAACGGCAGGGCATTGGCCTTCAGCGCCGGGGTGACATTCGATGGCACCAGTGGCACTCTGCCAACGCCGCAGAACCCAGCCCAAGGATCTTTGCAAGTGGACCTCACTCCGTTCTTAGCGGTCGGCAACGGCGCTGAGTGGCAAGTGGACGGCGGTCCGAGCCAGGTTAGCGGGTTTATAATGCCGAATCTGTCACCGGGTATTCATATTGTCTCGTTTAAGCCCGTTAACAATTTTATCACGCCTGCCAATCAAAATGTTACTATCATCAGTGGCCAGACCACGATCGCCAACGGCTTTTACGCCGCACTCGGAGGGCCAGCCGGCTCCTTGACCGTCAATCTCCTCCCGCAGCCGCAAATAGCGGCCGCACAATGGCAGGTCGATGGAGGCGCTGACGAAAGTACCGGAGACACAGTAAATAATCTTGCCCCGGGTAATCATCTGGTCACGTTTACACCCGTGGCCGGTTGGATCACTCCTGCCAACCAAACTGTTACAATCGTAAACAACCAGACCACGACGACCAGCAGTCTTTACATCTTAATTGGCCCCGGGCTCTTCGGCTCGTTGAACGTCAATCTTCTGCCGGCCGGAGCGGTGTCGGGAGGCGCACTGTGGCAGGTGGACGGCGGCCCAGACCAAACCACCGGGACGACAATCGCCAACCTGGCTCCAGGCAACTATACCGTCTCATTTGTACCCATTTTCGATTGGATAGCACCCCCCGATGAAATCGTGATGATAACTGCGGGAGCGGTCACGGACGTCAGCGGCCTTTACGCTGCGACAAACTCGTTCATTTTCGCCCACGGAATTTATAACGGTCTTTTTAGCACCACCAACGGTGTCACCGAACAAACGGCGGGGATGCTCAAGAGTTTGACCATCGGCACGAACGGAATTTACAGCGGGAAAATTTTAATCAACGGCGCAAGTTACGTCATCCGCGGCACCTTTAACACGGAAGGACAAGCCAGCAATACCATTCCACGCGCGGCCCGCCTGGGAGGGCCCGTGACGGTGGCAATGACAGTGGACGTGAACCAGCCGTTCCCGCAAGTGACCGGCCCGGTTTCCGGAACCAATGGCGGGTTGCCATGGGTGGCAAATTTGGTTGCCGACCAGGCCAGCAACACCGTGCCCGCAGCGGAGTACACCATGCTTCTCCCGCCCGATACGAATAATAACCCGCCCACTTTGTCGCCCGGCGGCGACGGCTATTTCTTGATTACCAATTACACAGGCACCGTCAGAGATCCGGCTGCGGCCACAGTCAGAATCACTGGAGCATTGGCCGATGGCACCGTCTTCAATCAATTGGTGCCTGTCTCCCAAGACGGCTACGTTCCCATTTACGCCAGTCTTTATGCCAACAAAGGCCTGCTTCTCGGCTGGATTAATCTGTATCTCACCAACACGGACAATGTCAGCCTGACTTGGATTCGTCCCCAACACGCTTCGGGAATGTACCAAGGCGGGTTCACCAATGTTGCTCTCACCAATCAAATCCTGTTATCGCTGTGGGCCGATCCCCCCGCAAGTGTTGACCTTCTGACGGATCTGTCCACGCGAGAAACAATTGATGACCCGGTTTTTTTGGCGAACTACAATCTGACGATCAGCCCTGCTCTCGACTTCGCCAACGTGGTCGCATTGCCGATCGTGGGAGGTTCCATCAACCGCAAAACAGGTTTCTTCAGAGTGACCCTCAGCGTCCGAGGAACCGTGATTGGCGATAATGTCAACGCGGGTACCGTGCTGAAAGGCAACGAAGGCATCGTGACGAACGGCAACGGGGAAACCGTGCTGACCAGTTTTAACGGGACCCCGCTGGTCGGCTCCGAGCAGATCACGCTTATCGGCTACGGAGCGATTTTGCAGAACGCCACCAATGGCGGCGGCTATTTCCTGACTACAACCAACGGCAAAGCCATCCAACTGAATCCGTAAGCGGGAGCTTGCAGGGTGGTGGATTGTTTCGACCTGCCGGGGGGAAAGCCCCCGTCCTCCTGCCCAAGATTTGTTTGATGTTTGGCCGCTCCATTCTAAACTAGGGCATGTTCGATTCTCTTGGCCAAAAACTTCAGAACGCGTTCCGGAATCTGCGCGGGCTGGGCAAAATCTCCGAGGACAATATCGGCGAGGCTTTGCGCGAGGTGCGCACGGCTTTGCTGGACGCGGATGTCAATTTTCAGGTGGCGAGGGATTTCATCGAGCAGGTCAAAACGAAAGCCCTCGGCCAGGCGGTCGTGCAAAGCATTCAACCCGGCCAGCAGATCATCAAGATCATCAACGATGAACTGGTCAAATTGCTCGGTTCCGCCAATGCCGGCCTCACTCTGAGCGGCAATCCCAGTTCCATTCTCATGGTCGGTTTGCACGGTTCGGGCAAAACAACCTCCAGCGCCAAGCTGGCCCGCCTGCTCCATAAACAGGCCCGCACTCCTTTGCTCGTTGCGGCCGACGTTTATCGCCCCGCCGCCATGGAGCAATTGGAAACGCTCGCCAAACAACTGGGCCTGCCCGTTTTTGTCAAGAAGGGGGAAACGGATGTCCTGAAAATCGCCCGCGAAGCTTTTGATTTCGCCCGCCAGAATAATTGCAACACCTTGATTTTTGACACCGCCGGCCGCCTGCAAATTGACGAGCCGCTCGTGCAGGAACTGGTCCGCTTGCGCGATTTGACCAAGCCGCAGGAAATTCTTCTTGTCCTCGATGCCGCCACCGGCCAGGAAGCGGTCAACGTTGCCACCCATTTTGACCAGGCCCTGCAAATCACCGGCGCGATCCTGACCAAGCTGGACGGCGATGCCCGCGGCGGCGCGGCGCTCAGTTTGAAAGCCGTCACGGGCAAGCCGATCAAATTTGTCGGCGTGGGCGAGAAGGTGGAGGATTTCGAGGCGTTTTATCCCGAGCGCATGGCTTCGCGCATCCTTGGCATGGGCGATGTCGTCAGCCTGGTCGAGCGCACCATCGAGGCGGTGGATGCGAACGACGCCAAGCGCATGGAGGAAAAAATGCGCAAGGGGCAGTTCACGCTCGACGATTTCCTGGATCAACTGCGCCAGATGAAAAAACTCGGCTCGCTCGAAAGTCTTGTCGGCATGCTGCCCGGCGGCGCGGACATGCTCAAGGGCGCGGACATGGGCAAGCAGGAGAAAAATTTCAGGCGGATGGAGGGAATTATTTGCGCGATGACGCATCAGGAACGGCGCGCCCCCCAGATTCTAAACGCCAAACGGCGCCTGCGCATTGCCAAAGGCAGCGGCGTGCCGGTATCCGAAGTCAACAATTTGCTGAATCGCTTCGCGCAGATGCAACAGATGATGAAGAAAATGGGTAAGTTCCAAAAGATGATGGGCAAAATGGGCGGGTTGATGCCCGGGATGCTGGGACGATGAAGTTTTCACCCTCCTTGAAATTTGAAACCGATTGATTCATAGTATAGGCATGAGTACGGTTGCCGAAATAAAAGAAGCCGTCACGCGATTGCCGGAACGCCAAAAAATCCGGTTTGCGCGCTGGATGCAAACACAAATTCACGACCGCTTAAGCGACGACGAGATGATGAAAATCGCCGCTGAAGGGGCGCGGACTCTTGATCGGCGGGAAACTCAATATGCCAAACGCAAAGCGCGGTGAAGTCTGGTGAAACGCATTGACATCACGAAGGCACTGTAGCGTGAAATTCTCGATGAATCAGAGTCCTTGCTCACATGCCGCCAACCTGAAATTCCTTTAATCTCCGCCGCCCCAACTCCTCCCTTTTCACCGCTTCCCCCGTCCTTGCCGACGGGTGAGGTGTCGGCAGAATGCGCCACTTCATATTTCCGAGATGAGCATCCCACCATGTGCCAGGCTGTTTGCGCCCATCGGCAGAGAATTGAGACCACTGATTTTTGACATTACGCTTCGTCCATTGGTTTCCGCTCGCTTTGTCCAAAATCGTAGCCCCCCGTTTATCCAAAAGTCTTAACAAACCGTGCTCGGCGATTACTCCCAAAGCGATAATGTCTCTCGATCTTTCCATACGCTGCCAAGTCCAATCTTCCCCACAATCTACGTAATCGGAGAACAAAGTGCGGGCTTCGACGGCCAATTTCTTATCGCCGCTGTCTATGAAATGCTTCCCCGTTGCAATTTTATCGCCTCCGATGTAGTGACGCATTCCATTGGCATCCAAGCGGCGATAACAATAAGAACCACGGCAAAGGTCCGTGGCTATAAGATTTCGCGTTGGCCAAATACCACCAAAGCGCCGCGCCAATGGCTCATAGTAAGCCTTGTCACCGGCAATGACTTTATCGAAGAATCGCTGTTGGAATCTGGCAGCGGAGTCGGCGGTTCTATAATCGCGGGGAGCGATAGCGTCGCGACTTGAGATGCCTTGTATAAATGGTGCGTAGGCTGATCCGACAATCAACACTGTCTTGTCACGACGCTTTCCCGCATCTTTTCCAACCAAATCTGGAACCATCGGCAAAGGCTCTATGTCAAACCCGCTGCTGCCAATCATCGCTTGTTGGATGCCGACCGCGCCTCCAAAACGCCGCTGGTTACCGTCACACGATTCGTGGATCTCCCTCTGCATCCGAATCGAATCGGTCCATATTACCTGATTTAATTCATCATGCAGATTGAAATCTTCAATTTCCCATGGCATTTCCAAGGTTTACCTGAATAAACCGCCCTATCAACGTTCATTTGACTTTCCTCCAAGAGAACTCAACGCTTCAAACGAGTGGATATCTCGTGCGCCAAGGGTTGTTTTGCGGCTTGTTCCGCAAGGGCCGATAGTGTAAGTTGTGTCAATGACAACGACTGTGACCGAAAGCAATCAGGTGGGTATTCCTCCGGAAATCGCCCGCGATTTCGACATTCATCCCGGAACGCAGTTGGAGTGGGCCAAGGCAGGTGAGGGCACCATCCTTGTCAAACTGTTGCCCCGTCGGGGCGAACTGGCCCGCCAGCTCATGGGCGCAGGCAGACGCTGGCTAAAGCCCGAAGCCGACCCCGTCGGCGATTTGATTAGTGAGCGCGAGCAGGATGACAAACTCGACCAAGCCGACGAACGGCAATGACCCACTTGCTGGATACGTCGGCGTTATTGGCCCACTACTTGGCCGAACCAGGGGCGACTCGCGTACAGGCCCTTTTTGAGGATGCAGCGGTCATGACGGGAACTTCCATCCTCGCGTTATTCGAACTTGATCTGCGTTTGCACCAACTTGGAATTGACGCTGAGACGCGTGCCGCAGAACTGAATCGCTATCGAGCGCTGTTGATCGAAGTGGTGAATGTGGACGAGGTCATCCGAAGCGAGGGAGTCCGCTTGAGAACGAGCGCAACGGCTCGCACTTCCGCAATAGATGCCTTGATTGCCGCGACGGCTTCAGCGCGCGGCGCAACACTTGTGCATCGCGATCCGCATTTTACGGCAATTCCAGCATCCCTGCTGAAACAAGAAATGCTGCCTCCGAAATAATGGGGGGAATTTGGTTGCTTCAAATTGCAACACATTGCCTTAACGCATCGGTTCGCCGACGTTGATTTTGTGTTCGAGGCAGTAGGCGGCGTTTTCGGAGTACTTGGCGGCCAAATATTTCAGACCGGCGCGTTCTTCATCGGTCAGGGTGCGGACAATTTTGGCCGGCGACCCCAGGACCAGCGACCCGGCAGGTATCTTGACGTTTTGCGTGACCAAGGCCCTGGCCCCGATCAGGCATTGCGCGCCCACTTCCGCCCCGTCCAACACCACCGCCCCCATGCCGATCAGGCATTCGTCGCCGATGTGACAGGCATGGACGATGGCCGCATGGCCGACGGTCACGTAACTGCCCAACACGCAGGGAAAATCATCCGCCAAATGAAGGACCGAGTTGTCCTGGATATTGGTATGTTCGCCAATGACAATCCGGTTAATGTCCCCGCGCAACACGGCGTTGTACCAGACGCTGGCGCCGTCGCCCAAAGTGACGTCGCCCATCACGACCGCGCCGCGCGCTATATAGACGCCTTTGCCCAGGACGGGTTTCTTGCGCAAAAAAGTGTCAAGCTGTTCGCGTAATATTTTCATGGTTCAGGAGGGGAGCGATTCGGGTGTCTGCAGCTTGGGCGGATGGAAGAACAAACCGAGGACAATCGCCGCCGCCAGCGCCACCGCGCAAGGGACAAGGAACAAGCCCCGGAAGTCTATCGCACCATTCACCATAAATTTCTCCGTCAAAAAGGGACAAAACGTATTGGAAGCAATCACGCCTAGGCCGAGGATCATCACGTTGAACAAGCCTTGCGCGCTGGAACGGGCGTCCTT
>Ga0206860_10053_pt1 | contig 30792 bp, 28 predicted proteins | sample Alteio_BWOrgCont_44_FD_152624 | JGI IMG/M metagenome (GOLD analysis project Ga0206860, IMG submission 152624) | Enriched cells from forest soil in Barre Woods Harvard Forest LTER site, Petersham, Massachusetts, United States -... | ecosystem: Environmental > Terrestrial > Soil > Temperate forest >...
ACCAAGCCCCGTGGCGTTGGTCTCCGACAAAGCGTTGGTCAGGGTGCTGGTGCGTGGAATGCGGGTGAAGGTCTTCGTGTTCACCGGCAGATTGGGGAAAATGGTCGTCTTGGCCGAGTTCAAATACCATGGCCCCATAATGTGAAAACCCAGTCCGGTGCTGCGGATATAAATCCAGTCGGTGGAAGAATCGATTTCCTGCACGCCGCTGTAAGCGGGCAAACTTTGGGTGAAACTGGAATTGCTCCAGGTGTAGGCGTAGCTGCCCGAATCTTCCAAGGCTGTATTGGTGTAAATGCGCGCGTATCGGCCTGAATCCGTGGTGAACCACGAAGTGATTTGCGGATCAGCGAAGCCGCTGGTCCATGCGCCCAGGAGCGCCAGGGAGAAAAATATTTTCGTTTTCATGGGACCAGCTTAAACCAGCCAACCTTAAGAAAGCGTGAAGAGGAATTTGAAGGCCTTTTCTCAAACGGCCAGGGGCAGGCTCACCGTAAAAGCGGCCCCCAGGCCTGGCCGGCTTTCGACGCGGATTGTGCCTCCGTGGGCTTGCACAATGGCCTGGCTGATGGCCAAGCCCAGGCCGCTCCCATTCTTCGTTCCACCGCGGCTTTTGTCAGCGCGATAGAAGCGATCGAAGACATGAGGCAGCGCTTCCGCCGGTATCCCGGCGCCGTTGTCCGTAACACGCACCACGGCCTGGTTCCCCCGGCTTTGCACGGAGAGGCAGACTTCCACCTCCCTGGTATTGTGCTGGATCGCATTGTAGAGAAGATTGACCACCACCTGCCCGATCCTGGCCGAATCAGCTTTCGTCCGGACCGGTTGGATGGAACTGCGCAGGACGGCGCCCTTTTCCCGGGCCAGCGGAGCGATGAGTTCCAATGACTCGGACGCCAGGGCACCCAGATCGCATTCTTCGAGCGTCAACTGGAACTCCCCGGAATCCACGCGCGCCAGTTCGAGGAGCGAATTGATCAGCACACGCATCCGTTCGGCGGCGCGCTGGCAGATTTGCAACGTTTCGCGGTATTCCTGGGGGTCGCGTTCACGAGCCAGCGCCAGTTGCACCTGGGTAAGGATGACGGAGACAGGGGTGCGCAACTCATGCGAAGCGTCGGCTGTAAAACGCACCTGATGTTCGAAAGCGTTGTCCTGCTGGTCAAAAGTCCGGTTCAATACTTCGGCCAACTGGCCCAGTTCGCTTTCTGTTTCGTGAATATCGATTCGTTTGGCGCGGTTGCCGCCCGCAATTTGCCGGGCCGTCTCGCTGATTTCCCCAATGGGGCGCAAGGCGTGGCCGGCCACCCACCACCCGCCTGCCAAACCAAACAAGGTCAGCCCCAACCCTACCCCAACTAGCTTCCACGCGAGCCGTTGCAATTCAGCCGCCGCCTGCACAATGGAAGTCCCCACCACAACGCAATCCCCTTTTGGGCCGAAACTGACCAACTCGCGAGATTCACCGCGATTGCGAAAGAACTGTTCTTTGGCGGACTCGCTCCGGCTCGGCATTGGCACAGCGGCGGCGGCAGAGGATTGGCTGATTAAATCGTAGCGGGGCGTCCAGGCGGCGTAATAAAACGTGCCTTTTTCAAACTCCGCGAAACCCGTCTGATTGACCTGGTCCTGTCCCCGGGCCGGTCTGCGATCTGGTCCACGTTCCGGACCGCGCTCCGGGCCACCTTCCGGCCCTTGATCCGGCCCTGGCGGAGAGGGGCGTTCCCCTTCAGAATCCGGCCGGCTCGGCGGCATGATCCTGGGCAGGAGCGGAGTCAACAAAGCTTGTAGCTGGTCGTCAATCGCACGAAAACGCTCGCCGCGCTCGTAGCCGTAAAAGGCCCCGAGCATGCCTGTGACCAGACAGATGAGCAACAAGGTGTGCCAAACCTGGATTCGCCAGCGAATGGATTTGTAAATCATACAGCCTTCAATCGATGACGTAGCCGTGCCCCCGCCGCGTTTGGATTAAATCCTTGCCGAGCTTGCGGCGAAGATTGCAAACGTGCACATCCAGTAAATTGGAGTAAGATTCATCCTCCTCGGCAAACAAGTGATCATATAGTTCCGTGCGGCTGACCACCTTGCCGCGCCGGGTGGCCAGATACTCGATCAAGGCGTATTCGCGCGCCGTCAACGCAATCTCGGAACCCTCCACCGCCACCGTGCGGGCAGCGGTGTTGATGCTGACTGGCCCGAGGGTCATCACCGGACTGGGGGCGGCGGCGGCGCGGCGGATCAAGGAGCGAACACGGGCCAGAAGTTCGGCCAGATCGAAAGGTTTTACGAGGTAATCATCCGCACCCAAATCCAGCCCGCGCACGCGGTCCGGGACGGCATCGCGAGCTGTCAACAAGAGCACCGGCGTTTTTTTCTTCCGGCGGAGGCGTTGCAAAATTTCCCAGCCGTCCAGGCCGGGCAGCATGATGTCCAGGACGATGGCGTCGTAATCCCATGTTTCCGCCTTGTAAAGCGCGTCTGTGCCCTCGCCCGCACCATCCACGGCATAGCCCTCCTCCCGCAAGGCCTGTTCCAGCCCGCGCCGCAAATCCTCTTCATCTTCCACAATGAGCAATCGCATGGATATCGCTTGCGATGGTGCCAACAATTCGCCGTTCATAAAAGCCATTATCTTCCAAGGCACCTTAAGTTGCCATGAAGAGAGGACTTTGGGTGGCGTTAGTAGTGTTCCAGCTTGTAAAACGCGTGCCGACCGATGATGGCGACCGGACGTTGTCCTTTGGCCCAATAAGGATGTTCGTCGGCGCGGGTGAAATGGTTTGCGAACCTGGAAAAACCGGGCAATCGGGCCGGGGTTTGACACATCGTCTGCGCCAGTTGCAAGGCTTGTTGATAATCCGGTTCCCGGCTGAATTTCCGGATAAGCCCATCAAGCGTCGTTCCGTTCAGGCAAGAAAACGCATGAGTTTGTCCCTGATGCGCCGATATGATTCGCAGTGGAGATTTGCCCTTGTCCACCACTCTCTGATGAATGACTTCGGCCACAGCAGTCATCCCCTGCGCGCCTTCGGACCATGCTTCTCCCATGAGGACGGCGGCGACCCCGCGTTCTTCGTATGTCACCCCAAGCGCCGTAAATTGCAGGCCCCACAGACAAAATATGAAAATCCGTTTCATTATTCTCCGTCCAAAAAAAATGGTCTCACCAATCCAACTGATGCCCTAAAGCTTGCCATGGATTCCCGCGCCCTCTTCGCAATATCAGCAGGGAACGCAGCCGAATTTTCGGCGGAATCCATATAACCCCGTCAGCGCAACGCCGAGCAGCGACAGAGTCGTGCCGCTGTCTGGAACACCAGGTGCAGGCGGAGGAGGTGGAACTGCGATGACATAATCCTGACCAGGACCGGTCAAAGCGATAAGGTCGTCGACAGGGCCGGTGAAATCAGCCAGCGAAGCAATATCCGCTGCGGCTCCATAATCATTCCCACTGGTGAGCGTGTAGTAGTCAGACTCGGGCACATCGTTGGCAGCAGCCGCAGCGGCCGCAACCAGGTCCCAGATCGCAATCTGCAAACCGGCAGCCACAGTTGCTGAAGTCTGCGCAGTAGGAAAATATTTAGTCCACAGTTCTTCAACTTCAAGCGCGGTGGTGGCGCCCATTGGACCGGGGTACTTCGGCGCACTTCCAAGAGCAATCGTGGTGTAAGCTATAGGCCCACCGAGGCTGAAGTGGAATGGATCAATACAAAACCCGCTGGCCGTGAAATTATTCCCGTTTACGGTAACTGACAATGTGTTTATTCCGGCATAGACACCGCCATTGTAACCTGCATAAGGCAGATCGAGGTTGACGATTTCATTTGGAGTCTCACCCGGTTCCGAATTCCAATCGGTTATATCTTGAACTGTGACAGCCATCCCGGGAGCAAGTGGAGTGGCGATCACTTTTACTGACATTCCCAACCCTATGGCCGAACCGATTATTGTGGTTACAATTCGTCTAAAAACTTGTCTCATTTCAATCTTTCTCGCTCTGCTCAAATTAAGATAACGCCTGTATACACTACACCCCTGACATAACTTAGCAAGTTTCACACCAATGCAAACCACCACACATGAACAGTATATAAGTTGTTTATAACAAAAAACTTATGCCATTCATTGCAATATACCAGAGGGTCTGATTACTCCAAAATTGGCAACTATCCCGACATTAAAAGGCCCAAAAAAACCATATAAAGCTTGTAAGCGACTCCATACAAGTCACTTATACTGAATCAAGGTGGGATTATGTCAGTGTAAAGCAATCCGACGAGTAAGCCGGTCTTTTACCGCTTGCAGACAGCTATTATTTGGGTGGCGCGGGGGCGGCTGGTTCGTCGGTTTCTTCTTTTTCTTCGCTGATGACCGGGGCGATGGCTTTGAGTTTGTCAGGGCCGTCCAGGCCAATGACTTTGACGCCCTGGGTGTTGCGGCCGGCTTCGCGAATGTCGCTGACGCGCGTCCTGACCATTTGACCAGCCACAGTGATGAGCATGATTTCATCCGTATCCTTGACAGTCAGCGCGCCGACCACGCCGCCCGTCTTCTCGTTGGTCTTCATCGTGATGATTCCCTTGCCGCCGCGGGATTGAAGGCGGTACTCGCCAAAATCGGTTCGTTTGCCGATGCCGTTCTCTCCGGCGACAAGCAAAGTCGCATCCGGCACCACCACCGCGAGAGCCACGACAGCATCCGCTTGTTCGAGGTTGATGCCACGGACGCCGGAGGCGCTTCGGCCCATGGACCGGACATCGGATTCGCTGAAACGGATGCTCATGCCTTCCTTGGTGATCAGCACCACATCATCGCCGGGGTTTTTAACCTCGTCGTTTTCAACAATGCTGCCATGAGTGAGCTTGGCATCAATCAGAGCATCGCCTTGTTCAATGGTAATGGCGATAATGCCGCCTTTGCGGACGTTGCCGAATTCGTTGAGCGACGTCTTTTTGACCGTGCCTTGTTTTGTGGCAAAGAAAATTTCCCCCGGCTGCGTCCAGGTGATGTCCTCCTTGTTCGGACCCGTTTTGGACAGGACACGAATGAGCGCGGCGATGTTTTCCCCGGCCTTCAATTCCAGCAGGTTGGCAATGCTGCGGCCTTTGGCGGCACGGCCCATGTCCGGGATTTCGTGGACGCGCTCGACGTAAACCCGCCCGGTATCGGTGAAGAACATCAAGTAATCGTGCGTGCTGGCGGTAAAGAGATGCTCGATGAAATCTTCAGCCTCGCCCGGCGTGGCGGATGTTTCGCGGGTAGTCATGCCGATGACACCTTTGCCGCCGCGGCGCTGGGCGCGGTAGGAACTGACATTGGTGCGCTTGATCAAGCCGGCGTGGGTGATGGTGATGATGACCCCTTCGTTGGCGATCAGGTCTTCGATGGCAATTTCGCCCTCGTCAGGAATCAACTCGGTTAAACGCGGAGTGGCGTATTTTTCCTTAATTTCCTTCAATTCCGATTTAATAAGCGCTAAAACGCGCGCCTCCCTGGCCAATATATCGAGCAAATCTTTGATTTGCTCGAGCAACTGCGTGTATTCGGCCCGGACTTTGCCCATCTCCAAGCCGGTTAATTGATAAAGGCGCAACTCTAGAATGGCATTGGCTTGGGCCTCGCTAAATGAATAGCGTCCACTGGTCAAACGGGCTTCGCTGCGGATAACCACACCGATCTGTTCGACCTGCTGGCGGGTGAAATCGAAGGCCAACAGCTTGATCCTGGCTTCTTCCCGGTTGTTCGATTGACGAATAATGCGGATAAATTCATCCAGGTTGGCCAGGGCGATAAGATACCCTTCCAAAGTTTCGGCGCGATCCTCGGCCTTGCGCAGATCGAAACGGGCGCGGCGAATGACGACTTCACGGCGATGGTCAATGTAGCAACCAATGAGGTCACGGAGAGGGAGAGTCTTGGGACGGCCATGATCAATAGCAAGGGCGTTGACCGAGAAACTGCTTTCCAAGGCGGTATGCTGGTATAAATTATTGATGACAACCTTGGCAATGGCGTCACGCTTGATTTCAATAACCACCCGGGTGTTTTCGTCCGACTCATCACGCACGGCGGTGATATCGGTGATGACCTTTTCATTGACCAGCTCAGCGATACGTTCGACCAGGGTGGCGCGGTTGACATTGTAAGGGATTTCGGTGATGACGATCATCTCACGGTTGCCCTTGTGTTCCTCAATGCCGACTTTGCCGCGAATCTTGACGCTGCCCCGGCCTGTCTTGAAATAGTTCTTGATCCCTTCCAAACCAAGGAGCATGCAGCCGGTAGGGAAATCCGGCCCTTTGATATGCTGCATCAATTGCTCGAGAGTGATGTCCGGATTATCAATTTGCGCGCATATCCCATCAATCACTTCGCCCAGATTATGCGGGGCCATATTGGTGGCCATGCCGACGGCGATGCCGGTGCCGCCGTTGACAAGGAGGTTGGGAAAAGCAGCGGGAAATACCGTTGGCTCGGTTCGGGTTTCATCGTAATTTGGGACGAAATCGACCGTTTCCTTGTCCATGTCCTGCATGAGCGCCGCGCCCAAGTGAGTCATCCGCGCTTCGGTATAACGCATAGCTGCAGGAGGATCGCCCTCGACCGAACCGAAATTTCCCTGTCCATCCACCAACCTCTCACGCATCGCCCAAGGTTGCGCCATGTGGACCAGCGTTGGGTAAATGACAGCCTCCCCGTGCGGATGATAATTGCCGCTGGTATCGCCGCAAATCTTGGCACACTTGCGGTGCTGCCGATTGGGAAAGAGCGACAAGTCGTGCATCGCAAAAAGAATGCGCCGCTGCGATGGCTTCAACCCGTCGCGCACATCCGGCAAGGCGCGTGAAATAATGACCGACATCGAGTAATCCAAAAAGGAGTTCTTGATTTCGTCGGCGACGTTGATCTTCTCAATCTTTTCGTTGGCGGCGAAGAGCGGAGTGCTCCCGACGGGTAACTGATTCTTTTCGTCTGAGGGTGGCTGACCGGGTTCGTCTGGCATGGAAATTAAATTTTATAGGGTGGCGCGGTGGTTTTAAACGTCCAGATTCCGCACATTAAGAGCGTTGTCTTCGATGAATTGGCGGCGCGGCTCGACTTCGTCGCCCATCAGTTTGGTGAACATATCCTCGGCTTCCACCAGGTCGGTCATGTCTATGCGCAGGAGCTTGCGGTTCTCCGGATTCATGGTGGTTTCAAATAATTCCTTGGCGTTCATTTCGCCTAAGCCTTTAAAGCGTTTGATCTGGATGCCGCGTTTGCCGGCCTCCTTGACGCCGGCCAGGATCTCAGCGATGGAAAAGAGCGGCTTGAACGTGGCCCGCTCGCCTTCGCCCTCGATCAATTCAAAAAGCGGCTTGTCCTGGGCGGAATAATGTTCGACGTTCAAGCCCTTCTTTTCCAAATCGCGCAGCAAATCCATGATGGCCTTGCTCTCGTAGAGCGGGATGTTTTTGGCGCGGCGGGTATTGCCATTTTTCGGCTTGTCGCTTTTTTCCCTTTCGGCCTTTTCCAGCAGCGTCGTGTCGGTTTCCTCGCCGAATAATTTCAGGTCCGGGTTAGCCGTGCCAAATTCGGCCAGTTCCTCCTCGGTGTGGAAATAATGGACGGTCTCGTCGTTGCCGTCACGAACCTTGACCAGGTGCCGGGGTAATTCTTTCGTCGTGCCATGGCGGCGCTCGACGTATTCGCCAAAATCTCCGCCATGACGGCGCAGGGATTGGACGTATTTGTCGAGAGACTCAAGCAGTTCGAGGATTTCCGCCAATTGCTTTTCCGACATCTCCTTGTTGGTGGCCAGATCGCGCAAGCGGACGTCTTCCGTGCCGAGCTGGATGAGAATTTTGTTCATCTGGGCGTCGTCATCAACGTATTCCACGCGCTTTTTGCGGGAAATCTGGTAGAGCGGCGGCTGGGCAATGTAAACGAACCCCTGCTTGACCAATTGCGGCATCTGCCGGTAAAAGAATGTCAATAATAAAGTCCGGATGTGCGAGCCGTCCACGTCCGCATCGGTCATGATGATGATCTTGTGGTAGCGCAGCTTGGGCAGGGAAAAGGCGCCCTCCCCTTCCCCATCGCCGATGCCGGTGCCGATGGCGGTAATCATGGTGCGGATTTCGGTGTTTTGCAGCACCTTGTCCAGGCGGGCTTTTTCGACGTTTATCAATTTGCCGCGAATGGGCAGGATGGCCTGGAATTTGCGGTCGCGGCCCTGTTTGGCCGAGCCACCGGCGGAATCGCCCTCGACAATGTAAAGCTCGGTGTTTGCCGGATCGCGGTCCGAGCAATCGGCCAGCTTGCCGGGCAAACCGCCGCCGGTCAGCGCGCTTTTGCGGACGGTGTCGCGGGCCTTGCGCGCCGCCTCGCGGGCACGGGCGGCCATCAAACTCTTGTCCACCACCTTTTTTGCCACGGGCGGATTGGCGTCGAAGAAACTCATCAAGCCCTCGTAAACAACGGACGAGACGATGCCTTCGATCTCGGTGTTGACGAGCTTGACCTTGGTTTGCGATTCAAAGCGTGGATTAGGCAGCTTCACGCTCAACACGCAGACCAAGCCTTCCCGCACGTCGTCGCCCGAAATAGCCGGGTCCTTTTCCTTGAGCAAATTATTGGCGCGGGAATATTGATTGATGGCCCGGGTCAGCGCGGTGCGGAAGCCGGTCAAATGAGTGCCGCCGTCGGGATTGGAAATCGAGTTGGCGAAGCACAGGATTTGATCGGTATAGCTGTCGTTGTACTGCATGACGCAATCAACAATGACCTCGTCTTTTTGCCGGGCCAGCACGATGGGCTTGGGATGCAGCACTTCCTTGTTGCGGCCAAGCTGCCGGACAAATTGTTCGATGCCGTCGCGATACAGGAAGGTCTCTTTTTTGTTTTCGACGCGCTCGTCCTTCAAATTGATCTCGAGGCCCGGATTCAAAAAGGCCAGTTCGCGCAGGCGGTTGGCGAGCAAATCGAATTTAAACTCGGTGGTGATGGTAAATATCGTCGGGTCGGGCTTGAAGGTGATCAAGGTGCCGGTGCTTTTGGATTTGCCGATGACTTCGAGTTTTTGCTTGGTGACGCCGCGCTCGAAGGCCATGTAATAAACCTGGTTGTCGCGTGAGACCTCGACTTTAAACCAATCGGACAAGGCGTTGACGCATTTGGCGCCGACACCATGCAAACCACCGGAATACTTATATGCGCCCTGCCCAAATTTTCCGCCGGCATGCAAATTGGTCAGGACCAGCTCGACAGCGGGCATTTGCCATTTGGGATGAGTATCCACCGGGATGCCGCGGCCATCGTCACGAATGGAAACGGACCCGTCCACATGGACGGTAACGTCGATTTTAGTGCAAAAACCGGCGAGATGTTCGTCTATGGAATTGTCCAGGACCTCGAAAACGCAATGATGCAAACCGCGTTCGTCCGGGTCGCCGATATACATTCCAGGGCGTTTGCGAACTGCCTCCAAGCCCTCCAATTTATCGATTTTCGACGCATCATATTTCCCCCCATCACCTGGCGCGGTATTCATCATTACAACATTTTCCTGATCAATTTTGCTCATTAAAGACACTCCGTGCGCAATGGATTTTTGATGTCCTGCGCGACCCAATAAATTTACGAAATTATCGAAAAAATGACAACCCTTAATTTGAGGTTTTTTTACCCGAAAAACACCATTACTTGTGGATTTTTTTTGAACGTTCCACCAACTATTGTGGCTGCGGAAAGAATGTCTAATGACGAAATCCTAATGACTAATCAATGTCCAAATGACCCAATGAAGTATGTTCCATACATGCCTCCCGGTGATCTCATCCGTCCCATTGATTAATGGGCGAGTCAACCGAATTTTTTGGTAAGACGTTGCTGGTCGTAGGAGCGGCGCTGCTCGGGATTCATCCGGTCGAAATCGGGGCGGCCATTGGGCAAGGCGGGCCAGTTCGACGCCGTGACGGAGGACAGTGCGCCAGCCGGTTCGGGAGCCGAGCCGCGCAGGGGATTGTTCTGAATCGAAACCGTGGCGCGCGCGGCAGCGGCGCCATCGTAGCTCATCGTCTGATCGGTCAATTCCAAATCTTGTTCCAAAGGCAGCTTTGGCTTGATCTTGCGGGCCTGCAAAACGCCGTGATAAGCGCGCACGGCTTCTTCGGGGGAAATCCGGCCGTCGGTGATCAGGCGCAGCATTTCGATGAAGGCGAGCTGGTGCTCGGCGTTGTTGATTTTGCGGCCAAACAGAGCGACGCGCGCGCCGTACTTTTGCGCGTCGTGAATCAATTTGAAGGCGTCGTAGGTCGTGCCGGCCCCGCCACCCAGGATTCCCACCACTAGGTTGGGATCGTATTGGGCCAGTTCCTCCATGGAACGGGGACCGTGATAGACGATTTTCAAAAAAGTAGGCCGCCCCGCCCCAGCCACGCCGGCCAGGCTGCGAATAATCTTGTCGTTGATGAATTCGCCCATCTTTTCGGAGGCAATGCCGCTGGCCGTGTTGGGGTCGAACACTTCCAAAAAGTAACGGAATTTCTTTCGCTCCGCTTCTTCGCGAAATTCCTTGAAAGCGAGCAGCGTGTCGCGGTCGTGGTCAAGGTCGTTGATAAAAGTGACGGAATAAAGGCCAAGATTGGCCCCCGGAACTTCGCCGCCGTCGAGGTCGCAATCCAGTTTGCCGCATTGAATGTGGTCAATGGACGCGGACCGAAACGTCTGCACCGGTTCCCGGGTGTAACAGCCGTGGCGCACGGCCCAGACATCGGTGGTGTCGTTGGCGCGAGCAGCCGGGGTAACGTGCGAATCGCGGAACAAGCCTTCCTTGATGGTCAGTTGCTCGTTGACGTAGGCGGACATGAGCATGATGTCGATGACCCCCTGCTTGACCACTTCGCGGATAATATCCAGGAATTCGGGCAAATTGCGGTGGCCATATTCTTCACGGCTCCAGACTTCAGGCGAAAAAGTTGCCGGTCTTGCCCCTCGCGCCGCGAGGTAGCCGCGCGGCCCGGGCGCGCGCACGCCAAAAGCCATGTCCGCATCCTTGGCATCGGCGATGATGAAAGAGCGCGAGGAACGGTCAGCCTTGACCTGGGCCAGTTTGGTATCGAGAGATTTCATTTGAGACGGACCTTGCCCAGCGTCTCCTTCAAGGCGCGGGCGGAGGCTTGCAGGGCCATCAACTCCTTCGGCCATAATTTTATATTGACATGAGACTCGACCCCTTTGCGGCTGACGATGGATGGCACGCTGAGGCAAATGTCTCGAATTTCATACGCGCCTTGCAGCAGCGACGACACCGGGAGCAGCGCCTTTTTGTTCAACAAGACCGCATGCACCACGTCGCGAATGGAAAGGCCCACTGCCCAACCCGCGCCGCCCTTTCGTTTGATGACTTCCGCGCCGCTGCCCTTGGTCCGTTCGAAAACAGCGTTTTGAAAGGATGGCGTGCAATCGGGCAGACCCGCCAGGGGCAGGCCGTTGACGGCGGCGCTCGACCAAATTGGCGTCATGGAATCGCCGTGTTCGCCCAGGATCAGGGCCTTGACCTGGGTGGGGGCCAGCTTGAGTTCCTCCGCGATGAGCGAACTGAATCGCGCGCTGTCTAGCATTGTGCCGAGGCCGTAAACCTGGTTCCAAGGCAGGCCCGTCCGCTGCAGAGCAAGTTGGGTCAAAATATCCACCGGGTTGGAAACGACAAAAATGTGCGCGTCCTTGCGAAAGCCCGCGATCTTGATGGCGTCAACAATCGAGACAAACAGATCAACATTGCGGTTGATCAGGTCGAGGCGGGATTCATCCGGTTTGCGGCGCAAGCCGGCAGTGATGAGGAACATGTCGCTGTCGGCCGCGCGGGAATAATCGCCGGAATAAATGCGTTGATCGCCGGCCAGCGCGCTGCCGTGGAGCAAGTCGAGCGCTTCGCCCTCAGCCAAATCGCGGTTGGCGTCAAGAATCTGAATCTCCGAAACCAGCCCGCCGCATTGCAAAGCATAGGCCGCGCAGGATCCAACCCTGCCGCCGCCGCCGATGATGGTCACTTTCATGGGAAAAATTCTCTATTTCTTCATTTTCGACATCACCTGGCCGGTGATGGCCTGGACCAGGGCTTCGGCTTCCGCGTCCGGGCCGGCTTGATCGATTTCCTTGGGCGGAACGATGCAGGTTGTGCCGGGACGCCACTCGTCGTTGTTGCACAGCTCGCATTCCTTCAGGCCGATGCGGGGATCAGGGATGCCAAGGGTCTGCTTGATCTTGAGCAAATCCTGCAAATGGGTGTTGGAAAAAGTTTTCAACGGCGAGCCCAGTTGCGACGCAACTACAACAGTGCGGCAATAGGCCTCGATAATTTCCATTTTGAAATAGGCGTCCTCGACGCTGACGTGGCTCCAGGAAACCACGCCGTGATTGGCCATGAGAATGGTGTTGTGATGATCGGTCAGGTCGGCCACGAGCTTGCCCATTTCCGGGGTGCCGGGCGTGCGGTAGGGCGCGATCGGGACCTTGCCGATAAAAACTTCGATCTCCGGAATCATGCAGGTCGGCGGTTCCACTCCCGCCACGGCGAAAGCAGTGGCATGGGGCGGATGACAATGGACCGTGGCCGCCGCGCGCGGCTGTCGCTTCATGATCTGCAAGTGCATCAAAATTTCGCTGGTGCGCTTCTTCGTGCCGGCAAGTTGTTTGCCTTCGAGGTCCACCAGGCACATGTCTTCCGGCTTCATGAAGCCCTTGGAAACGAGGGTCGGTGTGCACAGGGCCAGGTTTTCGCCGACACGAATGGCAATGTTCCCGCCGTTGCCGTCCACATAGGCGCGCGACCAGAGGCGGCGGCCGACATCGCAAAGTTGCAGCTTGAGCGCGTGGATTTCAGGCGAATTAAAAAAAGCCTCGATCTCGGACGGCGCGCTGGCCGGAGTCACCAATTTGGCGGATCGGGCCGGCGTCCTGTCCGGGCTGGAGGAAGGCCGGGACGATCCGTTGTTTTCGAACTCGCGCAGCAGATCGCGCGCGGACGGGGTGAAAATCGCGTCGGCCGGGAGCGATTTGACATCACCGCCGCTGCGTAACAACTCTTCAACTTCCCGGGCGCTTACAATAATTTTCATCTTGACAATATTACTTCAATGGCGAATAAAAAATGGTGTCCACCAGGGCGGCGGAGATGGCGTCGATGGGCGTTGGCTTGGCAAAGGGCATGGCGGCCTCGCGGCCCTCGATAAACCCGATGGTTTGCCCGGCGCCCGCGCCCAAATCGTCATAGACCACCAGGCTGGAGTCCTTGCTTAAGCCCGACGGTGTTTTGGCGCCCTGCTGAAAATGTTCGCGCGTAAAAGGGCTGACGATCAACCAACGCGCGCCGGTCAGTCCTTCAACACTTTTGCCCAAAGTGACGCGGCCTATGACGGTTCCAAGCCTCATACCGGCACCCCCGGTTCCTTTTCATCAACAATGCCGATGACCATCCAGCGGGCGGGACTTTTGGGGTCTTTAACCGCGGCGCGGGCGGCGGAGCCGTCGGACGAAATAACGACGCGTTGGTGCATGCCTGCGCCATGGGCGTCAATGGCCACCTGCGGCGCGCCTTCGGGCCGGCCTCCGCCATCGATCGGTTGGCAAATGACCAGGCGCCAACCCTCGAAGCTGGGATGCTTTCGAGTTGCCACTACATTGCCTTCTACGCGGGCCAGGAGCATGTCAATAAATTCTGAGATTATCGACCATCACGCAGCGGCGCACGCGCGTGAAAGTCTTTGGGTTTGTCACCCCTTCGCCGGTCGGAGTGGCAATGGAGAAACTCAAATAGCCTTCGCCGCCCGCGCCCAATCCCGCCATGCACGGCCCATTTTTGATAAAGAGGGTCGTGTCCAGCGCGCGGGCCATGGCCGTCATGTGCTCGACGTCATGGGAATGAATGATGGCGGTGTGTTTGTAATTATGCTCGGCCTCCTTGGCCTCGACGATGCCCTCTTCCACGCTCTTGACGCGGACCACGGGAACGAACGGCATCATCTGCTCTTCGATGACAAAGGGGTGCTTGCCGTCGGTTTCGGCAAAGAGCAATTGGGTATTGGCCGGAATATTCACGCCGGCGGCCTGGGCGAGGACGGCGGGATCCTTGCCGATGAAATCTTTGTTGACGGATGCCTCGGCACAACCGCCGCCATGGCCCTCCTTGAAAGTGAAGGCGGCCTTGGTCAAACGGTCGAGCTGGGCGGAATTCAAGCGGACCGCGCCGTTGTTTTCCATTTCCGACATCAATTTATCGGCGATCTTATCCAGAGCGAAAACTTCTTTTTCGCCGATGCACAGCAAATTGTTATCGTAAGCCGCGCCCTTGATGATGGAAGTGGCGGCGCGCTTCATGCAAGCGGTGTCGTCCACCAACACCGGTGGATTGCCGGGGCCGGCGCAAATGGCGCGCTTGCCCGCCTGCATGGCGGCCTTGACCACGCCGGGTCCACCGGTGACACAAAGCAGCCTGACATGCTCGCTGGCGCAAAGGGCCTTGAAAGAATCCAGTGTGGGTTGCTCGATGATGCAACAAAGATTCTCGATGCCGGTCTCGCGTTGGATGGCTTGATTGTAAGCGCGAATGGCGAGCGCCGCGCAACGCGAGGCGGAAGGATGGGCGTTGAAAACAACAGCGTTGCCCGCCGCGACCATGTTGACAATGTTGCCGCTAAGGGTCGGAATGGAATGGGTGGAAGGCGTGATGGCGCCAATGACGCCAAAGGGCGTGTATTCCTCGAGGGTGATACCATGGTCGCCGCTCAAGCCGTAAGGACGAAGCCACTCGACTCCCGGAATTCCCTTGATACCGAGAAGCTTTTCGATCTTGTGGTCGAGCCGTCCAATTTTGGTTTCCTCCAATTCGATGCGGCCCCATTCCTTGGCATTGGACTCGGCCATGGTCTTGACAATATCAATGACCTTCTGGCGCGCGGCGATGCCGCCTTTCTGCAATTTGACAAAAGCGCCCGCGGCGGCTTCGCAAGCCTGGTTGGCATCCTGGAAGACGCCGAACTGGCCGCCCGCCGGGCCTTTTTGCGAGTGCTGGCAGCCGCAATCCGGTTTGGCGGCGGCAACCGGGGCCGGCGCAGCAGACGGGGGCGAACCGATGCGGCCCAATATTTCGTCAACAATATCGCGAATCAATACTTCGTTCACGGCGCTCATGTTTTATTCAAGTCTTCGCGTTATAAATTTGTTTCCCGAGCACATCAACGACATCAACAATGCCGATGATGACGGCGTCCACCGGGGCGTCCTTCAGGCTGGGGGCCAGACGGGCCGAACTGCCCTGACAAAACAAAACCATCTCCCCTATGCCGGAGCCGATGCTGTCCACCGCCACTATCGTGTTGCTGCCCGGACGAAAACGCGTCGGGTCCTTTTCGTCCACCAATTGCGGGCGCAGGAGCAAAAGCGCGCGGCCATTCATGGACGCGTCCTTTTTTGTCGCAACGACCGAGCCTTCGACTCGTGCCAGGAACATAATTATTTACCCTGTGATTTGCGCGGCAACACGGAGTCAACCTCCGAATGGGGCCGGGCAATGACGTGGACGCTGACCAGTTCGCCCTTGTTGGCCTTGATGGCCTGGGCGCCGGCATCGGTGGCGGCTTTGACCGCCGCGACGTCGCCCACCACAATGGCGGTGACCATGGCGTTGCCGACTTGCTGCATCGGCCCGGCCAGTTCAACGTTCGCCGCTTTGAGCATCGCGTCGGTGCCTTCGACCAGGGCGATCAGTCCGCGGGTTTCCAGAAGTCCAATTGCTTGATGAGCCATATTTATTTCTTTCGTTTAGGGTTCAGTGATCTTTGACATTTAAATTAATTTGATTGCAGAAAGCGCCGCACTTCGCGGGCGACGACCAATTCCTCATTGGTCGGGATGACGATGACCTTGACGCGCGATTCCGGTGCGCTGATCACGGCCTCCTGGGCGCGGACTTTGCAGTTCAAGTTCGGGTCAAGAATGATGCCGAGTTGATCGAGGTTCCGGCAGATGGCCGTGCGTAATTCATCGCGATTTTCGCCGATGCCCGCGGTGAAAACCAGCGCGTCGGCCCCGTTTAATTCCAGAAAAAACGCGCCAATCCAATGGCGGGTATTGTGGACGAAGACATCCAGTGCAAGCTGGGCGCGGGTGTTGCCTTGACCGGCCTGGGTTTGAATGTCCCGAATGTCGTTGAAACCGCCCGACAAGGCTTTCAAGCCGGATTCCTTGCACAAGACACGTTCAGCTTCATCAAGGGAAAGGCCGGTGGTGCGCATCATAAACGGTAGTGCGAACGGATCCAGATCGCCCACGCGATTGTTGTGGGACAGCCCGGATTGGGGACTCAGCCCCATGCTGTTGCCGATGGCGACGCCGTTGAGAATTCCGCTGACGGATGAACTGCCACCCAAGTGGCAGGAAATTACGCGGAGGTCCGGATGGCCCACGACGCTTTTGCCGCTGTCCACATAAAGTTGGCGGGCGCGCCGGGCGACGTCCTCGCGACAAAGCAATTCTGCGGAACGTTCGGCGATGAATTTATGACTCGCGCCGTGAAAACCCCAACGGCGAATGCCCGCCTCATGCCAGGCATCCGGTATGGCGTAGCGCATGGCGCATTCCGGCGCCCATTGGTAAAAGGCCGTTTCGAAAAGCCCGACCAGCGGAGTCTTGGGCATCTCTTTGGCGAAGAGCCGGATACCGGTGATATAGGGAGGATTGTGGGCGGGGGCGAGAGAACTGTAAGCTTCCATGGCCTGAATGACGTGCTCATCCAGGCGCACGCAACCGGTGATGCCGCGGGCCATGATGGTCTTGAAACCGACGGCGGCCAAATCGCTTTCGTCCTTGATCCAGCCACCTTTCATCAACTCGGCCAGGCAAGAATGAATGGTTTGCGCGTAATCAGAGACGCGTTCGAAGCCGCCGCGGGCCAGCATGCGCTCCTGCCCGCCGGAAAAATCGAACAATCGATATTTCAGCGAGGTCGAGCCTAAATTGGCGACGAGAATCTTCATCAATCCGCACGCAAAGCGTTGTGACGGCCTTTGCCGTCAAACTATTGTTGCAGCCACTTGCCCAACCCACCTAGGCCCTCGTGCGGGCGCGGAATCACCTGGACGCTGACCACGCTGCCCACCTGCGCGGCCGCCGCGGCCCCGGCGTCAGTGGCGGCCTTGACCGCCGCGACGTCGCCGCGAAAAAAGGCGGTGACGTAGCCGCTGCCGATTTTTTCCCAGCCGACGAACTGGACGTTGGCGGCCTTGAGGGCGGAATCGGCCGCTTCGAGCAGCGCGCACAGCCCTTTTGTTTCAATCATGCCAATAGCTTGTTGTGTCATATATAAGTAAGTTAAAGGTGAAAGTTGCCGGTCACTTTTTCGCGCTCTCGGCGAAGAACGCCTTGATCAGGTCCTCGTGCGGGCGGGCCAGAATGTGGGACCCGACCAGTTCGCCCACCTTGCCGGCCGCCTTGGCGCCGGCGTCCACCGCCGCCTTGACGCTGCCGACATCGCCGGTGGCAAAAACGGTGATCAAACCGCCGCCGATGGGGATCGTCTTGACCAGGGTGACGTTGGCGGCCTTGACCATGGCATCGCTGGCCTCGACGCTGCCGACATAGCCCTTGGTTTCAATCATGCCTAATGCTTCTTGACTCATGTTTTTCCTGTTTCTTTTGAGTTATTATTGACTCTGCGTTTACGCGATTAATTCGCAAGGCGTGTCCGGCTGCAGATTGCAGGCGTTGCCTTCGTCCGTATCGATGTGGACTTCCAATTTAAAGCTCGGGTCGGCCCGCACCAACAGCCGTTCCAGCACAATGCCGCAAGGGCCGCCAATTCTCATTTTCATCTCGTCGCCGCCCTTGACCCCGTAAAATTCGGTGTCTTCCGGGTGCATGTGAACGTGGCGCATGGCGCGAATGACGCCTTCTGACATTTCGAAAAAACCGGCCGGCCCCATCAACATTCCGCCGGTCGTCCCTTTGATGTTGCCGGAACTGCGCAACGGAATCTCAAAACCAAGGGCAATGGCGTCGGTGTAGGCCAGTTCCACCTGGTTTAAATTTCGGCACGGCCCCAAAATACGAAGGTTGGAAATAACCCTGCTGCGTGGACCAATAAGTGTGACGGTTTCCTTGGCCGCAAACTGCCCTTCTTGGTAAAGCCACTTAAAAGGCGTCAATTGATGGCCTTTCCCAAATAAAGTCTCGACTGCCTCGGGGGTCAAATGACAGTGCCTGGCGCTAACATTCACAACCAATGGGTTCGGAGCAGTCGCCAAGCGTGGCAATTGGCGCCCAAGTTGTTGGTACACAGCCTTTCGCACCCGATGTTCGATGACAGCCCGATGCAAATTTGTGTTCTGTTCAACCATATCAATGACCGCAATATTCCAATAAATGGCAAATTCGTCAACATAAATCTTGCAAAAGTTTCCAAAATGTTCCAAAAGTAGTCAAATGCAGCCGGAAGCGCGTCAAAAACGAATCGAAGAATACCTGCAAAAGGTCGAATTCGCCTCGTTGGAAGAGCTGGCCCAGCATGTGGACGCTTCGACTTCCACGGTGCGGCGCGATGTTGCCATGTTGGAAACGGCCGGCAGTTTGCGCCGGACGCATGGCGGGGCGCGATTGGCCAACCCGCATTCGGACGAATTCACCTTTTCATCGCGCGACACCCGGCAATTTCCCGAAAAGGAAGCCATCGGCAAAGCTTGCGCGGAACTGATCGGCCCGAACGAAACGGTGATCATTGACGCGGGCACAACCGCCTACCACGCGGCCAAATATCTGGAGGCAAAGACGCCGCAGATCATCACCAACTCGCTGCCGGTGGCCAATTTTTTCGCGGCGGCCAACAAAGTGGAGCTGATTCTGTCGGGCGGGGTGATTTATCCACGACTGGGTGTCCTGGTCGGGCCGCTGGCGGTGGAGGCCTTTTCGAAAATCCATGCGGACTTCGCGGTGATGAGCGGGGGCGGCATCACGCTGGACGGGGTGACCAATTCACACGGGTTGCTGATTGAGATCCAGCGCCAGATGATTCGCGCAGCGCAACGGGTTATTTTTTGTTTTGACAGCACGAAGCTGGGCCGCCGCTCCGTCTCAGCCCTGTGCGAACTGGATTGCATTGACACCATCGTGACCGACCAGGGCGCGCCACAGGATTTGGTGCAAGCCTTGCGCGAACGCGATTTGGAAGTAATCATCGCACCGGTGGCGGCAGCGTCATAAATAATTTTTCAGCTCCCGCCAAACCACGTCCACCGGTAGGGCTTTAAGGCCGGCCGGATCGCGCAGGATTTTCAGGCGCGCAGATTGCGGACGCCAGGTTGTCAAAAATGTTTCTCCCCAAAGAACCAACCCCGGCAAATCCAGCGCCGCCGCCAGATGGGTGATGCCCGAGTCATGCCCGATAAACGCGGAACAGGCTTGCATCCGCCGAGCCAGATCGGGCAATGGCAGGTTTTGGGCAACTTGCGCACGGCCCGTCGGTAAAACGGCGGCTAGGCGAGCGCAACGGTTCCCTTCCGCTTCCCCGCCGACGAGCAGGAAATCGCAAGCGGATTGGGCGGCCAAAAGCTTTAGCAGTTCCGCCCATTTAGCTTCGGGCCAGTTTTTCCGTTCACTGCCGCTCCCGGGATGAAGCGCAAGTCGTAAAGATGCAGGCGGCACGGTAGGCAAACGCAGGCACGGGCGCGGATCGGCCCCGTGAATACCGAACGCTTGCAAAGGCCAGAGCAACAATTCGGCGGCGTGGACCCCCAACGTTTCATCGGGCCGATGAGGACCGGTGATGAACGCCGCGGAAGAACAACGCGACACGTTAATCCGAAATATCTCCTGTGGGTCATATAAGTAGGAAATGATATAATCAAATCCCGAGAACCATGCGGCAACATCGTCGGCCCACGAACCATTCGACACAAAAAAGCCGGTGAAGCGGGGAGATTCCAGGGCAGAAACGTCATCAGCCAAACCGGCAGCCACGGCTAGCGAGACAACAGACGGATAGCCAAGAATTTCCAACCGATGTTGCGGAAAACGTAGGCGGAGCGCAGCCAAAACCGGAAGAGTCAAGATGAAATCTCCCACTGCACCCCCCCGAATCACCAAAATCTTTTTTTGCGGCGAGTTATCAGGGCTGGTCATTGCACTGCTTCCGCCTCCTTCAACCGCTTGGCAAACGCCTCCAATGATGCCAGCACCTTGTGATATCCTGTGGAATCCCCGTGGGTCAACTCGTCCATTTCATCGACGATCGTGTGGGTGTCGTCTTGCAGTTCGGCGCAGCGCTTTTCGAGTTGGGAAAAAGTCTGGCGTAATGACTGCCGGGCGCTCGCGCCCTTGGCGGAATTCATTTTTTGGAAGGCGTCCGCCATGTCCAGCAGCAACAATGTCCGGCGGGCGTGGTTTTCCATTTTGTGCGGCGCGGAAATCAAATACTGCATACTTGTAACGTTCCCCGCTCGGGAAGCGACTGCGGCAAGTTTTTGCCGGAAAGACATGGCCACAGTCAGCGCGTGATTGCATCGCTGGCGGATGTCAGCAATGGTTTTGCCGGGCCCCTTGGGATGCGCCGCCAGTTCATCAATCAGTTTCAGCGACGCTTCGAGATCGTTGCCGTTGTAGCACAAGTCCTGCACGTCATAAACCCCGATAAAATCGCGGATCAGATAATTGTTTCGTTCGAGGTCAGATTTTACTGTGTCGAGTTCGCGATAAGCCGACGCGATAACTTGCGCGGTTTCGTGGTCGCGCGCCTCGTAAAATATGGCGGCGAATTTGTCCGTAAAACGATTCAGCTCATCGTCCAGAGGCCGGCGGGGATCGCCCCAGGAATATTCAGCCTGCAAAACATAAGCGAACCAGGTCGTGTCCCAACTACGGATGTCATGCTGCGAGAAGGTGGCGCAGCCGCCGCCAAGAATTTTTCCGCGCAAACCCTTTTGATTGTCGGCTGCCGCCTGTCCGGCCTGATCGGCGATGTTGCGAATGCCCGAAGCGAGCAGCGCGTCCCATTTTCCGTCCACTGGATCCTGCGGCGAAAGATCGACCAAATAAATGTTGTGCTGGTAACTGGCCGAGAGAAAAAACACATCGAAGCCGCGCTGCAACAAACCGGAAATGCCGTCGTAATCCTTCCAGTATTTCCAATGGCCCATGACCGTGTTGGTGGGAATGTTTTCGATGCCGACCCAACGTTGGCCGTTATAGCCCATGTAGAATTCGTCCGCCCACATCATCGGGCGAACGGAATGCCCAAACTCTTTCGCCGCGGCATCAACGGCTTGAACGCAGTCGCGGACGTGTTTGTAATAAATGTCCTGCTCGGTTTCGCCCTTCTCGATTCGCGCGCGGCAAAGCGGACAATATTTCTTGTCCCATTGCATCCCGGTCTCGCTGCAACCAATGCCGAGAACGGGGCTGTATTTGAAAACGGAAATCAAATCCCGGTAAAGACCCTGCAAAAATTCGATGTTCTCCGGCCGGCTCGGACAAATCAGGCCGGGCGCGGTTGCCTCGCGATACGGCTTGCCGGCGTCGCAGGTCCAAATGACATCATACATCTGCGCGAACGATTGCAGGCTCGGGACAAGGGTCACATGATAACGGTGCGCGAGTTCGACCAGATACTCCCAGTCGGCCAGCGACAGCGTGTTGGCATTGGCGCAGGCGGGAAACGACTTGAACGGCACGAAATTATAGGCGTCAAAACAAAGCCAGTTGAGTTTGTAGCGCGCAAGCAATTTGATTTCGCGCTCCAGGTTCGCCCTCGTCGCCACCACCGAGCCGAAGTATTGCGATGCGTCGAAGTACCGCGCGCGCCAGCCAAACTCCGGCCAGTCCGTGACTACGATGCCTGGAATCCCGGTTGTTTCGCGGTGAGATTGTTCCAGCAGTTGCATCAATGTCTGCGCGCCGTAAAAAAGCCCGGCCTCGCTTTCTGCCACGACCAGCGCACCGGCGGAATCGACCTTCAAGCCGTAGCCTTCTTCTGTGTTGCCTTGCGGAATTGCGAGCGCGGCCGGCAAATCCGACGCCGCACCCAGCCACAAGCGATGCCAGTTCGTGAACTTTTGCGGGAGTAGAATAATGTCGCAATCAATCCCGTGCGTTTCGCGCACCGTTTGCTGGAGGAGCCGCGCGGCGAACCTGTCCGCGGCATCATCTGACACGCCGATGCACCGGGCCGTGGCTGGCGCAAATTCCGCTCCCGCCGCCTTCACTTCGCGCGGCTGCGGAATCACTTGCAACACAGCCGCCGTGGAATCGGCGCAGACGGTGTGTGCAACCAATAACCCGCAAGCAAAAGCTGTTTTTAAATATGGAATGCGCGTAATCAGGCCAGTTAATGGCATTCCCCAGTTTTTCTCAAGCAATTGCCACGCAAGCTTCTTCCTTTACGATGCGCCCTGCTTCGGCTCTTATGGGCGCGGTAAATGACAAACGCCACTTTATCTTCTGAACCTACGGCCGATGCCACCAATGCCTTTGTCCGCTTTTTCAAGAAGTTCACCGTGCTGTGGGGCGCAATGCGCGAGTTGTGGCTGGTGTTTGCCATTAAATTGCTGGGCATCGCGGCATACGGAATCACCAATACCACCATCAAGCTGTGGCTTTCGCACGATTTTGGTTACAGCGATCAAAAAGCCCTGGGACTGGTGGGCGCGTGGTCTCTATTAATGACAATCTTCACGGTCTTGTCCGGTTCGTTGACGGATACGCTGGGAATGCGCAAAACTCTTTTTCTCGGCACGGCGTTTTGTGTCATTTCCCGCGCGGTGATGGCCTTCACCACCGTCCGGTGGCTGGCGTTGGTGTTCGGGTTGTTCCCGCTCGCGATCGGCGAAGCGCTGACCGGGCCCGTGCTCGTGGCGGGCGCCCGCGTCTATTCCAACACAAAACAACGTTCCATGTCGTTCTCCATAGTCTATATGATGATGAACGTTGGTTTTCTGATATCCGGCTTCACCTTCGATTACATCCGCAAATTGTTGGGTGAACACGGCCATCTCGCCGTGGGCGGCGTGTCATTGACGACCTACCAGACGTTGATACTGGTTTCCTTTTTGATCGAGTTCACAGTGTTCCCGCTGGTTTTCTTCATGCGGGAAGGGGCCCAAGCCACGGACGAAGGTGCCACATTTAAATCGAAACCGCCCGCGCCCAAAAATGGCAGCTCGCTGGTTTCGATGTGGCGGACCTTGCGCAACACCGCGAAAGATACGGCCAGCGTATTCGTAAAATTGTGGCAGCAGACCGGATTTTTCTTTCGCCTGCTCTCATTTCTCGTCCTGATCGCGTTTCTGAAGCTGATTATCATGCAGATATATTATGTCTTCCCGGAATTTGGCCTGCGGGTGCTGGGCAACAACGCACCAGTCGGGCGGCTCTCGGCCATCAATCCTATTGTCGTGATTGTTCTGGTGCCGATTGTCGGCGCGTTGACCCAGCGTTTCTCTGCCTACTCGATGGTCATCCTCGGCGGCATCATTACCGCGGCGTCGGTTTTTATAATGGCCGTCCCGCCAGCGTTCTTTGAGTCATGGGCTAACGGTTTTTTGGGGAAATCGCTGGCGCACGGTTACCTTGGTTTAACGGACGCGGTGGATCCCTATTATGTAATGATCGCGTTATTTGTGATAACCATGTCCGTCGGAGAAGTTTTCTATTCGCCGCGCGTTTATGAATACGCCGCCGCCATTGCGCCTGCCGGACAGGAAGCGAGCTACAGCGCCCTTTCCTACGTTCCGTTTCTGCTGGCGAAGCTGCTGACGGGAACTGTTTCCGGCACACTGCTGGCTACGTATTGCCCGGAACACGGCGTCCGGCGGCCGGAAATAATGTGGATGATCATCGGCTGCGGCGCCAGCATCGCGCCAATCGGGTTGATCGTGCTCGGCCGCTTTATTCGACTCAAGGAAGCGGGGCGCGAAGACTGACCTCCACTGCCCGGCTGATGTTGCCTCTTTTTAAACTTTGGTTATGATGTCCGGACAAAATGCGAATGAAAATTTTGTTGAGTTGCGGTTTTGCAGCCATCCTGGCCGGCTGCAGCACGAAGCCCCAAGCGCCTCCGCCTCCTCCCATGCCGGTGGCGCATGACACCCTGGCCGGTTTCCAACTGGAGGCGGCCAAATTCCATTCCATCATCAGCCTGCCTGATTTCGAGACCACGACCGATGCCATCGCCCTTTCGGTCAAAACAACCATCGCCAACGCCAATGCCGCCCTCGACCAAATCGGGCGATTGCAACCGTCGGATGTTAATTTCACCAACACGCTCCGCGCCCTCGACGATGTCAATTATGGCATCAGCCTGACGGAGAACCGCCTGGACATCATCAAGGAAACCAGCACCGACGCAGCCCTGCGCGATGCGGCCACCGACCAGATCAAAGTCATCGAGGAATGGGCCGTGGGCCTGGATTATCGCGAGGACGTTTATCGCGCCGTCAAGGCTTACGCCGACACCCAGCCCCAGCTCGAAGGCGAAGACGCCAAGTTGCTCAAGGACACCATGCGCGATTACACCCGCGCCGGGCTGGACCTGCCCAAGGAACGGCGCGATGAAGTGGAGGCCCTGCGCAAAAAGCTCTCCGGCCTGACGACGGACTTTGAAACTCATGTGACCAAGGCCGAGCGTAAGTTGACGTTCAGCAAAGCGGAAATGGAAGGCGTGCCGGACGATTTTCTCTCCCAAAAAGACGTTACGAATGACGATGGAACTTTTTCCATCATGGCCAACATCACCTGGCATTATTTGACGGTGATGGAGAATGCGAAGAACGAACAAACCCGGTTGCAACTCCAAACCGCCCGCGACAACCTCGCCAGGGAAGAAAACGTTCCCCTGCTCCAGCAAATCCTCGTCTTGCGCGACACGCTCGCTCACAAACTCGGTTACAAGACCTGGGCTGATTACGTCATCGAAATCAAGATGGCCAAAACCGCCGCCAGCGCGGAGGATTTTTTGGAAAAATTAAAGACCGGCTTGCAGCCGAAATTTGACGCTGAAATCGCCGAGTTTCGCGCGTTGAAAATCAAGCAGACCGGCGATGCCAACGCTCAAATTCACCTGTGGGACTGGCGCTATTATGCCAACCAGCTCAAGAAGGAAAAATACACCGTCGATGAAGAAGCGCTCAAAGTCTATTTCCCCTATCAACACGCGCTGGACGGGATGTTTAGGATTTACCAGAAGATTTTCGGCCTGAAATTCCAGCGCCTCGACGCGCCTTACAAATGGGTGCCCGACTTGCAGCTTTACGCCGTGGCCGATTCCGCCACCGGGGAACCGCTGGGCCTGTTCTATCAGGATATGTTTCCGCGCGAAGGCAAATACAATCACTTTGCCCAATTCGGCATCATCGAAGGCAAGTTGCTGGCCAACGGGAAATATCAACGGCCCACCGTGGCTTTGATTTGCAATTTCCCGACCCCCCAGCCCGGCAAGTCGTCCCTGCTCGCCCATCAGGACGTGGAAACGCTCTTCCACGAATTCGGCCACGCCATGCATTCAATTTTGACCCGCGCCAAATACTCCCGCTTCGCCGGCACCAGCGTGCCGGGCGATTTCGTCGAAGCGCCTTCGCAAATGCTGGAGAACTGGGTTTGGGACAAAAAGGTGCTGGACAGTTTTGCCGCGGATTACCGCGACCCCACCAAAAAAATTCCCGAGCAAATATTGAACCAGCTCAAGGCCTCCAAGCTGGCCATCGAAGGCACATTTTACCGGCGCCAGCTTGCTTTCGGTTTGACAGACCTCGCGCTCCACATGAAAATCCACGCCGACAACGCATCGGATGCAGTGCCGCTTTCCAACCAGATCATGGCCGACACATTTTTCCCGGAACCGCCGGACACCGCCTTCATCGCTTCTTTTGCTCATATCTTCTCCGGAGGATACGATGCCGGTTATTATGGTTACGCCTGGGCTGACGCCATCGCGGCGGACATGGCCACGGTCTTCGCCAATGCGCCCGACGGTTTTTTTGACGTGCAAGCCGGCCATCGCCTGCGCAAGGAAATCTACGAGATGGGCGACTCACGCGACGTGGAAATCTCGATTGAAAAATTCCTGGGCCGCGAGCGATCCATCGAGCCATTCCTGAAGAAGATCGGCATGGGAACGAACACCGCCGCCCAACCCACCCCCCATTGAACGTCCCGAGAAAAGTGTATTTGACGTTGCTCTGCCTGGCGCTGCTGGCCGGGGGCTGCGGCAAACACGAAACCCTGGTGGAGATCGGTGATCGCACCCAGGAGTTGCGCATAGGCAACGAGGGCGAACCAGCCAGCCTTGACCCGGCGGTGGCCACCGGCGTGCCCGAACATAATGTGCTCGTGTCGCTGTTTGAAAGCCTGGTCTTTGCCGATGGCAAAGACCTTTCGCCGCGCCCCGGCGCGGCGGAGAGCTGGGAAATTTCTCCCGACGGAATCGTTTATACATTTCATCTGCGCAAAAATGGCCGCTGGTCCAATGGCGATCCCGTGACCGCGCAGGATTTTGTGGAATCGTATCACCGGGTGCTGATGCCTTCGCTGGGGTCGCAGTATTCCTACATGCTCTACCCGCTAAAAAACGCCGAGGCCTTCAACCTTGGCAAAATCACCAATTTCAACGAAGTCGGCGTCAAGGCGCTGGATGATTACACCCTGCAATTGACGCTGCACAGTCAAACGCCCTATTTGCTTTCCATGATGTTCCAGGACTCGTGGGATCCCGTTCCCGTCGCCGTGATAAAAAAGCACGGCGCCATTGATGATCGCACGAATCCGTGGACCCGCCCGGAAAATTTCGTGGGCAACGGCCCTTTTGTTTTGAAGGAATGGCGCATCAATTCCCACATTTTAGTGGAGAAAAGCCCGACCTATTGGGATGCGAAAAAAGTGCGGCTGAACAAAATCTATTTTGACCCCACCGAAGACGCGGACACCGCCGAACGCATGTTCCGCTCCGGACAGCTTCACAGCGATACGCAACCCCCGCCTTCCAAAGTCGCCTTTTACCGCAAAAACAAGCCCGACCTGATCAAGGTCTATCCGTATCTGGGCACATATATTTACAAACTCAACGTCACACGACCGCCGTTGAATGACAAACGCGTGCGCAAAGCGCTGGCCATGGCCATTGACCGCAATGCGATTACCGAAACCATTTTGCGCGCCGGCCAGGAGCCGGCTTATTTTTTGACGCCGCCCGACACGGCCGGATACACCTGCCAGACGAAAATAAAGGAAGACGCGTCCGCGGCCCGCCAACTCCTGGCCGAGGCCGGCTATCCCGATGGCAAAAACTTTCCCACGGTCGAGGTGCTGTTCAATACCTTGCAAACCCACAAGGCCATCGCCGAAGCCCTCCAGCAAATGTGGAAAAAGAACCTCAATGTTAATATCGTGCTGCACAACGAAGAGTGGAAAGTTTATTTAGATTCGCTGCGGCAGACGAATTATTTTATCGGCCGATTCGCCTGGATTGGCGATTACGTGGATCCCAGCACTTTCCTGGATTTGTTTACGACAGGGAGCGGCAACAACGAGACTGGATGGTCCAACGCCGAGTACGACCGGTTGTGCCGCGTCGCGGCCAATACCGGGAACCGGGCCGCGCGTTACGACGCCTTTCAGAAAGCCGAAGCCATTTTGATGGATGAAATGCCAATCATGCCGATTTATTTTTACACGCAGGCCCGCCTGATCCGGCCGGACGTTCACGGTTGGTATCCGAATGTGATTGATGATTACGATTTCAAGTCCATCTACCTCGTGCCGGAGAAAAACTGATTATGCTCCGTTTCATCACCCGCCGTTTTCTTGAGACAATTCCGGTGTTATTCATCATCGCCACCGCCACATTTTTCATGATGCGACTGACCCCCGGCGGGCCGTTTGATTCGGAGAAGCAAGTCAGCCCCGAAATCCGCGCGCGCATGGAGGCGCACTACGGCCTGGACAAGCCGCTGTTCCAACAATACCTCCTGCAAATGAAACACCTGTTGCAGGGCGACCTGGGCCCTTCCTTCAAATATCCAGGCCGGTCAGTCAATGAGATTATTGCAGACTCTTTTCCTGTTTCATTGGAACTGGGGTGCGAGGCCCTGGTCGTGGCCCTGGTCTTCGGCCTGGCGGCGGGCATGGTGGCATCGTTGAAACAAAACAGCGCGTGGGACCACATTCCGATGGGGCTGGCCATGATCGGAATTTGTGTGCCGACCTTTGTCCTGGGACCGCTGCTGATTTCCGCCTTTGCCTTGCATCTGGATTGGTTCAACGCCGCCGGCTGGTATTTTCCCCGGGACCGCGTCCTGCCCGCGTTGACGCTGGGCGCTTATTATGCCGCGTATATCGCCCGATTGTGCCGGGGCGGATTTCTGGAGGTTCTGAACCAGGATTACATCCGCACCGCGCGCGCCAAGGGGGCCGGCGGCGCGCAGGTTCTTTTCAAGCACGCGCTGCGCGGAGGAATCCTGCCGGTCGTTTCGTTTCTTGGCCCGACGGTGGCGGGAGTTTTGACCGGCTCCTTTGTGGTGGAAACGATCTTCGGCATTCCCGGTTTAGGCCGGTTCTTTGTCACCGCCGCTTTCAATCGCGACTACTTCATGGTCATGGGCTCGGTTTTGTTTTATGCCTGCTTTGTCATGGCCTGCAATCTGGTGGCGGATGTTGTGCTGGTTTGGCTGAACCCAAAAATGCGCTTTGAATAATGGCTGACTCCACCCCCATGACAATGGTTGAACCCGTCGAAACCGGGGGCGGCGCATCATTCTGGCAGGACGCCCGGCATCGGCTGTGGAAAAACAAGCTGGCGGTGTTCGGCCTGGCGGTCATCAGTGTTCTGGCAGTGCTCTGTTTTACCGCGTTCCTTTTTCCCAACATCACCGGTTACAGTTACGAACAGCAGGACCTCGTGCTCGGCCCGGCGCCGCCCAGTCACGCCCACTGGCTCGGCACCGACCCGCTCGGACGCGACTTGCTGACGCGGCTCCTCTACGGCGGGGGAATTTCTCTCTCGGTCGGACTGTGCGCGACGGCGGTGTCATTGATCATCGGAGTCATCTACGGGGCCATCGCGGGCTTCGCCGGCGGCAAGCTGGATATGCTCATGATGCGATTCGTGGACATTCTTTACGCGTTGCCCTTTGTCATATTCGTTATTCTGCTCATGGTTTTTTTGGGGCAGAACATCTTTTTATTGTTCGTCGCCATTGGCGCGGTGTCATGGCTGACCATGGCGCGAATTGTCCGGGGCCAGGTGATGGCCATCAAACGCCAGGAATTTGTCGAAGCAGCCCATGCGCTGGGCTTGAGGCGCGGACGCATCATTTTCCGGCACATCGTGCCCAATTTGCTCGGGCCGATCATTGTCTATGCCACGCTGACCATGCCGGAAGTAATTTTGCTGGAGTCTTTCCTAAGCTTCCTCGGCCTGGGCGTGCAACCGCCGCACAGTTCCTGGGGTGTGCTCATCAAGGAAGGCGCGGAAGTGATGGAAGAATATCCCTGGCTCTTGCTTTATCCTGGCTTCGTCATGGCCCTGACTCTTTTTTCGTTGAACTTTTTGGGCGACGGCTTGCGCGACGCCCTCGATGTCCGTGGATCAAAGGATTGAAACATGGCTTTGCTAAACGTTGAAAATCTTCGCACCGCGTTTCACACCCGCAATGGCGTGGTGCGCGCCGTGCAGGATGTCTCGTTCCAACTGGAACGCGGCGAGACTTTGGGCATCGTCGGCGAATCCGGCTCCGGCAAATCCGTCACGTGTTATTCCATCATGGGGCTGGTGCCGCAACCGCCGGGCCGCATCGAATCCGGACGCGCCCTGTTTGGCGACGTTGATTTGCTGGCGTGCTCGCACCGGCAGCTCAATCGCATCCGGGGCCGGCGCATTTCCATGATTTTCCAGGACGCCATGACTTCGCTCAATCCGTTCCTGCGCATCGGGGAACAATTGATCGAGCCTTTGCTGATCCACGAAAAAATCACCCGCACCGCCGCCACGGACCGCGCCCTGGCCATGCTCGATGAAGCCGGCATTTCCGACGCCGAACACCGGCTGAAAATGTATCCGCACGAATTCTCCGGCGGCATGAGGCAACGGGTCATGATCGCCATGGCCCTCATCACCAAACCCGATCTGCTCATCGCCGACGAACCGACGACCGCGCTGGATGTGACCGTGCAGGCGCAGATTCTGGAACTGATCCGGAAGATGCAGAAGGAATTGGGCATGGCGGTGATTTTGGTCAGCCACGATCTGGGCATTGTCTCCGGCTTTTGCGATCGCGTCATGGTCATGTACGCGGGCCGCGTGATGGAAAGCGCGCCGACCGATGATTTGTTTTATGACACAAAACATCCCTACACCCGCGGCTTGCGGCAATCCATTCCCGCGCTGCAAATGAAAGGAACGGAACTCCACACCATCCCCGGCCAGCCGCCGGACCCGCACCATCCCCCGCCCGGCTGCCCTTTCGCGCCCCGTTGCAGCCACGCCGTGGATTACTGCGCCAAGGAAGAAATCAAGTTATTGGACGTAGCCCCCAAGCACGGCTCGGCCTGTTTACGCGTGCAAAAGGAGAACCTGCTCGTATGAGTTCCGCCGAAACATTTCTGGAAGTTCAAAACATCAAGACACATTTCCCCGTTGAAAAGGGTTTCCTGTTCAAGCACCACGTCGGCTCTGTCAAAGCCGTGGACGGCGTATCACTTACGCTACGCCAGGGTGAAATCCTTGGGTTGGTAGGCGAATCGGGCTGCGGCAAATCCACCTTGGGGCGAACCATCCTG
>Ga0206860_10054_pt1 | contig 30474 bp, 27 predicted proteins | sample Alteio_BWOrgCont_44_FD_152624 | JGI IMG/M metagenome (GOLD analysis project Ga0206860, IMG submission 152624) | Enriched cells from forest soil in Barre Woods Harvard Forest LTER site, Petersham, Massachusetts, United States -... | ecosystem: Environmental > Terrestrial > Soil > Temperate forest >...
GAGAAGAAAAATAATGTTCGGCTTGTCGGTCGCGGCGCCGGCGGGGTGGGAGGGAAATCCCAGCAAGAGACCTGTCAGTAGGAGATGAATTGTACGCCGAAATCTCACGGAGGGAGAATGCGCTGGAATTTTAGCGGCTTCCAGCTAAAACTCGGTTATGGTCACCTCGAATGCTGAGGCCGAACGGGAGAAAACTCCCGCGGGTGCGGCGCAATTTGCGAACACGCACTGGAGCATCGTCTTGTCGGCCGGAGACAAACGGAATCCCACCCGCGCCCTGCAATCGCTGGAAAAGTTGCGCCAGATTTTCAAGGCGCTGAGTGGGTGAGAGGATTCTTGTAACCTTCGCGCCGGCTTTCTTCTGTAACGAATGGAAGGAAGATGGAACGAAGGAACTAGTATGGATACGCTAAGAATTTGCAAACAGTGCCTGAAACCGGTGCCAAAAACCGCGCCGGAAGACCTGTGCCCGGAATGCCTGGCCACGGTGGCTCCGGGCAATGAACTGGCGGTGGCGGACGCCGACCCCGCGTCACTGGGTTGGGTGCGTTACTTCGGCGATTACGAATTACACGAGGAAATCGCGCGCGGCGGCATGGGTGTCGTTTATAAAGCGCGGCAAGTGAGTCTGAACCGGATCGTGGCGGTGAAGATGATATTGGCCGGGCAATTGGCCAGTGAAGCGGAGGTGAAACGATTTCGGACAGAAGCAGAGGTTGCGGCCCACTTGCAGCATCCAAACATCGTGGCCATTCACGAAGTAGGTGAGCATCATGGGCAGCAGTATTTTTCGATGGATTTCGTGGTAGGAACGAGTCTCGCCGCCCGTCTTGGAAAGGAGCCGCTCACCATTGGCGAAGCGGTGCGATGGATGAAGACCATCGCCGAGGCGGTGCATTTTGCCCATCAGCGCGGCATTGTGCATCGCGATTTAAAGCCGGCGAATGTGCTGTTGAATGAATTTGGACAGCCGCGCATCACCGACTTTGGCCTGGCGAAACGGCTGGAACGCACCGAGCCCACAACCGCAAGCGGCGCGATCCTCGGCACGCCGGATTATATGTCACCGGAACAGGCGGCGGGTCGGCAGGACATCGTCGGCCCGGCGGGTGACATCTTCTCGCTGGGCGCGATGCTTTACGAGATGATCACCGGGCGAACTCCATTTCGCGGCTCCAACCTGTCGGAGATTCTGTCAAACATTCTGCAGAAGGACCCCGAGCCGCCGAGCCGGTTGAATCCGCGCGTGCCGCCGGACTTGGAGACGATCTGCCTGAAGTGCCTGGAAAAACGGCCCGACCGGCGTTATGCCACAGCCGACGCGCTGGCCAAAGACTTGGGACATTTTCTCGATCACGAGGCGATTTCCGCCAGACCGGTTGAGGCGTCGCGGCGATTTACCGACTGGCTCATGCGCCATCCGCAGATCCTCGCGGCGCTGGCTTCCGGTGTGCTGCTCGCATTGGTCTGGCTCGGGTACGGTTTATGGACCGAGACCCGCATCCTCACTTGGGAGAAGGAACATCCGTCAGTCTTGAAACCCGCCAGCGGTTGGTCGGGATTCGAGCCCTCTTCCCTCATGATGCTAACCATCTTCTTGCTTGTCCTGATGGGCGGACTGGAGAACCAGTTTGCGAAACGGACGCGAGCGCGCGTGATGACAGGCCGATTCGTCTCTCCGCGAGTTTTAGATGCCTTTGGACTGGCGGGTTTGGCGGGTGCGGTTCTGAGCATGTACCTCGGCACCGCAGAAATTGAAAGCTGGCGTTGGGCGAACCATGCCCTGGCGCTTGGGCGCGGCCAGTTGACGGCGGAGTTGGCGACGGAAGCCAACGACAAAGAACTCCAAAAGCAGTTTGTTGAGCATAAGGAACTCCAAAACCTTCGCGTGGACGGACAGGCTGTGCTGGGCCCGGCCTTCATCCTGGACCTTGAGGTCAAAAGATTTCAAAAACAGGCTGCGCCGATGGCATTGACGGGTCTGCTGCTGTTGGCCGCGGCGTCCATGTGGCGTGGCGCTACTCTTACATGCAAAGCGTTCCGGGAACACCGCTTTGTCTTCTATCCCAGCGCCGAAGAAGAGCGGATTGCTCGCTCGCAAGCGTTGCTGGAATAGGAAGAGGCATCATGTTGGCGAATGCTGAATCGTGTGCTTCTGTAAAAAGTGTCTCTGTCTTTCCTGCTGCTATATCGATAAGATTATGATGCAGGTTTAAGTTGATGCCGACTTAAATTAATAAAACTAATACATTGTAATTTCTTCCCTCTGATTACGCCGGTTTAAGCTGTAAGTGATTACAGTTATTGCACTTGCATGACGTCCTCAGCATTTGACATACTTATGACGAAGTGATAGCGTACAAACGTGAAGCTTTCGCCCGAGCGACTGGACGCTGCTAGAAGCGGTGTCTCTGCCTCCGGCGCGGATAAGTTAATTATAAGATTATGAGTGAATCAACAGTGACCCCCGCCGCCAGCGGCAACGCGGCAAAAGTATCGAAGATTTCCGAGGCAGTCATCCGGTTTGCCGGCAATTCCCAGGACGGGATCCAATCCATTGGCGGTTTCCTTGCCCGTTTGGCGGGCCGGAGCGAACAGGAAGTGATGACGTTCATGACCATACCGTCCACGATTTCGGGCGGCCCATCCATTTTCCAGGTGCGCATCGGTTCCGGGGAAGTGTTGAGCGCGGGCGACGAAGCGGACATGCTGATGGCGTTTTACCAGCATTCGTACGACGAGCATATCCACTCGTTGCGCAAGGGGGGCATCGTTATATATGACTCCGATCATGTGCAGCCGAAGCCCGAATGGGAAAAGGATTACCGCCATGTGCCCGTGCCCATTTCCAGCCGGACAGTCGAGGCCCTGGGCGGGACGGCCAAGGACAAGGGCAAAAACATTTTTGCGCTCGGCTTGGTGGCGAGAATTTTTGATTTGAACGTGCCCAAGCTGGAGCGGTTGATCACCGAACGTTTCGGCGGCAAGGATGAAAGCATTTTGAAGAATGCCATGCTCGGTTTCAATGCCGGCTATGGCTATTCGCTGGGGCCAATCCTGGAGACGTTCCAATTTGTCGAGTCCAAGAAACGGACGGGCCATCAAGTCGTCATGACCGGCAACGAAGCGCTGGCTTACGGGCTGATCGCCGCCGGTGTGCGCTTCGGCGCGGCTTATCCCATCACTCCCTGGTCGGAAATCATGGAATTGCTGCGGCGCGAGTTGCCCAAATACGGCGGGACATTCATGCAATGCGAAGACGAAATCGCCTCGATCTCCATGGCCATCGGCGCGGGCTGGGCCGGGCGCGTGGCGGTCACCGGTTCGAGTGGTCCCGGCATTTCGCTCAAGACCGAATCGCTCGGCTGGGCGGTGATGGCGGAAGTGCCAGTGATTGTTGTTGACGTTCAGCGGGGCGGCCCTTCCACCGGCATGCCGACCAGTGTCGAACAATCGGACTTGAACATTGCCTGTTTCGGCGGTCACGGCGACGCTCCGCGGGTGGTGCTGGCGCCGACCGGCGTGGAAGATTGCTTTTACACCGCCATCGAGGCCGTCAATATTGCGCGCCGTTACAATGTGCCCGTCATCATTCTGAGCGACCAGGCCATTGCCACGCGCATTGAAGCTTTTGAAGAACCGAACCTGGAAAAAGTGTGCCAGGACATTTCGCCCGACCTCACGGCCGTCGCGGATTACAAACCGTATGCGCTGGACGATGCGATCAAACCCCGGCTGGCTCCCGGCACGCCCATTTTGAGTGGAAAATATCCTGTGGCCAGCGGTTTGGAACACGATGAGATGGGCCATCCAACCGGTTCGCCCAAATTGCACATGCAAATGACGGCTAAACGCCGCCGCAAATTGCAAAAGCTGGCCGCGGAAATTCCCGTGCCGCAAGTTTACGGCCCGCCCGAAGGCAATTTGCTTCTGGTCGGCTGGGGCTCGACCCAGGGGCCCATTCGCGAAGCGGTGGACCGCGCGCGCGCGGCCGGGGACAGCGTTTCCTCCGTGCACATCCGGCATATCAGCCCGTTGCCGCCCGGCTTGGAGAATATTTTTGCCGGCTTCAACCACATTGTCGTTGTCGAGATGAATGATGAAGGCCTCTACGGTTACGGCCAGCTCGGCGGCTTGTTGCGCGCCCGTTACTGTGACCCGAAGATCCACGGCCTGACCAAAACCGACGGCCTGACCTGGCGGGTGCGGGAAATTCTCGAACGCGCCAAAACCGACATCGCCGCCGCCGTGCGCAAACTGTGATTTCGAACTAATCTGTCTTACTGACGCAAATTTATGAGTGAATCCACCGTCCAAACCCCTCCGCCACCACCGGCAGCCGAACGCAAGCCGCTGACCAAAAAAGAAGTTTCAGCCGATCACCCCACCTGGTGTCCGGGTTGCGGCGATTTTTCCGTGTTGGCCCTTTATTTCAAATTGATTGAGAAGCGCAAATTGTGGCACGAGAAGATTGCCACCGTGGCGGGCATTGGTTGTTCCAGCCGCTTCCCCTATTTTGTGCAGGCCAACGGCGCGCATTACATTCATGGGCGCGCCCTGCCGTTTGCCGGCGGCGTTTCCATGACCCGGCCCGATCTGCACGTCTTCGTCTTTGGCGGCGACGGTGACGCGTTTTCCATCGGCGGCAATCATCTTAATCACACCGCGCGCAAGAACATCAAGATGACTTACGTCATCATGGACAACTGGGTCTATGGCTTGACCAAAAAGCAGACTTCGCCGACTTCGCCGTTGGGTTTCAAAAGCAAGACCGACATGTGGGGCGCGATGGACCAGCCCATCAACCCCATGAAGCAACTGATTTCCGCCGGGGCCTCCTTTGTCGCGCGCGCCACTCATACCAATCCCAATCATCTCTTGCAAATGATGGAAGCGGCCATGGACCACGACGGTTTCAGCGTCATTGAATGCCTGAGCGAATGTGTCGAATTTTACGAAGGCGCGTTCGACTCCTCCAATCCGCGCAAAGGCGGCAAGTTTGAACTGGTCCCCGCCGACCACGATGTCACCAATGAACTGGCCGCCTACAAACTGGCCGACGCCGGGTTTCCCGGTTACTTCGGCATTTTTTACAAATCCGATCGCCCGACCAAGAACAAACTGGAAGCGAACATCAACGCCGAAGCGCGGCAAAAAGTGGCCGGCAAAAAGGATTGGGAAATTCTCCAGGCCACTTTCAACCGGCTGAAATAGGCGTTTGCCGCGAAAAGGCGCAAAAAACGCAAGATTGATAGATAGGTCCGGAAAATCGGCAACACGGCAACAAGTCCTTATAGTCAACGACTTGGCTGGCAACACAGAAAGCTACGAATCGGCTACATGTAGCTCCCAGCTGATTGACAGCCTTTTCCATAACTGGTAGAATGCTGTAGGATGAAGGCCAGCGAAAACCAAATCTCCATCACCCTGGCAGCGGGCATTGTCTTTGGTCTTTTAATGCTCGCAAACGCGGCCATGGCTGATTCCTACAAGACGCTGCCCAATCATGTGCCGGGTGCGGTTTCCAAACATATATTACAAGACCAAGGGCCATTGCCCGACTTACAGCCTTTTTCCATGACCATCGCCTTGGAACTGAACAATGAGGCGGATCTGGATCAAAAGCTGCACGATTTGTATGATCCCAAAAGCCCGATCTACCGGCATTATTTGACTCCCGCCCAGTTCAGGGCGGCTTATGGAGCGACGGCGGATCAAATTCAGGCGATCAAAGGATATTTGTCCTCCTACGGAATTACTGTCAGCGAAATAAAGCCGAATGGATACTTGGTTAGTGCAACGGGACAGGCTAAAGGAATCAACGCCGCATTCCAGACCGAGCTTCATGCGTATAAGGATGCCAAGGGCAGCAATTATTTTGCGCCATCTAAAGAGCTTCAGGTTCCGGCGAACCTTCCCATCATGGCTGTGCATGGTTTGGAAAACGTGATTCGGCTGAGGCCGAACCTTAAACTTAACGCTGGCAACGTTGGTTCCCGTCCCAATGTTCTTCCTCTAGGTAATGGAATTGGAAACGGACTTATACCCTCTGATATTCAGAAGATATATAATTTTCCAACCAACCTGAATGGTTCGGGTCAAACCATCGCACTATTTGAATTGACTGGCTATGATACAAACGACATTGCCACTTATATCAGACAATACAGCCTGCCAACGCCGACCATAACTACGGTTTTGGTAAATGGTTTTTCAGGACAGACTGATGCGAATTCCATTGAAGCCGTCTCGGATATCGATCTTGTCGCGGGGTTAGCACCGGGCGCACAGATTCTGGTTTATGAAGGCGTTAATAACAGTGCGGGAGTGATCAATACTTACAGTGAGATTGCCGAAGTCGATTTAGCTCAACAAGTCAGCACTTCATGGGGGTTGCCTGAAAACGGTAGCTCGCCGCGGGAACAATACAGCGAGTATGAGGCGCTTATCCCTGTGATGAGGACGGAGTATAATATTTTCAAGCAGATGGCCACCCAGGGCCAATCGATTTTCGCTGCGGCTGGAGATAGCGGAGCCGAAGCCCAGCTCCTCGTAGTTCCGCAATCGTTATGGCCGCCGGAGCCTACGTGGAACTGCGTGAATGATCCAGCTTCCCAGCCTTACATCACCTCAGTTGGCGGCGCAACCCTGACGGTCACCGCTCCCAACACTATGAGTTTGGCCTATTCGAGTGAAACGGCTTGGCAACAGATAGTATTGAATGGCGTTACAAACCTCAGCGGCACCGAAGGAGCGGGAGGCGGAGGTTTTAGCGATTACTGGCCCTTGCCCAGTTATCAAACCACCGTGGTTTCTGGTTCTTCATTTTCTGCGACCCTTGGCTCAACCACGTATAGAAACCTTCCAGATGTTTCCATGAACGGCGACAACAATACCGGCTATTCAATTTACAGTGCAGGCGTTACGAATTGGGCCACGAATAATCCACCTGGTTGGGGAGTCCTTGGCGGGACGAGTTGTGGTGCTCCTATCTGGGCGGCATTTGCGGCGCTGGTTAATCAAGCCTATGCTCAACAAGGAATCGCTCCACTAGGTTTTGCCAATCCCATCCTCTATCAAATTGGATTAGGTCCCAGCTACCACTCCGATTTCCATGACATTGCCGATAACAGCAACAACCTGTATTATCCTGCCGTTCCTGGGTTTGATGATGCCACTGGCTGGGGTTCGCTCAATGGGGTTAATCTGCTCAATGATCTGGTCTGCATCGGCTCAACCGGAAGTGTTTGCCCTCCACCCGCACCGACAATAATCTCCGCCACCATGACTTCCGGTGTATTGCAAATCTACATGACCAGCGTGGCAGGTTACCTTTACACTGCCCAATACTCTACCAATCCCGCCGCGCCCTTTCCCTGGACACCATTGCAGACTACAGCAACCGGAACCGGCAGCATCATCACGGTGACGGATTCAAACCCAACCGATGCCCGCCGCTTTTATATAGGAGTATTGACTGGACCGGCTCCCTAACCAATTGGAAACGCATTGTAAACCGGAAAGCGCCAGAGGGCTGGCGCACTCCAAGACGCTTCGCGACCGCCGACAGGTTTTGGATTGCGCCAGCCCTCTGGCGCTCTGGTTCGGCTTTGCCAATTGTTTAGCGATGTTCACACCCGCCAGCCGTGGCGGTAGTGTTTATGGATGAAGTGTTTGGCTTCGGGTGCATTCGTTACCCGGAGCTTGGCTGAGTCCCATTCAATCGTTTTGTTCAGGCGCAACGCCACGTTGCCGAGCAAAACCATTTCCGTGAACGGGCCGGATATTTCAAAATTTGAGCACGCCGCCGGACCGCCTTTGCAGGCGCGAATCCAGTCCTGATGAGGGCTGTCCCCCGGCACGCGCGGAATGATTTCCGGCGGACGCTTGTAATCCACCATGTCCGATTCCGGCAGCAGGCGCGGATTTTCCCCGTAACACCCGGTCAGAATCTTTCCCTTGTCGCCAATCAGCAACGCGCCGTTGCCATCCAGTTCAGCCGCTTCCGATTCCGGCGGTTTCGGCGGTTTCACCCCGTGGTCGTACCAGGTCAGCGAGCATGGCGCCATCTCGCCGCGCGCGGGAAAATGAAAGCGCAGGATCGATTCCAGCGGCGGCATGTCCGCGGTCGGGCCGGTGGATTTAACGACTTCGACCGAAGACGGCGGTCCCAGTTTCAACGACCAATAAGCGCCGTCCATGATATGGCACGCCATGTCGCCAATCGGCCCGCAACCAAAATCCCACCAACCGCGCCAGATGTTGGGATGATAAACCGCGCCGGGTCTGGCCCCAGGGGTGTCCTTCGGCCAGTTGGCCACGAAAGGACGCATCGGCGCCGCGCCAACCCATAAATCCCAATTCAGCGTTGCCGGCACGGGATCCGAGCCGGGCGGACGCACCAATCCCTGCGTCCAAAACGGCTTGCAACGGTCGGTCCAGCAATGGACTTCACGCACCTGTCCGATGACCCCCGACCAAATCATTTCACAAAGCTGGCGGTTGCCCCGGCCGCAATGGCCCTGGTTGCCCATTTGCGTCGCCACCTTGTATTTGCGCGCCGCCAGCGCCATTTGCCGGGCTTCCCAAACCGTGTGCGTCAGCGGCTTTTCGCAATAAACATGCTTGCCCAGCGACATGGCGATCATGGCCGCCGGCGCATGATGATGGTCCGGAATCCCGATCGTGATGCCATCGAGACTTTTTTCCTTTTCCAACATCACCCGGTAATCGGCATAAAGCCGCGCGCCAGCATGGCTCCTGCCTGCCTCGGCCAGATTGCGGGAATCGACATCGCAGAGCGCCACGATGTTTTCGCTCGACACTCCTTCGATGTCGCTGCCGCCCCGGCCGGCTGTGCCGAGCCCGCCGAGATTGAGCTTTTCATTGGGCGACTTGTATTTCACCCGCGGCAACGCCGATGCCGTGCCGGTGGCCAAAGCGCCGGTCGCCAGGGCCGAAGAATAAATGAAATGCCGGCGATTGATGCGGCCGGTGTCGATTTCAGTCCGGGTGGAGGCGAAGGAGGTGCGCGGGTTTGTCATAACTAATTTTGTGCTTGTTGGACGGATTATGCAATCCCCGTCCTGGGTCCGGCAAGGATTTTAATTTGCTCAATCCTTTTCCGGCGGCAGCGTTTTTATGTATTTGGCCCACAGGTCGACGCTGACGTAGAGTTCAAAAAACACGCCGGGACGCAGTTCAAAATAGCCCGCCATCAAATGCGTTTTTTCCGGCCGTTGATCAAACCCGGCCTGCAAGGCGCTGGAAACTATCATGATGGGCGCGGGCGGTTGCGCGGGAATTTTGTCCCAATAACCAGTGTGCTGAAACCGGCGCAAATACCACGGCAGCGGCCAGTAACTGTCCGGCGCCATCACCTCGATGACCGTCCCATATCCCGCCGGGGCAACCTGCGCCAGCCCGTCCACCGTCCGCATCAGCCGGAAAATGTCGGGCGTGGTCTGGCTGTAGGCATAGGGGTTTTTCGCGCTGTCGCAATACGGCACGCCTCCTTTGTCAACTGCAAAATTTTGCCGGGCGGCCTGGCAGCTGAGGTTTCCCGCCCCCGCCGCCAGCGCCACGGCCATGACCGCCTTGAGCCACGGCGGCTGGCACCAGCGCACCAGCCCCGCCGCACCCACGCCGGCCAGCAGGATCATGCCGTGCAGAAAACCGAGCATGCACCACGGCGTCTTGTAGGGCAGCAAGGTGTAAATCAATGTCAGCCATGCGGTGTAAAAGGCGATGAGTCGCGCCAGCGCCACGTTGACCGGCCCAAGCCCACCGCCCGCCAGGGCCACCCCAAATCCCACCGTCGCCAGGACCACGATCAAACCTTCGCTCCAGACGGGGCCGCCGTTGGCGCGGTAAAATAGCAGGCGCTCGAAATAAAAATTCCACGGATGCACATGGGGCGACACACCCTGGGCGCGATGCAGCCACGGGCCGTACGTCTTAAAGGCATCAGCCACGCCGGTGGGATTTGTCAAGAATGAGGAAAAAAACAACAGCGCGACGGTCGCGGCAATGACCAGCGCGGCGGCCATGGATTTAAAACTCCAGCACGCGCTCCAATCCGAACAAGGCTCGCCGCGCAATCGGGTCCACCCGGCGGTGCAGGCAGCGGCCAGTGCCATCGAGAGAACGGCAAAAACAAAAGTTTCCTTGGTGGCCCACATCAGTCCCAAGCCCGCGCCCGCCAGTGCGCACCAGCCGAAGCGTCCGCTTTTGCCGTGCCGCCACCACGCCATCGCGGCCAGAGCGGTGAAAAAGACAAGTAATGTCTCGTGAATGTAGTCCCGGCTGTAATAAACCATCGCCGGGGACAACGCGGCGAAGAGGGACGCCCACAACGTTTCGACTCGTCCAAAATCCGGAGTCAACAATAACAGCAAAACAATCAGCGCGAGGCCAAAACCCGCCGTCACCCTGCGAAAAGTCGCCTCGCTGAAGTCGTTGAAATTGTGCGACGGGTTGAGCCAGGCGGCGGGCAGGGTAAAGTAGGGCAGGGTCGGGCCGTGGAATTCGTTCGGGTCGTATTTGTAGTTGTTCTCCGTCCACAAGGCGCGAAACTTGATGGCGTTGACCGCCTCGTCGTTGTGCAGCGGGCGCAGTTGCAATTGCGTCAGGCGCAAAGCCGCCGCCAGGGCGAGGACGGCGAGAAATCCCGGGACGAACCAGCGTTTCATGAGGCCGGCAGGCCGTAGGCTTCGACCTCGATGTAATTGTTCAACGCATTGGCGCTGCTGCCCCGGCTGTAGCAACGGATGTATCGCGCCCGGATGCCCTTGGCGTCAATCAATTTGCCCGCGCCGGTCAGGGGATTGTCAAAATATTCCCGGTCGGTTCCCACGCCCAAGCCCGCGGAGTTTTTCAGGTCGTTGTTGAACAGGGTGCGGACCCCGTTTTTGAATGCCGGATCATCCGAGACCTGCACAATCACGTCGCGATAGACGACGGGCGCGGAAAAGTCGTGCCACAACACAATGGCGTAGAGATTGAATTCGCCCTGTAAATCAATCTGCACCCATTGCAACCCGCGCCGGAGCGTGACCACATTTTCCTCGAAGGCGCCTTTTTTTCCATCGGTAATTTGGCGCAATTCCCCGGAGATCAGGTTGGTGTCGCTGGCGCTGACCGGTTTGCCCAGGGCGACATTGGTCACGCCCTTCGGCGCAAAAAATGCCGGGGGCAGCTTTGCGCTGAGCGGTTCGGCGGTGGTGTTGGTCGGCAGGTTGGGCGGCGTTCCTCTCATGGCCGGCTCCGGCAGGATCAGCGGCAAGGGCGCGAGATCGGCCCCGGCTTTTGGCGCGGCGTCGTCCGCCATGCCACGGGAAAGACCTGTTGCACCGGCCAACATCATCAAGAACAAAAACTTCCAATTCATATCATTGGCAAAACAACGTGGTAGCAGGGCCTCGCCTCCGTTTAAAGGTTAAACTGGTTTCACCGTCCAAGGGACGAATGGGACGGATGGGAAAATGGGACGAAAAGAAGCTGGACGATGCCGCCATTTTCGGTAATAATGTTGACCATCAGCAATGAAAGGCTGATTAGCCAAATGAAATTCAAATGTTCACATTGCGAGCAGCACCTGGAATGTGACGAGCAATATTCCGGGCGCCAAATTCCGTGTCCCACATGCAAAGCCCTGACCATGGTTCCGGCAATTCCAGGAAAAACGCCGCCAGACCCGCTCAAATCGGGCATGACCTACGTGCCTGATAGCTGGCGAAATCCGCCGTCAACCGGGGCGAAATAGACTGCGCCGCAAAGAGAATTATTTCCCCTTCGACTTCCTCGCTGGCAAATCATTTGCGAAATTTTGAAGTATTATGGAACCTATTGTAGCCGTGCGACATTCGTTTATTATTCCTATATTCGTTGACATATAATCATACTATTATATAATAATAGTATGAAAATAACAGTGGACATTCCGGAAAAAGACTTGAAGGACATCATGCGATTTTCTGGTGTAAAAAAGAAAGGCCCTGCCATCGTCAAATTTGTCGCCACGGAACTTATGTTGCGCCGTCGCCGCGAGCTTTCAGATGAAGTCATGGCCGGAAAATTTCGTGTCGAATTTCCAGACTGGGAAGAATCGCGCAAAAGGGAACGGGAGAAAAATCCATGGAATGGCTAGTGGACACCTGCGTGTGGATTGATTATCTGCGCACCGGCACCCCGCACAAAATTAGACAGGTTGCTGATGAAGCGGTCAATCGTGCGGCGTCCGTTGTCTGTGAACCCATTTGGTTTGAGTTGCTTCGGCAATCTCCGCGATCCGAGCGGGTGGGAATTGAAAAACGCTTGCTTACGCTTCCCATGCTCTCAACTCCTGCAGACCTGTGGCGAAAGGCAACTCTTTTTGGCCAGCAATGCAGGGATGCAGGCGTTCACGCGGGTTTCGCTGATCTCATCATTGCCACCATTTGCCAGCGCCATGAAGTGACGCTGGTTACTTTTGACAGCCATTTTCGGCTTCTAGCGGACGCAATCGGATTTGAAATAGAGTTGTTGCAACGGCCCGCTTGACGCGCCCGGCGCTTTCCCGCCATGATTGAATCGGGCGCACGTCCCAAATTTATGAGCTTGGATCATCTTTATTCGCATCTGACTGTCAAAACAAACGCCAAACTGGTGTTGCTCGTCCTCGATGGATTGGGCGACATTGCCACGCAGGAAAACGGTTATCTCACGCCGCTCGAAGCCGCCACCACACCGAACCTCGACCGCCTGGCCAAAGCGGGCGCGCAGGGCCGCATGATCCCGGTCGCGCCGGGCATTACGCCGGGCAGCGGGCCCGGTCATCTCGGGTTGTTTGGTTATGATCCGTTGGAATATCAAGTGGGGCGCGGCGTGATTGAGGCCCTCGGTTTGGGCCTCGAACTCAAGGCGGGCGATATCGCGGCGCGGGCCAATTTCTGCACGCTTAATGCGCAGGGCATCGTCACCGACCGCCGCGCGGGCCGGATCGAAACAAAAATCACCGAGGACCTGTGCGCGTTGCTCTCGCGCAAAATTAAAAAGGCGGGCACAGCCGAAGTCATCATCAAGCCGGGCAAGGGCCATCGGTTTGTCGTTATTTTTCGCGGCAAGGGATTGGAAGGTCCGTTGACCGACGCCGATCCAAATCGGGAGGGCTTGCCCGTGCCCAAAGTGCAGCCCACAAATAAAAAATCTGCCAAACAAAAGAAAACCGCCGCTGTCATTGCCGATTTTACCCGCCAGGCCCTGGCCGTCCTGGCCGGCAAAAAGCCCGCCAACGGTTTTCTGCTGCGCGGCATTGCCCATCAACCGCACATTCCGATCTTCGAGGAGCGCTACGGCCTGAAGCCGGCCTGCCTGGCGGTTTATCCGATGTACAAAGGGCTGGCCCAACTCGTGGGCATGACCAAGATTGAGGGGCCGCAAACGATTGCCGAACAATTCCAACGCTGCGTTGCCGAATACGACAACTATAATTATTTTTTCATCCACTACAAATACACCGACATGCACGGCGAGGACGGCAATTTTGCCGCGAAGAAAAAAGCGATTGAAGACTTCGACGCCGCCCTGCCCATCCTGTTGCAAAAGCGCCCCGACGTGCTGGCCATCACCGGCGACCATTCCACGCCCTGCGCGCTCAAGGGCCATTCGTGGCATCCGCAGCCGGTCCTGCTAGTCTCGGCCTGCGCCGGGTGGGATAAACTGGAACGCTTCACCGAAACCGGCGCAAACAGCGGCTCGCTCGGCTTGTTCGAGGCCAAGTACCTGATCCGCCTTATGCAGGCGAATGCGCGGATGTTTGACAAGTTTGGGGCATAGGACGAATGGGGTCTATATGACCCATCATTGGGATACGGCGCTAATCTAGACCACACGCCCAGCGGGCGCGGGTGAGGACTTTTTTGGCCAGCGTCCGGGCTTTGGCTGCGCCTTCTTTTAACACTTGTTCGACGTGCTCCGAGTTGGCCGCCAGGTCCGCCCGTTTGGCGCGGGCGGTGGCGAAATAATTCCAGTAGTTTTCGAAGAGGGCCTTTTTCAAATCGCCGTAGCCCAGGCCGCCGGCCCGCAAACGGTCCTCGTAATCTTTGGCCGTCGCCGGGTCCGCCAGCAGTTTGAGCAATTGGATGGCGAGATTTTTTTCTGCATCCGGTTTCGGTTCCTGCGGCGTCCGGCTGTCCATGACCAGGCCCATGATTTTTTTGCGCAACGCCTTTTCTTCGCCGAATATTTCAATCGTATTGCCGTAACTCTTGCTCATCTTCTGGCCGTCCAGTCCCGGCACCGTTGCCGTCTCCTCTTTAATCTTCGGCTCGGGCACAATAAACGTGTCCCCGTAGGCTTCGTTGAACTTGATGGCGATGTCGCGCGTCATCTCGACGTGCTGTTTCTGGTCGCGGCCAACGGGCACAATATTCGAGTCGTAAATCAAAATGTCCGCCGCCATCAGCACCGGGTAGGCAAATATCCCATGATTGGGCGCGATGCCTCTGGCAATTTTGTCTTTGTAACTGGTGCCGCGTTCCAGCAGGCCCATGGGCGTCAAAGTGGTGAGAATCCAGGCCAGCTCACACACCTCTGGCACATCGGATTGGCGGAACAAAATGGATTTTTTCGGATCAAACCCGCAGGCCAGAAGATCCAGCGCCACGTCCCAGGTATTGCGCCGCCGCTGGTCCGCTTCGAAGAGCGACGTCATGGAATGATAATTGGCGATGAAATAAAGGGCCTCGCCCTGGTCCTGCAATTCGATGGCCGGCTTCATCATGCCAAAGAAGTTTCCCAGGTGCAGCGCGCCTGAAGGTTGAATGCCGGATAAAATTCGCATCGCACCAGTTAAACAAATCCACGCAGGGTTCACAAGTTCAAGGTAACCGCGGCCAAATTTTACCACGAAGGACACTAAGAAGAATAAATGGAAGGCTGGATGGATGAAAGAAACCATTAAACCGCGAAACTCATACCCTCGCGAAAAACTGAACAAATCATGGATGATGGCCGTGAAAGAACGCAAAGACCGAGAAGTGAATTATTATCCTCTGTGTTCTGTGTGTTTTTTCGCGGCTGAATATGTCTTCCCCCTTTCGCGTATTTCGCGTGGTTCGCGGTTTAATGAATCTGCTTCATGTGGGTTTAAAAAAAGTCAACGCCAAGATGCAAGGCTTCGCGGATGAAGGACTTTTTTAAACGGTCTTTACGAAAGCCATAAATGTTTCGTTTTAGAATATGACAATACCATTAACTGACCCCGTTTCGTTTCGTTTCGTTTAGAAACTTTGAACCCTCCTGCCGTCAGCCTGCGGGGACAAAAGGGAAGGACTCGGCGATGGTGTTGGGAATACAATTACAAACGACCGCATGAGGCTTTGGGAATGAAGGTGCCAGGAGACTATTATCGAAAAAGCAGGCGCAAGATGCCGGATGGGATGAAGCCTTGGCAATACCCGACGGGATGGCAAAGTCGGCTGGTAAAAGGCCAAGGAATGATTCATTTGAATGGCCGCTCCCGGTTTGTGGGAGAGGCGTTTGAACGGGAGCGTATTGGTTTAAAACGGGTGCCGCCAAGAAAGTGGGAAGTGTACTTTGGGCCCTGTCTGGCGGGGGAACTGCACGATGCGGACGCAGGGGGCATTCGAGCGGTGGTTTACCGGAAGAAAAAAGAAACATGAGAAGATGTTGCCATGCTCCGCTTCGCGGCGCCGCTCCGGCTCGCTACGCTCGCCTCCGCTCTGCCACGAAGCGGAGGACTTCTCCTCAAAGTGTCACCCATGCGGTGAGGATAAAGTGTTACCTATGCGGTGAGGAGCAGCCGAGTCTCACCCCACCGGGCATTGGATTTGCCGGATTCACAGTCGTTCGAGGGAAAAATTGCGGATCCAACCCATCGCATCGAGGCCCCACACGAAGCCAATGCCGCCGTGATCCAGAGTCACGCCACCAATGGTCTGGCCCATTTTGTCGTCGGTCAGGTCCACGATCTGCTCGCCATCCATCCAAATCTGGATGCGATGGCCTTTGACTTGGACGATGAATTTGTTCCCGTTGACGCGGTCCATTTTCAAGCCCTCACCTTGGACCAGCTTGCGCTCGGCGTCCTGGCGGGGGTTGCCCCAGCCCTCGGGCACCGCACAGTAACTGTTGTACATGCAACGAAGAGACCACGCTCCATTACCTTGAACATCCAGCGAGTACATGCTGCTGCCACGGATGTTCCAAGTTTCCTTGGCATCAACGACATGAAACAAGATTGCGCCGTCATGGTAATCCGGGCCAACGCCGTAGGGATTGAATGCCGTGTTGATGCCCGTCACGCAATACTCGAACGTGGCGCGAAAATCCTTGCACCCGGTATCGCCGATGTCCGCCACCAAGGCAGGGCCACGGCCGCCGCCACTGTGACCGTAATTAAACCCGGGCCGCACTTTAGGCAGCGAGACCAGTTTGGTGCCCCGCACCGCGAACTCCGTTCGCCATGGATGCCAGTGCTGGCCGTCAAAGGAGATGGTTCCCTTGATGGCTTGAAAGTGAATCGCCAGTAAAGCGGCCACGACGGCGACTAGAATAGCGCTGAGGATGCTGAGTTTGAGTTTGTTCATAAGCAGAAATAAAGAAAGGTTGAGAGTGGTGCCAGAGCCGGCGGCAGCAGCAGTCACCGCCGCGCCGGAAACCGAAGCCGCCAATCCGGTGGGCGCAGCCGAGACGCTGCCCGCCAGCAGCGTGCCTAGCGCCGTCACCGATAGGGCCACGCCCCGGCGCTTGAGCAGAGAGCGAAGTTCATCCAGCGCCCGGGCCACCCGTTTCTGGGCGGCGTTCTCGCTGCTGCCCAAGGCCGCGCCCACGGCGGAGAAATCGTATTGCTCAAAATACCGGAGCAGGATGGCCGTCCGGTCAGTGGCGCCCAGTTCGTTGATCACCTCATCCAGGAGCGGCAGCACTTGCGCCAAGTTCGACTCTGCGTGGTCTTCCGGTGTGTTCATCGCAACGGCCTTTCCTTCGCGGGATTGACGACGGCGCTCACTGCGCCGCAAGTTGGCGGCCACGAAGCAGGTGTGGCGATGCAGCCAGCCGCCAAGCTGGACATCGCCAGAGAGGGTGGACGCTTTGCGGGCCAGGTTCACGAATACGAGCTGAACGGCGTCCTTGGCCAGATGAGCATCTGCGCCCAGCATCCGGATGGCCGTCGAGTAAACCATATTGATGTACTTGGCCACTAATTCTTCAAAAGCGGCTTCCGAGCCATTTTTGGAGTATTCTGTCAGCAATCGTTGGCTGTCGTTCATCACTCTTTACTATTAAAAAGCCGCCCGATGGCAAAAGCCGCCAAAATAATGGAGAAAGAAGCAACATGTTGCTGGTCCGTTGCTTTGCGTGTTGCCAGTTAAGTCGTTGACTATAAGGACTTGTTGCCGTGTTGCCGATTTTCCGGAGCAATGTATCAATACATCGCGGAAAAAGCAGAAAGCTCCTCCTGCCATCCTGCGCATACGTGGTTAATGATGCCCCATTAAAAACAAAAGCTTGACCTTTTTTCAGGATCAGGCAGATTACGCGGCTCGACAGATGGATCACATCCGCAACATCGCTATCATCGCCCATGTTGACCACGGCAAGACCACTTTGGTGGATTGCCTGCTCAAACAGTCAGGGACTTTTCGTGCCAATCAGGCCATCTCTTCCGAAGAGCGTATCATGGATTCCATGGACCTCGAACGGGAGAAGGGCATCACCATTCGCGCCAAAAACGCCGCTTTCAAATACAAGGATTACCACATCAACATCGTTGATACCCCCGGCCACGCCGATTTCGGCGGGGAAGTGGAACGCATCATGAACATGATTGATGGCGTTCTGCTGGTGGTGGATTCCGTGGACGGCCCGCAGGCGCAAACGCGGTTCGTGCTGCGCAAGGCGCTGGAGGCCGGGGCCAAGCCGATCGTCGTCATCAATAAAATTGACCGCGAGAACGCCCAACCCCACAAGGTGCTCGACCTGGTGTTCGATTTATTTGTTTCGCTGCACGCCACCGATGAGCAGTTGGATTTCCCCGTGATTTACGCCAGCGCCAAGGAAGGTTTTGCCAAAGTCGAAATCACCCACGCCAGCGGGACGATGGAGCCGTTGTTCGACGCCATCATCAAGCACATCCCACCGCCGCGCGCCTCAGCCGGGGAAGGGTTCAAGATGCTGATCGCGAACCTGGATTACTCGGAATACGTCGGGCGTATTGCCTTGGGCAAAATTGTTTGCGGCAAGATCAAAGTCGGCGATCCCGGCGCTTGCATTCATGGCGACGGCCACAAGGAAACGGGCAAGATCACGGCCATTTATCATTTCGAGGGAATGAAGCGCATTGAAATCGCGGAGGCCCATGCGGGCGACATCATCGGGGTGGCGGGATTTGAGGGCGCATTCATCGGTGAGACGATTACAGACAGCCCGGATCGCGCGCCGCTGCCGTTTGTGCCGATTGATCCGCCGACCATTCAGATGCAGTTCGCGGTCAATGACGGTCCGCTGGCCGGGCAGGACGGCAAGCTGGTCACGGCGCGACATATCTGGGACCGGTTGGTAAAGGAAATCCGCACCAACGTGGCCTTGCGCATTGCGCAGACCGAGGCGCCAAATATTTTCAACGTCAGCGGTCGCGGCGAAATGCAGATTGCAATTCTCGTCGAACAAATGCGCCGCGAAGGGCATGAAGTTTTGGTTTCCCGCCCGGAAGTCATTTATCACAAGGACAAGGACGGCAATCTTTTGGAGCCCATCGAAAAATTGTTTTTGGAAGTTCCCAAAAGCGCCATGGGCGACGTGATGCAAAATCTGGCCAACCGCAAAGGCGAGATCACCAACATGAATCATCACGGCGACGACGTGACGATTGAGGCGCTGATCCCAACCCGCGGGTTGATTGGTTTCGAAACCGACCTGGTCACCCAGACCAACGGCCTTGGGGTCATGAGCCATCTTTTCCACGAGTACGGGCCAGACCGCGGGGACATCGCCGCGCGCAAGAACGGCTCCCTCGTCAGCATGGAAAGCGGCGAGGCGATGGCTTACGCGCTGAACATGGTCCAGGAACGCGGCATCCTCATGGTGGAGCCGGGCGATAAAATTTACGCGGGCATGATCGTGGGCCAGAACGCGCGCGAAAACGACATTCCGGTCAATCCGTGCAAAGCCAAACGCCTGACCAACATGCGTTCCCAAGGCGACGGCAAGGGCATCGCCCTCGGCGCGCCCTTGAAGATGTCGCTGGAACGCGCGCTGGAATACATCGGCCCCGACGAATACGTGGAAGCGACGCCAAAGAATCTCCGCCTCCGCAAAAAAGAACTCGACGAAAATAAACGCAAGCGCAACGAGAAAAGCCGCACGGCAAAAATTGTCGAAGTCTGATTCCCCCCGTTCTTCTGCAACTAGGGGGTGGTTACGTTTCCAGACGAATGAGTTTGTCGAAAACAGCCGGTTTAATGTTGGTCAACTTGCCGGGCTTGGCGCCGGACATCGTGAGAGTGGAGGAAACCAAGGCGCGGCCACCAGGCATTGTACCCTCAAACATGTTGTAGTATTCGACCTTGCCAGGTTCCTTGGGTTTGAAGAAGTGAAAATACTCCAGTAAGGCAGGGGTGTCCTTTTTGCGGTCAATGGTCAGAACCAGAAGATTGAGCGCAGAACGGGTGTGCTCCTTGAGCGTTGGCAACGCTGATTCAATGCCGCCCATCGCGATGACTTGCTCCAGCGCCCATTCGCTGTCCACCTTTCTTTCCGGCAGGCCGTCCACTCCAATTCCGCCGTTGTGCGCAAAAAAGGTCACCTTGGTGTCGTCCGTCGCCACGAACGGATGCGAGAAAATATGGCCGGTCAATTCCGGTTTGCTGGCATAACGCCCGTGGAAAATCGCACGGATCCGGCCTTCCAGTTTCGGCAGGGTAATCTTGTCTTCGTAAATCGAGCGGGCCGTGCGGTAATGGAAAAGACCGTTGTCGGCTTGAATGACATAGCCCCACCCGTGACAGTGGGCGGAACAACCGGGCGCGATGGCAGGCAAGGTGGGGTCGTTCGCGCAAGCGCTCTTGAGACCGGAATACAATTCGTGCACGTCCGATTCACTCGTTCCACAATAACCAAACATTCGACAAGCCATGGTGGCAAAAGAATAAGGGCGACCTGCTGGCAGGTCAATGAGCCTTCGGCTTGGGATGGGATTCCATCTTTCAAGGCTGGTTTCCGCCTCAAATTAGTGGCATGCTCAGCCTTGTGCCGAGTGTCTATATCAAGACGTATGGATGCCAGATGAACGAGCGCGACTCCGAAGCCGTCGCCGCCCAACTGGTCGCCAAAGGCTACACCCTCGCCCCGACCGAGGCGGCGGCGGATGTCGTCCTGCTCAACACTTGCAGCGTGCGCGATATGGCGGAACAAAAGGCCGTGGGCAAAATGCAAAACATCGCCGCCGACGTCCGCCGCAACCGGCCCGAGGTCGTGCTCGGTTTCCTCGGTTGCATGGCGCAAAGCCGCGGACGCCAGTTGATCGATCAATTGCCCGACGTGGACCTCGTCGTCGGCACACAGAAATTCCATCGCACGGCCGATTACCTGGATGAAATTTTCGCAGGCAGGCGGGAAAAGATTGTTGACATCGAAACCGAGGCGGGCAGCGAGGCGACGATCCGGGAACATTTGCTCCCCGGCCGGCGCGAAGGCAATGGTCACGCCGCGCCCGTCACTGCTTTTGTCAGCATCATGCAGGGCTGCAATCAATACTGCACCTTTTGCATCGTGCCGTTCACGCGCGGGGAGGAACGCAGCCGGACCATACCGGACATCGTGGCGGAATGCCGGCAATTGATGGAAAACGGTGTGAAGGAAATCACGCTGCTCGGGCAGATCGTCACCAGTTACGGCAAGCGCGACCTGCCGGTGCAGGATGGCAAATCGGGTTTTGTCCAGTTATTGACAGCGGTGCATGAGATCGAGGGATTGGAGCGCATCCGCTTTACCTCGCCGCATCCGAAGGGGTACGGCGACGACCTGGCCGCGGCCTACGGGCAACTGCCCAAGCTCTGCGAAAGCGCGCACCTGCCGGCGCAAAGCGGCAGCGACCGCATTTTGAAGGCGATGCATCGCGGCTACACGCGCGAACGGTATCTGGGCATCGTCGAAAAATTGCGCCGGGTCCAGCCGCGCATGGGCGTTACGACGGACATCATTGTTGGTTTTCCGGGCGAGACCGAGGAAGATTTTTCGCAAACGCTTTCCCTGGCCCGCGCAGCGCAATTCGACAACGCCTACCTTTTCAAATATTCGCCACGCAAAGACACCCCGGCCGCCGCCATGCCCGATCAAGTGCCGGACGCCGTCAAGGAAGAGCGCCATGCGCGATTGTTGGAGGAGATCAACGCCATTGGCCGCCGGCGCTACGACGAGCGCGTGGGAGAAACGATGCAAATCCTGGTGGAAGGGCCGAGCAGAAAGAACTCCGCGCGATTGATGGGCCGGACGCGCTGCAATAAGATTGTTATTTTCGAAGGGACCGAGCGCCATCGCGGGCAGCTCATGGATGTAAGAATCGAGCGGGCTGGCTCCTTCACTCTCTACGGCGACCCGGCGATTTTGAATCTGGGCTGAAGACGCTGCTCGACATAAATATTCAGAGTCGCACTATGACCTTGCGGACAAATACAGGCGAATGAATTCTTCGGGAGTGATGGGTTGCGGCTTGTAACCGGCTGATTTCAGCGCGCCAAAGTGACTATCTTCTGTTACTATAAAATCAGCTTCAGCCGCAATCGCACAATCGCAGAACTTGTTGTCGTCCGGATCAGCCGCGATCACGCCGAAGCGGTAATGCGGTTCGATCTGGCGGATGTTGCCGTGAAGCTGTGTCAGCAATTCCAAAAATGTCGCCACATCGCGCCAGCGTTCTGTGCCAGAAAGTTTGACAATAATTTCTTCGTATTCCAGCAGGATTTCTGTTGAAACGGCAAGAATGAGCTGACCGTCAAGCAGGGCGCGCAAGATGCGATAAAACGGCTGTCTCCGGCCAAACATCTGTAGAAAGACGCCGGTGTCCAGGCACACCGTCATGCGTAGCGGTGTTCATCGCGGAATTGTTTTACCAATTCAGGAATTCGCCGCAGCAGGCCTTGCTCATTGTCTTTGTCAAAGCCTTCGCCCAAACGTCCCGCGAGTTCCTCCGCCTCCAGTTGCAGCAGGACACGATTAAGCACGGATAGATGCAGGCCGTCCATGCGCTCGATTTTATCGTGCAAAGCGGGCTTCAACTTTTCCGGCTCAATTGGAGTTGGCTGCAACACAGGTTTCACGGAGGAAAGATACCCCATTTTTCGAAGAATGGAAGCTCTTTGTCTGGAGTCAAGTGCTTACCGCCCCGACTTTTTGATGTTCCGGTTTGGAATACCAAACTTCCCATTTCCCGGCGTTAAGTTGTTTAAGGTTCTAGAATGGAACCTTAAATTCAAAAAACAATCCACTCCCGCCGGCGGTTACGTCAGCGTGATTTTATCTTCGGCCCGCAGGGTGACGATGGCTTTTTTCCAACCTGGGGCGCGGCCGGCGGAGGGGGTGCGTTTGCGGCGCGCTTTGCCGCGGACGTTCAGCGTGTTGACACGCAGCACCTTGACTTTGAAAAGTTCCTGGATGGCGTGGCGGATTTCCGTCTTGTTAGCGCGCGGATCAGCCACCACGGTGTATTGATTGAGTTTCTCCGATTGCCGGGTCCCTTTTTCGGTCAGGCGAACCGTTTTGATGATTTCGAACGAGTTCATTATTCCTTGCTCAAGCGTTGCTCGATGTTCTCAAAAGCGCCGCGGGTGAAGACAATCTTGTCGCTGCGCAGCACTTCGTAGGTGTTGAGCGAATCGCCCGTGGTCAATTCCACTCCCGGCACGTTGCGCGAGGCCAGTTGCAGGTTTTTGTCCACGCCGTGCGAGACGACGAGCGTCGTGCCCGTCAGTTCCAACGCGGCCAGCACGCCGATAAATTCCTTGGTCTTGGCCGAAGTCAGTTTCAAATCGTCCACCACCAGCACGTCGCCGGCTTTGAGGCGTTCGCTCAGCGCCTTGCGCAAAGCCAGTTGGCGGGTGGAACGGCTGATCTTCTTCGTAAAATCGCGCGGCTTCGGGCCAAAGACAACGCCACCCCCACGCCACAAAGGCGATTGAAAGGAACCAGCGCGGGCCCGCCCGGTGCCTTTTTGACGCCAGGGCTTCTTGTTCGTGCCGGCCACTTCGCCGACGTTCTTGGTGCAGGCCGTCCCCATGCGTTGCGCGGCGCGGTAGGCCACCACCGTCTGTTGGACGGCTTCGGTGCCCTGGCCGTTTTCGATCAGCGGAAATTTCACTTCCAGCTCGCCCTGATTCTTGCCCTTGATGTCTTTGACCGTCAGCTTCATAAATTATTTTTTCTTGGCATCCGCTTTGGCGGCGGCGGGTTTGGCCGCGGGTTTGGCGGCAGCGGCGGCGGCTTTGGCCTTGGAAGGCGCTTCAGCCACGGCGGTTTGGGCGGCGATTTTGCGTTTGGCCCGTTCGGAGCCTTTGGGCAATTTCTTGGCCTCGCGAATGACGACGTAATCGTTGTTCGAACCGGGAATGGCTCCCTTGATCAGCAATAAATTGTCCGCTTCGCGCACCTGGATGATTTGCAGATTTTGCGCGGTGCGACGCACCTGGCCCATGTGGCCGGGCATTTTCATGCCGCGCATGACGGTGCCGGGAAACAAGCGCTGCCCGATGGCGCCGGAACGACGACGCCAGCCCTTGGCGCCGTGCGAGGCGTCACCGCCCCGAAACCCGTGCCGCTTCATCACACCTTCGAACCCGCGCCCCTTGGTGATGCCGATGGCGTCAACAAAATCGCCCTGCGCAAAAATATTCGCGCCAATGACATCGCCCGGCTTGACCGGCAGGGTGAAATCACGAAATTCGCGGACACGCTTGGTGGGTGTGGCGCCATGTTTTTTGAAATGCCCCAGCAACCCCTTGGTCATGCGATGTTCCTTCTGGTCGTCAAAGCCCAGTTGCACCGCGTTGTAGCCGTCGGATGCCTGGGTTTTGGTTTGCAAAACACGATTGGGGCCGACCAGGACGATGGTCACGGGGACCATGACGCCTTGGGCATTGTAAACGCTGGTCTGGCCCAGCTTTTTTCCTAAAAGTCCGAGCATAGGTCAAATTTTAATGGTGATGTCCACGCCCGCCGGCAGGTTCAATTTCTTGAGTTCGTCCACCGTCTTGGCGGTGGGCTCGATGATATCGAGCAGGCGTTTGTGGGTGCGTTGTTCGAATGTTTCCTGCGACTTTTTGTCGGAGTGCGGCGAACGCAAAACGGTGAAGCGTTCGATGCGTGTGGGAAGTGGGATGGGGCCGGCCACTCGTGCGCCGGTGCGTTTGACCGTCTCGACGATGTCGTGGGCTGACTGGTCAATGACCCGGTGGTCATAAGCCTTCAATCTGATGCGTATGCGTTGTCCCGCCATAAAAAGAACAATTTAACAGTTAACTAATTAAGTTCGAGCCGCCGGCTTCTTGCCAGCCTCTTCCAATACAACTTTCAATACACTATCCGGCACCTTCTCAAATGTCAACGGTTCCATGGAATAAGAAGCGCGACCCTTCGAGAGAGACCGGATGGCCGTGGCATAACCGAACATTGCAGCCAACGGCACATTCGCGTTAAGTATGGTCTGCCCATTCTTGGCGTCAATGCTTATTATTTGGCCGCGGCGACGGTTGATGTCCCCCAGCAAATCGCCCTGATATTCATCGGGCGTGGTGACTTCCACCTTCATGATTGGCTCCAGCAGGATCGGGTTGGCCTTCTTGAAAGCGTCTTTCATCGCGAAAATGCCCGCCATGCGGAAGGCTAGTTCGTTCGAATCCACTTCATGGAACGATCCGTCCACAATTTCCACCTTGATGTCAATGACCTGATAGCCGGCGTACACGCCGCCTTTGCAGGCTTCCTCGATGCCGTTGATGACCGCAGGAATGTATTCCCGGGGAATGGCGCCACCAACGATCTCGTTGAGAATCTCGACGCCTTTGCCTTTTTCGTTCGGCTCGACTTTGATGCAGGCATGGCCGTATTGGCCGCGTCCGCCGGATTGACGGATGAATTTGCCCTCGCCCTCGGCTTTGCCCGTAATCGTTTCGCGATAGGCGATTTGCGGCGCGCCGGTGTTGGCGTCCACTTTAAATTCACGTTTGAGGCGGTCCACGATGATTTCCAAATGGAGTTCGCCCATGCCGGCGATGATCAACTGGCCGGTGTCCTGGTTGGTGAAGCACCGGAAAGTGGGGTCTTCCTCCGCCAGCCGCTGCAAGCCTTCGCCCAATTTTTCCTGGTCCGCCTTTGTTTTCGGCTCGACCGCCATGCTGATGACCGGTTCGGGGAAGGTGGGCGGAAAGAGCGCCACGTCAAACTCCTCGTCGCACAATGTGTCGCCCGTGGTGATGTTGCGCAACCCGACCAGGGCCGCAATATCGCCTGAAAACACCTCGTCCACGTCCTTGCGTTCGCTGCCTTGAATGACCATAAGGCGGCTGACCCGGTCGCGTTTACGCGTGCGCGGATTATAAATGCTGTCGCCTTTTTTGAGATGACCGCTGTAAACGCGGAAAAATACCAGCTTGCCGGCATAAACATCCGTCCACAACTTGAAGGCAAGCGAGCAAAATTTATTATTGTCATCCGGCTCGACCACGATGGTGGTGTCCGTGCCCGGCTCCATGCCGGTCATGGGCGGGATGTCGAGCGGGCTGGGCAGGTAATCGATCACGGCGTCGATCAGTGTTTGCACGCCCTTCTTTTTGAAGGCCGAGCCGCACAGGACCGGAATCAATTCAATCTTGCAAGTCAGCCGGCGGATGGCGGCTTTGAGAACCAGCGGGGCAATCGGCTTCTCTTCGATGACCAGTTCGGCAATCTCGTCGTCCTTGTCCGAAACCGCGGCGATCAAATCTTCCAACGCCTTCTTGGCCTTTTCCTTGAGCGCTTCGGGAATTTCGGTGATGGAATAGCTCAAGCCTTCCTTGACCACCTCGCCCGGGCCCCAAGTGACGGCCTTTTGATTGACGACATCAATGACCCCTTCGAAATTGTCCTCCGCCCCGATGGGCAGGTAAATGGCATGGGCATTGGCGCCGAGCTTTTTGCGCATGTCGTCCATGGCATTTTCAAAATTCGCCCCGGTGCGGTCCATCTTGTTGACGAACGCGATACGCGGCACCTTGTATTTGGTGGCCTGGCGCCAGACGGTTTCGGATTGCGGCTGCACGCCCGCCACGCCGCAGAAAACTGCGACAGCGCCGTCCAGCACGCGCATGGAACGCTCCACTTCCGCCGTAAAATCAACGTGTCCCGGGGTATCAATAATGTTGACGCGATGGCCGACGCCGGCGAAAAGTTTCTCCAGCCCCTCTTCCTTTTTCTGCGTCCACAAACAAGTCACGGCGGCTGAAGTGATGGTGATGCCGCGTTCGCGCTCCTGCTCCATCCAGTCGGTCACGGTGTTGCCGTCGTCCACGTCGCCGATCTTGTGGATCAGGCCGGTGTAAAAAAGAATGCGCTCGGTCGTGGTGGTTTTACCGGCATCGATGTGCGCAGCGATGCCGATATTGCGCGTCCGTTCCATGGTGAATTGCCGTTTGGGCGAATTCGCCGGCTTCTTTTCTAATGCTGCTTCAGCCATCTGATTTAATAATAAAAATGCCCCGATTCACTAAGCCTTCGGGGCGTTGTTCATTCCCTGCCTGATTACCACCGAAAATGTGCAAAGGCCTTGTTGGCCTGCGCCATCTTGTGCACTTCATCGCGTTTGCGGATGGCATTGCCCTGGCCTTGATAGGCGTCCATGATTTCCAATGCCAGCGCTTCTCTCATGGCGATGCCTTTGCGGGCATCGGCCAAATCCACCAGCCAGCGCATGGCCAGCGAAAATTGACGGTCCGACGGCACTTCCACCGGGACCTGATAGGTCGCCCCGCCCACCCGGCGCGGCTTGACTTCAAGGCGCGGCTTGGCGTTATCAACCGCCCGCTGCAAAATTTCCAGCGGATTGCTGGCCGGGTTCTTGGCCGCAATCTGTTCGAACGCGCCATAAACAATCCGTTGCGCGGTGTTTTTCTTGCCGCTGACCATGACGGTGTTGACCAGGCGCGATACGAGCGTGCTGTGATATTTGCTGTCTTCCAACAGCGGCCTCTTTGATGCTTGACGACGTCGGGACATAAAAATTTATTATGCTGCTGCTGGTTCTGCGGCGGCGGCTTTGGCCGCTCCCGCAACTTTTGCTTCTTTGGGCCGTTTGACCCCGTATTTGGACCGGCTGACCCGGCGTTTCTCGACGCCGGCCGCATCCAAAGTGCCGCGGACGATATGATAGCGCACGCCGGGCAAATCCTTCACACGACCGCCCCGTACCAGGACAATGGAATGTTCCTGGAGATTATGGCCTTCATCCGGGATGTAGGCGATGATCTCAAAGCCATTGGTCAGGCGGACCTTGGCCACTTTGCGCATGGCCGAGTTCGGCTTTTTGGGTGTGCGCGTCATCACTTGGATGCAGACGCCACGCCGATAGGGCGAGTTCTGCAAGGCCGGAGCTTTGGACTTGCTGCGCAATTTATTACGTCCTTTTCGGACGAGTTGATTAATAGTCGGCATTTGAGCGTAAATATCACTACCGAATCCCTTAAGGGAAACGGGACGCGGAATATACTAAAACCACCCAGTTGTTGCAACAAGTATTTATAAAACTTGCGCAGACCCCTGAAAATAGGCCAAAAATCGCCTAAATCAAGTTCTGTTTTCAACGAGATGAATTTGCTCATAAAGAGCCCCCTCCTCCAAAAAACATCAGATCGACACACAGCTCTGAAAATCGGCTACATCGGCTACATCGTTGATGCGCAATGACTTAATCGGCAACACAAAGGCAACGGACCAGCAACATGTTGCCGGTCGACAAATGCCCAGTCCGGAAGGCAATAAATAGAATCGAAAGCATTTTCCTTCAACGCTCTATTGAGGCACGATTCTGAAAAATGAGATGTCTTCTTCTTGTAACGATACTTCTCGCCGGTTTGGGGCGAGCGGACGGCTCAAGCAAGTCGCGCCCGAATGTTCTGATTCTTATTGCCGACCAGTGGCGCGCCCAGGCTTTCGGCTATGCCGGGGATCCCAATGTCAAAACTCCCCACCTGGATGCACTCGAACAGGAAAGCGTCAACTTTACCCATGCCATCTCCAGCCTGCCGGTTTGCTGTCCGACGCGCGCTTCGCTTTTGACCGGCCAACGCGCCTTGACCCACGGCGTCTTTATGAATGACGTCCCGTTGGCCCCGGATTCGGTCACTTTCGCCAAGATTTTGCGGGCGCAGGGTTACGACACCGGCTACGTCGGGAAATGGCACCTCAACGGGGATGGCCGTTCGGCCTTCATTCCGCGCGAGCGCCGCCAAGGATTCGATTATTGGAAGGTCCTGGAATGCACGCATAATTACAACCACTCATTCTATTATGGTGACATGCCGGAAAGATTGCAGTGGCCCGGTTATGATGCGATTGCCCAAACGCGCGACGTCCAGGAATATCTGCGCGGCCGCGCCACCAATGGCCGGCCGTTTCTTTTTGTGCTTTCCTGGGGACCGCCTCATTCGCCCTACAACATCGCGCCGGAAAAATATCGCGCCTTGTACAATCCGGCAACGGTGACGCTGCGCGGCAACGTGCCGCCTGGGCCGGCGGCGGGATGGCGGCGCGACCTGGCCGGTTACTATGCCCATTGCAGCGCGCTGGATGATTGCGTGGGCGAGTTGCTGCAAACTTTGCACGAAACCGGCCTGGACCGGAACACCATTGTCATTTTCACTTCGGACCACGGTGACATGCTGGGTTCGCAAGGGCTTTCCGCCAAACAAAAGCCGTTCGATGAATCGATTCGTGTGCCCATGCTGTTTCGCTGTCCTCCGGCGCTGGGCGTCAAGGCGCGCCGGTTGGACGCCCTCATCGCTTCCGAGGATTTCATGCCGACCCTGCTCGGGTTGTGCCACGCGCCCATCCCGCCGACGGTGCAGGGCATTGATTTCAGCGATTACATGCGCGGCAAAAAAAATCCATCGGACGGCGCCGCCCTCATTTTGAGCGTCGCGCCGTTCAGCGATTTTTCCCACCAGAACGGCGGCAGGGAATTTCGCGGCATTCGCACGGAACGTTTCACCTACGTGCGCGGACTGGACGGACCATGGTTGCTTTTTGACAACGAAACAGACCCGTTGCAATTGACCAACCTGGTGAACCAGCCGTCCGGGGCGAAGTGGCAAAAGAAATTGGACAAGACGCTGCAGGACAAATTGCGTCAAACACACGATCGGTTTCTGCCCTCCGCCGACTACATAAAACAATGGGGCTGGCCCGCGGACGCCAACGGCAACATTCCCTATACCAATTGAATGAAGGCAAAATTACTTGTCTGTCTTACTGTTTTGGCCTTCGCCTGCGCCGGCCACGCCGCCACACCCAATATCATCCTCATCCTCGCCGACGACCTCGGATTCGGTGACACCGGCTGTTACGGGGCAACGAAGATTCCGACGCCCAACATCGACCGACTGGGCCGGGAGGGTCTTCGGTTCACGGACGTGCATGCCACTTCGGCCACCTGCACCCCGTCGCGTTATTCTCTACTGACCGGCGAATATCCGTGGCGCAAAAAAGGCACGGGCATCCTGCCCGGCGATGCGCCGCTTATCATTGATCCAAACCATGCCACACTGGCGTCCATTTTGAAAAAGGCGGAGTATCGCACGGGCGCGGTCGGCAAATGGCATCTCGGCCTCGGCGGCCCGGGCGGGGCGGATTGGAATGGCGACATCCGGCCCGGCCCGCTCGAACTGGGTTTTGATTACAGCTTCATCATGGCCGCCACCGGCGACCGCGTGCCGTGCGTTTACATCGAGAACCATCGCGTCGTCGGCCTTGACCCGAAAGACCCCATCCGCGTCAGTTACGGCGGCCCGGTGGGCGACGACCCGACGGGCAAGAACCATCCGGAGTTGCTCACCATGAAACCCACCTCCGGCCACGACGGAACTATTGTTGACGGCATCAGCCGCATCGGTTTCATGAGCGGCGGCCGCGCCGCGCGGTGGATTGACCAGGACCGGGCCGACACCATCACGCACAAGGCGGTGGACTTCATCGAGCACAGCACCAACCAGCCGTTCTTTCTCTACTTTGCCACGCATGACCCGCATGTGCCCCGCGTGCCGCATCCCCGTTTCGTCGGCAAAAGCGGCTGCGGTTTGCGCGGCGACGTGATTGTGGAGTTCGACTGGTGCGTCGGGGAAATCCTTGCCACGCTCAACCGGTTGAACCTGGCCTCCAATACCATTGTGATTGTGACCAGCGACAACGGCCCGGTGCTGGACGACGGTTATGCCGACGGCGCAGTCAAAGACC
>Ga0206860_10028_pt2 | contig 30429 bp, 23 predicted proteins | sample Alteio_BWOrgCont_44_FD_152624 | JGI IMG/M metagenome (GOLD analysis project Ga0206860, IMG submission 152624) | Enriched cells from forest soil in Barre Woods Harvard Forest LTER site, Petersham, Massachusetts, United States -... | ecosystem: Environmental > Terrestrial > Soil > Temperate forest >...
TTCAACGATCCGAACGACCGAATTGCGCTCGATGTACTGGCCGGGTGCTTCCCGAGCCGGCAAGTGGTGGGGATCCACTGCGTGGAATTAATCTGGGGACTGGGAACGCTGCATTGTATGACGCAGCAGCAACCGGCGGCGGGTTGCTAGCGAAGCTGTTACAGCTAGCCGGAGTGCCGCGCGGTAATATCATCGGAAGTGCTCACCAGCCTGCGCGTCAAGAATTTTAAACGCCTCGAAGATGTCGAAATCGAACTTGGCAAAACCGTCGTTTTCGTTGGACCTAACAATTCGGGCAAAACGACGGCGCTACAGGCTCTGGCCCTCTGGGAAATCGGTCTCCGGAAATGGGCGGAGAAACGATCGACCAAGGATACGCCGGAGAAACGCCCCGGCGTCACAATTAACCGGCGCGATTTGATCGCCGTTCCCGTTCCCGACGCAAACCATTTGTGGAAGGATCTGCATGTTCGCGCCATTCAACGTGAAAACGGCAAACAGGACACGAGAAACATTCGAATCGATATCCTCGTGTCCGGGGTCACGGACGGTGAGACCTGGGATTGCGGTTTCGAGTTCGACTACGCCAACCAGGAGTCATTTTATTGCCGCCCCCTGCGAGTAACCGAAGATGCTCAGCGAGGCCGAATGCGTGTGCCTCCGATGTTGGTCGAGACGCCAATAATTGTTGCCTTTCTGCCGCCGATGTCGGGCTTGGCGGCGACGGAAGACCGGCTGCAGGATGGGGCCGTGAACGTCCGGATCGGCGAAGGCCGGACTGCTGAGGTTCTGCGCAACCTGTGTTTCCAGATACAGTCCGCTGAGAATCAGTCCAGTTGGAAAGCGTTGGTGTCGCAGATAAAAAATCTATTCGGAGTAACACTCAACCAGCCGCAGTTAATCAAGGAAAGGGGCCAGATCACAATGTCGTATCACGAGGGCGGCATCGATCTCGATCTGGCATCGTCGGGCAGAGGACTGCAGCAGACCCTTTTGCTTCTCGCACACCTTTATTCACACCCCAGAACCGTCCTGCTGCTCGACGAGCCGGACGCCCACCTTGAAATCCTCCGACAGCGCCAGATCTATCAGATTCTGACTCAAACGGCGGACGTGCAGGGGTGTCAGGTGATTGCGGCGAGCCACTCCGAAGTGCTTCTCAACGAGGCGGCCGATCACGATATAGTCGTAGTTTTCGTAGGCAAGCCTCACCGTATTGACGACCGGCGCAGTCAGGTCCTGAAGTCGTTGCGGGCCATCGGCTTTGACCAGTATTATCAGGCTGAGCAGACGGGCTGGGTGCTCTACCTGGAGGGCTCGACGGACCTGGCCATTCTGCAGGCATTCGCAAGGATACTGGATCATCCCGCCACCGAGATTCTGGAGCAACCATTTGTTCATTACGTGGCTAATCTCCCTCCGAAGGCTAAAGACCACTTCTTTGGATTACAGGAAGCCAAGCCGGATCTCGTCGGAATCGCCCTGTTCGATTCAATCCCGCAGGAACTTCACGAAAACGGACCGCTTTGTGAGTTGAAATGGCGTCAAAGGGAGATTGAAAACTATCTATGTTACCCGGAAACGCTGCTCGCCTTTGCCGATCAGGTTGAGGGTGAGCCCGGCCCCCTGTTCGAGAGCGAACTGAAGAATCGTCAGCGAATGGCAATGCAGGAGGCCATGGACGAGGTGGTCGCGGCGTTGAGGACACTTGGCCGGCCAGATCCATTCGGCCCGGAGATCAAGGCCAGCGACGATTTTCTTGGACCGGTCTTTCAGAAATATTTCGAGAAACTGGCCGTCCGGAATTTGATGCTTAAGACCGACTATCATGCCCTCGCACATTTGGTTCCGAAGGGCCGTATCGATCCCGAAATCAAGGAAAAACTTGACCGTATCGTCGAGGTCGCCAGCCATGCTAAACCCGTGATCTAGAGGTGCTGGTGCCGACCTTCAACGATCCGAACGACCGAATTGCGCTCGATGTACTGGCCGGGTGCTTCCCGAGCCGGCAAGTGGTGGGGATCCACTGCGTGGAATTAATCTGGGGACTGGGAACGCTGCATTGTATGACGCAGCAGCAGCCGGCGGCGAGCGGCCGGTAAGACGACCGCGAAACCGAGAAGAAGCACTGCCGCGGCGCCGAGGGCCGCGGTTCCCGGTTCCGGGCTGGCTGAGCCAATTACGCCCATCGAGAAATCGATGTTGCCCCCATCGGCGGAGACGCCGCCGCCGAAGAAATCGACAGCAGGTGAAAAATCCGCAGCGCCGTTGACAAACGAGTTGCCGTCCTGCGCCTGGGGCGTGCCAACCCCATTGGCGCCCGCGGTCAAGAGGATGTAAGATCCGCCGTCGGCAGCCAGGTCGGGAGCCACTGCCAGCCAATAGGTACCGGGAGCAAGGTCGATGTTCAGTCCATCGACTTCAATGGTGTCGATGTCGCCGAAGCCGACGAGAGGCTGCCCGGTATCGGTCACGGTTGCGGCGCCGGTGCCGGAAGCGATGAGAGTGCCGCCATTTCCCGCGGAGACGCCACTGCGGATCTCCCAGGATGCCTGCGTAACGCCGGTTAGTACGGGATGACCGTTCGAGGAGTCGTTGGAAAAGACACCGGTGATGTTGACGCCACCGGCGCCTACGACGAAATCGTCGTAAACGAGCGATGTTCCGTTTGCACCGCCGACTTCATTGATGAGATCGCCGCCCAGGGAGTTGTTGTCACCGTTGTACCAGTAGACAGTGCCTCCGAAGAGCGGTGAACTGCAAAGCAAAGCCAAGGCCAGACTTGTTTGTTTCATCACTATTCGTCCTCAGTCAGCGTTCGAGTCTAACAGACCGGAGCGAACAAACTAAAGTACTGCCGGTACTGCGTTAGGAATTTTTCGTCCGCGACGTTAAATAGGTGTGCAGCAAAGTCAAGAGGCACTACTTCTGAGCGCCGGGCTGGAATTCCACTCCGACCACGTTTTTGAAGAACTCTTTCCGGAACACTATCCCCGGCTGGTGAAAACCCTGCTGCGGCTGGTAGGAAACCCCGGACAGGCTGAAGAACTGGCGGCGGATGCTTTCTACAGGCTCCATCAACACAGGGATCAGGGGTGCGGGGAAAATCCGGCCGGATGGCTGTACCGGACCGCGATGCACCTCGGGCTGGACGCGCTGCGGGCGAATGTGCGACGGTCGCGCCGCGAAGAGCGGGCGTATCGGGAGGGCCATTGTGGCGAAACACCTGGCAATCCGCTTTACGAACTACTCGCCGAGGAGCAGCGGGAGCGTGTGCGCACGGTGATTTCGCGGCTGAAGCCGGTGCAGGGCCAGGTGCTTCTGATGGGCAGCAGCGGATTCAGCTGCAAAGAGATCGCGGAAATGCTGGGAGTCAGATCCGACTCCCTCTACGTGCTGATTTCAAGAGCCAGGGCACAGTTTGCAAAAGAGTACGTAAAGCTCTACGGGAGGGAAGAACGATGACATGTCTCAGCGAGTCCGACCTGCAGGGATATCTGGAAGAATCCGGACCCAGCCCACTCCGGCTGAGGGTGGAGAGGCACCTCGGGAGCTGTGCCCGATGCCGCAGTGCATTCGACCGCGTGGTGGCGACTCACCAGCGTGTCAACGCGTGGCTCTCGGAACTGGCCTCCCCGGCCGATGATATCGCCGTTGACTCCGCGGGCGCTCTGACCGGGGTATTGAACCGGATCGAAGAGGGACAAGTGGCTCGATTGACGGTACCCCCGGTTGTGGAGGTGCCCTGGTATGTATCGCGGGGCATATCGGTCGGAATCCACGCTGCCGCGGTCGCGTTGCTGATGTTCGGCTTTGCCAGTCCCACGGTACAGAAGGCGATCCGACAGAACTTCACCATGCTGGACCCCAATCTGAAACCGTTCGTTCCGGATGTGAAGCCAAAGCAGAACTCGGGCGGGGGCGGCGGTGGGGCGCGTGAAGCACTGCCGGTATCGAAAGGCGAGGCGGCCAAACCTTCCTTAAGGCAGTTCACGCCTCCTATGATCGTGCAGGAGACGCCGAAACTGGCTATGACGCCGACGATTATCGCGCCTCCCGATGCGGTGTTGCCGCAGAATAATCTGCCGAATTGGGGCGACCCACTGGCCAGGATGGTCAATGGCTCGAATGGACCGGGTTTCGGCGGCGGGATGGGGAGCGGCAGCGGAGGCGGACTGGGGACGGGCAAGGGAAGCGGGTTCGGACCCGGTGAGGGCGGGGGCGTTGGCGGAGGAGTGTTCCGGGTGGGCGGCGGAGTGAGCCAGCCAAGTGTGCTCTTTAAGGTGGATCCGGAATATTCGGAAGAAGCGCGAAAAGCCAAATACAGCGGAACCGTTACGCTGGCGGTGATTGTGGATGCGGAAGGCCGGGCGCGGGATATTCACGTTGTGAAGAGCCTGGGCATGGGTCTGGACGAGAAGGCGATCGAGGCTGTGGAGAAGTGGCGGTTCAAACCCGGGATGAAAGGCGGGCAAGCCGTGAACGTGCGAGCCCAGATCGAGGTAAATTTTCGGCTGTTATAGGTTATCAAGCCTACGAGGCTTTCAGGCGCTCGGCGAACTTCTTGCGGAACTTTTGTACCTTGGGTGCTACCACGAAAGCGCAATAAGGCTGATTGGGATGGTTTTCGAAGTATTGCTGGTGGTAGTCCTCCGCCGGATAAAACTCGGTGGCGGGTTCGACCGCCGTCACGATCGGATCGGGGAAGGACTTACGGGCCGAGAGTTCACGGATAAGCTCTTCGGCTATCGCGCGCTGATCGGGTGAGTGGTAGAAAATGACCGATCGATACTGGGTCCCGCTATCGTTCCCCTGGCGGTTCAGTGTTGTTGGATCGTGTGTGGCAAAGAAGATTTCCAGGATATCGCGATAAGCGATCTGCGAAGCATCGTACATAACCTGAACTACTTCCACGTGGCCTGTCGTTCCCGAACATACATCCTGGTAGGTCGGGTTAGGTTTACGCCCGCCCATGTAACCTGACACAACGGATGTAACTCCTTCGGCCTCACGATAGACCGCCTCCACGCACCAGAAGCATCCACCACCGAGAGTTGCCACTTCCTGCTGAGCCATTTGTTCTTATGATAGCCCGGTAAGTGCGGACAGGCGACAGCGTCGGATCTTCCGAGTGGACAGATCGTAACGCTATCGCCTGGAAGCAGAAGCGAGGGAAGCGATTACTTCGCAGGCGCCGGAGCGGGAGTGGTTGCAGCGGCCGGAGCGGCAGCCGAGGGCTTGCTCGCTTTCTTGTTCTTTTTTACGTGTTTCTTTGTTGTAGGGGCGGTGCTATCCGTCGGTGTGGCAGTGGTTTGCGCGGCAAGCGACAATCCGGCGGTGGCCAACGTCAGTGAGAGTCCAAGTAATACTGCAGAGATCTTTTTCATTGTTTTGTCCGATTCCTTTTTTCGAAGGCGTTTCATTTTTCGCCTCTGTAGCTATTGACGAAGCGAGTATTAACCGGGCCTGAACAGGCGGTTAAATACGATTCACCTTGAAAAATGTGGCTGGGAGCACCGTAGGCTTGATTTGAAACCCAATCTTTAGGAGACATTAACTGGACTACATCTTACCGATTGTGCGACAGTTAAGTTGTGTCTTGGGCCGTAACTGGCCAGACTCCCTATTAGAAAATCTCTGCGTTGAGAGAGATGTTTTTGGATTGGAAGGAGACAAGACCCCGCATGGCAAGCGTATTTCTGATTGGCCTCGAACAGGCAATCGCGGCTCAGATCAGCCGCGCACTGGCGGTCGAGCGGCATCGGATCGAACAGAAGTCACAAAACATAGGAATTCGTGACATTATGGACGCCGACATTGTGTTTGCGGGAGGCGAACCGACGCAGTATCTGGCCTTATTGCGGAGAGTGCGGGAGGAGAGGCCAGCCTTGCCTTTTGTTGTAGTTACGCGCATTCCGGAAACCAGCGCCTGGCTGGATGCGCTTGAGGCCGGCGCGACCGATTACTGCTCTTCCCCCTTTGAAAATCGGCAGATCCACTGGTTGATGGAATCCGCCCTACCCCGGCACCGCAACAGCGTCGCCGCCGCCTGAAACAAACCCTATAATTGGGTATGCGGGAAGAACGCAGGCATAGGTGTCTGCGCCACTACGCCGGAATTCTACGCGCATTCGCATTTCTGTGCGTCGTCCTTTTAGCGAACGCCGCGAACGCCGCTGTCCCCACTCCGGAATCGCACTTCGGACATCCCATAGGCGTTGACCGCCAACTGCTGGATTGGGATAAGGTGGTGTCTTACTTCTATGCGCTGGCGGGTTCGAGCGATAAGATCCGGGTTGCAGAGTATGGGCGTTCCGCTGAAAACCGGCCGCTGATTGTTGCCACCATCGCCGCGCCGGAGACCCTGCGGAACCTCGATCGCTATCGTGAGATCCAGCGTCGGCTCGCGGATCCGCGGCTCACGTCTCCGGCGCAGGCGGAAGCGATGTTCAAAGAAGGCAAGAACATCGTCCTGATGACTTGTTCGATTCATGCCAGCGAAGTGGCGTCGACGCACAGCGCGGTCGAGTTCGCTTATCGACTGATCACCGAAAACAATCCCCGCTTCCAGACGATTCTCAACAATACGATTCTGTTACTGGTTCCTTCCCTGAACCCGGATGGCGTCGACATTGTCACCCATTGGTACCGGTCGACACTGGGCACGAAGTTCGAGGGGACCAATCCGCCGGAGCTTTATCAGAAATATGTCGGGCACGATAACAACCGCGACTGGTACATTTTTTCGCAGCCCGAGACGCGCGCGACGATCGCGCAGCTGCACAACGTATGGCATCCGGAGATTGTCTACGACGTCCATCAACAAGGAGCGTACGCGTCCCGCATGTTCATTCCACCTTGGCTCGACCCGGCGGAGCCCAACATCGATCCGATCCTTCTGCAGGAGATGAATGCGCTCGGGACAACGATGGCGGCTGACCTGACGGCGGCGGGGAAAACGGGGATCGCCATTCATGCGGCTTACGATTTCTGGAGCCCGTCGCGGCATTATCAGGCGTTTCACGCGGGATTGCGCATTCTGACCGAATCCGCCAGCGCACTTCTCGCGACGCCGCTTGCGGTTACGCCGGACCAGATCGACGAAGACGCACTGGGTTATAAGCCTCGGGAGAAGAGCTGGAATTATATACAACCATGGTTGGGCGGCGTCTGGAAGCTGCGGGACATTATCGACTACCAGGAGCTGGCGTTTGAGTCGCTGCTGCATAACGCCGCGGTGAATCGCGAGGACATGCTTCGCAATTTCTACCGGGTGGGTCAGCATGAAGTGGAGCGCAGTTCTCCGGGCGCCATCGTGATTTCGAAGAATCAGCGCGATCCCGGCGCCACCCGGCGGATGCTCCAGACACTGGCATTCGGGGGTGTCGAGACGATGCGAAACGAAGCCGGGGAGTACGTGATTTCGATGCACCAGCCTTATTCGGGATATGCGAAGGCACTGCTGGAGCGGCAGCGTTATCCGAATCTGCTGCTCTATCCTGGCGGGCCTCCGCAACGACCTTACGATGTAACCGCGCATACTTTACCGCTGCTGTTCGGCGTGGATGTGAAGTTCGTCGATGCGGCCGATCACGAACGGCTGAGTGCGGACGATCTTCGGGACCCGCCGGCACGCGACTTCTATACGGCGCCGGACACCGACGGGTGGCAAGCGGTGAACAGATGGTGGTCGAACGGTATGACGGTGTTTCGCAATGCAACGGGCGACTTCGCGGCGACGCCGCGGGCGGGATCGGGATGGCGTGAGGTGAAGCGGCCGCGGATCGGTCTGTATAAGAGCTGGATGGCCGATATGGACGAGGGCTGGACGCGCTGGCTGCTCGAACAATTCGGGTTCGCGTATACCAGCTTGCGGAACGGCGACATTCAGGCTGGAAATCTGCGCTCCCATTACGATTCGATCGTGTTTGCCGACGAACCGGCGAACGCCATCGAGAACGGCCATCAGCCGGGAACGATGCCGCAGGAGTTTACCGGCGGCGTTGGGGTAAAGGGGGCCGAGGCGCTGCGGGAATTCGCACGTGCGGGCGGTACGCTGGTCTTCCTGAACCGGGCTTCGGATTATGGGGTCGGGATGCTCGGACTGAAGGTGAAGAACGTGCTCGCCAATGTGCCGCCGCGGGAGTTCTATTCGCCAGGATCGCTGCTGAACGTGAAACTGGATCTGCGCGATCCGTTAACGCAGGGGCTTCCGGAGGAAATCGCGATCTGGTCAGAAGCCAGTCCGGTATGGAACGCGGATGCGGAAGGAGCGGTCGCGAAATATCCGGACAGCGGCATACTCGCGTCGGGGTGGCTGCTTGGGGAGAAGCACATCGCCGGGAAGACGGCGTTGATCCACACGCGGTACGGCGCGGGCAACGTGATTCTCTTCGGAATGCGTCCGCAATACCGGGCGCAGAGCTATCTCACGTTCAAGATGTTCTTCAATGCGCTTGTGATGGATTGAGGATCGTTTTCCGGAAGAAGGCAGGCCACGGAGAACGATGGGCCGCCCCACGCCACGATCGGTTAGCGCAGGACTTCCCTGACCTTGCGCGCCAGTTGCCGCGGACTGAAGGGTTTTGGAAGGAAGGCCGAACCCATACCGTTTTCACCAGTGGCGCTTTCCGTGTATCCGGAGACGTAAAGCACTCTCGTTCCCAGCAGCGCGGCCAGTTCGCGGCCACCCATCCCGGGCATCACGACATCGGTCATCAGCAAGTCGATGGTTTCCCGGCAGGCCTGGGCAAGCCGGAAGCTTCTGTTCCGCCGGCGGCTTCGTGAACGGAATATCCAAGGCCTCTCAGCACGCCCGCGGAATAGGCGCGGATATCGGCGTCATTCTCGACAAGGAGAATGGTTTCCGTCCCGCGAACCGATTCGGGTTCCGGCTCTTCCGACGGATAATTCGGCGCTACGGCGTGGTGGACCACCGGCAAGTAGACACTGAACGTGGCTCCCGCGCCGGGTTCGCTGTAACAAGTAACATGACCACCGCTTTGCCTGGCGATGCCGTACACGGTCGAAAGGCCCAGACCGGTGCTCTTGCCGACGGGTTTGGTGGTGAAAAACGGCTCAAATATTTGAGCCTGAATCCCCGGTTCTATCCCGGGACCGGTGTCACTGACAGCCAGCATCACGTAACTCCCGGGGGCGGCATCGGGATGCGCCTCGGTGTAGCCGTCGTCCAGGAAGGCGCTCCTTGTTTCGATGAGTATCCTGCCGCCGGAGTCCATCGCGTCGCTGGCGTTGACAACGAGATTCAGCAGAACCTGCTCGATCTGATGAGGGTCGGCTTTCACGCTGGAGATGGTTCGGTCCAGATCCACGGCGCATTCGATATCTTCGCGAGTGACGCGCCTCAGCAGCGGGAGCATAGCCTCGACTACCGAGTTGACGTCCATGATGCGGAGCTCGAGCATTTGTTTCCGGCTGAACGCCAGCAACTGGCTCGTCAAAGCGGTGGCGCGCTGGCCGGCCGCTTTGATGGCTGCCAGCTGGTCCCGCAATAAATCGTCGGTAGCATCGATCAATGCCATGCCGGCATAACCGTTGACGATCGTCAGGAGATTGTTGAAGTCGTGCGCGATACCGCCGGCCAGTTGTCCGATGGCCTCCATCTTCTCGGCCTGGCGGAGTTTTTCTTCGAGTAGTTTTTCCCGGGTGATATCGCGCAGTACACCCGATATCCCGGTCAACCGCCCGGCCTCGTTGCGCATCGGAGAGAGGGTCATGGAAACAAGGACACGACGTCCGTCTTTAGTCAAGCGCACGCTCTCATAGCGCGCGACGGATTCGCCACTGGCCATCCGGGATAGCAGCGTAGCCATTTCGGGCAAAAGCTCCGGAGGAAAAAGAGAGGCGGCGGAACGACCGACGATCTCCTCGGCAGTGTATCCGAAGATGGCCTCCGCTCCGTGGTTCCAGCTCGTGATAATGCCGTCAGGCGTGCAACTGGCGATTGCATCCTCGGTGCTCTCCACGATCGCCGCCAGCCGCTCCCTGACTTCCTGGGCGAGCTTCTGATCCGTGATGTCGCGGGTGACGCCGTGGGCACTGACAGCCCTGCCGGCGCGATCTCGAGCGAAGTGTCCCCGGCTCTGGTGCCAGCGGATACTGCCATCCCGAAGAATCACCCGCCACTCCCATCGGACATCGCCGTTCGGCTCCGGACGTAAATTGAGAATTTCGTCGCTGAGTGCTCGATCCTGCGGGTGGATGAATTCCATGGCTTTCGCCACCGTCATCGGTTCGTCGGGGGCAAGACAGAGCAGAGACTTCATTTGTGCGTCCCAGGCCATCTCTCCGGTGACGAAGTTGGCGTTCCAGACCCCCAACTCCGCGGTAGCAAGGGCAGACGCAAGGCGCTCGTTGGTTTCCGTCAACCGGCGGCGGGAGAGTTCCGCCTCCGTGATATCGCGGACAACTGCGATAACAGCCGTAACCTTGCCGTTCCGGATCAGCGGCGCATGGGAAACCGAGACATAAATCGGGGAACCGTCCTTGTGAAAGAACAGGTCGCGATGATCCAGCAGCGCGATGCCGGTCTCATGGACTCTGCTTAACGGACACTCGGAAACCGGATAGGGGGTTCCATCCGGCCGCTTGTGATGAATCATCGCGTGTTTGCCGCGGCCGCGCAATTCATCGAAAGTGAAACCGAAGGTCCGTTCCGCGGCGGGATTGGCGAAGATTACGCGATGCTCGCCGTCCATCATCAGGATCGCATCGGCTTCTACCGTGGTAATAGCCTGGACAACCGATTGCTGCTGCCACAGCTGTCGCTCCACCTGTTTCCGTTCGGTAATGTCACGGGAAATCGCGCAGAGGATGAGATCTCCATCGATCGTGAACGGGCAGGTTGAGACGACGAAATCGCGGACGGTTCCATTCTTCGCACGCACTCTGGTTTCGAACGTCTCGGAGAGCCTGGGGAACCGATCCGGGTCTGGCGGAACTCTGATGTCGTCGATCGTCAGGCGGGCGAACTCTTCGCGGGTGTAGCCCAGGTTATGGGCGGCGGCGTCGTTAAATTCGAGGAAGGAACGATCGCCGATACGCAGGAACGTAACGCCAACGGTGGCAGCTTCAAGAATGGTCCTGTAGCGGGAGGCTTGCTCGCGCAGTCTTTCGGAGTCCGCAAGGCGCCGCTCAAGATCGGCTACCCGGGCCTCGAGTTCCGCCAGCGAGGCGTTTTCCGCAACTTGGTTCGACGACATGTTGCGCACCGCTGTGTTTTGAACAGCTTAGTATAGTGCCTTTGCGTAATGGATTCAAACGATCTTTCGATTAGTCACAGATATAATTGAGGTTAGTTCCCAGGAGGACCGATGATTGAATTGCGAATTAACGGCGTGTCGCGCCAATTCGATGGCGACCCGGAGATGCCACTGCTTTGGTATCTCCGCGATGAACTGGATCTGACGGGCACCAAGTTCGGCTGCGGAATGGGGTTGTGCGGAGCCTGCACGATTCATGTCAATGGGGCTGCCGCGCGCAGTTGCGTGACCTCGCTCGGTAACGGCGCGGGCAAGGACATAACGACCATCGAGGGCCTGAGTGGGGCTCATACTCATCCGGTGCAGAGGGCCTGGAAAGAGGGCAACGTTCCACAGTGCGGGTACTGTCAGAGCGGCCAGATCATGCAGGCCGCGGCGCTGCTGAAACAGAAACCCAAACCGACGGACCACGACATCGATGAAGCTATGGCGGGCAACATTTGCCGCTGTGGGACCTATCAGCGAATCCGTGCGGCGATCAAGGTTGCCGCGGGGGTGCGGGCATGAGAACCGTCGACCGTATCGATGCTGTCAGCCGGCGCGGCTTCCTCGGCACTGTTTTCTCCGCCGGGGCGTTAGTGCTTGCTTCGCCGTTGCAAAGAGCGTTTGGCGCCGAAGTGAGTCCGCGCAAGGGCGACTGGTATCCGACGGTCTATCTGGGAGTTCAGCCGAATGGAACAGTCATCATTCTGGCGCACCGCTCGGAGATGGGAACCGGCATCCGCACGGCTTTGCCGATGGTGGCCGCGGATGAGCTCGACGTGGAGTGGAGCAAGGTTCGCGTCGAACAGGCGCTGGGCGATAAGAAGTACGGTTCGCAGGATACAGACGGCTCCAACTCGATCCGCAGTTTCTACGATCCGCTGCGCATTGCGGGCGCCACGGCGCGGGCCATGCTGATCGGGGCAGCCGCGGCGAAATGGGGAGTTTCCGCGAGCGAATGCAAAGCCGTGAACGGGCTGGTCACCCACGGCAGTTCGAAAGCCGGGTACGGGGAACTGGCATCGCTGGCGGCGCAACAACCTGTTCCCAAACCCGAGACGCTGAAATTCAAGTCTCCGGCCGAGTATCGATACGTCGGCAAGGGGGTTCCGAGTGTCGATCTCGACGATCTGATCTCCGGCCACGGCGTTTTTGGGATGGACGCAAAGATGCCGGGCATGGTGTACGCGTCGATCGAGCATCCGCCGGTGATTGGGGGCCAGCTCAAATCGGTGGAAGACGGCGAAGCGCTGAAAGTGCGCGGCGTGAAACAAACGGTACAGATGGAGCGCTACCAGGGCGCGACATACGGATTCCAGCCGCTTGGCGGTGTGGCAGTGATCGCGGACAACACCTGGGCGGCCATGCAGGGCCGCAAGAAACTGAGGATCGATTGGGACCTCGGCGCCAATGCAAACTACGATTCGGATTCGTTCAAGGCTCAACTGATCGAAACCGCGCGAAAGCCGTGCAAGGTGGTGCGCAACATCGGCGATGTCGACAAAGCGTTCGCGGCCGCTGCCAACACGCATGAGGCCGAATACTATTGCCCGATGCTGGCGCACGCTTCGATGGAGCCGCCGGCGGCGGTGGCGGAATTCAAAGACGGCAAAGTCGAAATCTGGACCGCGACGCAGAATCCGCAGGCCGTGCAGGACACCGTTGGGCAGGTACTGGGCATCAAGCCGGAGGATGTTGCGTGCCACGTCACTTTGCTGGGCGGCGCATTCGGGCGAAAGTCGAAGCCGGATTACGCGGCCGAGGCGGCCGTATTGTCGAAGAAACTCGGGAAGCCGGTAAAGGTGGTGTGGAGCCGCGAAGACGATGTGAAGTTCGACTATTATCACTCAGTGGCGGCGATGTACCTGAAAGCGGCCGCGGACGCGAATGGCAAGCCAACGGCGTGGCTGCAACGGAGCGTGTTTCCGCCGATCTTCTCGACATTCGATTCCAAAACCGTGTATGGCGATCTTGAAATGGGGCTTGGCTGGAACGATGTTCCCTTCGACATCCCGAATCATCGGGCGGAGAACGGCCCGGCGACGGCGCATGTTCGCATCGGTTGGATGCGCAGCGTCGCCAATGTTTATCATGCGTTCGCAGTGCAATCGTTTCTCGACGAACTGGCGGCGGCGGCGAACCGCGATCGGGTGGAATACTTCCTCGAAGTTCTCGGTCCGGCGCGGACAGTGGATCTGGGGCCTGGCGCGGCGGACACGGCGGCGAAATATCCATTGGATACGTCTCGCGTGCGGCGCGTTCTGGAAACGGTGGCGGATAAGTCGGGCTGGGCGGCGAAGAAATCGAGCCCGGGACACGGGTATGGAATCGCCGTGCATCGCAGCTTCCTTACTTACGTGGCGGCTGTGGTTGAGGTGAAGGTGGATGCGCAGGGGAAGGTGACGATTCCGCGGGTGGATATTGCGCTGGACACCGGTCAGGTGATTCACCCGGATCGGGTAAGGGCGCAGTTTGAAGGCGCAGCGGTATTTGGAACCAGCATTGCGATGATGGGAGAGATCACCGCGAAAGATGGGCGCATTCAGCAATCGAACTTCAATAACTATTTGGTGGCGCGCATGCCTGAAGCGCCGTTTGAGACGCACGTGCACATTGTGAATTCGGACGCGCCGCCGGCAGGCGTCGGGGAACCTGGGGTTCCGGTGATGGCGCCGGCAATCTGTAACGCTATCTTCGCGGCTACGGGGAAACGGATACGGGAGTTGCCGATTCGCAAGCAGAAGCTGGTTTAAGTCGAGAAAAGATTTAGCCGCCGATGAACGCCGATAGGACAGTTCAGGTCAGTTAATTAACTACGTTCACGTAGGCGGTGGAACTGGCGACGCCGTTCACGTTGACTACTACGGGTTGCGGGCCGGTGGGGATTCTGCTGGGAATCTGGAAGTTGATCTGGACTACGCCTACCAGGCCATAGGGAATGCCGACAAACGAAGTGGATGCCTGCACGCCTCCGACTGTCACCGTTGTGTTGAGAGGCGCGGGTAAGGATGCCAGCGGTGTGCTTGTGACGGGTGCGGAGCCGGTGGCGATGGGCGGTGTCATGGCTCCGGCGCCGGCGAGATAGAGGGTCGTCGTCTGGCCGTGGGCCGCGCTGCCATTGGGCACGATCGTGTGGGATTGATCGGTAAAGATTCCGGGCGAGGCGGCGGCTACATAGAAAGTCTGCGATGCCACCTGTCCGTTGTTGTCGATGGTCAGCGTGGCGGGAGAGTTCACCGCTGTTTGGGAGGGAACCTGGATATTCAACTGCGTCGGCGAAACATAGTACAGGGGCGCTTCCACGCCGTTCACGGTCGCGGCAACCCCCTGCATCGTCACCGGAAGAGGCACGCTGCCGGCGCTCTCCGCTGTACCCGACGGGCTCAGGCTGGCGCCGAACACCGACATGATCATGCCCGGCGAATATTTCGGCAGAAAAGAAGCGCCATCCGTCAGGCCATTGGAGGGGATAACCGGCTGCCCGGAACTGGGGCCGACAGCGCGGACATTCAGCGTCACCGACGATGTGATGGGGGCGGAAGTGGAACTGCCGTTATAAGTCGCCGTGACCGTCGTCGAACCGAAAGGCAGTTGATTACCCTGAACTACCAGCGTGGCGGTAGAGATTCCAGCCGAGCCAACCAGCGCGGGAGATCCCAGCGATGTGGTGCCCGCGGAGAATGAAACCACGCCCTGAGGGGTTGTAACGCCATCGTTGGCCGTTGCGGTCGCGGTCAGGAACGTGGTGTCCTGCTCGCCCACAGTGCTCAGATTGCTGACGAGGGACAAGGCGGCGTTCGCCGAGGTTATCACGGGAGGCGGGGGGGTGGTGGTGCTGCATGTGCCGCTCCAGCACGTTAACAACTGCCACGCATCGACCGAGCCAAGCCCTGTGGCGTTGTCATAACCGACGCCGGCGTAGTAACCAACCGGGGCCGGTGTCTGGCAAAACGACTGCCGGCCGCAGGACACTTGCGCGGTCACGATGTTGTTACCCGTTGTGACGTCATGGAAAACAGAGGGGTGCGATTGAGCGAGCGCGTAGAGCTGAGGATTGATGTTTCCCTGTCCGGCGCTTTGTTGATACTGATTCAGGAGAGCGGCGATTCCGGCCATTACGGGAGTTGGGCAGGAGGTTCCGCCGTAAACCTGAGGTTGGGTGCTGCCGTCGGTGTAGACGAGGTAGCCGTCGTGATCGGGAGAAGCATTGCCGGCAATATCCGGAACATTTCTGGCGTTGTTGCCAGGCACGCCCGGTCCGACCTGCCAGGATGGTTTTGAGAAATAAATACTCAGGCCGCCACCGCCTGACGCGGGCTCTCCGTCCTGCGCACTCGTGTTCCACGTGGACTCGGGAATATAGGACAGTGCCGATGCGCCGTTGGCGTCGTTCGTCGCGTTCCAGTATGTTCCGCCGCCTTCCACGAACGACGTTCCGCCGACGCCGGTAACTTCGGGGACGCTGGCGGGCGTGTCGACGGCCAGGCCTGGATTTTGCGAATCGTCGCAGTCGGCCGCGCCGTCATCTCCGGAAGCGTCGAACCATGTGATGCCCTGCGCGTTGCCCTGTTGAGCCCACGATTGAAAAGCCTGTACCTCGGACTGGGGCGTCTCCTGTTCGCAGGCTCCGTAGCTGACGCTGATTATGTGCGCGAGATTCTGATCGATCGCGTACTGGACGGACGTCATCACGTCTTCGGCGTAAACGAAGACGATGGAGGCGCCACGGGCCACGGCCCCGGACCATTCCAGATCGAGATCCGATTCTTCGCGGTCTCCACTGCTGACGCCGGGATCGCGCGACCCGGGAACGAGAATCATCTGCGGAAGATTGGCAGGAAGGTTGAAGGCGCTTTGGAAGTTTTGAAGATCGGAAGCCGGGACCTGCGATTGCCCTGCGATTACGAGCTTCTGTCCGGACCCATTGATGCCGGCGCTGTAAGCGGGAGTGATGTCGTAGATGGTGGCCACGTCGTTCGGCGCGAGGTAATGATTTCCACTTCCTGAGGTGAACTTCGATTTCTGAATGCGCGCTTTCATGCGGAAATCGTTTAATCCGCGAATGGACAGCACCAGACCGGCGATCGCCGCGGGCACTGAAGGGTTGGTCGCGTTGGCAAAATGAGTTTCGCCATCGACCACATACTGATGGATCTCAGTTCCGAACGCGGATTCGATTTGCGCCGCGGAGCCATTCACCGCAATCCAGTCGCGACCCTGGGCAACGGCGGCGATCGAAAGCCCCTGGCTCTGCAGCCACTGGGTGATCTGGCCGATATCTTCCGGCGAGACACCGAATCGATCCGCATACTGGCTGGGAGTGAGCCAGCGATGATAGTTCGGAGAAGACGGAATCTGCTGTTCCGACAGTAGAGTCTTCAAGTCGGCCTTTTGGGCATCGGACTGGGTCAGCGTGAGCGTCACGTAAGAGAGCTTCAGGGTAGGCGCCACCCGTCCACGATCATTCCCAGGAGTCGCCCTGGGATGGATATGGCCGGTCAGTGCGACACGCTGTGCGTTGTCGATCGGTACAGTAATGCGGCTCTGCTGGGCATTCGCGCCGGCGGAGGCCACGAACACCGCGATCAGCAGCGCGCTGAAAAAACGGGGGCCCGAGTGTTCCAAGAGCTTCCGATGCGGTGCGGCGCGGACTGGTTCCACCTAACATGATTGCCGCGAGACGCGAGATTGGTTCCGTTTATTGCCGAAGCGCAAATGTGAACAGGGAGTTACCGGCGGAAACGGCCACGTACTGGCGTCCGTTAACAGCGTAGGTCATTGGGCCGGAATCTACCGGGCCGCCGACACTTGCCCTCCAGAGTTCCGCGCCGGTGCGGGCATCGAGAGCCCAGAAGTAGCCCTCACGGCCGCCGGCAAACAAAAGGTCGGAAGCCGTTGTTAAGACACCGCTGCCGGTGACGTCGGACATTTTGAACTCCCATTTGCGCACGCCCGTTTTCGGATCGAATGCCCGCACCACGCCATAACCTTCCTCTTCGGTGCGATTGATCACCTGGGTTCCACGCAAAGATGGGACCGGAGATCGCGGCGCGCCGCCGGTATATCGCCGCCCTTCCACAAAGTCACCCGGCAATTTATTGAATATCGAAGAATAATTCTCCCAGGTATCTATGTAGAAGAGGCCGGTGTGCGGGCTGTAAGAAGGCGAGAACCAGTTCGTTGCACCCTGTACGCCCGGATACACGAGCGTGCCTTCGCGAGAAGGATTCGCCTCGGGGATTCTGACCGGATGCCCGCTGTCGTCAAGACCTGTCGTCCAGGTCACTTTCGCGAAAGGCTTGCCAGTCAGGAACTCGCCCGTGGTGCGGTCGAGGACATAGTAGAAGCCGTTCCGGTTGGCCCAGAGCATTACCCGGCGTGGCTTGCCTTTCCAATCCATATCGGCGAGCACAGGCACTTGCACCGAATCGTAGTCATAGTCATCGTGGGGCGAGAACTGGAAATACCATTTCAACTTGCCGGTGTCGGCATCGAGGGCGACGACCGAGTCACTGTAGAGATTGGCGCCTCCGCGGCTGTCGCTGTTCCAGTCGGGGCCCGGATTACCTATGCCCCAGTAGGTCAGGTTCAGTTGGGGATCGTATGAGCCGGTTACCCAGATGGATGCGCCGCCGTGCATCCACGAATCTCCCGCCCAGGTTTCATGCCCGGGTTCGCCGGGACCGGGGATGGTGTAGAACTTCCAGGCCTCCTTGCCGGTGCGGGCGTCGTAAGCGGCGAGAAAGCCGCGAATGCCGAACTCTCCGCCGGCGGTGCCGACGATCACCTTGTCTTTGATCACCAGGGGCGCGTGCGTCAGCGCATAGCCGGCGTCGGCTTTGGCGACTGTAACGTTCCAGATGGGATGTCCGCTTTTCGAATCGAGGGCGATCAGATGTCCGTCGATAGTGCCCATGAAGAGCGTGTCGCCGAGGATGGCGAGACCGCGATTCACGCGTCCGCAGCAGGGGCGAGCTTCGGGTGACGCGGGGTATTGGTATACCCAGAAGATCCGCCCGGTCTCGGCATCGATCGCCACTACGTCATTCGGCGCCTGGACGGTATAGAGAACGCCATTCACCACCAGCGGAGTCGCTTCGAACTTTTCGAGGGATTGGGCCTGGAACACCCACTGCAACTCCAGGTTCTTCACGTTAGCCGGACCGATCTGCGTCAGCAGACTGTGACGCTGACTCAGAGTAGTACCTGAGTAAGTCAGCCAGTTCTGAGGCTCTTTGTCGGCATTAAGTATGCGGTCGAAGGTGACCTGGCTCCATAGCAGAGGAGTCATCAGAGCGAGTAACAGGCATTTCATGGAATTTCGACTCCCTTGAGCGACCCCAGATAACTTACCAGGTCCGACAATTACTGGTGAGTCAATTTGTCGCGATAAGAAGGCATCGGAGATTTCTCGACGAACGCCGATTCGCGGAGGTTCGCTCTTTTGAGAGATATGAGGCGGCTGTTTGAATCCAGCAACTGCACGCTGTATTTGTCTTCATTGAGAATGATTCCGTCAATGGTGGCGCCGTCTTTTGTCACCGCGTGAAAATGCCGGTTCTGTGCCAGAACTTCCGCATCGGGGTCGACGACGGACCGCTCCAGTTCACCGGCGAGGCGAAGGTTGCCGATATCGCTCAGGTCGGGTCCCAGGCGCGCGCCGACGCCACGGATGCGATGGCAGCTGGCGCAGTTCCCCTTGCCTTCGTAGATGGCTTTGCCGCGAACGGGGTCGCCACCGGACGTGGTGGTCGCTGTTGCGGCGGCGGCTGAGCGGAGGTACGCGACGATGGTGAGCGCGGCGAAGTCGGTGAAGTTGTTCGGCGGCATGGCTGTCCCGGGGATACCGGTCCGGATAATCGCCCCGATGTCATCGTCCGACTTGGCGCGGCGGAATTTGCCATGCAGGAGATCGATGCCCGGCACGCCATCGCCCTGCGCGCCGTGGCAGATGGTGCAATTGGCGCGGAATAGCCGGCCACCGTCCTGGACGTCGATGGGCGTGAAGGAGTGCTGAGCCGATAGCCCGGAAACGACGATCCACTGCAGCCAAAGCAGTCTCTTCATTTACCGCACAGTATATATGGATTGTGGACCTCAAACCATATCGCGATTCCTGGCCGAGCGACGACCGGCACGCCAACTTCAAGGCGGAGGTTGCCTGCTATACAGCGGCAGACCCGCTGCCGACTCTGGAGAACCTGAGTAAAGGCACCGGTATCCCGGTGGAATGTCTGATCCGGTATGTGCTGGTGAAGTACGCGGCTTCGGGAGCGGAGGCTTTGATGGCTATGGACCCGATCGTGTTCCGCCAGATGCGGGAACACGTGGAGCGGGCGGAGGCGGAGGGAAGCGATGCGGCGAAACTGAAGGCCTATGCGGCGTTGAAGGATATGATCGCGTGGCTGCGGTTGGGTTGAAAAAGCCACAGGCCATAAAAGACGATGGCCTGCGCCACGACGGAAAACATTCAACGGGTCACGCGGGCAGTCAGGGCGTCCTTCGCCAGCATGATGTTGACATCGCTTCCGACGGGCGCATCCGCCGCATCGCGCACGATCCGATTCTGGTCATTGAGCACGATGGCGTAGCCGCGCGAAAGTATCAGCCGGGGGTCGAGCTGGGTGAGCTTGGTGGAGAGCATCTCGAAACGCTGGCGGCGTTCGGTCATCTGGCGGCGCATGATGGCAGCCGCACGGACCGAAGCGCTTAGCAGCCGTTCGCGATCGCGGCGCAGACGAGGACGCAGATCGAAATAACGAAGGCGGTCTTCGAGTGTCCGGCGGGTGCGCTCGCGTCCGGCGAGATACCTGCGCGTGGCGAGGCGCAGGCGTTCGGAGGCATCGTCGACGCGCTGCGTGCGGCGCGCGAGACTGCGATGCAGCAGAGCCTGGGCGCGGTCGATGGCTTGCTGGTGCAACCGGCGCGCGAGAATGGCGAGGCGAAAGTGCATGGCGCGGGCGGCCTGAGCGCGGCAGCTTTCAATACGATCGAGCAGCTCCTGCCTGGTGCATACAATCATCTCGGCGGCGGCTGAGGGAGTGGGGGCGCGGAGGTCGGCTACAAAGTCGGCGATGGTGGTGTCGGTCTCATGTCCGATGGCCGAGACGACGGGGATGGGAGAAGCGGCGATGGCGCGCGCGACGGCTTCCTCGTTGAAAGTCCAGAGGTCTTCGAGCGAGCCGCCGCCGCGCGCGAGGACCGTGATCTGTGCCCAGCCGGACATGCCGAAATATTCGAGGCCGCGGCGAATGTCCTCGACCGATCCAGGGCCCTGAACGCGAGCGGGGAAGAGGCGCACGTGAAGTCCGGGAAAGCGCCGCGACAGGATCTCGATGAAATCGCGAATGACAGCGCCTTTGGGCGAAGAGACGATACCGATGCGGGAAGGGAAGCGCGGCAGCGGCCGCTTTCTGGAAGCCTCGAAGAGCCCGTCGGCGAGGAGCTTGTGCTTGAGTTGCTCAAAGGCGAGACGAAGCGCGCCGTCGCCTTGCGGTTCGATGGCTTCGACGACAAATTGATACTCGCTGCGCTGTTCGTAGATATCGACGCGGCCGCGCACCAGAACCTGAATGCCATCTTTCGGCTTGAATTTCAATCGCCAGTAAGAGAGCTTCCAGCAGACGCATTTGATCTGAGCGTCGGAATCTTTGAGAGTGAAATAACAGTGGCCGCTGGGAACCAGCTTCGTACCGGAGATTTCGCCCGAGACCCAGATGTTGGAGAAGCCGCGATCGAGAGCGGAGCGAATGGAGTCGCTCAGATCGCGTAGTGACCAGATGCGGCGTTCGGGGACAAAACTGAGGGCGAATTGTTCCATCAGAGGGTGCGCATCTGTTTCAGTTTAGCCGTTGGCCATCTTATTGCTGTTGTTAATTGCATGAACAAACTCATTCTCGTATCGTTATTCGCGGCCTCGGCAATGTTTGCCCAGAGTACGTCGCAATCCAGCCAATCTGACTCCAGCAGCACCACCGTTGTCGGGGACCACGGTAAAAAAGTCGCTACCGATTCTTCCAATTCGTCGACCAGCACCGATGCCAATGGAGTGACACGGTCCAATTCATCGGCGACAGCGACAAAGACCAAGAAGAAGCACGGCAAAGTGGTCAGCAAGTCTACTTCAGAAGACTCCAGTTCGACGACTCGGGATTAATTTCAAAAGCCGCAGGAGGCCACGAAAAACGATGGCCTGCGCCACGGTTTAAAAAATACTAATGGCGGTGTTTGTGCGCGCGGTGTGCCGGCGCAGGGGGCGGGTCGGATTCGGCTATCTCTGTGCCCATCTTGCTCAGGATCCGGTCCTTGACCCAGTGGGGATCCCACCATTCCACCGCGTTGACCTGCACGCCGTCCACCTGCATGGTGAAGTGGAGATGGTCGCCGCCGGCAAGGCCAGTCGATCCGGTCTTGCCGATGGTCTGACCTTTCTTCACCATGTCGCCTTTCTTTACGAGAAATTCGCTCAGGTGACCGTAGATGGTCTGTAGTCCGTAGCCGTGGTCGATTACGATGCAATTTCCGTAGATCCCGAGATCCTGAGCCCAGATCACGCGGCCATCGTTTGAAGCGGGAATCGGCGAGTGCGCGAGTTTTGCAAGATCGAAGCCAAGATGGGTCTGCTCGTCTACTTTTTTCCCTTTCCATGTGTAGGTGCGGTCGTCGGCGAAACGCGATTCGACCGTGGAATCGACCATTGGAAGAAAAGCGCCGGTCCAGAGGAATTTCGGCTCGCTCTGAAAACGGAGATCGGCGAGGGTTTTGTTATTCGCCACGCGCATCACGCTGTTGATATAGACAAAGCGCTGCACGAGATCGCCCGGAATTTTATTCTGGGTATCGATCTGGTTCACGATGCGATCGATGTTCATGGACTCGAGTGGAATGGTGCTGGCGCGGAACTTCTTCGGGAACACCTTGTACCAGAACGTCGTTTTTGCGACCGCACCGGACGGGTTGCTCGCATAAACGGAGACGGGCGTCGCGATGGGTAGTTGATAAGAGAACGCGAAGAGACTGAAGTACTGGCCCGGGTGATTGGGCAGGGGAAAGCTTCGAAAGGTGTAATCGCCGACTTTGACGCCGGCTTCTGTCCACCCGCCCGAGGGCGTGAACGTGGCCATTTCCGAGCCGCCCTGATTGATGTAATGCTGGACGCCATCGGCGACGACGCGCGGGGCAGAGGTCAAGACGTCGACGTCGAAGGTTTTCGAGTCGGTCTTGCCGCGGAAGTCATTCGAGATCGCCGTTACGATTAAACGCGCCTTTCCATCATGGAGCGCCGGGGCCGACTGCTTCCCCACCTTCACAGTCTGATCGAGCTTCACCGGTTTGGTCTGCGCGGGACTCGCGTAGTCCTTGCCATCCTGCTCGACAGCGACTGTGAGCGATTTCAAACCATGCGGATTCTGCAGACGGAGATGCACAGGGGTATCGAAACCGATCGTCGTTATGACCGGGTCGACGCCGATGGCGGTGCCGGTGGAACGCAGATACAGCGCGGCGGGCACGGCAAGCAACACCACCACGATAACGACAGCAATGATTACTTTCACTTTTTTGTCCAGTTGTCCACCCAGTTGAGGAACGTCTTGTACCAGAGCGCGCTGTTTTGCGGTTTCAGAACCCAGTGGCCTTCATCCGGGAAAAGCAGAAGCTCGGACGGGACTTTGCGCATCTGCAGCGCAGTGAAGAGTTCGAGCGCCTGGGTATCGGGAATGCGGTAATCCAATTCGCCGTGGATGACGAGGGTGGGTGTCTGAAACTCCTTCACGAAGTGGCTCGGGGACCATTTGTCATAGACCTCGGGATTGTCCCACGGCATGCCACCGAACTCCCACATGGGGAACCAGAGCTCTTCGGTGCTTTGGGCTTCTTCGCGCAGATCGTAGACGCCGTCGTGCGTAACGAAACATTTGAAACGCGTGGTATGGCCGAGCATCCAGTCGATCATGTAGCCGCCGTAGGAGCCGCCGGCCGCAGCCATGCGATCGGGATCGACGTACGGAAGTTTCTCGACATAATCGGTGACTGCCATAAGATCGTCGAACGGTTTACCGCCCCAGTCCTGATTGATGTCATCGGTGAACTTCTGCCCATAGCCGACCGATCCGCGGGGATTGGGCATGACGACCACGTAGCCCGCGGCGGCGAATACCTGGGCGTTCCAGCGATAAGTCCAGCTCTGCCCCCATTCGCCTTGCGGGCCGCCATGGATGAGGAGCAGGGCCGGATATTTGCGCGACGGATCGAAGTTCGGAGGCTTGACGAGGAAGCTCTGCACCTGCGTGTTTTCGGCTCCGGCGACCCAGAAGTCTTCGAGCGAAGTGAGTTGGTACTGAGAGAGCAAAGCGTCGTTGAGATGAGTGAGCGGGATAGCGGCGCCGCCGGTCGACACGGCCTTGCAGATCTCGGCGGGGCTGTCTCCGCTCTGACGGGTGAAGACGATGGTCTTGCCGTCGGCGGTGAACTGCATATCGTCGAGAGTGTTGTTGCCGGTGATGGCGATGCGGGCGCCTCCACCATCGAGCGAGAGGAATTGAATGGCCTGATGGCCGCGGTCCTCCACGGTGAAGAACAGGCGCCTCGAATCGGGCGCCCAGGTGAAGCTGTTGACGGAACGATCGATGGCGTCGGTTGGAATGGTGAGCTTGCCGCTGGAGCGTTCGAGGACGAAGAGCCGCCAACGGTCGCTCTCATAACCGGGGCGGGACTGAGAGCGGTAGGCGAGATACTTACCGTCGGGGGAATACACCGGCGAATTGTCGGCACCGGGATTGCCGGTGATTTTGTTAGCCCTGCCGCCCTGAATGGGGACTACGAAGAGGTCGTTGTTCGTTCCGGCGGCGGGGATTTCATCGGTGTTCATGGAGAAGCAGACTTCGGCGCCGTCGGGGGAAACAGCGTAGTCGTCGGGGCCGCCGAGGGAAAACGGAGGGACGTCACGAGTGCCGGGCGATAGATCGGCAACCTTGCCGTCGGCGAGAGAAAGAGAAAGCAGATGGCTGCGCCGGTTCCCTTCCCAGGCATTCCAGTGGCGATAGAGAAGGCCGGTGATGAGGCGGGCCTTGACCTTGCTCTGCTTCTCGGCGTCAAGATGTTTCTGGTTACACGGGTCGTCGAAAGAGGAGGAGCCCGCCGCGCCGCATTCGGGGAAGACGCTGCTGGTGAACACGAGGTACTTGCCGTCGGGAGAAACGAGTTCGCCGTCGGCTTCGGTGGAGATGTGGGTCGCCTGGGAAGCGCCGGAGCCATCGGAGTTCATGCTCCAGATCTGAGAGGAATCGCCGGCGGTCGATACATAGAAGATGCGTTTGCCATCGGGAGACCAGCGCGGGCGATCGGCAAGATCGGCGAGTTTGCGCGGAGATCCGCCTTCGAGTGGAACGGTCCAGACGCTGTGGAGGCTCTTGTTGGCGTCGAGGTCGGGAACAGCGACGGCGAAGGCGACTGTCTTGCCGTCGGGCGAGAGTTGCGGGTCGGCGATTCGCTGAATCTTCAACAGCGCGGATGCGTCGAAGGGGACTTTCTGGGCGAGGAGGAGCGATGGAGTGAGAGCGAGGGCGAGCCACGGCAGCCAGCGCATATAGAAAGAATTATCTCGCATAGACCGCGTCGACGATGGTTTTGGAAACGGCGAAAGTATTGGTCCAGTCGGGAGGGTGAGGGCTGCTTGCTGTGTTTTCTGTGACTTGCTGGGTTCGTTCCGCAGAATCGCTTTCGCGGGGAGCGGAAACGGGGGCTTCGGGTTCGCGCGGAGCGACGTGGCTGGCGGGGGGATCCGGCTCGGATTTGGCCGCAGACGGGGGCGTGCGAGCGTCGCGAACTTCGAGGAAGCGGCGGTGAGCGCGGAGGTAGTCGCGCTCGTAACGAGAGTCGAAACGGTTCATAAGATCGAGACTGCGGGAATTGTCGGCGAGAGCGCGGAAGGCGAGCGACGCGCGAGTGGCGGGACCCTCCGCCGAGTTGGGGCTTTCGGCCTGGCGGCGTATCTCGTGGTCCATGCCGGCCGTTTCCATATTCCAGATTCGCATGCGGCGCCAGAGGGCGGCGATCATTTCGCCGACGAGGGACTCTTCGAAAATGGTCAGGGGCTTAAATTCGTCGTAGAGTGAGGCGGCCAGGTTGAGAAAGCGATCCCGGGACTCGCCTTCGATGACGATGATGTCGGCGAGCCTGCGGTGGGTTCCCTGATGTTCGATACTCATATGCCTATGTTTTCGCATGTGAAATGGCTGGATTTTGACGCATTTGTGGGGATTTGGTGATTTTAAAGGCAGATATATGTTCGATTTGGCGGTGACCGGGCAAAAGCCTCGCAGGCCACAAGAAACGATGGCCCGCGCCACGCCGCGCTTGATAAACTAACGCTTCATAAGATGGCAATCAGCGCAGAACTGCTCGAAATATTGATATGCCCCGCGTGCCGGGCGAAAGTGGAACTCAAAGCCGATGGCAGCGGGCTGCGGTGCGTCTCGTGCCATCGGCTTTACCCCATTCGCGACGAGATCCCCGTCATGCTGATCGACGAGGCGACTATCGATGAGTAACTCCAGTAACGATTCGCGTGTCCACGCAGACTGACACTCTCGAACGACTCGGCCCCGGCGAGCGCGTCGCGATCCTGAGGCTTCGTTCGCTGGGAGACTGTGTGCTGTCGACACCGGCTATACACCTTCTGAAACAGGCGCGACCCGATCTGCGGATTGCAGTTGTCGTAGAAGACCGTTTTGCGGCGGTTTTTGAAAACAACCGCGACATTGCTGAGATTTTGCCGCCGCGCGTGGGGGCAGTGCGGAACTTTGCGCCGATGCTTTGCGTGAACCTGCACGGTGGAACGCGCAGCGCAAGGCTCACGCTTCTCTCCGGGGCCCGGTTCCGCGCAGGATTCGACATCTTCCGCCCGGTTTGGGTTTATAACACGCCTGTTCCAACCGCGCAGGAGACGCTCGGAGTCTCGCGCCGCGTGCACACAGCCGAACATATGGCGTCGGCGATGTTCTATCTGGGCGTGCCGATTTCGGAGGTTCCGCGAGCACGCATCGAACCGAGGCAAGGGCGTTCGCCGCATGCACCGGATACGCGGTACGCTGTGGTTCATCCGTTGGCGGCAACGCGGGAAAAGACCTGGCCGTCCGTACGATTTCTGGAACTGGCGCGGCATTTCGAGCAATCCCTGGGCATGGAGACCGTTTTCATCGGTGGGCCCGGCGAAGACCTTTCGTCATTCGCACCGTACCGGACCGTTGCGGGAGCGCCGCTCGGCGAGGTGGTGAAGTTGATGCGAGATGCGGGGTTCTTCGCGGGGAACGATTCGGGCCCGGCACACGTGGCGGCGGCATTCGGAGTCCCGCAGGTCGTATTCTTCGGACCGTCGGATTCCGAGGTGTGGGCGCCGTGGCGAACTCCGGCGGAGATCCTGAAGTCGGATGGGCCGATTGAAGAGATCCCGATCGAGCGGGCGATTCAGGCAGTCGAGCGGCTACGGGTTGCAGCATGAAGGAAACCATACGGCTACTCGGGTATGCCCGGCGGTATTGGTTCCTCCTCATTATTTCCGTCGTGCTGATGGCCATCTTCGGGGCGATGACGGCGGCGCGTGTGTTGTTGATCAAAGTGGTGCTTGGGCGCGTGCTGAGGCCGGGGTTGAATGCGGCGTCGGAGCCGCTGTTTGAGATTCCCGTCGTGCATAAGGCGATTTATCTCGAACAGTTCTTCCCGGCGTCGATTCATAACATTTTCACAATCGTGGCCATCGCGATTCTGGTTGTCTTCGCGATGCGCGGGATTTGCGATTACCTGGGCGACTATCTGACCAACTTCGTAGGTTTTTCGGCGGTGACCGATCTGCGCAATCAGGTATTCGAAAAAGTGCTGCGGCACGGCGCGGCGTTTTTTGAAGCGACTTCGACAGGGCGATTGATGTCGTCGATCATGAACGACATTGACAAGATACAGGTGGCGAGTTCGGATATGTTCGCCGATTTGCTGCGGCAGATTTTTTCGGCAGTCGGGCTGCTGCTGGTGATTTTCGGGACCGACTGGCGGCTGGCGCTGTTCAGCCTGGCGCTTTTTCCGTTTGTGCTGCTTCCCACTGCGCGGCTGGGCAAGCGAATCCGGCGCACGAGCCGCAGGACGCAGGATGCCGCGGGGGATCTGAACCAGGTGCTGCAGGAAGCCATCGCGGGTCATCAGGTGGTGAAGGCTTTTGGGGCGGAGAAATATGAAAGCAAGCGTTTCCGCCTTGCGGGAGAGCGGCTTTTGAAGACGAATCTTCGCTATGTGTTGATACAGGGGATTCCGTCGCCGTTTATCGAGTTGATGGGAGCGGTGACATTCATCTTTCTGCTTTGGTTCGGGCGGGAGGAGATCAAAAATCACGTGATGGAGGCGGAGGCTTTCATCAGCTTTCTGGCAGCGCTGCTGTTTCTGTATGAGCCGGTGAAGCGAATCACGAACCTGCACAGCATCTTCCAGCAGGCGCTGGGGGCGTCGGAGAAAGTGTTTGCGTATCTCGATCAGCCGGAAGAGATCGAGGACAAGCCGGGGGCGCGGAGGCTCGACCGGTTTCGCGACCGCATTGCGTTCGACTGCGTCAGTTTCCGTTATCCGACCGCGAGCGGATTGCAGCTGGATGGCGTCTCGCTGGAGATTCGGGCGGGTGAGGTGGTGGCGCTGGTGGGATCGAGCGGCGCCGGCAAGACGACGCTGGCGAGCCTTGTGCCGCGCTTCCGGGATGCGGTGTCGGGGGCGGTGCGGATCGATGGTATCGACGTGCGTGAGATGGGACTGGCATCGCTGCGGGAAAAAATCAGCGTGGTGGCGCAGGACACGTTTCTCTTCAACGACACGGTGGCGAACAACATCGCTTATGGGATGGAGAAATATGACCGGGCGCGGTTGATCGAGGCATCGGAAGCGGCGCTGGCGCATGAGTTCATCGAGAAATTACCGCAAGGGTACGAGACCGCGATTGGCGATCGCGGGGTGAAGCTTTCGGGGGGACAGAGGCAGCGGCTGGCGATAGCGCGGGCGATATTGAAGAACTCGCCGATACTGATTCTGGACGAAGCGACGTCGCATCTGGATACGGAATCGGAGATGCTGGTGCAAAAGGCGCTGGCGAATCTGATGACGGGTCGCACGGTGATCGTGATCGCACATCGGATTTCAACGATCCGGCGGGCGGACAAGATCGTGGTGCTGGATCGAGGGCGGATCGTGGAGATCGGCAGCCATGAGGAGTTGATTCATCATGGGGGGATTTATCACCGGCTGCATGAGTTGCAGTATCTGGATGTGGACGCGGGGGTGGATGTGTGAGGCGGGCGACGATGCCTTCAGAAAACGGCCGGTTTTCGACGACCGCCATCGGCGGATGCCGCACGAGTTCAGCATACGCTGAATGCGCAGTGAGGCGTGGTTCATCTGAAGGTAAGTCGTTGCTTTACGGTTTCCATGAAGCCATGCATGTCGAGCAGATTTGATTGCCATGCCTTGGGGTATCTGTTGTGCAACGCCTTCGGCACTATAAGCGACACGCCGGCTTCCTGCATTTCCTTCAGTTGATTCGCCGTGATGCCCTGCTGCAACGTGAGGATATGTTTTGCCTTCACTCGACGTCCTTCATTGAGCACTTGACGCCAGCGGTCCTTGCAGGTAGTTTTCAGACCGATCACAAAGAGCCCGCTCTCCGGCCACGAGAGATCCGAATACGCCTCTTCACTGGGGATGAGAATGTCTGGCCTTCCGTCCGTGCCGAGGGCCGGGCGCATCTTGTGAGGAATGCCGGCCTTCGTAAGAAGATATTCGACGTGGTTCTCAAAGGATCGCCCGGCGCGGGCTTTACGACGATTCAAAATGGTGAGAGCCGTCTGAATGAACTCGTCGATGCTCCTGAAAAGCCTGCCAGCCACGAGGTTCTGGCAAACCACGCGCTCGACCGACTGGAAGAGTTGATACTCGGTCTCGATGGCACGCATGAGCGTTTCATCGGGTGTCAACTCCGAAAGGTTCTTCAGGCACGCTTGCAAAACCTTCCGCGCCGCTTCGGAGAATGCATCGCCCGACGGGAAATCGGCGTACACGCCGGCTGATTTGCGGATCAAGCGCGCGACACACTCGTCTTCAGACTCAACCTTGCTGGCTACACCATTCTGGTAGACGCCCCAGTTTTGAAACGACTCGACGCCGAGTGCGCTCTGAAGTTCCTCAATGTCCTCGTCGTAGTCGAAAACATACGCAATGAATTCGTTGAGAGACTTCGGAATGAGAACCAGAAGGTCGCCCACCATGTCCGCGTTGAGAAACGGGAAATCGCGGCCGAAACGAGTCAGCCGGTATTCGTGTTTAGCCGCACCATACCACGTGATCACCGACTCGGTGATCCGACCATCCTGCCATAGGATCGCAACCGGGTGCTTGTCGTTTCGCCCTGCCTTGGGCGGATGTGGTGTGTACATCGCCCAAACGGGAACCGGCATATAAAAGCCGCACTGGTGGCTGCCGGTTAGGCCGGCGTCATTCGGGGAGATGAATTTCAGAAGCGCATTGCCATGACGCATAGCGTCTTCTATTGCTTGTTGGCAATGCGGCGAAATCACGCGCTAATCTTCCTCTTCGGCGGCGCTTTGCGGAAAAGGCTCTCTTCCTGGGAAAGCTTCCAGAACATGATTTTCATGATTTGCCGGCCGACGGCCTCCGCAACCTTCGGCACAACGGCGTTGCCGAACTGACGGTAAGCCTGGGTGTCGGAAACCACGATCTTCTTTTCATCGAAGCCCATCAGGCGTGCACACTCAAGCGGCGTAAGTCTCCTGGGTGGCTTCCCCTTCCCCTGCGGGATGAGAATTTCCGAACCGTCTTTGTAGTAGCGCGCGCTCAGCGTTCGGGAGATGCGCGTAAGGTCCTCCACGAGCCCGAAACCGAAGCCGTTGCCTTTGGCACGGTGCCCTTCCGCGTAACGCTGCAGATAGTTCCAGAGGTGCTCGGTCAGGGTGTATTTGGGGTCGGGCGCCGGTTCCAGAATGTCGATCAAGCGGGGTCGGTTTTGTTCAGGAGGTTGCGGAAACTCGAACGGGGGACGTTCGGGAAACGCCCCCTTGTCGAAGCAAACGATATACACGCGCTCGCGATGCTGGGGAACCCAGGCCGCGGCGTCAATCAC
>Ga0206860_10045_pt3 | contig 30301 bp, 26 predicted proteins | sample Alteio_BWOrgCont_44_FD_152624 | JGI IMG/M metagenome (GOLD analysis project Ga0206860, IMG submission 152624) | Enriched cells from forest soil in Barre Woods Harvard Forest LTER site, Petersham, Massachusetts, United States -... | ecosystem: Environmental > Terrestrial > Soil > Temperate forest >...
TGACCAGCGCAGCGGGCGGGGTTTGAATCGAATTAACAGAAATGGCGTTGGCAATAATTGCCGTCGTGGAAGAGACGCCGCGTTTGGCAAAGATGGCGCGTAGCTTTTCCAAACTTCGCGCCACGCGTTTCTTGGCGGCGTCCTCGTTCGTGCCCAAGGCCGCCCCCACCTCGCGCAAGCTCTTGTTCTCAAAATAGCGCAGCAGCAGCGCGTCGCGGTCGGTTTGGCCGAGACGGTTCATGGCTTCGTCCAGCAGGGGCGAGAATTCCTGCCAGGCCGTTTCCGCCGGACCGGTGTCAATTATAGATTGCATGTGTGCCTCCTGTTCGCGGCGATGACGGTTGGATTCGGTTCGCAACACATTGGCCGCCGTAAAACGGGTGGTGCGATAAAGCCAGCCAGGCAGAATGGTTTTTGGGCTGAGCGAAGCCGCCTTCCGGGCCAGAATGATGAACACCGCCTGGGTTATTTCCTCGGCCAGGACGGGATCGCGCACCTGCCGCAGCGCCGACGAATAGACCAGCCCGATGTGCCGCGCCACCAGCGTGGCAAAGGCCTCTTCAGAGCGGCGGACGGCGTAGTCCCGCAGCAACTCCATGTCGTGATCCATCATTTACCATATACATGTAAGCGCGGTGGAAAAAGGGACATTTATTTTGGGTCAAGGGAATAGCCGCAAAGAAGCGCAAAAGACGCAAGAATGGATTTCCGGTTTTGTGCCTTTTGCGCCTCTTCGCGGCCAATTCTTCATCAGCACACAACGCGTGGACAATTGCGGGCGGCGTCTTTAAGATGTTCACCATGACATTGTCGGAAGCCAAAACGAAACACGCGCGTCTGGCGGCGGAGATTCGGCGGCATGATCAGCTTTATCACGTGCAGGCCCGCCCGGTCATCAGCGACCAGGAATACGACCGGCTTTACCGCGAACTGGTTGACCTGGAGAAGGAATTTCCCGCGCTGGCCACGCCGGATTCGCCGACGCAGCGGGTGGGCGGCGAGCCGGTGACGGCGTTCAAGCCGAGCCGGCATCTGGTGCCGATGCTCAGCCTCGACAACACGTATTCACAGGACGAGGTGCGCAATTTCGTCAAGCGCGCGCAAAAACTTTTGCCCGATGAAAAACTCACCTGGACGGTTGAACCAAAAGTGGACGGGCTGGCGGTCAATTTGCTCTACGAAAACGGCGCGCTGGTTTCCGGGGCAACGCGCGGCGACGGCGCCACCGGCGATGACATCACTTCCAATCTCAAAACCATTCGCTCCATCCCGCTCCGATTGCTGGGCAAGGGAAATTCACCGCCGCGTTTGATCGAGGTCCGGGGCGAAGTATATATGACACGGACCGGCTTCAAGAAACTTAACGCGGAACGAGTCGCCGCCGGGGAGGAGGCTTTTGCCAATCCGCGCAATGCCGCCGCCGGGTCGCTCAAACAGCTTGATCCGCGCCTGGTGGCCAAACGGCCGTTGGGGGCGATTTTTTACGGCGCGGGCCAAATGGAAGGAGAGGGCATCCCGACGACACATCAGGAATGGCTGCGCTGGCTCAGCGAACACGGGTTTAAAGCGCCGGAGAAAATCTGGTTGTGCGATTCGGAAACCAAACTGCTCGCCGCCATTGATGAGCTGGACAAAATTCGTCATGACTTCGAATACGAAACCGACGGGGCGGTGATTAAATTGAATGATTTGGCGTTGCGGGAGAAGGCCGGTTACACGGCCAAAGCCCCGCGCTGGGCCATGGCTTTCAAATACGCGCCGGAACAGGCGCAGACGAAATTGAAGGACATCACGATCCAGGTGGGCCGGACCGGCGTACTGACGCCCGTGGCGGAATTGGAGCCGATTTTCCTGGCCGGCAGCACCATCAGCCGCGCCACCCTGCACAACGAGGACGAGATCAAACGCAAGGACATCCGCATCGGCGACACGGTGACGATTGAAAAGGCCGGGGAAGTAATCCCGGCGGTGGTCGGCGTGGTGCTGAACAAACGGCCAGCCGGGGCGCAGGCGTTCGATTTTGTCAAACATATTCATGGCAAATGCCCGGTGTGCGGCGAGGCCATCCGGCGTGATCCGGAATACGTGGCCTGGCGGTGCGAGAATCTGCAATGCCCGGCCCAGGCAACGCGCCGGGTCGAATTTTTCTCGGCGCGTGGTGCATTGGACATCGAAAGCGTGGGCGGAATTGTGGCGGACAAACTGGTGGAACGGGAACTGGTGCGGGAGCCGTTGGATTTATTCAACTTGACTGTTGAAAAGCTGGGCGTGTTGAACCTGGGCGATGAAGAGTCGCCGCGCATTTTCGGCAGCAAGAACGCGGAAAAAGCGGTCCAGGCCATCGCACGGGCCAAAACCGCGCCGCTGTCCCGCTGGCTGTTCGGGCTGGCCATCCCCGAGGTGGGCAAGACCACCGCCACCCAACTGGCGGCATTTCACGACTCCATTGAGGAGGTGGCCGATTCACCCTTGTTGCGCGATGTCATCGCGTATAACGAAAAAACGGAACAAGCGCGCCAGGCGCGCCGAGACAAATCCGCTGATGCTGAAGGTCTTAAAAAGGACGCTGCGGACGCCGCACAACGGCTGCTCGACGCCGGTTTCGCTGAAAAGAGCCAGCGGAAAAACGAAAAGGAAGCCGGCATCAACACGGAGTTGGGGCCGGTGGTGGCGCGGAGCGTCCTGGATTATTTTGCCTCGGCTGCGGGCCGCCGGGTTTTGCGGCGCATGAAAGAACTGGATATCCATCCGCAAAGCCAGAAGGCGACAGCGCGCAAGGAAGGACTGCCCCTCGCCGGAAAAACGTTTGTCTTGACTGGCACGCTGCCCTCGATGACGCGGGAGGAAGCCGGCGAACGCATCGAAGCCCTGGGCGGTAAAGTCACCAGCAGTGTAAGCAAGAACACGGATTATGTCCTGGCCGGGGCCGAAGCGGGTTCGAAGTTGGAAAAGGCGGAGGCCCTCGGCGTAAAAATCCTGGACGAAGCGGCGTTTCTAAAAATGACGAAGTCCGATTAATGAGCCGCCGACGGCGGTTTCGCCACAAAGCTGTCCGCGCTGTTGGGGTTGCCGCTGCCTTTGTAAATGGCGGTTTTGGGGTAGGCGAAGAGGGGTCGGGTCATCACGATTTTTCCCTGGTCCGTTTTGGAAGCGATAAGCCGGTCCGGCGCGTGGCCGTGTTCCACCCAATCCGCGATGGCGGCAAGCCAGTCCACCTCGGTCGCGCCCGGGCCGCCACCACAGTGGAGACAGCCCGGCACCATGAACAACCGGCAATAGTTGCGGGCGTTGGGATCATGCGCCTGTACTTGACGATAATAATCGACCGTGCGCTGCGCCGGCAGGGCGGGATCGGCCCAGCCGTGAAAAATAATGAGTTTGCCTTTGCGCGCCTTGAAGCTTTCCAACCCGGCGTTGGTGGCGTTGAGAAAGGAGGCGGCCAGACGCGTGTCGCCGGCAAAATTTGAAAGATTGTAGGTGGAATAATTCCAGTCGGGATCATTGAAAACCAGGTATTTGAAGATCTGGGTGCCGAAGCCAAACATCAAATCAGGGGCGTGATTGTTAGTCAGCAGCGCCGGCACCGGCCCTGTAATCCATGCGATCCATTGGCCGGGATCGCATTCCGCCCCGGGAGTGTAGCCGGGATAAATCTGCCCCTGAGCGTTGCGCGCGCCCGCGTAAATGACCGCGATGGCCCGGCGCTGTTCGTCCGTCAAGCCCGGCACCTTGGCCAGGTCAAAACCGGCGGTGGGCGGGTCCTGCACGACGCCGTCTTTTAATCCATCCCGGGCATCGCATTGGTCAAGAATCGATTGTTGCAGCGTCTGCAGGGCTGCTTTGTCAAGCACAGCTTTTTCCAAATGCGCGGCATCCGGATAAAGCGTCTGGGCGATGGTCACAGCCTCGGCGGCAATGCCCGTCCAGTCAAACGCCGGCGCGCCCGCCACGATCCCGTCGAAGTCGTTCGGATACCGTTGCGCCTCCATCATGGCCTGTCCGCCGCCGCGCGAGCAGCCGGAGAAATAGTTGTAAGCCGCGTCCGTGCCGTAGTAACTGCGGATGATTGCCTTGGCCGTCTCAGCCGTCCGATGCACCGCCAGATAGCCGAAGTCCAGCTTCGCCTCCACATTGTCGAGCGCCCAATCCGCCGTGAGGAATGAATGCGATTCGTGTCCGGTGTCGGTGCCCACCGTGGCATAACCGCGATTGACCGAATCCCGCGCGCCGTTCTGCACCGTCCCGACAAATCCGCCGCCACCGCCCATGACGAACCGTCCGTTCCACGCCTCCGGCAACAGCAGCTCAAAACGAATGTTCCCGCCAATGACACCGTTCACTTCCACATGGGCTGCCACGGGTTTGGCCGACTCCAGAACCACGTCGGGCAAACGCAGATGCCGCAATTCTTCGAGGCTGATGTGATTGGTTGATTGCCCCGCCATCGCGGCCATGCCGCCCAGCATCAACAGGCAGATAAAATAATTTCGTTTCATCATTTGGCGCTTTTTGCGTCGTTCGTCGCCCACAGGCGATAATTTAATTTTGGAAAGATGTTGTCCATTTGTTCGATTTGGCGGAGCCAGGGTTCGTCAATTTTTTTGGCGGTCAACTGCTCGTAGATGGTGAGAAAGCGGTGCAGATGATCTTTGACGCGGCGACTGGCGTAATCGGGGCTGGTGCCGGTGCGAAGGATGAAGGGCCAGTCACTGGATTGGGCCAGGAGCAGTTCGCGGCCGGCCTGTTGCAAGGCGCGCTCCTGCGTGGCGGTGGGCTTGGCATACCGGTTGGCCAGTTCCGTCATACGCGTCTGGGCGATGCGCAGATGGGGATAAATCCACTGGTTGGATTCGTTGAGCCAGACCCGCCAGTAACCCTCCTCGCCCCAGCTTGAGGCGGCGGGCGTGGCCACTTGCAGGGTCGGATAACGGCTCAAATATTCGCCCGGCGTTGTCAAGGTGAAATCATGCTGGTCGCAACAGGCCTTGCGGATGAAGTAATTCAAAAATTCCGGGCCTTCATACCACCAGTGCCCGAACAACTCCGCGTCGTAGGGCGAAAGCACCAACGGCGGGCGGTCCAGGATCAGGCCCAACTTGCTGATCTGGCCCATGCGGGCGTGAAGGAAGTGGGCGGCGTGCTCGTCGGCGGCGCGCAGGGCGGCGGCGCGGTCGTAGGCCTGCTTCTCCCCGGTCCCACCGGTGATGCTATGATACTTAATGCCGGTGAAGCCGCGCAGGCCGGGCGCCGGACAATAATTCTTGACGTAATCGAAATCGAGATCGAACCCGATGTCCCGGTAAAAATCGCGGTATCGGACGTCGCCGGGGTAGCCTTGCTCTTTGCTCCAGACCTGGCGGGCGGATTCGAAGTCGCGCCCGAAGGCGGCGACGCCGTTGGGGGTGAAGACGGGGGCGTAAACACCGTAACGCGGGCGGGGCCGCGCGTGCAAAATGCCGTGCGTATCGGTGACAAACCAGCGGATGTTGGCCTCTTGCAGCACGACCTCGATGCCCTCGGCATAAGCGCATTCCGGCAGCCAGATACCGCGCGGATCGCGTCCGAAGCATTCGTGATAATGATCGCGAGCCACGAAGATTTGGGCGCGCAAGGAAGGCGGATCGTCAATCAACAAGGGCAGGAGGGCATGAGTGGCGGCGGAAGTGGCGATTTCAATCAGGCCGTCGTCCTGGAATTTTCGAAAAGCGCCGACGAGATTCTGCCCGTAGTCAAACCAGGTATGGCGGATTTCGTTGAACCGGTTGTGGTACATCCAGGCCAGTTCGCGCACGGACGCTTCCCAGTGGGTGCGGTGAATTTCATTTTCGGCCAGGGCAATCAAGCTGTCGAGATGCCGGACGTAGCGTTCCTGCAACAAAGGATCGAGCAACATGGCGCAAAGCGGCGGGGACATGGAAAGGGTCAGGCGCGCAGGGATGCCGTCGTCCTGCCAGCCTTCCAGCAACTGAATGAGCGGGATGTAAGTTTCGGTGATGGCTTCAAAAAGCCAGTTTTCCTCGAGGAACTTTGGATGTTCAGGATGCCGGACGAACGGCAGGTGCGCGTGCAGAAGAAGGGCAAAATGTCCTTGCATGAGGTTTAGTCGAGGTCTTTGGTCAAACTCTCGGCCAACCTTCGGCTGGCACAAAGAAGAATCACTCCACTTAAAAACATCACGGCTGTCAAGATCAACCAGCCCGTGCTTGTATGAACGCGTACTATAATGAATTTGCTCTCATCTAAAGGAATCGGTTTGAAGAGGGTGATCAGATAATCAACGTTCAACAATAAAGCGGTCAGGATCAATGCAAAAGCAATGAGGCGAATGACAGCCTGCGCGACTTTGGTGTATGCGTTCACCGGCCGTTGACTACGCCACGGCGCTGACCAGCGGCGGTTGCAGCCGCTTGTCCTGCGGATGAACGCCCACGTCGCCTTTATATTCCGTGCTCCGGCTGAACTCGAGATGGGCGGAGCGCGTTTCCTCGCCATCGGCCGAATGGGCGGCGGCGGGCAGGGAATATTCGCCATCGGGCAGCGCAAAACGGAAACTGAAACTGCCGTCGGGCCGCAGTTTGATTTTCCGGTCGCCGATGGTGACGGTGGCATCGGGTTCGGTCGCGCCGTAAATAATCAACTCGGCGTTGACGTTGAACCAGAACCCGCGCTGGCGGGGCATGCCGCCCAACGGACTGGAAAAACTGGACACCGCGCCAGACCACGAACTAACCAGGCCGAACGAGGAAACCTGATGCTGCAACTGGCGGCGGACCAATTCCGTGATTTCGAGCGAGCCGACCCAGATGCGACGCACCTGGTCCATCGAGACGATTTCGGCCAGGGCGCTTTCCTGGGCGGGCGTCCATTCGCTCCGAATCTCCTCGGGAGCGGGCAGACCCTTGTAACCCTGGGCGCGCAATTGCTGGACGGCTTCGACCAGCGGCACATGTTCGCGCAAGGCGCTTTTGATAATTGACAGCAATTGCGCGAACGGCACATCGAACGGAATGGTGGCAAAGCGCAGAGTCGTTTCATCCGACAAGGAATCAGGCGGCGTAAAGGTCGCGCCCGAAGCGGCCAGCGCAACCCAGCGCCGGGCGGAATCGTAATAGCCCAGGGTGGCCAGATATTTTGCGCCGGCGTCGGGCACGGGCACGAACCAGTTGCGCGATTCCGGATGGACGTGGATTTCGGACAAGGGCTCGCCCTCCAAGGAACCGCGAAAAATGCGCAAGACCAGGTGGCCGTCAACCGACAGGCCGTTGTATTGCTGGAGCTGGGCGCGGGTCAAATCCCAATGGGCGTAAAGCCAGTGCGGATCGCGTGCTGTCAAAAATAATTGCTTGGTGCCGTAAGCCTCGGGCAACTCGCTCCCTCCCGGCGGCAAATGCTGGCCGGGTGGAGTGGGGCCGAGGGAATAGCGCTGGCCGGGACCGCCCACGGCGGGCGCGGGAGAGGCATCGCCTTCGAGCAAAATGGGGGGGATTTTCAGCCGGGTGCTGCGCGGGGCGCGCTTCGCCTTGGCGGCGGGCGCGGCGGCTTGACCGGTGGTGGAAACCGCGGCGGCGCGGGGCTTGGTGCTTTTGCGTTTGGGTGGATCCGGCTGGTCTGAATTTCGTGTTTTCATAAGCGCATTCGTGCGGGGGACACGGTTAAAATCTTCCCAAGGCATACTATGGCCGAGCCGCCCCGCGCGCGCAAACACAAAAAGTTAAACTTGCCTTGCCTCCTTGAAAAAGGCATGATTAAACAGTTGGAAACATTTATGAGCCAAGCCAAAACAACCCGCCCGGCGATGGGACCGTCCGGGTTGATATTTGTTGTTGACGACAATGCGCTGCTGGGCGAACTCGCCCAAACGGTGCTGAAAGGGGAGGGTTATGCCGTCCAATCTTTCACCGATCCCAAAGCGGTGTTAAAGGCCATCAAGGAAGCGGACCCCAAGCCGGTGGCGTTGGTGACCGATTACGAGATGGGGGAAATGAACGGTCTGGAGCTGATCGTCTCATCGCACAAAATTCATCCTTCGCTCAAAACGGTGTTATTGAGCGGCACCATTGATGGGTCGTTCATTGCCGGCCATCCCGCCAAAGTGAACAAATTTCTGGTTAAACCCTACCTGCCCGCGCAATTGACAAGCACGGTGGGGGAATTGTTGCGGCCCTGATGCGCGGACGGAATTTCGGCGTGGATGATTGGCACGATTGAACTGGTTCTCGGGTTGTTGCTCGCCATCGCCGCCCTGGCGGTTCTGGCGCGCAAGCTGCAAATTCCCTATCCCATTCTCTTTGTCATCGGCGGCCTGTTGCTCAGCTTCCTGCCGGGGCATCACACCCTGCACCTGGATCCGGATCTAATTTTTGTCCTGTTTCTGCCGCCGCTGCTGTATCCGGCCGCTTTCAGCTCTTCCTGGCGGGATTTTCACGCCAACCTCGGCCCCATTCTCCGGCTGGCAATAGGTCTGGTGCTTTTTACCACTGTGGCCGTGGCGTGGTTTGTGCATCATTTCTTCGGCCTGCCTTTGGCTGCCGGCTTCGTCCTGGGCGCGATCATCTCGCCGCCGGACGCCATCGCCGCCACCGCCATCACGCAGAGTTTGCGCGTGCCCCGGCAGATCATCACCATTCTCGACGGAGAAAGCCTGGTCAACGACGCCACGTCGTTCACCACTTACCGGTTCGCGGTGGCGGCGGTGCTGACCGGCGCCTTTTCGTTGGCGGGTGCGAGCTTGGATTTTGTCGGGGCGGTCCTAGGTGGCATCGCTGTCGGGCTGGCCGTGGGCTGGGTGATAACTAGAGTGCAGCGGCGGCTGGATGATCCGCCGGTGCAAACCACCCTTTCACTACTCACGCCCTATGTCACTTACCTGGTCGCCGAAAGGGTGCATGCTTCCGGTGTGCTGGCCGTTGTGGTGACGGGCCTGTACGTCGGCTGGCGCTCGCCGGAAGTATTGACATCGCGCATGCGGCTGCTGGCGCTGTCCGTTTGGAGCATGATCGTGTTTATTCTCAACGGTTTTATTTTCATCCTTATCGGGCTGCAATTGCCGGAGGTCGTGCACAGCCTCTCCGGACGTTCCCTCGGCGAAGCGATTGGCCTGTCGGCCCTGGTGGTGGCGTTGCTCATCGTCGTGCGCATCGTCTGGTTTTTTTCCTCCACGTCCATCGCGCGGATGCTGAAAAGCGATTCGCGCTGCCGCACGCCCCGCCCGAACTGGCGACATCTCGTGCTTATGTCGTGGGCCGGCATGAGGGGGGTGGATTCATTGGCGGCGGCGCTGGCTCTCCCATTCGTCACGCAGAACGGGGCCCCATTTCCCGAACGCAGCTTGATCGTGTTCATCACGTTCAGCGTGATATTTGCAACATTGGTGCTGCAAGGATTGAGTCTATCGCCCCTGATCCGCTGGCTGAAGATTGCCGATGACCGGTCGTTGGAGGAGGAGGAAAGGCAGGCCCGGCTCAAGGCGAACGAGGCCGCCCTGGCCAGGCTGGCACAAATCGCGAAGTCCCGCCCGGTGGACGAAGGCGTGCTGTCCCGCCTGCGCGCCGAATATGAGGATCGCATTGAACAATTGACCGAGCATCAAGATGAAGAAGACCACAAGAAACTCAGTCTCTACTCGGCGGAGTATGAGAAATTGTCCAAGGAAATGCTAGGCGAGGAACGCAAAACGATTTTGCACCTGCGCAACGAACGTGTCATCAACGACAACGTCCTGCGCCGCATCCAACGCGACCTCGATTTGGCCGAGGCCCGCCTGGAACGCGATGGCGATTAGGTGTTTCCGTTCTTAATCTTAATCGTAATCATAATCCTAATCCGCCTGAAAAAAAGATTGAGGTTAAGAAGCAACACAAAGGGAAGACTCGCCATAGCCCCGCCAGCATGGTAAAAGACTATCGTGAGCGCGAATTTGAAATACGCAACGAACGCCGGCCAAATCCGGTCCGAGTCCACCGAAGATCATCTGGAGCGGATGCAGGAATTGGTTGATTTGAAGGGTTACGCCCGCGTTTCCGACATGGCGGCGTCGCTCGGCTTGAGCCGCTCGGCCGTTTCCAACATGGTGCGCCGGCTGGCCAAGCGCGGGTTTGTCAATTATGAAAAATACCGCGGCTTCACCCTCACCCCGGAAGGCCGGGCCGTGGCCAACCACGTCAAGGTCCGCCACGAGACCCTGACCGAGCTGCTGCAATTGCTCGGCTTGACAGAAACAACGGTGGAGCAGGAAGTCGAAGTCATTGAGCACCATCTCAAACCGGAGACATTGCGGGTTTTTTCCCGGCTGGTGCGGTTTTGGCACGAGCATCCCCAGCACCTGGAAACTTTTCTGCGCTACGCCAAGGGAAAATAACAAACGCTTGCGCCGCCGTTGGATGTTTGGTTAACTTAAGCTGCCGTGCGATTCGACAAGCGCATCCGAACTTTGGCGGTGACCGTGACCAGTGGGACACTGGCCGCGCTGTTGCTTGGCCTGATTGTCGTCATCTCGTTCATGGCGGTCAGCCTGCCGTTGCACCGGTTGATTCACAAGGATGCGGACGACCAGGATCACGAATGTGCGATCACTCTTTTCGCCCAGGCCCAGGTCCTCACGCATCTGGCCGGCCCGATTTTTATTGCGATTGTCCTGGGCACGATCAGTCTGATTCTCCGTCCGCGATCCGTCCTCCTACCGGCGCGGCCGTTGCAACTGCCTCCTGGACGCGGTCCTCCCGGCTTGTCCTGCTAGTTTTTTGTTGTACCTTTTGCAGCGGCTTTCCTTCCGGCCGATTGGCCGCGGATGGCTGGCGGCTGTGGGCGATTGGGTGGCAAATCCTAAAGCGGATACCCGTTAGATAGCATGACATTATTAGATATTTCTCAATTGAAAAAATCATTCGTGGCGCCGGATGGTTCGAAACACTGCGTGGTGGATGTGAAAAGTTTCTCGCTCGCGGAAAAGGCGCAGGTGGCGCTGGAGGGCGAAAGCGGCTCGGGCAAAACGACGCTTTTGAATTTGATCGCCGGCATACTCAAGCCGGATTCCGGCACGATCCAGATTGCCGGGCGGGAAATGTCCGCCTTGAGCGAGCCGCAACGGGACCGGCTGCGGGCCACGACCATCGGCTATATTTTTCAAACGTTCAATTTGCTGCAAGGTTACACCTGTTTGGAAAATGTTTTATTGGGCATGTCCTTTGGCCCGGGGGCGGACAAGGCCTTCGCCAAGGCCTTGCTGGAACGGGTCGGATTAGGCAATCGCCTGAAACATTACCCGCGCCAATTGTCCACCGGCCAGCAGCAACGCGTGGCCGTGGCCCGGGCCATGGCCAACCGGCCCAAACTGGTGCTGGCCGACGAACCCACCGGCAACCTCGACCACAAAAATGCCGCCGAAGCCCTGGCCCTGATTCGCACTGCCTGCCAGGAAAATGGCGCCGCCTTGCTTCTGGTCAGTCACGACCGCGACGTTCTGAAACAATTTGAAACCGTGCAAGCCTTGGACCAAATCAACCAAGCCGCCGCCTCCGGGGAGAAAAAGTCATGACACTGTGGCTGATTATTCTGCGCAGCATGAGGCAGCACGCCTTGTCCACCATCATCACGGCCATGTCCATCGCGCTGGCGGGCGGCCTGCTCATGTCGGTCTGGACGGTCAAGGAACAGGCCCGGGCCGCTTTTACCGGCGTCAACGGCGGGTTTGACGCCGTGCTGGGAGCGCGCGGGTCCCAGTTGCAACTGGTGCTCAATTCGATTTTTCATCTGGAATCCTCGCCGGGCAATTTGGCTGCATCCGATTATCTGGACATCAAACACAATCGGAATGTCGAACTCGCCATCCCCATCGCGGTGGGTGACAATTATAAAGGCTACCGTCTCGTGGGCACGATCCCGGAAATGTTCGAGAAGGTGGAATATGCGCCCGGCAAACATTACGAACTGGAGGGGGGCGGCAATTTCTTCGACCCAACGCGGCGGGAAGCCGTCGTTGGCAATTTTGTGGCCCGGAAAATGGGATTGAAATTGGGCGACACTTTTCATCCTTATCACGGCCTGATTTACAACGAAAAGGACCAGCACTCTGAGACCTATGTGGTGGTTGGCATTCTCAAACCTTCCAACACCCCGGCCGACCGGGTGATTTGGATTCCGCTGGAAGGCATCCAGAAAATGAAGGGCCACGATCCGAAGGCGGCGACGGATGTCAGCGCCGTGCTGGTGAAATTAAGGGGAGGGCCCATGGTCGGGTTCCAAATGGACATGATGTACAACAAACAGGGCAACCGCCTGACTTTCGCCTGGCCCATCGCCACAACCATCGCGGTGTTGTTCGACAAAATCGGCTGGTTCGACAAGGTGCTGGCGCTGGTCTCGTACCTGGTGGCCCTGGTGGCGACCATGTCGATCCTGGCTAGTATTTACAATTCGATGAATGAGCGCCGGCGTGAAATTGCGATTCTGCGCGCATTGGGCGCACGGCGGCGCACAATTTTCAGCGCCATCCTGCTCGAAGCGGCCGCCATCTCGACCTTGGGCATGGTGGTGGCGTTTCTGGTTTATTTGGTCATCATGACGGGCGCGACCACCGTCATTCGCGCCCAAACGGGCATCGTCCTGGACCCCTTCGCCTGGAACCCGGTCATGCTGTGGGCGCCGGCGGCGTTGATCAGCCTGGGCGCGCTTTCCGGCATTGTCCCGGCCATGAAAGCCTATCGCACCGATGTGGCGGAATACTTGACTCCCATCTCATGAGAACGTTTTCGGTCAGCACATTGGCGCTGGCGGCGGTGTTGTGCGCGGGCTGTGGCAACCGGCAAAGCACCCCGACCGATAACGGGTCGCATCTGCATGTGGATGTGCCGCCTCACGGAGGCACCCCGGTGGCCCTCGGCGACGACTACCAAATTGAATGGGTGCTGGACGCCACGGCGGGCAAACTTCAAGCCTATGTCCTGGACGGCGAGATGGAAAATTTCGTGCGCATCACCCCGCCTTCCTTTGACGTGACCGCCAAATGGCCGGGCCGCGAGGAGGTTTTACATTTCGCAGCCATTGCCAATACCGCGACGGGCGAAAAAGTGGGCAGCACGAGCCTGTTCGAAGCGCAGGCGGATTGGCTGAAAACAAACAAAACATTCGACGCCGTCATCCGGGAAATAAACGTGCAAGGGACAATTTACACCAACGTCGCCTTCAGCTTTCCCAAAGGAACCGCCGCGGATGAAAAGGGGGGAAAATAATCAACGGACTTTTGCCGGGCTTTGGGTTATGTTTATAAAGAAGGAAAACAGTATGAAAGTGAAACATTACATGGCCATCGTGGCCGCCATAGCCGGTTTATGGCTCGTGACCGTTCCATCTGCCAACGCTCAATCGGCCGCCAAGGTTGCGGCCATTCAGGGCGACTCTATCGATGGCACCTCGACGCCAGCCCCCGCCGCCGCGCCCGCCGCCACCAATGTCGTGATCAAGACCACAGGCGGAGTGGTCAACGCCGATTTCGAAACGCTGGCTTCCTATACTTTCAACGTGCCTGACATGACTGCCACCAATCATCCCACCGTGGCCCAGGCGGAGAAACAAATTCCCGCGGCGATCAAAAAGTTGGACGGTCAAATTGTCCGCATCCGGGGCTTCATGATGCCGGTCAAGGAAGTGCAGGGAAAGACCACCGAATTCCTCATTACCAGGAGCCAGCCCTCCTGCTGCTTCAGCGGGGCGACGGAGATCACCGAATTTGTCACCGTCAAAGTGCCCGGCAAGGGATTTGACACCATGATGGACGATCCGATCAGCATCCAGGGCACGTTGCATGTCGGGGCCGTCACGGACAGCGGCTTCATCGTCGGCCTTTACTCATTGGACGCGGAGAAATTGATTCCACCGGGAAATTAAGCCAAGGATGAAAAATCGTTTCCTCTCAAGGGCGGCGGCGGGCCTTGCCGCGTTCACCGTCATGGCTGCCCCGGTTTGGGCGTCGGACGAACCGGCCACGCCCAAACGGCCCGCCACCAACACCTATTTCGGGACGGCGGTCGTGGACGATTACCTCTGGCTGGAAAATTTTGACGATCCCGCTGTCAAGAAATGGAACGCCGCAGAAAACCAGGCCGCCCGCGCTTACCTCGACAAATTGCCGGCCCGCGCCCAGGTGGCGCGGCGTTTGCTGAAACTTTATTCCGCCACTTCGGCCAATTATTACGGGCTGCAATCCCGCCCCGGCGCGCTCTTCGCCATGAAGTTCAAGCCGCCCAAACAACAACCCTGGCTGGTCACGTTCCAATCACCCGATGATCCGCAGTCGGAGCGGGTGGTGCTGGACCCCAACCAACTCAATGCCAAAGGCACGACCGCCATTGATTTTGCCGTGCCTTCGCACGATGGCAAACGCGTCGCGTTGTCCTTGTCGGAGAACGGCAGCGAGGACGGAACGCTCTTCATCTACGACTTGGCCACCGGCCATGCGTTGCCCGACAAAATTCCCCGCGTGCAATATCCCACCGGCGGCGGGAGCGTGGCCTGGAACAGCGACGACACTGGCGTTTATTACACCCGCTATCCGCATGTTGGTGAACGCCCGGCGGAAGACTTGAATTTTTATCAGCAAGTTTATTTTCACAAATTGGGAACGCCACTGGACCAGGACCGTTACGAAATGGGCCGAGACCTGCCGCGCATCGCGGAGATCGAACTGGAATCCAGCGAGGACGGCCAATATCTGCTGGCCACCGTCGCCAACGGCGATGGCGGCGAGTATGCGCATTATTTGCTGGGAACGAACGGCCCCTGGACCCAAATCACCAAGTTCAGCGATCAAATCAAATCCATTGCCTTTGGCCGGGACGGCGCGCTCTACCTGCTCTCGCGCGAAAGTGCGCCCCACGGAAAAATCCTGCGCCTGCCGCTGGACACGCTGGATTTGGCCAAAGCGAAAACCGTCGTGCCCGAAAGCACCCCGGTGATCGAAGGTTACTGCCCGTCCGCTGGCGGCCTTTACGTGGACGACCTGGTCGGCGGGCCGTCGCAAATCCGGTACTTCGACTTGACGTTCGCCGCGCCCCGGCTGGTCCCGCTCAAGCCGGTTTCCGCCGTGCAACAAATGTTGCGCTGGCAGGACAATCAACTTTTGTTCCGGAACATCACTTACATTGAGCCGTATACGTGGATGATTTTCGATCCCGCTTCCGGCCAGTGCAAGGCCACCGCCCTGGCCGGCACGTCCCCCGCCGATTTCAGCGGCGTGGAAGTCGTGCGTGAGTTTGCCACTTCCAAAGACGGCACAAAAATTCCCCTGAACATCATCCGCCGCAAAGGCACCAAGCTCAATGGCCACAATCCCACCCTGCTCTACGGCTACGGCGGTTACGGCATCAGCCTGTCCCCCAACTTCAACATCGCCCGGAGCATCTGGCTCGACCAGGGTGGGGTTTATGCGCAGGCAAATTTGCGCGGCGGCGGCGAGTTCGGCGAGGAATGGCATAAGGCCGGCAACCTGACCAAAAAGCAAAATGTGTTCGACGACTTTGCCGCCTGCGCCGAATACCTGGTCAAGGCCGGATACACCAAGCCGGCCAAACTCGCGGTTGAAGGCGCGAGCAACGGCGGCCTGTTGATGGGCGCGTTCCTGACCCAACATCCCGATTTGGTCAGCGCCGTGGTGTCGCATGTCGGCATATACGATTCGCTGCGGGCGGAATTGGAGCCCAACGGGGCCTTCAACACCACCGAGTTCGGCACGGTAAAAGACCGGGCGCAGTTTGAAGCCCTGCTGGCTTATTCCCCGTATCATCACGTGGTGGACGGCGCCCATTACCCGGCAGTGCTCTTAATGACAGGAGACAACGACGGGCGGGTCAACCCCTTTCACTCGCGCAAAATGGCGGCGCGGCTGCAGGCGGCCAACAAATCCAAGCATCCCATTTTATTGCGCACCACGGCTTCCGCCGGGCACGGCATCGGCACCGCTTTGGACGAACGCATTGCCCAGGAGGCGGATGTCTATGCGTTTTTATTCGATCAACTGGGCATGAAATACAAAAACGTCCCTTAACGGACTGCTAAACCTGTGAACGAAGATTCATCACTCGGCTTTGTTGCGCTGGCCTTTGCGCTGGCGGTGGGCGGCGGAACGCTCGGCGCGGTGCTGGGCACTTCGCACAAGCGGTTATGCGCCCTGATCAGCCTGGGCGCGGGCACTCTCCTGGGCGTGACACTTTTTGCCATCCTGCCGGAAGCAGTCGAAGATCTTCACTGGTGGGAATTGTTGCTCGCCCTCGCCTCCGGTTACGTCCTCTTTGCCGTGATCAGTAAATATATTTTCCATGTTTGCCCGGCATGCGCGGCCAGTCATTTCGACGAAGCCACCACCCACCGGTTCAGCGAAATTGCCTCGGCCATGATGCTGGCGCTGGCCATTCATTGCACGGTGGACGGCCTGGCCATCCCGGCCGGCAACCAGGCGGACGCGGCTTCCACCACCGCCGGTCGCGCGGTGGTTTTTTCAATCATCCTCGCCATTTGCGTGCATAAAATCCCGGAAGGTTTGGCGCTGGGCGCGTTGCTGCGCGGCGCAGGACTGGGCACTCGCGGCATCATTTTTCGCGTGCTGGCGGTGGAATCCACCACCTTGCTCGGCGGACTGATCGGCTGGCTTTTTTTTCCGCACGCCTCGCCCGTTTGGATTGGGATCGCGCTGGCCCACGCCGGCGGCGGTTTTATTTTCCTGGCGACGCACGCCATCATCGGCGAGATTCTCAAACACCACAAAGCCCTGGTCCTGTCCTGCTTCGGCAGCGGGGTGGCTTTGATTGGCGCCCTGGTTTTGTTGCTGCACTTGTTTCACTGAATATTGCCGCGGTTATGCCGATGCTTGACAGCAATAAGCCGCCTGCGCCCGCCGCCCTGCTGCGGGGTGTCAGCATGTACTTCCGCGATTTCTCGGTCTGTGCCTTGAATGCGGCCAGCTTTGAAGTTGGCCGGGGTGAATTCTTCGGTTTGGTCGGCCCGGCCGGCGCAGGCAAATCCACCGCCCTTAAAATCCTGGCTGGTCGGCTGCGCCCCACCTACGGCTCGGTCAAAGTGTTTGGCCGTTCGCCCCGGTGGGCGGCGACAAAAGCGCGAGTTGGATACGTCGCCGCCAAAGCAGGCGATAACCGGGAACCCGGCGGTGGCGGATTGCTCCGTTTCGTGAAAAGATTTTTGCCGCGCAACCGCCCCGCCAGCCTGGCCCAGGTTCTGGCGAAGAAACCCGACCTCATCATTTTGGACGAACCCTTTTCCGGTCTGGACGCCGCCGGTTGTGGGGAGATGAAAGCCCTGCTATTGTCCCTGCGGCGCGAAGGCCGGACGGTGATCCTCAGCGGCGATTCGTTGCTGGACGCGAAGGACATTTGCGACCGGGTGGCACTTTGTTATGGCGGCAAAATCGAAGCGGTGGGAACTATTGATGAATTGCTGGCCGCACCCACAGCGGTTCGTTCCACCGCGCCCGTGATTCCCCCGGCGACGCTGGCCCGCGTGATGGAAATCATCCGCGCAGATCTCGGCGTGGATGGATTGGCCGCGGACAAAAGCGCCCCGCCGCCTGAGGCCGCGCCACAGAAAACAGAAGCGACTCCGCCCGCATCCATCACCAATAAAATTCTTTCGCCTTTGGTAAAAAATGTCCCCGGTCCGGATGCCACCGGGCCCAAAAGCGGATAAATTCGAACTTCACCACGAAGGACACAAAGATCACGAAGGCATGCACCGCTCAAGCGAGCGATTGCAAAAAGATTCAGCCAGGATAGCGAGGCAAAGTATCCCTGCACCAAACGAACAGACTCCCCACCATCCGGCATGATGCCAGCAAACAGCGCCGAGGTAGGAGCCGAGGGCGCCGCCGACAAAATAACAGAACATGTAAACCATGTTGAGCCGGCTCCGCGCAGATGGGTCGATGCTGTAAATACGGGTCTGGTTGGAGATATGGGTGATCTGGATCCCCAGATCCATGAGAATCACGGAGATAATCAGACCGGCAAAATATCCGCCGATGAATCCCATCAAAATAAAGGAAAGCATGCCGAGCCACAACGCCACGCGGATGGTGGCGCGAGGTCCGTGTTTTTCGGCAAGGTGGCCGAATGTTGGCGCGCCTGCCGCTCCCACCGCTCCCACGAGGCCGAAGAAGCCCGCCACCGCGCTGCCGTAATGGTAGGCGGGCGATTCCAAAAAGAAAATCAGCGTGGTCCAGAATGCGCTGAAGGCCGAAAAGCACATCGCGCCGAGCAAAGCCGACTCCCGCAGCAGGGCGTGGCGGCGCACGAGATGCAGCGTGGAGCGCATCAAGTCCGCCCATGAGATGACGAGCGCCGGGCGGCTCGCCGGCAGTTGCGCCCGCATGATCGCCGCGAGAATGAGAATGCCCACGGAGGCAATGCCATAGACCGCACGCCATCCAAACAAAGCCCCAATCCATCCGCTAAACGTGCGCGCGAGCAGAACGCCGAATAGTATCCCTCCCACCATTGTGCCGACGACACGCCCCCGCTGCTGGTCCGATGCGAGATGGGCGGCGAAGGGCACCACGACATGCACCGTGGCCGCAAATGCACCCACCGCGAAACTGGCGGCGGCGAGACAAACAACATTCGGAGCGACAGCGAAAAGCAGGAGTGATGCAACTGCGCCCAGCATCAAGACAGTGATCAGAGCGCGTCGCTCGAATTTATCGCCCAGCGGCACGAAAAGAAACATCCCCATAGCGGTACCTACCTGGCTGAGCATGGCGATTACCCCGGCCTGGGTGACCGTGAGACCGAAGCTGTGCGCGATGTCGGCCAGGAGCGGTTGCGCATAATATATATTGGCCACGACCACCCCAACGGAAGTCGCCATGAGCCAGACCATCGATCTGCGCATTGGCTCCTGTTCACCCGCTGCGATCGCAAGCGGTGAAGCGCCATTTGAGTCCTCAATCATTCGTCTTTTTCGAAACAAAACAGATCATCGTTTATATTCGTGGCGGGATGCAAGCGTGAGCAGCTTTGCCGCGAGCGCCATCTCGTTACGTGGTTAGAAAGTCGGCGGATCTAGAGAAGCGGCTAAGTTGCAAGCTTGACGTTCCAATTTGGAACATCAAGTCAGCATGGATGTAGGCGTCATAGGCCCTATCAAGAGCGTCGCCGCAGACCAGATCAGCAACATGTTGCTAGTCTGTAGCTTTTCGTGTTGCCAGTTAAGTCGTTGACTCTAAGGACTTGTTGCCGTGTTGCCGATTTTCCAGACCTATGTATCAATGCCCTGGTAAAAACGCCCCTGGTCCGGATGCAACCGGATCCAACGATCCTGGTTGATCACTTGAGCGTGAACGTTTTCTGCTCACCCTTGCAGGAGAGAACGACATTGGAAGCTGTCATGGCGACAACCTCGACACCGTTGATTTGATCTTTAATCTGGAGAAGCTTGCCGTTAATCATCGCCGCCGGCTGCCGCGAATTATAGACAATACCTTGAAGCTTGATTGAATCAAACGCAGATGCGCTCGCAGGCGCTTCCGCCGCTTTGGTCTCACTTGTTGTCGGCGAGAATTTTGCCGCAATGGCGGAGCCGACTTGATGCGCGACTGGGATGGCGTTCTTCATAAACACCAGGGCCACCACGGCGAGGGCGGCGATTCCGGCAATCACGAGGAGTTTCGCGGTGTGGGGCGAGCCTGCTTTTTTCTCGGATCGGGAGGAAGAAGATCTTTCGGCGGCGTAAGATTCCGCTTTGGCGGCGTTGTTCGGGGGAGTGGCGAGCAGTTTGCGCCAATCATCGGATTTTTTGGGCAATCCCAGCGTCGCCAGGTAATTGGAGTCCAGTTTCGGCTGGGGCAGGCCTTTGACCGGCCCGTTCTCCTCGCAGGCCAGGACATTGGCAATATGCACGACAGTCAGCACCGTGAATTCAACCGTGGTGGCGGAAGCGGGCGCGGGATAAAGCGCCGTGGCCTCCACCAAGGGCAAAGGCATGCCCCACAAACCGAGCAGATAAGCCCCCACTTGATTGCTGGTCACTCCCAGTTGTTCCTTTTCAATTTCCTGCAACGAGCACTTTCGTTTCCGGGCGGTTTCGACCACGGCCGAGTACTCTGCCGAAAGATTGGTCGCCAGAACAATCTGGCCGATGTTGTGCAGGAGACCGGCCGTGTAACAGTCACTGGCCATCCGCTCGCTGGCAATGCTGTGCTGGACAATCTTGGCCGCGATTTTGGCCACGCTGAAACTATGATGCCAGAGTTGATCCAACGAAAAACTTGCCTCTGCCACCGGCTCGGACTGGCTGAACAACTGCAAGCAAAGGACCAGGGCCTTGACCGTTTCCAAACCCAGCCTTGAAACCGCCTGGTTCGGACTGGTGATTTTTTCAGTCAACCCGCAAGCGGGCGAATTGACCATTTGCAGCAATCGCACGGTCAGGGCCGGATCGCGGGCGATGACTTCGGCGATGCTATCGACGCTGGAATCGGGCGACTCGGCTTTTTTGAGAACCTCAAAGTAAGTCGCGGGCAAGCTGGGAAGTTTTCCCAACCGCGGCACGAACGCACGCAGTTTATCGTTGGAAAGCCAGGCATCCAAAGCGAGGCTGCGTTCAATGATGGAAACCAATTCCGGCGGCTTCCAAGGCCGGGAAATGAACTGATGGGCCACTCCCATGCAGTTAACGATGAGTTCGCGGTCCATCACGTCGCCCAACACAAAGCGCAAGGTCCGCGGATGCCGGATGGCGGCCTGCTGCAAGAGTTCCGAATCGTTAATTCCGCGAGGGGTGAGATTGGCCACGGCCGCATCGCACGGAGCCGCCGCCAACGCGTCCAGCGCCGAGGCGGCATCAGGCGAAAAGACGCAGTCCCACACACCATTCAAAGTGGCCAGGGAAGGCTGCAAGGCTTCAAATTCTTCGTCGCCAAATCCGGCAAAACAGATCCGCTTCTTCATTCGTTGTCCCTACGTTCAAGTCCAGCTAAACCGCGCAAGAATCCCGCGATTATGTCCTGTTCTTCCATCGACGCATCGCGAAATAACTTTAGAAAAATGCGTGTCAGAATTTTTTAAATCTGTCAAAGCCGCGTCGGTAAATCTTACACTTTTTTAGTCTGTCTGTCGCCTCCTACTTGGAATGCGTCATTAACCTTTAAATGTCGTTTGTAATCCATAAGATATTTATAGACAGCCACATACGGAAGACGTTTTCCGGTTTTTACTTCGAGTGGAAAGAGCATCATTCCGTATGGCATAACATCTGCGCACATACTAATGAGCAGAAGATGGCTTAAGAGAGACACGTATGATTTTGCTTTTAGGCGCAAGCGGATATATCGGACGAGCCTTCGCCAGCGAATTACGAAGACGCGGGCATTCGTTTATTCCGCTGACGCGCCGGGCGTTTGATTATACCCGATTCGATTTCCTGTTCGATTACCTTCGAACGATGAAGCCGCTTTTCCTGATCAACGCGGCCAGCTATTCGGGAACAACCAGCACCAGCGCCGACGCCCAGCATGGCGAACGGGAAAAAATGATGGCGGCCAACGCCATCCTGCCCCAGATGATCGCGCGGATTTGTTTGATGACGAAAACGCCCTGGGGCCACGTTTCCTCCGGCGACATTTATTCCGGGAGCAAAGTGCTGGAAAACGGAGTGTTGCGCACGGAAACGGATCTGAGCCGGCCGGATTTGCGCCAGCTTTTTGAACGCGACCCGGCCCGGTTCCATGGTTACACGGAATTGGACGAACCGAATTTTTCCTTCCACAATTCGCCTTCCAACTTTTACAGCGGAACGAGGGCCCTGGCCGAGGAAGCCATCCGGGAGCTTGGGCAAATCTACCTGTGGCGGCCCCGGCTGCTTTTCAATGAGCGGGACGAGCCGTGCAATTTTCTGCACCGGCTGCAACAGCAGGCCAGGATTTACGATCATATTGATTCCATTTCGCATCTGGAGGATTTCGTCAAGGCCGCGCTGGACCTCTGGGAGAGGCGCGCCCCGTTCGGCCCGTATAATGTCATCAACCCCGGCGCCGTCACCACCCGCCAGCTCGTGGAAGGTTTGCAGCGCGTCAAGCCGCACTGGCGTGGCAGGCTCCGGCCGCCGGAAGAAGATCCGGGCCGGACCGCGTCCATCGCGCCCCAGCCTCATTGCATTCTGGATGCGGCCAAGCTTCTGAAAGCCGGCGTGAAAATGCGGCCGGTCAGCGAGGCGGTGAAAGATTCCCTGGAAAGGTTGCGTCTGGCCTCACGCCGGGGCAAAGGACCGGACGCGCAGTCCTCCTGTTCGCCGACGCCGCCTTAGTCAATTATTTTTCAAGGTTCGAACAGGCGGAAAAACAAATTCCCCGACGCCGGAATCGTGATGCTGGCCAGCGTTCCGTTGGTGGAGACGGGATAGTTGCACGCCACCCAATTCGTCGTGGTTAATTTTGCGTTTTGTTGCAGCGTATAGCCCGTCAACGAAGACGGCCATGAAACCATCACGTTGGTGCCCCATTTCGTGATGGCCAGGGTATTCGTGGGCGGCCCGGTCGGCTCGCTGACCATGCGGAAAAACAGATGCCCGGCCGACATCGGAACCGTGATGCTGGCCGTCGCCCCGTTAGTGGAGACGGGATAACTGTTCGCCACCCAATTCGTCGTGGCCAAACTTGTGTTTTGTTGCAGCGTAAAGCCCGTCGCCATCGCCGTCCAGGAGACTACAATATTGGTGCCCGACGGTGTGATGGCCAGGGTGGGCGCATTGGTCATTTGCAATTTCGCCACGCTGCTCGTCACGCTGCCCGAGCTGTCGGTGATCACGACACTGTAACTGCCCGTAATAGCTTTGTTGACATTCGATAGGGTCAACGTGGCGTTGGTGGCTCCGGCCAAAGCCGTCGTGCCGTCGAACCATTGGTAAGTTAATGGCACCGGACTCAGCGCGCTGACAGAGAAGGTGGCAGTGGATCCCTGCATGACCGCTTGCGTGCGAGGCTGGCCGGAAATCGAAGGCAGCGGCGGGATGCCGACAATGATCTCATTGGAGTAAGGACTTTGCCCGTTGCAGGGAGCGTTGCATGCCATCACGACGAAGCCATAAGTGGCTCCCGGCGCCAGGCCGGACACTGTCACGCTGGTATTCGTGCCGACAAAGATGTTCGAAGTATAATTGCCGCCGGCCAATCCATATAAAACATAGTAGCCCGTCACTTTCGGACTCATGCTTGGATTCCAAGCGAGAGAAAGGCTCGCCGCCCATGTCGAAACGTGCATGAAGAGGCACAAAACAACAATCAACCTTGCGATGGCGTGTCTGCTCAAAACAGCTCTACCGGTCATCTCTTTACTGTACTTTCCGTGATTACGTCCTTGCTAATCCTTTAGCGTTTTTCCAAATGCCGGGCACATAATCATGCCATCACCCAGCACTTAGTTTTCATGCTTACAGCTCTCAATACGGAGATGACCTGAGAAAAGCATTTTATATGCCGTGTCATGGATGGGAATGGATTGTGCTTTCTGGCTTTGAAACCTTTTAACAAATCTTGCGTTTTGCAAATGTTCCGCGTCCGTCGGATGAACGTCACGCATTCGTCGTCGCCAACACGCACGCGCTGCAAATCACAAGCCGCGCCGTTCCCAATTCCATTGACGCTGGCGGGTTCCCATGCACAATATCCCGGCCTCAATATTTAATTTCCAAGTGAGTGTTGAACTTAAGAATATTTGCAAGCGCTTTGGCAAAACCGTTGCCTTGGACGACATCAATTTCTCGGTCGGTGACGGCGAGTTGGTCGCTTTGCTCGGGCCCAGCGGCGGCGGCAAAACAACCGTCCTGCGCCTGATCGCCGGGCTGGACACCCCGGATGCCGGCACCATCCTGATCGGGGGCGAGCCGGTGGACCACCTGCCCGCGCCGCGGCGCAACATCGGTTTCGTTTTTCAGAATTACGCCTTGTTCAAGAACATGACGGTGTTCAAGAACATCGCTTTTGGCCTGAAAATAAAGAAATGGGACGCCGCCCGCATCCAGGCACGCGTGACGGAACTCATCAACCGGTTCGAACTGCAAAAGCTGGAAAAACGCTATCCACATCAACTGTCCGGCGGCCAGCGCCAGCGCGTGGCCATGGCCCGCGCCCTCGCCGCCCAGTCCGCCATCCTTTTGCTTGACGAACCCTTCGGGGCGGTGGACGCGCAGATCCGGCAGGAACTGCGCCAATGGCTCGTCCGGTTGCATCAGGAATTAAAACTCACCACCATCTTTGTCACCCATGACCAGGAGGAGGCGATGGAGGTGGCGGACCGGATCGTCATTTTCTCCAAAGGCCGGCTCGAACAAATCGGCACACCCCGGCAAGTCTATGAAGAGCCGAAAAATGAATTCGTGGCCCGCTTTGTCGGTGTCCTCAATGTGCTCGAACTACAGGTGCGCGACGGGGCGGCGCGTTGCCAGGAATTGGAATTCCCGGCCCACGGCCTGGCCGAAGGCCAAAAGATGCGGATTGGTTTCCGCCCCTATGCGGTGCAAGTTTCGCCGGATGCGCGCGCCCACCCTTTTCAAGCGACCTTGCGCCGCACTTATTTTCTGGGGTTGATGTTGCGTTTGGAACTGGTCCTTGACAGTGGCCTGACCATTCGTTCCCGCCTCAGCAAGGAAGAATACTCGCGCCTCGGCCTGGCGGACGGACAAAGGGTGTCCTTTCAAATCAAGACCTATCGAATCCTCTCGAAAATAGACGATCCCCTCGCCTGCGAAGTCGCCACCGCCTACGAAACGACTTCGGGCGCGTCGTGAAGTTGCACTTCTGTTTTCATCGACAAATCCCGGCGATGGTCCGCGATTTTCTGCCGCGGTTTGCGGCAGGCAAACCAACTGGCCGGCAAAACGATGATCGCCACAACGCAAGCCACGCCACTCGAGGCGGCGGCATGATAGGGCAGGCCAAGGAACGAGGAAAGTCGCACCAGGCCATACCACAAACTCACGGCCAGTACAACATCCAGACAGGTGCGGCACAGCAGGCGGAACTGATTTTGTGAACCGGCTTCAACGGGCAATTTTTGTATCCACATAAAAGACATCTTTCACGGGATATATCGGCAGGTTCCCGGTTTCCTTTATGCGATTTTTCGCGCCGGTGCGACCGGCTTGTTTTGCCATTGGCGGCAAAGCGTGGCTTGCGGTCACGTTTTCAGTGTCTTTTGGATCGTTTTCCAGCGAATGGGAGACGTCAAGAGGTGGCTCTCATGTTTGGTGGACAAATTTTGCCCGTCCGGCTGGGCGTTGATCCATTTCATTTCCGGCAGCACGAGATACTGTCCTCCGCAACTGCACGCCGGCTGATCGTCCGTCACTTTCAAAGCGTTGCAGCGATCGCACACCATGGTGCCTTCGCGCTTGCGCCGCGCCTTGCGGCTGGCATACCAGCTCGCCGGCAAAATGACGGCCGCCAAACCACAGGCCACGGCGCCCGAGGCAACGGCGTAATGCGAGAGCCCGAAGAATGCGGACAGCCGCACCAAAGCATACCACAGCGTCATGCCCAGCAGAATATCCAGACTGGTGTTGCGCAACAATCTGGCCCGCTTTTCCGAGCTGACTTCCATCGGTAATTTTCTAATCCACATAAATTATTTTTTTGTTTTAGGTCATCCAACCATCGTCCTGCTCCTTGGATTTGTCTGTAAGGTGTTCTCAGTATTCTTGTGTAAGGTATTCCCCCTTTATTCTTGCTGGAAGACACGACTCATTGTGAATTGTGTGGGGTTCGGTCTTGTCAATTCTCTTGTTTTACGGGTGAAAAAATGGCATCCCTTTTTCCATCGAACAGGTCACCGTCATTCTGGAGGCCCTGGCGCGCGGTGAACCGGCGGCGGCAGAGGAACTGCTCACGCTGGTCTATCAGGAATTGCGCAAGCTGGCCGCGCACAAAATGGCCGGCCAAGCCCCGGGCCACACTCTGCAACCGACCGCCCTGGTCCACGAAGCCTGGTTGCGGCTGGCCGGAAACGCCTCGCCCCAATTTGCCGGGCGCGCTCATTTTTTTGCGGCCGCTGCGGAGGCCATGCGCCATATCCTGATTGATTCCGCCCGGCGCAAACAAGCCTTGCGCCACGGCGGCGGGCAGGTGCGCCTGGATATACAGGACGTGGAGATCGCCTCGCTGGCGGATGACGACGAGATTTTGGCGGTGCACGACCTGCTCGACAAACTGGCCGCGCAAGACCTGCCAAGGGCTGAACTGGTCAAACTGCGTTATTTCGTCGGCATGACATTTGAGGAGGCGGCGGAAGTCCTCGGCATTTCCGTGGCCACGGCCAAGCGGCATTGGGCTTACTCCCGCGCCTGGTTTTACGAGGAAATCCAAGCCAGCCGCCCCAAGTAACCGGCGTGCATGATACTTTTTCCGCCCGCATTTCGTATGTCTGTATGGAAAGCGCTTGAAGCATGAGCCAATCTCACAAACCGGCTGGAGCAATCTTTGATGCGGCCCTCGATCTGCCGCCAGGGGAGCGCGCGGCTTACCTCGACAAAACTTGCGCGGGCGACGGTGCGTTGCGCCAGCGGGTGGAGGCGTTGCTGCACGCCCACGAAGCCGCCGGGAGCTTCATGGACAGCCCGGCGCGGGCCAGGTCCGGAACCGTTTCCGTCCGACCCACCGAACAGCCCGGGTCAAAGATCGGCCGTTACAAGCTGCTCCAGCAAATCGGCGAAGGCGGGTGCGGCATCGTCTATATGGCCGAGCAACAGGAACCGGTGCGCCGCCAGGTGGCCCTCAAGGTGATCAAACTGGGCATGGACACCAAGAGCGTCATTGCCCGGTTCGAAGCGGAGCGGCAGGCGCTGGCCTTGATGGACCATCCCAACATCGCCAAGGTCCTGGACGCCGGCGCGACCGAAACCGGCCGCCCCTATTTTGTCATGGAACTGGTGCGCGGCATTAAAATCACCGATTACTCTGACAAGAATAATCTTTCCACGCACGAGCGGCTGGCCTTGTTCGTCCAGGTTTGCCAGGCCATCCAGCACGCCCACCAAAAGGGCATCATTCACCGGGACATCAAGCCGTCGAACATCCTGGTCACGCAGAACGACGACGGGGCGCCGATCCCCAAGGTGATTGATTTCGGCATCGCCAAAGCCACCCAGCAACCGTTGACCGACAAGACGCTTTTCACGGCCTTCGACCAGTTCATCGGCACGCCGGCTTACATGAGCCCGGAGCAGGCGGAAATGAACGCCTCCGGCATCGACATGCGCAGCGACATCTATTCGCTGGGCATCCTGCTTTATGAATTGTTGACCGGCACGACGCCCTTTGACGCGCGATCCCTGATGGAAGCCGGCCTGGAGGAAATCCGGCGCATCATCCGGGAGGAAGAACCGGCCAAGCCCTCGACCCGCTTGAGCACGATGACAGAGGCGGATTTGACCAACGCAGCCAAACGCCGCCGGGTGGAACCGGTGAAGTTGAGCAGCGCAGTCCGCGGCGAACTGGACTGGATTGTGATGAAGTGCCTGGAGAAAGACCGCGCCCGCCGTTACGAAACGGCCAGCAGCCTGGCTTCCGACGTGCAACGGCATTTGCGCAACGAACTGGTGCTGGCGCGCCCGGCCGGTCTTTTTTACCGGCTGCGAAAAATGGTGCGCCGGAACAAATTGATCGTCACGGCGGTGAGCGCGGTCCTGGCGGGGCTGCTGATGGGCCTGCTCCTTGCCGCCTGGCTGGCCTTCCACGCCTCCCACATTACTCCCGAACAAAGAGACCCGACGATGAATATTATCGACAAGCACTGAACCGGATAGAACGTTATGAATACCACCCATGCCCCCACCACCACCACGAGCGGGCCGCTGTTGCAGCCCCGCTTGCATCGCGGCCGCCGCCACCTGACCTGGCTGGCCATTTTCGCCGCGACCGTCGCCCTTTTCTACCTCGAGGAAAATTGGCGCGGCCACCGGGACTGGGAAAATTGCAAGCGCGAACTGGAAGCCAAAGGAGCTAAAATAGATTGGTCCAACTTCATCCCTCCTCCGGTGCCGGAGGACCAAAACATCTTTGGGGTGCCGGAGATGCAGAAATGGTTTACGGGACGGGGGCCGACGGAACTCTCAAAAAAACTGGATCTTATCGGAACCGATCTGGCAACCAATTCCGCGCGCATGGTCGTGGCCCGCTTGACGATTGGCCTGCCGGGAACGACCCCTCCCGCCGGTTCCATCGTTTTGTCATGGGCGGACACAAATAACGCGAAGGCGCAGACCGCCCTTTTGATCAGGCAGGCGCTTGGGCCATTGGCGATGGACCCCAGCGGTTTCGACTTGATGGCCAAAAAACCGGAGGAGGTCCGGCCCGCCCAAATCTTTCTACAATGCCAGACAGTGCCGACCAGGACCAATTTACTGCAATTGCGGCCCGAGTCTGTCGCCCCGCTTGGGATTCTGTATGAAACCGGCATAAATTGGGAAAAAGTGAATCTGGAAGCCACCGGCAACAATTCTTACCAAGTGACCATGTACGCGCCCATCAGGGCTGCCGACTATGTGGCGTGGATGGAGAAGTTTGAGCCTGATCTGGCCGTTGTGCGTCAGGCGCTACAACGTCCCTATTCGCGCATGGGAGGCGACTATAGTTACCCTCCGGAGATTCCCATACCAAATTTTGTCACCATCCGCGCTGTCGCACAAAGACTCAGCGGCTTGGCCCGCTGTTATCTAATGCTCGGCCAGCCGGAGAAGGCATTGGATCAACTAACATTTATGCATCAACTCTGCGTCATGCTGGAAGCGCGTCCGTCGGGCAAGCTCATGACCCTGGTGCAGGCGATGAGCAACGTCGCCGTCACCGGTTTGTACGTGGAAACCATTCAGGACGGATTGCGTTTGCAAGTGTGGCAGGAACCCCAACTGACCGCGCTCCAGGAACAACTCAAGGAAATACACTTGCGTCCTTACATCCGGGACGCATTTGCCCTCGAAGGAATAGGCGGGTGCAACACCGTCGAGATGACTCCGCTGGCAGAAATGGGGAACATTTTCAACATGGGGGAATGGTCCCATTCAGGCAAGACGCGTCCCCACCCTAAATTCTCTTTCCCTTTCAGTGTAATACCCCGCGGCTGGTATTACCAGAACATGGTGGTCGTGGCCGAGCTTCACCAGATGTGGATGGATGACAGTGGTCTGACTTCAGCCAGCGAGTTGGTGGAGCCGCATACACTTGCCACTTTCGCGCCGGCCCTGGAGCGCAAGCTTTCGCATTGGTCGCCCTTTAATATCCTTGCCGCCATCTCCATTCCCAACTTCTCGCGGGCCATGCAAACCTACTCCCATAATCAAACCCTGGCCAATCAGGCGCAGATTGTTTGCGCATTGGAACGCTATCATCTGGCGCGCGGCGAATATCCCGCCACGCTGGAGGAACTCACGCCACGATTCATCGAAAAAATTCCAGCCGACCTCATCGGCGGCCAGCCGCCCCATTATCACCGCACCGCTGACGGGAAGTTTCTCCTCTACTCCATCGGCTGGACGGAAAAGGACCACGGCGGCCAAAGCGGTTCCAAAGTGTCTGAAGGCGATTGGGTCTGGGGGGACGGACTGGATTAAGGCGGGCCGAAGAAGCCGGTTTGGCCGTTGAAGGCCGTGGTTCTCGTGCCCAACCAGAGCCAATCCAATCCTTTGGCTGGATTGGGCGACGAAAGCGACCAGGGATGGCTTGCCTCCGCCCAGTTGAGCACCATGGGGTCGGTCCACTTCTTCAGTTCCACATGCCCGTCGCAAAAGGATATGGCGCTGCAATTATTATGATAAGTGGCGGGACAATCGATCCAGTCGTCCGGATCCTCAATATCATTGACAAAAAAAGCGTCATTAATTGAAAGCGGATTCTCATCCATGATCAGGAATAAATTGGCCGGACCGGGGACGGTAAAGTCCGCGTCTTTGGTGTAGATGTGAACCAGATTTGATATGCTGGTACCGGCCGGCCCATTAATCCATGGGGTGATTGGATTCAACCATGAGTTCATCGCATAACTTCGCAAGCGGGGTTGGGGCGCGGGACCGCCGGGCGGCCACTGGCTGGTATCCGACGGGCAATGGTAAACCGCAACATTATCGACATAGGGGTAGAGCAAGCCCAATTCAATCCAAGCCGAGTTGGTCGCCCCGTCGGTGCTCATCAGCCCGGGACACCATTGGGCCCAGGCCTGTTCCGGCTGATAAATTGGGTCGGTAACGGGAGCTGTCTGGGCGTTGAGATTGCCGTTCGGGACGAGCGTATTCCGGTTGTCTCCGCTGTACATGAACCAGGCAT
>Ga0206860_10057_pt1 | contig 29927 bp, 23 predicted proteins | sample Alteio_BWOrgCont_44_FD_152624 | JGI IMG/M metagenome (GOLD analysis project Ga0206860, IMG submission 152624) | Enriched cells from forest soil in Barre Woods Harvard Forest LTER site, Petersham, Massachusetts, United States -... | ecosystem: Environmental > Terrestrial > Soil > Temperate forest >...
ACTCACACGAACGCCACCTATGTTCTCACCAATGACACCGATGTCTTTCAGACCGCAGGTGCAGGAAGCCATTATTTGGCCGAAGGCAGCCCATATCGAAATGCCGTTACAACCAACCTCTCCATGCCGCAGTTGGCCGACTTGCAAGTCAAGACCACCTACCCACCGGTGACTAACTTTTTTGGATGGTTCACGAACGACTACACATTTTTCCCGCAGGCGCAGCGGGACAATAACGGTTCGACAGTTGATTTGGGATATCATTATGATCCGCTGGACTATGCCGGCGACATGGTTATTTCCAATGCCACGGCAACAGTTCTTCCTGGCACCGCATTCGGCATGGCCGGTCCGGGGTATGGCATCTGGCCTTATACTGGGGCCATTTTTAACTGCACCGGCACCGCGACCAGCCCCAATTATCTTGTGTGCTACAATACCGTCCAGGAGCAGTCGAACACAAATTGGGAATCGGGTGGATGGGTGGGGATATTTTACTCTTATCCGGCAGGGACGCCAGGAGCGGCGAATCTTCGATTTACTGAGTTGTCGGTTTTGGGAGCGAACGGGACATTTAGTGGAGACGCCTATGGCAATAATGACGATGCTTCTCTCTACACCTTTCAGGACTGCCAGTTTTACGGGGGAACAATCTATACGGAATCACAAACGCTTTTGGTCACCAATTGTCTTTTCCAACGAGCCTACCTATGGTTGCGTATCGATGAATCATCCATCGCCGTATCCAACAGCTTCTACAACAATTTGTTTTGGCAAGGGACACTGAGCCTCGACAATGTTATCGGTGACGGCAGCACCACTACCTTTAGAGACAATCTATTCGACCAAACATCATTTTCATCAGACACCGGTATTCTTGCCATTGAGAGTTGCAGCAACAACGCCTACGTCACAACAAATTTTCGCATTCTCTCGCCCACCAACAATATGGTAATTCTGGCCGACAGCCCGGCCTACGAACCCGGGTTTTTGGGCGTGTATTATTATCCGACCAATCTTACGAATTTGATCTATCAAGGGAGCCGTTCCGCGTCTGCCGCCGGGCTTTACCACTACACCGTCACCACCAACAACGTCATAGAAGGCACCAATATCGTCAGCATCGGCTTTCATTACGTCGCCACCGACACCAACGGCGTGCCCTTGGACACCAATGGTGACGGCATCCCCGACTATCTTGAAGACTACAACGGCAACGGCTTGGTGGACCCCGGAGAACCCAATTGGCTTGCTCCGCCTCTGATAGTCTGGATCACCAAGCCGGCAAACAATTCCCCAATTCCATAAACATTTTGATTTTTCTCACAAAACGATTTATGAAAATGAACTTTATTCCTTTTTTGCTCGGGATTGTTTTTACAATCAACTCCGTAAAGGCTGCCGAGTCATCACTCCAAAGCCCACATAAGCCCAGACCTCGCCTCTGGAATCAGCTTATCCTTTGGTCCGGGATAGGGGACCCCACTATAAACGATCTCCAGCAATTAAAGGTTTTAATAAAAGCCGCGTACAACACTAATCAAGAAGCCACCGTTGCTTCAGTTGAAAATTATATTAATAATAATTCTGTTTCAGGGTGGACTCCCTCACTGAAAAATGCCCTGGCGTCTTATGATTCTGCACATGCCAGATTTACCTCTGCTTTGACTTTGTGGGAATCAGCATGGCGCGAAACCAAGGACTTTAAGGACGGGGACGAAGGGAAACGCGTGGCAGATGCCGTTTTGGCCAATTGGACGAGGCTGCTTGCAAGCTTGGGAAGACACGACAAGTTGGAAGAGGTCTTTACAGAAACCAAAGGCCGCATTCTGGATCGAGGCCCGCTTTCTCAAAAAGTGATCCGCACCAAGGAAGCATATAAACAGATGACGTATCAACCTGGCGTTTCTTACCGCTGTGGCACCCTTGCGATGATGAATGTATGTCATGTGTTATACGGCACCAATTTTGATTTTAAGGGGTTGGCCAAACTTCAGTCTTCAACAAATGGATTCACACTAAACGAATTGGCCGGCTTCTCTAAACGCCTCAATCTGGGCCTGATTCCAGTGAAGCGATCAACTTCGGCCAGCTTGATTGTTCCATCCGTTATAAACTGGAAGGAACATCACTACGGCGCAATCACCGCCTTTAAAAACGGCCTTTACAAGGTGGCCGATCCGACCATGGAACGACCCCGCTACCTCAAAGCCGATGAGATCGAAACTCAAGCGAGCGGATATTTCTTAATACCTTCTCAAATGTTAGATTCAAACTCCGTATTGGTGGCAGAAAACGAGGCTGTCACCGTGTATGGAAAAGGCGATCCGAACTTTATGAATGATGGAGATGATCAACCCTGCACAAACTGCAATGCCTGTCCGGTAGGCCCAGGGCCCAAACCCGCCGGAAACAATGCGATGGGATCCACAAGCTGTGGCAGTTGTCGCGGCTCGAGCGCCGGGCCACAGGGCATGCCTACATGGTCTGTTTCAGAACCCTACATACACCTTTGGTTGTCGGATGAACCGTTGGGCTATCAGCCGGCATTTGGGCCACGGGTATCATTCATGATGTACTATCGGTCATCATCCGACAACACCATGCCGCCGTTGACTCTTGGCTCTACTTGGACCTGCGAATGGCTTCAGCCGGTAGGATATTCCCCGATTGACTATCAACCGCTTTTATATCTTCCAGGCAACGGCATTTTCGGTTTTGAAAATTCGACCAACCCCACCACAAATTACTATAACAATGAGGTTATCGAAGAAACTACAAATGCGGATGGCTCCATCCAATCATATGTACTTAGCTTTCCGAACGGCTGTAAAAACATTTTTTCAGTAAATCCGACCAACTATACATACGATTATGTTGATTCCGGCTATTTTTATCTTAGTGAAACAATAGATCCGCAAGGCAACGCTTTGCACTTTTATTATATGCCGGACAACACCAACACACCGTACCAAACAGTGTTAAAATATATAGTGGATGCGACCGGTTTGACGAATACTCTCAATTGGACCGACGGTGGCGATGATATATTAACTAACGTCACAGACTGTTACGGCAGAAGCACCACGTTAAAATACGATGCATCGTTAAACATAACAAACATAACGGATGTTGGTGGTATCAGCAGTTCGATCGCATATGACGACGGGGGTTTTGCCACAAACTTGGTGACCCTATATGGAACCAATATATTTCAGTCGTTGCTAAATGATTTTAGCGGTACAATAGCTCGGGCCATATCTGTGACGGAGCCTACTGGCGCGCAACATTTGTTTTATTTCGCCGAAGCGGCAGGTTGGATTTCATATCCATCTGCATTAATACCAACTAATACGCCGTTGGGTACGCTTTCCACGGATGACACCGGTAGTTTTGACAGTTTTTATTGGGGTCCCAGGCAATATCCATTGTTATCCTATGCGTTCACCAACACTATGGATTTTGGCGCGCTTACGACTAATGATCTTGTTCGCGCGCGAATACGAAATTGGCTTGCCGGAGTTATATGGTACGGAGACGGAACCCATTCGCTCGATTCAATAGATACTCTTTCACTTCAAGAAGATCCCAGTCCAGACGGCACCAGCCTTGGCCAGCTAACCTGGTTTGATTATCCTGGCAAGATCGGCCCCGATTGGCAAGGGAACCAAATCTTACCGGCGGTGACAGCTCGCGTGATGCCCGATGGTTCCACATCCTGGTTATGGCAACAGAGAGATGGGTGGGGGCACGTGACAAATCAGGTGGCGGAATGGTGGGAAAATGGTGCTCCCCGATTTAAGACGAACACTTTTGTCTATAGCACGAACGGTTTTGATATTTTATCCGTTATCGGTCCCGACGGCGTCACTCAAGCCTCCTACGGATATAATACAAATCATCAAGTCCTGTTTTTCACAAATGCAGTGGGCGATATAACGAGTAAGACCTATAATACCAACGGCCAACTCACCAGCGTTACGGAGCCAACAGGTTTGTTGCGAACGAACCTATATGGATCAGACAATTTTCTTGCGCAAGCAATCGCTCTCGGGTTTTATACAAACAGCTACACGTATTCGAACGGCTTGGTCTTCACGCAAACCGATCCGCTTGGTATGACCGTTACCAACGCATGGGATAATCTACAGCGACTGGTTGGCGTGATTTATCCCGACACAACTAGTAATACATACACATACGATGCGCTAGACATTGTACAGGCAGTTGATCGAATGGGCTATACCAATCTATTTGGCTACAATGGGATCCGTCAAAGAATTGCGGCGACGAATGCGCTTGGTTATTACACTCTTTACAATTATTGCTCGTGTGGCGCGTTGGACTCAATTCAGGACGCGGCTGGATACACCACATACTTCTACTATGACGCTGCTGGACACATGACAAATAAAGTTTACGCGGATGGATATAGCGTCACCAATGATTATGACCTACTTGGCCAGATTACCAACGTTACGGACGTTGCAGGGAGGTCGACAGCCTATTACTTTAACAATCACGGCCTTGTTGAGGAGGTGAGTGATGCTATTGGCTTGGTGCAGGGGGCTCTTTATGACATCAATGATCGAAAAACAAATAGTGTTGATAGAAACGGGGTGGTAATCACCAACAACTACGATAATTTAGGCCGAATGCTGACGCGCGGCTATCCCGATGGCGGCATAGAGCACTTTGGCTATTCCCCTGCCGGAATGATTGCCTATACAAACCAACTGACGAAGAAGACATATTACGCTTACGATGCCGTCCGCCGAAAAGTAGCGGAAACCAACGCCAACAGTCAGGTGACGCAATATGCCTACGATGCAGCGAGCGACCTCACCGCCTTGACGGACCAAAAGGGCAACATCACCGAATGGGGTTACGACATGTATGGCCGGGTGACGTACAAGGTGGATGCCACCAGCACGACAAATTTGATGTATGGGTATGACGCTGACAACCGGCTGACCAATCGTTGGATGATGGGAACAAACACATCCTACGGCTACGACTCCATTGGAAATCTAACCAACGTCACATACCATACCAGCCATGCGTTGGCGTTTTCTTACAACGCCATGAACTGGATGACCAGCATGACCGACGGCATCGGCACCACGACGTTCACTTACACCCCAACCGGCCAGCTTCAATCCGAAACCGGCCCCTGGGCCAACGACACTATCTCGTACACATATTCCGACCAATTGAGAACGGGCCTTGACTTGCAACAAACAGATACGTCGGATTGGATGCAAAGTTATGCTTACGATGCCGCCAAACGCACAACCGAGATCATATCGCCTGCGGGGACATTCACGTACACCTACAATCCCGGTCTGGCGGAGACAACCTCTTCGTCCTTGGTCGCGAACATCGCACTGCCGAATGGCGCGTTTATCACCAACACGTATGACAACAATGCCCGGATGCTGAGCACCTACCTCTACAACAGCAACGGCACTGCCTTGGATTCAAGCGTTTACACCTACAACGTTGGTAATCAGAGAACGTCGGTAGAGCGCAGCGGGGAGAATACTGCCGACTACACGTATGACCCCATCGGACAAGTGATAGCCGACCAGGCCTACGAGGTGAGCGGCTACGCGGCGCGTTTGAACGAGCAGCTTCATTACGGTTTTGACCCGGCCGGAAACCTGGCGTATCGTACCAACAATGCATTGATAGAAAACTTCCAGGTCAATTCCCTGAATGAGTTGACGGCCAACACCAACGGTGGCACATTGACTGTCGTGGGTACGACGACATCAGCAGCCACCAACGTGACCGTCAACGGCACCAACGCGTCCTTCTACGGCGATGCCACCTTTGCCGCCACGAACATGCCGTTGACGACAACCTATATTGCCATCGCCCAAGACAGTTATGGACAGGCCGCCACCAACAGCGTCACTGTCAGTTTGTCAACGAACATCACTTTTCAATATGACGCAAACGGAAATCTGACCAGTGACGGCCTGCGCTGTTTTGCCTACGACGACGAAAACCAGTTGATTCAAGTCTGGGTGACCAACCAATGGCAGTCGAAGTTTTCCTACGATGGCAAGATGCGGCGGAGAATCCGGCAGGAATACACTTGGTCATCGGCTATTGGCAATTGGTCATTAACGAACGAAGTTCGTTATGTTTATGACGGCAATTTAGTCATCCAAGAGCGGGACAACAACAACCTGCCGACGGCCACTTATACCAGAGGCAAGGATTTAAGCGGCAGTCTGGAAGGCGCTGGCGGCATCGGGGGCTTGTTGGCCCGCACCGACTACTCATTACTGGCTACACTCCACTGCTTTTACCATGCGGATGGGAACGGCAACATAACAATGCTCATCAGCGCGGACCAAAACGCCATCGCCAAGTATTTATATGACGCTTTCGGGAATGTTCTGTCAAAATCCGGCTTGTTGGCCGATGCCAACCCCTACCAGTTTTCGAGCAAAGAAGCGCATCTGAATTCTGGATTAGTTTGCTATTTATATCGGTATTACGACCCCAATTCGCAAAGATGGTTAAATACTGATCCGCTTGGACGGGGAGGGTTTTTACCACTTAATAGTCGCGTGCCAACGAAAGAAGAACCTCCATACACATTTGTTTTGAATGATCCGATTTCAAATAGAGATCCATACGGCCTATTTTGTGCTGGTATATGTGTATGCATTTTGTCCAAACTACCTGAGGCGACTCCTATTCCACAGGATCCTGCATGTTGCGGCAAGCCTGGTTATATCGTATTTTGTGGATATAATTGTTATCCAATAATAACAATTGGCCCATGCGGCTGTGGTGGTTCAACCGGGTGGATAACCCATGTTTGTGGCTCGCAGCCGCCCGCGACCAAGGATGTGTGTCCACTGTTGTTTTTTCGTTGGGGTTATTGTATTATTGACTGTGGTGATTAATGTATGCCTCTAAAATCCATTAATTTGCAGCGGCCAGTTATTTTGGTATGTTTAGCCTTCTTAGTTTTGGTCGCGACTTATTATGCGAGATATCATGTAGGCGTAAGAAAATCGTGTTCCCCTTTAATATCCGCGGCGAGAATGGCCGTTACAGGCAGTACAATTGTATATACAAATAAGAATGTCTATTATCTATCAGGTGGCGTGCGCAATTGCGGAGTTTGGCCACTTGACCGTTCAAATTTTACATTGCGGGATGCAATCGCTGTCGCAGGCGGACTGACAAAATTAGCGGACACAAATAACATTCGCGTCGAGCATGTAGATAGAACTGTGCTTAAGCTGACCGCGCAAGACTTAGTGGGAAAGGATGGAAATTACGAGATTCAGCCGATGGACAGCATTGTGGTTGGAGAAAGAGGCCACTGGTCATCGTTCCCGTGAAACGGTCAAGTAAGATGAAAGCAGTTTGTCGACCTGTATTTATGACGAACTAACTGCACGAATTCCATTCAGCGATCGTTCCTGAGTTTTTGAAGAACAACCATAATATTATCGGCCAGATTCAACCTAGCCAGCACCGTTTCCACCGTTCCCAGGGCCACTTTAATGGGTTTCAAAGCGGGATTCTGTTTGTACCCTGTCGTCCGCTTAAGTAGCTTTGCCCGCTCCGCGTCTGAGACTGGTTGTGCGCGCCGCTTCCAGTCGTGCAGGATGACCAACGGATTGAAATGGCTGGAACCCGAATAAATGAGGCGGAATCTTGGTTCCGTATCCACCAATCGCGCCAACGTTGCGGACGTAAAGTAGTTAACGTGTTGCGGCAAAATGTAGCGGTACTTCGATCCCAATAGACGAACGGCTAAAGATTGAAAATTGGGAACCAAAATGAAACAGACACCCGCCGGTTCCAACACCGAAGCCGCTTGAGAGAGAAACAACCGTGGATTAGGCAAATGTTCCAACACGGCCCAGAATGTCACCGCTTGAAAGCGTTTGCCGTCGAATCCGGCGGTCAGAAAGGATTCCCTCATTACGGGAACCCCTTGGGTCTCCGCGTAATCCAAGGCTGGACCGGCAACATCAATCCCAAGAACCTCATAGTTCGCACTGAATCGGCGTTTGAGCTGAGCAAGAAATGCTCCTGTCGAACAACCTACATCCAGCACGCGTCCGAGTGGACAGAATCTGCGGAACAGTTTCAATTCCCGATTGAACCGCACAGGCGCATAATCGCTCTCAAGTTTATCAGGAGACAGGTAAAAGGGAGTCGCCAGTTGATCATAGAACTCGCCGGTGGCGAGGCCTTCATCAATGGGATTGGCATAGAGCATGGAGCAACTGCTGCAGGCGACAATTTGAAGATCGCCTTTCCGCAGCAGCTTGGTATGCGATGCACTGTCACATACTGGGCAGGTCCGTGGTAAGAACCGCGATGTCATTGTGGGCGCCAGTATGCCGTTGGGAGCTTAGCTCGGCGACTATTTTTTGGAAAGGGCACATAAATAATGACAAAATGGGGTTGGCAACAAAAGGGCATCCACAGTTTTGTGCAAGTGTCATGCAAGTGTCAGTCCTCACTATTGACACTTTTTGTGGTGAGGCGCAGGATTGGTTGATGCTGCGCCAATTGCGCATAAAGGGGGCAGCCCCGCATAATCACATATTTTAGTTTTTCTGTAGAGAAGAATTGTGGGTGGAATTCGACCCACTTCTGCGCAGGTAAAATGATCCAAGTATCCCGGCATCGGTGGTTGTTGCGGTCTCTCCGAACTTCTGTTTTGCGCCCCGTTGCAGCAGACACCCGCATAAACATGCGGTAGCAGCACAAAGGCCTTTCTGCTATTCTCCCAACCCATCAGCCCGAATTATACGCAAAAAAAGGTAAAACCTATGAACACGAAGTATTGTCCCCATATCTCCCGCTTTTATCACCCAGCCATTGTCTTGGCGCTGGCCTTGTCCGGCGGCATGGCCTTTGCCGCCGCAACCGCAACAGATACGGCCTCGAATTACGGCAGCTCATGGAGCACGTCGCCTCCGAACTCGGGCAGTGGCTTTGGCTCCTGGACTGTAATCGTAAACAACAATGATGGTCCTCCTTATGTCGGCACCTACATTGCCCAAAGCAGCAGTTACGGCGATACTATTAATGACGCCGGAGGCAATGCCTGGGCCACGTATGCCAATTCAGGCAACGGTAGCGGGTCCATCTCCATATCCCGCGCCTTTACCGCCGGCCCAAGCACTTCGGCATCGTTATACAATCAAACTTTTAGTTACGACTTGTCCAGTGGCGGGGTTGGGCCAGGCCAGGGACTTTTATCGACCGAAATCGGCAACGCCTTTTCTTTGCAATACGTCGGGACAGGAAACGTCGATAGCCTTACTCTTAACACCCCCACTTCCTCGCTGAATACAGGAGTTGGTTACGGCGCGTTAAATTCCGGATTAGCTGTTTCGCTGGCGGTGAGCGGCGCCCTGAATAGTCCGTCGGAAGATTATACTCTGACGATTAGTCCGTTCTCCGGCGGCAGCCCTTTATACCAAACAAGCGGGACCTTTGACAGTTCATCTTATAACACTTCTTCGTTTACGTTTTTGGACTCAGACACCACCGGTAACGCTTACTTTAACGAACTCAACATAACGGCTGAAGCTGTTCCGGAACCCTCGACCTTTGTCCTCATCGGCGCAGGCGTGGCTGGCCTCTGGGGCCTGCGACGACGCACCGCCTGATTGTTTGTCGAGGCTGGAAACGGTTGGAGCAGTCTTCTTGCATTGCGCGGCGGATTTATCCATCCTGCCTGCCGTTATGAATGAATCCTTTCGCTCCGAGTCCGATTCGATGGGGCCAATGCAGGTGCCTGCTTCCGCTTATTACGGCGCACAAACGGCCCGGGCCATCGAGAATTTCCCTATCAGCAACCTGCGTTTCCCCCGTTCTTTCATCCGCGCGCTCGGTCTGATCAAAAAACACGCCGCCTTGACCAATCAGGAGTTGGGCGGCCTCAAACCCGATCTCGCCGCCGCCATCGTCAAGGCCGCCCAGGAAGCGGCCGACGGAAAATGGGACAGCGAATTTGTCCTGGATATTTTCCAGACCGGTTCCGGCACTTCGACCAATATGAATGCCAACGAGGTCATCGCCAATCGCGCCATCGAATTGCTCGGCGGCAAGCGCGGGGAAAAATTGGTCCATCCCAATGACCACGTCAATCAAGGCCAATCGAGCAACGACGTCATCCCCACCGCCATGCATCTTGCCGCCCTCGACGGCATCGAACGTTCGCTGATCCCGGCGCTCACGGAATTGCAGACGGCCCTGGCCGGCAAGGCGAAGGAATTTCACGATGTCCTCAAAATCGGCCGGACCCATTTGCAGGACGCAACCCCCATCCGTCTCGGACAGGAATTTGGCGGTTACGCCAGCCAGGTCCAGCACGGCATCGCACGGTTGCGCGCCGCGGAAAAGAACCTCGGCGAACTAGCTCTGGGCGGCACCGCCGTCGGCACCGGCATCAACACCCATCCGGAATTTGCCCGCCGCACCATCGCGCGCCTCGCCGCTGAAACCGGTCTCCCGCTGTGCGAAGCAGCAAACCATTTCGAAGCACAAGGCGGTAAGGACGCCATTGTCGAAACCTCCGGCGTGCTTAAGACAATCGCCGTCAGCCTCATCAAGATCGCGAATGACATTCGCTTTCTCGGTTCCGGCCCCCGCCTTGGCTTGGGAGAACTGCGGCTCCCCTCCACCCAACCCGGTTCCTCCATCATGCCCGGCAAGGTCAACCCCGTGATGTGCGAAATGCTCCTGCAAGTTTGCGCTCAAGTCCTGGGCAACGACGCCGCCATCACCTTCAGCGGCAGCTTTGGCAATTTTGAACTCAACGTCATGATGCCGGTCATGGCCCACAACCTTCTCGAAGCCATCGAACTGCTGGCCAAAGGCAGCGAGGTTTTTGCCCGGCGGTGTGTCAGCGGATTGGAAGCCGTCAAAGAAAAATGCCAGGGCAATCTTGAATTAAGCTTGTCGAATTGCACGATCCTTGCGCCGGTGATTGGCTACGACAAAGCGGCCAAGATCGCCAAGGTTGCGTATGAAACCAACCGCACCATCCGCCAGGTCGCCCTGGAAATTTCCGGCCTAGACCCCGCCAAACTGGACGCCCTGCTGGATCCTTCCAAGCAAACGTAATCATTCCAGCGAGGCAGAACCATCGCAGATAGCTAACCTTCGCTCAATTTTTTGCGGACGCGTTACCGTGCGCATACGAATGAATCTTGCCGGCCAGATCGGAAGCAGCGGAGCTGGCCTGGACCTTATGGTCGAACAAGATGTCCCTCATGCTAAGATCTTGCCCATAATAAACGCGGTTCGCCTCGACATCGGCCGAAATGCTTCCGCCTTTGACGACCGCACCGCCGTAAAGTCCCGCGCGGTCCTTGTAAACAATCACTTCCTGGTCGGCTGGCGTCGTGGTTTTCACTCCCGCCGTATTATTATTGACTGAGCCGCCCGCCCCGGCGCCGAAATCGATCTTGGGATCAATCAATCTCCAGGGCGAGTTGGTCGTCATGAGGAGAATGACATAGAAATTCTGTTCTCCGCCGATTTGGGCCCCGAAGCTGGCCTCATTCGCCTTCACAAACGCCGCCGGGCTCCACTGCTTCAGCTTCGTATCCTTCACCATGGCCACGCCATCGCCGGCTTGATAACCGACGACGAGGCCGCCCTTGACGGTTTCCAGCAGAATGATGCCTTGCGCCCTGCGCAATGTTTCTGCCGGAATGCCACCCTCCGGCCGGTGTTGGAGAACTTCGAACTTTTCCGTCAGCGTGCGAATTCGGCTGTCCAATTCCGCCGGCTCGATGGCCATGACCGCGCTGGCCAGACTCGTTAACATTAAACCAATTATTATTTTTTTCATAGAATCTAATGTTTCAATTACCGGCGTCATCGTGTTGATGACGTCATTACTCTGTCAATCTAGGAAATGCGCCGATTTCTTGCAATGGGGTAAAACCCTACCCTGTACAGGGCGGATTCCGGGATAACGCCGTAGACGGTAAAGGGTTTTACCGCTCCGCTCCTTGAGATTCTCCCCACCCTCCGCTAAACTGCAGCGATGAGTGCGTTTCCCGTAAATCTGGAAAAGGCCCGGCAACTTGCCCAACGGATGGCTGTCTTGGGAGTGCGCGAGTCCGATATCGACGAGACATTTGTGAGGTCCGGCGGACATGGCGGCCAAAATGTTAACAAATCGTCAACGTGCGTCATGTTGCTCCACCGCCCAACCCGCCTGCAGGTGAAATGCCAGGCCACGCGCCAACAGGGACTCAATCGATTCATTGCCCGGCGGCTTCTACTGGACAAAATTGAACAACTACAGACCGGCCAGGTGGCGGCAGTGCAATCCCGTATCGAAAAGATCCGCCGGCAGAAGCGCAAGCGAAGCCGCCGGGCCAAAGAAAGGATGCTCGCCGATAAATCCCGGCACTCAGACAAGAAGGCCTCCAGGAGTGCAGTCGGGTGGAATTCGTGAGGGCACTTCAGAGAGGCTGGCATCATCACCCCTTCATCAATACACCGTAAGCAAACTCCGGATCGTTGACGAATAGTCCATCGACGCCGAGCTTGCACATACGCTCTGTTTCATCGGCTCCTTTCAACGTCCAACAAAAAACTTTAATGCCCCGGCGATGAGCGTCGTCCACGATCTCTTTATTGACAAACTCAACTGCCAGGTTGATGGAATAAGCCCCGATGCCTTGGGCGTAGGCAGCGTAACCAAGTGGTATGCCGACAAAGATAATGCCAACCGGCACCCCTGGCACCGACTGCTTGAACTTCCTCAATTCCTCATGATTGAACGAAGAGACCAGGAAGTCGTCGGGCTTCCATCCTTTCGCAAAATATTCTTCGATGACTTTTTTGACAGGCTCGGCCGTCTTCTCCCCCTTCAACTCGATATTCACCTTTACCCTTCTGTCAACCAGATCGAGGACCTCGTTGAGGGTGGGAATTTTTTCGTGATTTTTGCCGCCACCGCCGCCCACATCGAGTGACCGGAGAAACTCGAACGAACTTTCCATCACGTAACCTTTGCCGTTGGTCGTCCTGTCCACCTTGTCGTCATGGATGACCATAAGCTCACCTGAAGGAATGGCGTAAACGTCCAGTTCGATCATCTTTACGAAAGGAAATTCCAAAGCTTTCTTGAAGGAGGCCAGGGTATTTTCCGGTTCTATCTCCGATGCGCCACGATGCGCAATAAGAATGGGCTTCATGGTTTCATTTCACCCGACGGCTGTGGCTCCGCGATTGGCTTCGGTCGGAAGAGCACGACGACATTACCAACCCGGGTGACCAGGTGGCTGCCGGTTTTTTCGGCCAGTTGTGGAGCGAGTTCCTTCTTTTCCTCTTTGAAATAGTCGAATTTCACTTTGATCAATTCACGACGTTTTAGCGCGTCATCGAGGGCGGCAAGGAACTGCGGACTAAGCCCTTCTTTGCCAACCTTCAAGGTGGCCTTGAGCCGTTGTGCCTGGGCTTTGAGCGCGCGCATCTGTGCATTGGTCAGTGGAACCATCATCGCGCCAAAGTGCATGATCTTGCCCGACAAGTCACGGGGAAGAATTCGAGCTTGGATTTCGTTCGTGTTCACCAGCCTTTAGGGGCTACCTACCAAATCAGCCCGGACACCCGCGAGGTTGCGCTGCCAAGCCATTCCAACCAAAACTAATGACCATCATTAAGTTCTCCTAATTCGTGAAAAATTTCACAAACTTTCTTGCCACTTCGGTTGGAAGTCCTTAAACAACTGCCTGACGAAAAGGTGTTCTTATCCTTTTCCCGGCCTTGGGGCCGTTCCGCCTTGCCTCCCGTTGCGGCTTTGGTGGAAAGATGTTGACTGATTTTGCTCCGGCAAGAACAATTGCCGGCGCTTGGTTGTTTTTGGAAGTTATCCTGATAATGCATAGGGCTATACGCTGAATTAACTGAGATGTCTGATATTTTTCCAAAGTGGACTAATAATCTTCCGCGCAATATTATTATTGGCGCCCTCCTCGCCGGCACCGCGGTGACGGCCGGGGTCACTTATTATTTCACGCCCAAATATACCCGGGTCGGCTATCAACCCATCCAGCCGGTGGCTTTTCCCCATAGCGTCCACGCCACGCAATTGGGGATCGATTGCCGTTATTGTCACAATGGCGTCGAGAAATCCTGGTATTCCAACATCCCGGCCACGTCGGTCTGCATGAATTGCCATAATCAGGTCCTGAAGGACGACGACCGCTTGGCCGTGGTGCGCGACAGCTTCGCCACAGGCAAGCCCATTCCGTGGGTGCAGATTCACAAGCTGCCCGATTTCGCTTATTTCAACCATTCCGTGCACGTCAACCGCGGCGTCAGTTGCGTCGAGTGCCACGGCCCGATTAATCACATGGACGAAGTGTACCATGCCAAGCCGTTGAGCATGTCTTTCTGTTTGGACTGCCATCGCGACCCGGCCAAACATCTCCGGCCACTGAATAAAATCACCGATTTGGACTGGAAAGCGGCGGATGCGGACACGCAACAAGCCAACGGCACCAAATTTGTCCATGATTGGAAGGTCCAGTCGCTGCAAAATTGTTCGACCTGTCACCGATGAAAACGATTCCTCCACCTTGTCTTGAGCCGGAAACCGGGCCGAAGTATTGGCGCAGTTTGGAGCAACTGGCTGACACGCCGGAGTTTCGCCAGTGGGCGGAACGCGAATTTCCCTCGGGCGCGGATGACATGAAGGACCCCGTTTCCCGGCGCAATTTCGTCAAGATCATGTCGGCCTCCTTTCTTCTGGCTGGATTGGGAGCGACCGGCTGCCGCCGTCCGGTCGAGAATATTTATCCCTACTCCAAGATGCCGATGGGTTACGTCCATGGCGTCCCACAATATTTTGCCACCGCCCTGCCGACGCGCCGCACGGCCATCCCGCTGGTGGTGAAGTCCAACGAAGGCCGGCCCACGAAAATCGAGGGCAACCCCGATCATCCCGATAGCAATGGCGGCACCGATCATCTGGCCCAGGCTGCAGTCCTGGGTCTTTACGATCCGGACCGCGCCATGCGTTGCACCCGGAACGGCTCGGGCGAAAGCCGACTGGCCGCGCTCGATGCCCTGTCCGCGATTTCCAAAACTTTAGGCGACGGCACCGGTCTGGCCTTTTTGCTCGAACAGAGCAGCTCGCCTTCACGCGCCCGCCTGCAAGCAGCCATCGCGGGAAAATTCCCCAATGCGCGCTGGTATGTCTATGAGCCGGTTGATCTGGACCTCGCGAGCCAGGCGGCGACGCTGGCCTACGGCGCTCCTGTCCAGCCGTTCTACAAGTTGGACGAAGCCAGTGTTATTCTCTCGCTCGACTGCGATTTCATCGGCAGCGAGGAGAACGCCTTCAGCAATATCCGCCGCTTCGCCAAAGGCCGCCATTTGGACGGCAAAGAGAGTTCGATGAGCCGGCTTTACACGGTGGAAAGCCTTTTCACCCTGACCGGCGCCAACTCCGATCATCGTTTGCGCGTGGCTTCGAGCATGATTGTTCCGGTGCTGGCCCGCCTGGCGTTGAATGTTCTCCCCTCTTCCGCCATCGACGCGCAATTAAAAGAACTTGCCGCCCCGGCGCAGGCCCACGACGGTTGGATCGTCCCGTGCGCCAACGACCTCAAAGCCAATTCCGGCAAGAGCCTGGTCATGGGCGGTTACCGGCTGCCGCTGGCGGCGCACCTGCTCGTCGTCGCGATGAACGAAGCGCTGGGAGCTGTCAATCATACCGTCGAACTGCGTCAAATCCAGCCTTCCAAGGAAGGAACTATTTCCGAACTGGCCGCCGCGCTCAATGCCGGGCAAGTCCAGACGCTCGCAATTCTCGGGGGAAATCCCGCTTACAACGCGCCGGCCGACCTGCAATGGTCGAAAGCACAAGCCAAAGCCAAGACCGTGGTGCGGCTTGGCTATTACGAAGATGAAACGTCCTGGAACTCCGCCGTGCACGCCGATGTCCAATGGGATTTGCCGGCCGCTCATTTTCTCGAAGCCTGGGGCGATGCCCGCACCGCCGACGGCACCCTCGTTCCCATTCAGCCGTTGATCGAGCCGTTGTTCGGCGGTTTGACGGAATTGGAAGTGCTGGCCTTGATCGGCGGACTCACCCCGTCGAATCCCTATGACATTGTCCGCCAGACCTTCCAAGGCATCGGCGGAAACGACGAAAACAATTGGCGGAAATTTTTACACGATGGCTTCCTGGCCGACAGCGCTTCACCCAAGGCGACTGCACAATATAATCCGGCCGAATTGGCCGGTGCCCTGGAAAAATTCAAGTCTGCCGCGCCGGCCAGCGGCAAGCTGGATGTCGTTTTCTTTCGCGACGCCAAGATGGACGACGGACGCCACAACAACAACGGCTGGTTGCAGGAATTGCCCGACCCGGTCACCAAGCTCACTTGGGACAATGCCATCTTCCTCAGTCCAAAAACGGCCAAGGAATTGGGCGTTTTCACGGAGCGCAACGCCCAAAGTCAAAAGTTTTTCAATTACATCGTCGACATCAAACTGGGCGATCGCACCGTGCGCGGGCCGGTTTGGGTCCAGCCTGGAATGGCGGACAACACCATCGGTCTGGCGCTGGGTTATGGCCGGGAAAAAACCGGGCGCGTTGGCATGGGCACTGGTTTCAACGCCTATCTCCTGCGCACCAGTGACGCCATGTATTACGCCTCGGGCGCGGAACTGCACAGCACCGACGAACGGACCTATGAATTGGCCAATACCCAGAGCCATTGGCACATGGAAGGCCGGCCCGTGGTGCGCGAAGCCAATTTGGAACAGTTCCGCCAGCGCCCCGATTTTGCCAAAGCGATGAGGCCGGAAATACCGCCCGTCACCGCGCCGATGTATCCGAATCCGCTGGATGAGACCAAAAAGAACGCCATGCACCAATGGGGCATGTCCATTGATTTGAACCGGTGTGTCGGCTGCTCCGCCTGCATGATCGCCTGTCAAAGCGAAAATAACATCCCGATTGTCGGCAAGGAAATGGTGGGCAAGAGCCGGGAAATGCATTGGATCCGCCTGGACCGCTACTACGCCGGGCCGGACGAAGACCCGCAAGCGGTGACGCAACCGATGCTCTGCCAGCATTGCGAAGCGGCCCCATGCGAAAACGTCTGCCCGGTCAACGCCACCTCGCACGACGACGAGGGTTTGAATGTCATGACCTATAACCGCTGCGTCGGCACGCGGTATTGTTCCAACAACTGCCCCTATAAGGTCCGTCGCTTCAACTTTTTCGATTACAACCGCCGCCCGCTCAATCATCTTTACAAAAGCCCGCTTGTCACCACCACGGACGGCGAATGGGAATTGATGCGCTGGCTCAAGAACCCGGACAAGGGCAACCTGCCCGAGGACGAATGGCAACTGGCCCGGCTGGTGAAAAATCCCGACGTCTCCGTCCGCATGCGCGGTGTCATGGAAAAATGCACCCTCTGCCTGCAACGCATCGAACAGGCCAAGATCACGGCCAAGGTCAAGGCGCGCGACACCGACCACGTCCGGCTCTCGGAAAAGGAAGGGACCGTCCCGAAGACCGCCTGCCAGCAAGCCTGCCCGGCGGAAGCGATTATTTTTGGCGACATCTCCGACGCGGAGAGCAGCGTAAGCAAGGCCAAGGAGCAGGAGCGCACCTACTCTGTCCTTGAATTCTTATTGACCAAGCCGCGCACCACTTACCTGGCCAAGGTCCGCAATCCGAACCAGGAAATGCCGGATTTCAAGGAACATTCCATGCCCTATACGACCGAAGAATTTCTGAAAGCCGGAGGAACTCCCGCCGAACCCGAGGGAGGAACGCTCTAATGGCTCAAACACCCACAAGCACATTGGCGGAGGAGCAGCCGGGTTTGCGCGTGCAAGGGCCGCCGGCCGAATTGGAACGTGAGCCGCTGGTAAATAACAATCGCAGCATCGGCTGGATTTCCGACCGGATTGCCAGCGTTATCGAAGGCCCGTTGCCGGGCTGGTGGAAAATTTGTTTCGCCATCAGCGTCACTTTCATGACCGTCTGCTTCGGGATGATTCTTTACCTCATGTCCACCGGCGTGGGCATTTGGGGCAACCAGCATCCGGTGATGTGGGGCTGGGCCATCATCAATTTCGTGTGGTGGATCGGCATTGGACACGCCGGCACGTTGATTTCCGCCATTTTGTTCCTGCTCCGCCAGCGCTGGCGCACCTCGATCAACCGCGCCGCCGAAGCCATGACCATTTTCGCCGTGATGTGCGCGGGTATTTTCCCGCTCATCCATATCGGGCGCATCTGGTTCGGTTGGTGGCTCTTTCCCATTCCCAACTCCCAAAGCATCTGGCCGCAATTCCGCTCGCCTCTGATGTGGGACGTCTTTGCCGTTTCGACTTACTTTACCGTGTCCGTGCTCTTCTGGTACATGGGTTTGATTCCCGACCTGGCCGTGATGCGGGACCGGGCTAAAACAAAAATCAGAAAATTCGGCTACGGCCTGTTCTCCCTCGGGTGGACCGGCTCCAACCGGCATTGGAGCAATTACGAGAAGGCCTATTTGATTCTGGCCGGCCTTTCCACGCCGCTGGTGCTCTCAGTGCATTCCATCGTTTCCCTGGACTTCTCCGTTTCCCAACTGCCCGGCTGGCATACCACCATCTTCCCGCCCTACTTCGTGGCGGGCGCGGTTTATTCGGGCTTCGGCATGGTGCTGACGCTGCTGGTGCCGTTGCGCCGGTTGCTCAAGCTTGAGGACATCATCACCGTGCGCCACGTGGAATTGATGTGCAAAGTAACTTTGGCCACCGGCTCAATTGTCGGTTACGCCTACGCCATGGAATTTTTCATTGCCTGGTACAGCGGCAATCCTTACGAAAAATTCCTGTTTTTCCAAAACCGCGCGGCTGACCCGTTCATCATCGCGCCGCTTATGCACATCAAGCCGGCGCCGTATTGGTGGGGTTTCTGGACCATGGTCATCTGCAACGTGGTTGTCCCGCAATTTTTCTGGTTCAAGAGAATCCGCACCAGCATGTTTATCGTTTTCTTCCTGTCCATCCTGGTCAACATCGGCATGTGGTTTGAACGATTTGTCATCGTGGTCACTTCCCTGCAACGCGAATTTCTCCCGGCCAACTGGAGTTATTACAGCCCGACTTGGGCGGACATCCTCCAGTATCTGGGCACGTTTGGATTGTTTTTCACGTTCTTCCTTTTGTTCCTGCGCTACATACCTTTGATTGCCATCGCCGAAGTCAAGGGTGTCACACCCCAGGCTGACCCGCATCATCCGTTGGGTGGTGCCAAACCCGGAGGGAAACACTGATGCCCGCGAAACCTTACGCCATCATGGCTGAGTTTGAAACGCCGGCGGCCACCCTGCACGCCGCGGAAAAGGTGTATGGCGCCGGTTTCCGCAATTGGGACGTCTTCACACCCTTCCCCGTTCACGGCATGGACCGCGCCATGGGCATCAAAAATTCCAAGGTCGGCTGGTTTTCCTTTATCGGCGGCTGCACCGGTTACATGACCGGGATGCTGCTGATCTGGTTTACCAATGCGGTGGATTATCGAATTGTCATTGGCGGCAAACCGATGTTCAGCCCATTCTCCGCCTTCCCGCCTTCCTACGAATTGACCATTCTGTTTGGGTCCTTTGGCGCGTTGCTCGGCATGCTTTTCTTGAATCGTTTGCCCAGGCTGCACCATCCACTGCTCAAGAACCGCCGCTTCGCCCTCGCGACCCATGACCGCTTTTATGTGGTGATTGAGACAAGTGATGCAAAATTTTCCGACTACGAAACCCGCCGGTTGCTCGAATCTTTGGGCAGCAGGCACATCGAATGGGTGGAGGAATAATGCGCTATTTTCTGCTTCTCTTTCTTTTGACCTGCGTTGCGGTAGTCGGCATTGCCGGTTTTCGCGGGAGCCACTCCCGCCGCCCAACTATCGAGATATTCCCGGACATGGTCCGCCAAAATAAAGTGCGCCCGCAAACGCCCAGCGATTTTTTTGCCGATCAACGATCCTCACGCCCGATTCCCGCCGGCACCGTGGCCCGCACCGGCCCTTATGTCATCAACGACGAGACCTTGATCGTCAATGGGAAACCGGTTTATCCCTATGAAGATTCGCCGGTCAATACCGGGCGGATCCCCGGCACCACCAATTTTATCCCCAACAATCCCGTGCCTTTGACGCGTCAATTATTGGATCGGGGCCAGCAGCGCTACCAGATCAATTGCATGCCATGCCACGGCCCGGCGGGTGACGGCAAGGGCATCACCAGCAAATACAACATGTTTTCCATGGCCAATTTCCACGACCAACGCCTGATCAACATCGCCGATGGGGATATTTTCAACACCATCACCTACGGTCATAACTTGATGGGGTCCTATGGCGCGAATGTGACAGTGGAGGACCGCTGGGCCATTATTTATTACGTGCGGACCCTGCAAAGAAGCCAGCTCGCTTCGGTCGAGGATGTGCCCGAACCGGACCGCGCCCAATTTAAAAAATAATCTTATGAGCTCGGACAATGACTCTAAACAGTTTGCGCCGCTGGATATATCCAAATGGCGCAATGTGCCTTTGATATTGATCGTCATTGGCGCAATTGGCGCGTTCGGTGGAACGGCCCTGAGTGCGACGCCTTGGAAACAGCTCGGCTTTTCCTGGTTGCTGGCGTTTATGTTCTGTTTGAGCCTCGCTGCGGGTGGCTGGTTCCTGGTCATGGTGCATCACCTGTTTGATGCCAGTTGGTCGGTGCCTATCCGGCGCGTGACAGAAGCCTTGGCCTGTCTGTTGTGCCCGACCCTGTTGATCCTTTTCCTGCCCGTGGCTTTTCTCGCGCCCAAGATCTATCCGTGGTTGCAAGTCACAGAGCAAATGCATCCCGATCACGCCATCAGCTCCAAATATCCCCTGTTCACCACACCGGGTTATTACATAGCAGCGGCGGCCATTTTTGCGGTTTGGTGGTTCTTCTCCAGCCGCCTGCGTTATTGGTCGCTGCAACAAGACCAAACCGGCGCGGCCAAATGCACCGGCAAGATGCGGGTTTATTCGTGCCTGGGCATTGTTTTCTTTGCCCTTTCCCTGACTTTGGCGGCCATCATGTGGATGAAAGGTCTGACCGACGAATGGTATTCGACGATGTACGGCGTTTGTTATTTCGCCGCGTCCGTTTGGACAACCCTTCCCACGGTGTATGTCATCGTTCTTATCCTGCAACGCACCGGGCCCTTGAAAGGCGTTGTCACCGAGAAAACATACTACTTTCTCGGCTCACTCTTTTTTGCGTTTACCGTTTTCTGGGCCTACGTCAACTTCGCGCAATACTTCATCATTTGGAACGCCAACATGCCGGAAGAAACCTTCTGGTATAATCTCCGTGATAAAGGCACCTGGGCCTATGTGGGCAAGTACGTCATTATTTTCGGCCATTTCTTTATCCCGTTCCTCATGCTGTTGCGCATTGATTGGAAACTGAAATTGATCCCCATGCTACCCTTGGCCGCCTGGGCGTGGTTCATGCATTTCGTCGATATTGAATTCCAGATCATGCCGGCGCTCCACACCGACACCATTCTCACTCCCGGACTCTTGTCTGATATCGGATGCGTCCTGCTATTCACCGGGATCCTGGCCAAAATATTTGTCAGTTCTTTCAACCGTCATCCGCCCTATCCGCAGAAAGACCCGCGCATGGCGGAAGCGCTGGACATTTACGTCCCATCGTCCACTCATATTTCAACCGCGCCGGAGAGTGCCAAATGAACCCGGAATCCTGTTGTCAAAAAACTCGAACCGCCGCCAATGTCCTGGCCATCCTGGGCACTTTCCTGGTCATGGCGTTCCTCGTCGCGTTGATGCGGCATTACACCGCCACGCCCTCGCTGGCCGAGGACCGCGGAGCCGAACGCATGAAAATCCTGAAAGAATTCAACGAAGCCAATGCGCCCCTTCTGGAAAAATATGACTGGCAGGACAAGGACAAGGAAATCGTCCGCGTGCCGGTGGCGCGCGCCAAGGAGCTGGTTTTGGAGGAGTGGCAAAATCCCGCCGCGGCCCATTCCAATTTAGTGGAACGGGCGGCCAAGGCTTTTGCCCCCGCCCCCAAACCGCCGGAAAAGAAGAGTGTTTACGAATAGACTGTTCCGGCCATGAGCGTGACTGCTTCTCCAGCGCAAACAGCTCCCCGCCCGTCGCCTCAGTCCGTGAGGACCGATATCGAGGTCTCCTGCCGGCTGCCGCTGCTCGGGCTTTTTGGCAGCGGCGTTCTGTGGCTCTTGCTCGGCCTGCTCTTTGCCTTGATTGCCACGCTCAAGTTTCACAACCCCCGCTTCCTCTCCAGTGAAGCCTATTGGACATATGGCCGCATGCATGCGGCGCACACGACCGCGCTGCTTTATGGTTTCGGCGTGCAAACGGCCTTGGGAGTGGGGCTCTGGCTGCTGTGCCGTCTCGGACGCGCGCCGCTGGCTGCACCCGGGGTGGTGCTTGTCGGGATCGCTTTGTGGAACACCGCCGTCACCATCGGCTTGATTGCCATTCTCTGCGGCGACAGCACCGGGTTTGAATCATTTGAAATGCCCGCCTATGTCAGCGCGATGCTGTTCGTCTCATATTTGTTGATCGCCCTCTGCGGCGTCCTGACCTTCCACCGCCGTGCGGAAGGAAACCTCTATCCATCGCAATGGTTTGTGCTCGGATCGTTTTTTTGGTTCCCGTGGATTTTTTCAACGACCTCGATGCTGTTGCTCTGCCTGCCGGTGCGCGGAGTAATGCAATCGTCCGTCGCCTGGTGGTACGCGCATAATTTCAGCTCGATTTTCCTCGGCTTCGCCGGTCTGGCTTCAATTTTTTATTTCATCCCCAAACTGATGAACCGTCCGTTGCACAGCTATTATCTGGCCGCGATGGCCTTCTGGACCCTCGCGCTGTTTGGCAGTTGGGGCGGTATTCCCGGCGGCGCTCCGCTTCCATCCTGGATCATCAGCCTGGGCGTGGTCGGCACCGTGCTGACGACGGTGCCCTTGCTGGCCGTGGCCGCAAATTTATTCCACACCGTCCGCCATGACCTCAACGCCTTGGATAATCACCTCACTCTTCGCTTCACCTATGTCGCCCTGGTTTTCTGGCTGCTCGCCGGCGTGCAACAAATTGTTGGCGTGCTACCCGACGTAAGCGCGCTGACCGATTACACTTGGTTTACCGTCGCTCATTGGGAACTTTTTCATTACGGGTTTTTCGCCTTTGCCATGTTTGGCGCAATATATTACATCGTGCCGCGCCTGCTGGACTGGGTTAATCCGCCCATGTGGTCTCCCGGGCTGGTCAAATGTCATTTTTGGCTCACCTTTGTCGGCATTCTTATTTCGTATCTTGCCCTGCTCGTCGGCGGCGTGGGCCAGGGTTTCCTGCTGGCCAACCCAAAATACTCCTTTGCTCAAGTCATGATGAGCACCTTGATGGCGCTGCGCGCCGGCACTCCAGGTGATTTGTTCATTATTATCGGCACGATCTTTTTCCTGCTAAATTTTGCCCTGCTCCTCCTGCGGTGGGGTTTCCGTTACTGGGTTGAAAATTCCGGCGGATTACGAAAGGAGCGCCTGTGAACAACGGCCCTCTTCTTTTCCTGGGTTTGTTTGTGACCATGGCATGTTCGTGGCTTAGTTTTGTCATGGGCCCGCAATTGCAGATGGGCGACATGCGCCCCACCACGAATATTGTGGTGGGAGCCAGCGGACAGATTTATCCCCATCCCGAACCCGGCACCGCCCATCAAGGCGCGGAAGTTTACCGCGCCAACGGCTGCGCTGCCTGCCATACCCAACAAGTCCGTCCCCGGGACCTTGGCTCGGACATCGACCGCGGCTGGGGAGTCCGCCGCAGCACCGCATACGATTATCTCTACGATCAACCGGTCATGCTCGGTTCGCAACGGGTCGGCCCCGACTTGGCCAATGTGGGCAAACGCATGGATACCATCTCCATTCTCCTGCATCTTTACGAACCACGCACCATTACTACCAACTCGATCATGCCGCCGTTCCCGTTTTTGTTTGAGAAACGTAAAATCCAAGGCGTCCCATCCGCTGATGCCCTGCGCCTGCCCGCGCCTTTCACGCCAACTCCTGGCTACGAAATCGTGCCCCGTCCGGCAGCCCTCTCCCTGGCCGCCTACGTGGCGAGCCTGCATCAGGACGGGTATCTTTTTGAAGCACCGCCGCCGCTTCGGGCCCCGGGAGGAACAAATACTCCTGCGTCGGCACCAGCACCGGCTGCGGCCCCCACCAACTCTCCCGCAAAATGAGCCAGAACGTCACAAATAATCCCGCCAATCGCGACAACGACGAGCCGCGCGCCGTAGATGTCACGGTCCCGATCTGGCTGGTTTTGGTGTTTGGTCTCTTGTGTTATTGGGGCCAGCTTTATCTGTGCAATCACGCCGGCGGTTTCGACAAACAGGTCTATGCCCCATATCAAACCGTCGACGAAGTGGCCAGTATGAATCCCAAGAGTGACACAGATAAATTTATGATAATGGGCAAGGACGTTTTCGACAAAACCTGCACTGCTTGTCATCAACCCAACGGCTTGGGCAAAGAAGGCATCGCTCCTCCGCTCGTCGGCTCCGAATGGGTGCTTGCCCCCGGACCGAACAGGATCGCTCACGTTGCGTTATATGGATTGACCGGGCCAATCAGCGTCAAGGGCAAAGAGTGGAACCTGACGATGGTTCCCTGGAAAGACACTTTCGATGATGAGCACATTGCGGCGGTTTTGACTTACGTTCGAAACACCTGGGGCAACAAGGCCTCACCTGTGAAACCCGAACAAGTGGCCGCCGCCCGCAAGGAAGGCCATAGCGGACCGGAAACTTCCCCCGAGTTGCTAAAGCTTCCCGTTCAGTAAACCCGCGCCAGTTCGGGCCAGAGCAGCGCGCCCATTCGCATCCCTTTCTCGTAGCAATCCAGGCTGAACTTTTCATTGGGCGAATGCGCATTGTCGTCGGGCAGCGCCAGTCCGAGCAGCAGCGAATCGGCGTGGAGAACCTTCTTGAATTGCGTGACAATTGGAATTGAGCCGCCTTCGCGCATTAATATCGGTTCGTGCCCAAAGGCTTCCTTGAGCGTGCGCAAGCCCGCCTGCGCCAGGGGACTGGTTGGCGAAACCAAATATGCCTCGCCACCATGCCCCGCCTTGACTTCCAATCTCACCGTCGGCGGGCAAAGCTGGTGCAGGCGTTTCAAAATCACCTTGCGGACGTGGGCCGGGTCCTGGTTTGGCACCAGCCGAAACGTCAGCTTGGCGCTGGCCAGGGCCGGAATGATCGTCTTGCTCCCCTCCCCTTGATAGCCGCTGGTCAATCCATTGATCTCGATGGTTGGACGCGCGCTGCGCTGCTCGCCAAAAGTGTAGCCGCGCTCGCCGAACAGTTGCGGTACACCAAGGGATTTCCGATATTCCACCGCGCTCAAAGGCAACCGCGCCGCTTCCTTTCTTTCGTGGGCCGAAAGTTTCGCCACCCCGTCGTAAAATCCGGGAATGTTGACCCGACCCTGCTTGTCGCGCAATTGCCCCAGGATTTGACACAGCGCCATGGCCGGATTATCAACTGTCCCGCCATAAATGCCCGAATGCAAATCGCGCGACGGCCCATGCACCGTCACTTCACAGGAGATAATGCCGCGCAGGGCGTAAGTCAGTGCCGGGAATTTCAGGCTGGGCATTCCGGTATCGGAAATAACCACGGCCTTGCAGGCCAATTCCTTGCGGTTCGCCTCCAGAAAACCGCCCAAATTCCGGCTCCCCACCTCTTCCTCGCCTTCGATCAGGAAGGTCAAATCGCAGGGCAGTTCTGTGTTGGTTTTCAGGTAAGCTTCGACGGCGTTCAAATGCGCGAGATTCTGGCCCTTGTTATCACTGGCCCCACGGGCAAAGAGCGAGCGTCCCTCGATCCGTGGTTTGAATGGATCGCTCTTCCAAAGTTTAAACGGCTCGGCCGGCTGGACATCGTAATGTCCATAGATCAGATACGGCGGTTTTTTTGACCCGCGCGCGCGCGGCGTCTTCGCGACAACGATCGGGTGCCCCGCCGTCGGGCACAAGCGCGCTTCCAGGCCAATGCGGCGGCAACGCGCCACCAACCACTTCGCGCATGCAGTCATGTCGGCGCGATGGCTGGCTTGCGCGGAAACACTGGGAAATTTCACATACTGGCAAAGGTCGTCAATGAAGCGGGACTTGTTTTGCGCCAGATAATCCAAAACTGCCTGCGTGGTATGATGTTTATTAGTTTTCAATCGTCCGCCGATAGTACACCACGCCCACAGGTCGGCAAACAATCTCTATTCGTTGATTCCCCAATGCATAGGCCGGTCATCCTCGATTGGCAGATCGATCAGGTTGGGTTGGGACAGGGAGAAATAATCCAAACGCCCTCGCTTGGCCGTCAGCCGCAGATAAGATCCAAGAGAAAGGGATTGTAGGGCTCCTTTTGCAGAAGACAGCACCAGCACGAGCGCGCCTTCGGCAGCTTCACGATTGGGCAGCCAGCCTTCAAACCATCCTTGCACATGGACCGGAAGCTCGGACGATTGCGGGGCAAAAAGAATCAAGTCGGCCTGGGCCGCCTTTTGCGCTGCTTCCATGGCAATTTCGGGGTCGGCAAGGTATTTGAAGCGACACCAATCGAACTGAAAGTCGACCTCCTCCTTGAATTTCAAAACCAGAGAATTGCAAAGCTTAAGAAGCAAGTCCCGACCGCCGATATCTTCGTAAATCGAGACAACAGCACACTGTCTGGTCATTTCCCTGCCATTATCGCCAAATACATCAACATCAAATCCTGCGCTCATGCGTGCCTCACTTACGGGTACAAACACAACCAACCATCAAACTATGCAAACGTCAAACGACTATTTATTCACAGGTTATTCACATGCCCTTGGCTAAAAGAAGGTCGGTTGGGCAAAAAACAACAGCATGATATTATCCATGGCAGGAGCTTTAAGAATGAATCTCCTTGAAAGACACCAGAATCCGCCTTGTCTCGCAAAAGTTTCCCGAAATGGCATCAGTGCTGCTCATTGGAAATCGAGTGAAAAAAATTGACGCGATTATTAAACCTTTCAAGTTGGAAGAAGTCAAAGACGCCTTGGCGGAAGTCGGCATCGAAGGCATGACGATCACCGAAGTCAAGGGCTTCGGCCGCCAGAAAGGCCACACGGAGATTTATCGGGGCAGCGAATACACCGTTGATTTCCTCCCCAAGGTCAGGATGGAAATCGTCCTGCAGGACAACCAAGTCGAGAGTGCCATTCAAGCCATCGTCTCTTCGGCCAAGACGGGCAAAATCGGCGACGGCAAGATATTTGTCTCCAACGTGGAGGAAGTCGTTCGCATCCGCACTGACGAAAAAGGGGCATTGGCAGTCTAAGCGGGCCTTCCGCGCCGTCTTTTCGTTAAACTTGCAATTTGAACTTCGCGCGCCGTTGCCCTATAACCAGCGCGTGTCCGATGGAGCCAATGACTCAATTAATGCCAGCACGCGCCTTTGCGGCGTTTTCGGGCATCCCATCCGGCATTCTGCTTCGCCCGCCATGCAGAACGCCGCCATCGCCGCCCTTAAGTTAAACTGGCGCTATTTGGCCTTCGAAGTCCATCCGGACAACCTGCGCGCTGCCATCGAAGGCGCGAAAACCATGCGCTTCGTCGGCCTCAACCTCACCGTCCCCCACAAGCTTATGGCTCTGGACATGGTGGACATGGTTGATGCGCGGGCCAAGTTGTGGGGAGCCATCAACACCATTGTCTTTGAAACCCACGATGCCGAGGGTGCCTGGATCCCTCTGGCCAAGGCCAAGGATGACGCCATCAAGGAAGTCCGCAGTCACGGTTTTAACACGGATGCCGACGCCCTTGTCCAATCGCTCAAGGAAGATTTCAAGTGGCCGGATTTACGCGGAGCGCACGTGCTTCTCCTCGGTGCCGGCGGGGCGGCGCGTTCGGCCGCTCTGCGATTGGCGGAGGAGGAGGTTGGAACGATTTTCCTGGTCAACCGAACCGAGGAACGTGCGCGACAACTGGCCGACAACATCGCCGCTTGCTACCCACGTCTCATCATCCGCCATGGTTACCCTGCTGATCCGGTTGATCTGGCCGTTAACGCGACTTCTCTGGGCCTGAAGCCAAACGACCCACTGCCCATTGATCTCGAATGGCTGAAATCGCGCCGGCCTGCCCGCGTGTACGACATGATTTATCGCCCGAAAGAGACGGCCCTGCTGCGGGCCGCCAAAGCCGCCGGATGCCAAGTGGCCAATGGCCTCGGCATGTTGCTTTATCAAGGCGCGGAGTCCCTGAAACTCTGGTCCGGTGCCGCACCGCCAATGCAAATCATGCGCGACGCCCTGGAAAAACACCTGCATGACTGAAGCCGTCGCCCATCATTATGTTTGATCCAAAAATCTGGGCGCAGGTCCCGTTCCATTTTTGGACGCTGTGCTTCTTTGTCTTCGGCAGCGTGGCCGGCAGTTTTCTCAATGTCTGCATCCACCGGATGCCGCGCGAAGAGAGCATTGTCCGGCCACCGTCGCATTGTCCCCATTGCGGATATTCCATTCCATGGTATCTGAACATTCCGCTGATTACCTGGTTCTCACTGCGCGGGCGGTGCGCCAATTGCCAGGCGCCGATTTCCGTGCGTTACTTTCTGGTTGAACTGCTCACCGCCGTGGTCTTTGCCGGTTGCTGGCTTCGTTTTGGCCATACCCACCCCATGGTCGCCCTGGTTTATTGTGGGATGATCTCCGGCATGATTGCCGCCACCTTCATTGATTTTGAACATTTTATCATCCCGGATGAAATCACGTTTGGCGGAATGGCCGTTGGCTTTCTCACCGCGTTCCTCGTCCCCGCCTCTCATTTGGACTTTCTCTATTTCAGGCCGTTGCGCTCTTCGGGAGATGCGATGATTGACAGCTTGATCGGCATGGCCGTGGGCGGGGGCATTGTCTATGGGATGCTGCGGCTGGGCAAATTGCTCTTTGGCCGTTACCGGGTTGTTCTGCCGCCCGCCACAAGAATTTTTTTCACCGAAACGGCAGTCAAATTGCCCGATCAGGAGATCGCCTACGAAGAATTATTCTATCGCCCCAATGATGCCATAATCTTGCAAGCCCACAGCGTGGAATTGGTCGATCGTTGCTACCAGAACGTCGCTGTCCGCCTGCAACCCAAAAAACTGCAAATCGGCGAAGACACCTTCGAGCCTGAAAACGTCCTGCACATGGAAGCGGTCACCAGCCAGATCGTGCTGCCGCGTGAAGCGATGGGCCTGGGCGATGTTAAATTTATGGCTGCCATTGGCGCGTTCCTGGGCTGGCCGGGAGTTTTATTTTCGCTGGCCGTCAGCGCGTTCCTCGGCTCGCTCCTCTGCATCCCGTTGATCCTGGCCAACAAAAGAAGCTGGTCCAGCCGCATACCCTACGGACCTTATATTGCCGTCTCCGCCGTCATATGGATTTTTGACGGCCCCAACTGTGTCCGTGCTTTTTACCAGGCGCTCGATGCGCTGCACCGCCATTTGATGTGACAGGCGCCGTCAACCGCATTGGGCCCGCTGGCGCAGGGCGTGATCGGCCAGCACTAACGCGGTCATCGCCTCCACCATCGGCACGGCGCGCGGCAGGACGCACGGATCATGCCGGCCCCGCCCTTTGAGCGTGGTGTTCTTCAAATTCACATCCACCGTTTGCTGTTCGTGCATGACCGTGGCCACCGGCTTGAATGCCACCCGAAAGTAAATCGTCTCGCCGTTGGAAATGCCCCCCTGAATGCCCCCCGAACGGTTGGTCAGCGTCCGCACTTTCCCGCCCTTGCTCCGAAACGCGTCGTTGTGCTGCAGTCCCGTCAAGTATGTCCC
>Ga0206860_10056_pt1 | contig 29905 bp, 22 predicted proteins | sample Alteio_BWOrgCont_44_FD_152624 | JGI IMG/M metagenome (GOLD analysis project Ga0206860, IMG submission 152624) | Enriched cells from forest soil in Barre Woods Harvard Forest LTER site, Petersham, Massachusetts, United States -... | ecosystem: Environmental > Terrestrial > Soil > Temperate forest >...
CCGGCTTGGCCCCTGGTTCTGGCCCAAAGGCAATCGAGAGCAAGAGGGGTGCGCCTGACTTTTTGATCATGTCGAGCTGCTTCCATGCCTCCTTTCCACCCGCGATCATCGGCTTCAATCCGAACTCGGCGCATAAATCCAGAGCTCGTTCGATTTGGCCCTCATTCTCGGCGTCGAATACAACCGGTTCTTTGCCCGAAATAACGGGTTGAAGCGCGATCAGCGCATCGTCGCTGGGAGGTCGCTTGATACCTCCCGCTTCGAAGCTTCGCTGCAGTGCTCGGTACCATTGCGCATCGAGAAACGTCTGCCGCAATTGGGCGATATGCCCCATCAGACTGGAAGGGTAGCCCTCGCCCCATGCTTGACCGCCGAACCCCATAACTTGCGCGACATCGGCAACTAAAGCGCATTCCCGGGCTGGGCGTCCGCTGAGATTGACAAGCGATGATACGCCACTCATATCCCCTCCGGACGGGGCGACGAGGATTGTCGTAAAGCCTGCAGTTTGGTAGGACTTAAGGATTTCGTCACTGAGGGAAAGGATGGATATTGATCGCGCCTCGGGGTGGATTCCCTTTCGCACCGACTCCCGCATGAACGCCGAAGCGAACTCACCGATGTTGGTGTCAGGGTCGGCTGGCGCCGTTCCGGTCGCGGGTGCTGTAAACCCTTTGTTCGTGTAGGCGTCGATGAACCCCGGGTAAACCGTTAAGCCCTTCCCGTCAAGCACGTCGGCGCCTCTAGGGACGGCTGCATCCGAAGCCACTGCGACAATCATGCCGTTTTTGATTACTACGGTTCCCTTCTCGATGACCCGGCCGTCGCCGACTTCGATCCTGGCGCCGACGATCGCATGAACGCCGTTATAGGAGGCGACCGAGCTTTGACCATGGGCTGCGGTTGTAATGAGGGCAGCGGCAAGCAGTGCCCACCGCCCTGTGTGGATTGAGAGGCGTATCATGAATGGCCTCAACTGTTCGGTGGGGAGGGTGAGATTCCTGCCTGGAGGAGGCGGATCGCCTCCCTTTTGCTCAAAAGTTCATTGTGTGATTCACACCTCGAGCTGAGCAGGCATGCCGGACATCCATCGAAGCAAGGGCAAGAGATCAATAGCTGAAGCGCGGCATGGATCCAACCGGTGAGCGACTCGAAAAGCCGTTCGCAAAGACCAACTCCACCCGGGGTCTTGTCGAATACGAAGACGGCCGGCTGCATGGTGTCGTGAAACATCGTGTACCATGCGCTGCCCAAGTCGCCCCGGTCGCAACCCGCCATGATCGGCGCTACCGCGAGCAACGCATGCTCAACTCCGTGGATTCCGCCAATCTGCAGTTCTCCATCCACGTCGATATCGAATGGAGGCAAGTCCAACCGAACGCAGATGGTGCTGTAGGTTACCGGTGGGAGATCGAGGACATCGATTCCCAGCACAGTATCCCCGTCGAGCGACTTGGTGCGATAGCCGGTGACAACATCGGTAACCGTTACGCCGGCAAGGCCGGCATGGAGTCCGGCAAGATCCGCATCACGGAACGCGGTGGCCGGATCGAGTACCGACTGAACCATGCTTTGGGTGTAGTAGTCGACTGATCGCTCTTCCATCTCCGCCCGTCCCAGGTCGAGATCTAGGGAAGTAACGACGTAGCTTGTTCCGCGATGCAAGTAGACCGCGCCCTCGTGGGCAGAGGTCATCGCCCGCCATCGTTCCATCGTTCCCACCTCAGAGTCGTTTTGGAGAAGCAGCACCTGCTCGCCCCCTCCGCTGCGGATATTCACCTTTGGCGCAGGCGGTTCCATCGAAGGGTAAAAGAACATGCCGGCGCGGAACTCCAATTCGCCGCTTCGGTCCAAACCCTCGGCAACGTCGAGCGCCGTCTCACCGAATTTTCGCAATTCGACCGGTGATAGTGGCCTTTCGTGGGCAGCGCACAACAAGTGCTGACCCAGGATCTGTTGGTTTTCCGGATTCAAGGCGGCGTTCTCGACCCTGCCGTTGAGCAGCATATTAGGTTCGCGCACAAGGAACTGTTCCAAAGGATCGTTGTGAGCGACATAGACTGCAAGCCCATCACGAATGCCGCGGCCCGCCCGGCCGGCTTGCTGCCAAAAGCTCGACGCGGTTCCTGGATATCCGTTCAAGATGACCGCATCCAAGGCGCCGATATCGACCCCCAACTCCATCGCGTTGGTGGAAGAAAGCCCGAGCAGTTCGCCCTTGAACAGCGACTTCTCGATCTCCCTTCGCTCTTTTGCCGTATAGCCGGCGCGGTAGCTTTCGATCTGCTTCGGCGACACGAGCCCCCCGTTCTCGGCTCGCTTTCGCGTATACCGGAGGACCAACTCTGCGGAAACACGGGCTCGGCTGAAGGCGAGGCTGCGCAACCCAGTCTCTGCGAGCATAGCCAAGATCTCCGACGTGGCAACGTTGGCACTGAGCCTTTGACCGTTGCCGAGCTCTGGCGGATTCCAGAATACGAATGTCCGCCGGCCCGCCGGAGAGCCATCCTCGTCGATGAGCGTCGGGGTTCGGCCGGTCAGTTTCTGAAACAGCTCGCCGGGATTACCGATCGTGGCGCTACAGCCGATGATCTGGGGACGAGTATGATGCCATTCGCACAAACGCAAAAGCCGACGCACCACATTGCCGACGTTCGATCCGAAGACGCCGCGATAGACATGCATCTCATCGATGACGATCAACCGGAGCGACTTGAAGAACTTCGCCCAGTTCTCATGGCCGGGCAGGATTCCGATGTGCAGCATGTCTGGGTTCGTCAGGATGATATGTGCAAGTTTACGCAACGAACTACGCTGATTCTTGGGCGTATCTCCGTCGTAGGTTCCGACTCTCACCTCCGGTCCCGGCGTGAGGGCCTCCAGCCTCGATAGCTGATCTTGGGCGAGCGCCTTCGTCGGAAACAGGTACAGGCACCGGGCGGCGGGCTCGGAAACGCAGATCTGCATAGCGGGCAGGTTGTAGCAAAACGTCTTTCCCGAGTTCGTTCCGGTGACCACCATAAGGTCCTTACCCATCATCGCAGCGTCGTAGGCGTGGGCCTGGTGGCTGAACAACTCATGGATCTCAAGCTGCTTGAGCTTGCCGGCGATAGAGTGATGAAACGGCCGTTTGGGAACCGCAAAGGTCGCAGACCTTTGCGGCAATTCCTGAATGTGAGCGATCTGATCGGCTATTCGGGGATCGCTGAAAAGGGGCGTTTCACTATACAAATGGGTTCGAATCCGAATCGACCTCATCCGGGTCTAACATTCGGGCTTTCTTCTTCCTGCCTTGGGTGAATCTTACGACATACACGCTGGCCATGAAGAGGATCACAAGTGGGATTGCCATCATCAGCATCGTCATCGGATCTTGGCTTGGCGTCACGATCATTGCCACGACGAAGATGCCGGTAGCTGCCTGCCGCCAGTATTTGAGCAGAGTCTCCGCCGACAGCAGTTCAAGTTCGCCGAGCATGAAAACGATCAGCGGCAGTTGGAACGCGATGCCGAAGGCGGCAAGCAGCTTCAGGGTGAAAAATACGAGCGTGCCAGGCTCCTGAATGAGTCCTACACCCTTAAACTCCTCTACGTAACTCGCGAACCATTTCATCGCGCTCGGCAAAACAGCCCAGGCAAAGCCGACACCCATGCAGAACAGTACGCTGCTGAACGGCGCCAACCTCTTCACCGGCACCTGCTCCTTCGGCTTCAGGGCCGGCATAACGAAGCCCCAAATCTGCAACACGATGAAGGGAAATGCAATGATAATGCCGATCATGAACGAGAGCTTGAACTTGAGCATGAACGCGTCGGAGGCGTTCCGAAATGCCTCCCCGATAGATACGTTCTTCGGTAGGACAGGAAGGATTGCCTTCCACACCATCTCGTTCAGGTAGGCGTAAAGCGTTGGTTCGATGAACCACCCAACAATCCACGCTACGGTAATAATGGCCAGCGACCGGATGATTCGGTCGCGAAGCTCCTCGAGGTGTTCTACAAGACTAAGGCGGAAATCCTCCGGATCTCCGGAGAATTGCCGCCTAGGTTCTTTTTTAGGGCCCTTAAACAGGGTTGGCATGTACTTCTATACGTTTACTAATTGCTTTCCAGCGTGAACGTCTGAAGAAGTCTGATTCGAATGAAGGTCGCCTGAGAGGTCTGAGGAGCGCCACCGCGACCTTGGCCGAATCCCGGAGGGCCTCCACCAGGTCCAAACGGACCTCCTTGGCCCATCCCCGGGCCCATCCCCGGTCCTCGGCCGCCCTGACCACCAAACTTACCGCCCGGTCGCCCCATACCAGGACCTTGTGCGTCAGCGATGATAGGGACCATCTGGTCGCCGCTGGCCTTGCCGCCACCCGGAGGGCCACTGAAGTTCGGCCCACCCATTTGACCACCCGGTCCGCCCATTCCTGGGGGCATCCCCTGTCCCATACCCAACTGGCTGTTATCGACCTTTCGGTCGATGGTCTCATCGCGAACGATCTTGAGCACCTGGTGGGTGTCCATGGCGAACCAAATCGTCTCTTCAAGAGAAACCTTGTCGTCGGTGAATTGAGCGCCCGCCGCTTTCAGCCTCGCGCCTTCTTTACTTGGCTTGGCAGCTTCGATGCTGTGGCGAATCTTCGCGCAAGGGTGTCCACCCTCCCACTCGGTATCCACAAACTCGCCTCGGGCTGCGAACGGTACGACGATCGATTCCATCTCAAAAAGATTGTTCAGGTCGATGGCGCCTTCTTGGAATTGAGACTGCCAAGAATCGCCGACATGAACCGGCTTGCTCGGAAGCGTCGGCAGCGGAAACGCGCCGAGGAGGTCGGTGCGGCTTCCGCCACCGGCGGACCCTTCCATCGGAACGTAACCGGGAACCGAGCCGAAGACTTCTTGACCCGTGCTGTGGATCCGCATATAGATCGGCGCCATCTCATAGTCGAAGAACTTCGTTTGCGGCTGCTCATTGACTGTCAACAGCGCATAATCCTTGCCCTTTTCGGGAAGCGGCTGCATTCGAAGAAGTCCGTCCCCGTCGCCGTATGCGTTCATGACCTCGTAGGCCATGCGGATCGTCTCACCGTCGGCAGTGAATTCCGCGGCGCGACCGCCGTTGCTGTTATCCACATCCGAGATCGGAGAGACAGAAGTCCTTTGGTCCAAGCGGTAGATCATCCGCGTACCGGGCACGAAGGTGTAGCGGAGTCTGATGCCGGAGTTGGGAACAGGAATATTGGCTTGGTTGCCGATGTTGACGTCGATCGAAGTTCGATCCACGATTCGGGACTTCTCCTCGTAGTCGACGTAGAGCACCAATTCTAGCTTCAGCGGCTTACCAGGCTCAGTATCGGCGAGCTTCAGCGCCTTTGTATTCAGCGCGTAGTCGTAGTATTTGCCTTTGAGCGGCGGCACGGTGGCCTCAAGGAACTTTCCGCCAAGAAAAACACCGACGTATCCACCGTCGGGAATGCTTCCCTTCGGAATCAAAATGTGAACCGTTTCCCGAACCTTCGCGCCATCTGCTGGGCGAACGATCGTAAACGGCGCCTGGGCCAAAGCCAAGGTCCCCAAGCTAGCAAGAATTAAACTGCCGATCCATCTCTTCATTCGGACGTGCTCCCGACCGCTTCGCAGACGTTTCGCGCCCGCTAAAAGCTTCATGAGTAATCTGTTCATTATGACGTGCTTCAAGGCCGCTACGTCACACCCACCCGCACCAAACACACTTCATACTTACAACCAATGTCTACCGCCCTCGATCTAGGCGCTCTCAACCCCGAACAGCGAGAGGCTGTAGAGCATCCGGGTGGACCGTTGCTTATCTTTGCGGGGGCAGGCTCGGGGAAGACGCGCGTGATCACTTACCGGATCGCGCGGCTCATGCAGACCGGAGTGCCGGGATACCGGATTCTTGCGGTGACGTTCACCAACAAGGCCGCCAAAGAGATGCGTGGAAGGGTCGAGGAACTCGTCGGGGACGCGGCGAAGAATATGTGGATCGGCACATTCCACGCCCTCTGCGCCCGAATCCTGCGGATCGACGGGAAGGCGATCGGACTCGACCCGAACTTCGTCATTTACGACGACACGGATCAACTCTCCCTCATTCGCGAGGTGTTCAAGGCGAAGAACATCGACGACAAGTCGATCCAGCCGCGCGGCGTGCTCAACGAGATTTCCAGCGCCAAAGAGAAGCTCCTCAGCCCCGAGAAATACTCCGAAAGGGCGACCGGCTTCTTTGAGCGGATCGCGGCGGATGTCTACAAGTCGTACAACACGTTGCTCCACAAGGCGAACGCCCTCGATTTCGATGATATCCTGTACTTCACGAACCGCCTCTTCGAGCAACGGCTGGACGTCCTCGAAAAGTATCAGGACCGCTTTTTGCACGTACTCGTCGACGAATATCAGGACGTCAACTTCGCCCAGTACAACATCGTACACATGCTCGCCGGCAAGCACAAGAACGTCGTGGTTGTCGGCGACGACGATCAGTCGATCTATGCTTGGCGTGGCGCGGACGTCTCACTGATTCTCAAGTTCGGCAGCGACTACCCGGATGCCAAGATCGTCAAACTCGAACGGAACTACCGGAGCACCAAGACGATTCTGAGCGCCGCCAACGAGGTTATCCGCCAAAACCGGTCGCGAGCCCACAAGTCGCTTTGGACCGAAAATGACCAAGGCGTACCGATCACGCTTACTCAAGTTGGTACAGAGCACGACGAGGGGATGCTCGTCGCCGACAGAATCCTCAAAGACACACGAACCGGGCGAAGGCACTTCGGCGATTTTGCCGTGCTCTACCGAACCAATGCTCAGTCCCGCGTGATGGAAGAAGCGTTCCTCACGATGCGCATTCCCCATATCTTGGTCGGAGGGCAAAGGTTCTACGAACGCAAGGAAATCAAGGACATGATCGCATACCTGCGCCTGACCTGGAATCCCAGGGATGACGTATCGCTGCGCCGCTCGATCAACGTCCCCACGCGCGGCATCGGCGCAACCTCGCTTGCGAGTATCGAGAAGTGGGCGGACGACCACGAGTCGCAGATGTGGCCGGCCATCCTCGACCAGGAAGTTCAGCACGGTTTGCCTAAGAAGGCCGCCTCCGCTGTTAGGGCATTTTCAGCCGCAATTATCGAAGCCCAGGAGATCGCCGAAGGCGGCAAAGTAACGCCGGTCTTAAGGTCGCTGCTAAGCGGATCCGGCTATGTGGACATGTTGAAGGCCGAGCATTCGCAAGAGGCCCTCGGCAGGCTCGAAAACCTTCAGGAGCTTCTGAATGTGACGGCAGAGTACGACGCGACTTCGGACGAACCGACCCTCGGCGGGTTCCTCGAGAGCGTCTCTCTCGTCGCCGACGTCGATTCGCTCACCGTGGAAGGTGACGCGGTTACGTTGATGACGCTCCACTCGGCGAAGGGCCTGGAATTCCCGGTGGTGTTCCTCACTGGACTCGAAGAAGGGGTGTTCCCCCATTCCCGGTCGCTGAATACCGATTCGGAGGTCGAGGAGGAGCGGCGGCTATGCTACGTGGGCATGACGCGAGCCCGGGAAGAGTTGCACCTTGTCCACGCCCATCGAAGGTCGGTATACGGCACCCCAAACTTCAACCGCCGGTCGCGATTCCTTGAAGACATTCCCCTCAATCTGCTCGATACCCTGAACGTCGCCGGTTACGAGCCGCCTGCGACGAGGTCCGTATCCCAAGAGCGGTCCGGCACGTATACCGTTGTTGAGCCTAAACGAGTTGAGTCGCCGAAGGCTCCGCAGTGGAAGCCGCCGTTCGAAATCGGTCAGCGCGTCCGGCACGTCAAATTCGGTATGGGGGTCGTGGTCTCGTGCAATCCGATCAAAGACGACGTCGAAGTGACGGTTGCATTCCCTGGCGTTGTCGGAGTGAAAAAGCTCGTGCAAAAGTTTGCCAAATTGGAACTGGTGTCCTAGCAGCACGATGAAAACCGCGATCTCACCAGCCGTGCGCACCGCCGCAGGAATCCTACTCGCCGGAAGCTTGAGCGGGTGCGCTCAGCAGACCGACTGGTTTCCGATGAAAGTCGGGCGACATTGGACCTACCAGGTGCGGGCGGGATTCGACCGGCGCGTGGAATCGGTCAGGGTCGTCCGTCCCTTGGCGATCGCTTCAGTCGACGGATTCGAGCTTGGGGGGCCGCTGGGAGTTTCGCGGCTTGCCTGGAAAAATGGCGACCTGGTTGCCGAGAGCACGGTCAACGCGACATTCTCCCCCCCGTTGCCCCTCCTGATCCCCGGAGCCGACATGACCAGGGATCTTCCGAGGCGAATTGCGACCTGGCACGGCCGCGTCGTCACCCTTGGAAAGGAACATCCCGGCAGCGCCGTCCTTACCGAGCAAACCGACAAAATCGACGTCGGCACCCGAAAGGTCAATGCGATCCTCGCCACCGTTTCCATCAGAATCCCAAACGGCAAAATCGAGCTCCAATCGTGGTACGAACAAGGAATCGGCATCGTCCAGCAAGAGCAGCGCACCAACGGTGCGAGGATCGTGCAGCTACAGCTTCTCGACCACGGTGATAATTGAGGTGGGTAGGAAATCTGTAGCCGGGGGATGGTTCGTACCCCCGTTCGGCCGTTCGGGGGTACGAACCATCCCCGGCTACATGCCTTCATTATCAGGTGATTTCCTATAGAGGCACAAGGGTCAAAATCGTGACTTCTGGAGGGCAAAACAGCCGGGACGGAAAGAGAGTGGTGCCAACGCCCCTCGAAACATAGAGCGGGGTCGGCGCATCGGGATAGAAGCCGCGGGGGTAGCGCTTACCCAGGTTGGTATGCATCGGCGTGTAGCCGCCTGGGAACCTGAACTGGCCGCCGTGAGAGTGGCCGCTGAGCTGAAGCGCGCAGCCCCGAGGCAGCAAGTTCACGAGATCCGGCTCGTGCCAGATCGCAACCGCCGGTTCCGATCCGACATGGGACATCGCCTCTACCGGATCTGCCTTCGCTTCATAGGCGGAATCGATCCCTACCCAGGCAATCCCATTGTGCTTCCAGACCTCGTTCCGAAGCATCTTGATATTCAACTCGTCGCAGATCACCGTCAGAACATCGGGGGTGCCGCCATAGTAATCATGGTTTCCGGGTACGGCCACCACGTTTCCTTCCATCAGCAAAAGCGCCTCCAGGCAATCCCCAAGGAGCCAAGGGGTGGACGTCCGCCAACCTTCGACGAAGTCCCCCCCAATAACCACCATATCCGGACTCTCGTCAAGTGCCATCGCAACTGCGCGGCGGGTCAACTTGACCGACACCTTGCTGCCGATGTGAAAATCGGTCAAAAACGCAATCCTAAATCCGCTCAGCCGCTCCGGCCAATCCGGAAGCGGAAGCGTGAGCCGCTCAAGGGTTAGGTTTTGAGCCTCAACCAACGCGCCATAAGCCATCGTCGCAACCCCAGCTGTGCCTAACAGAAGTGCCCAATCCCGAAGCCGCATTCTCTCGTTGTACCTCGCCTAGGCGCCACGCAAGGTGAGGATGCTGACTTCGGGGCGGCAGAATAGGCGGAGGCGGGGACCTACGGTTCCGATGCCACGGGTGACGTAGAGCGGGACTTTGGCATCGGGGTAATAGCCGGAGTAGTAGTTCCACGAACCGACCGGAGTGTGAATTGGCTGACCGCCGGGTAGGCAGATTTGACCACCGTGGCTATGGCCGCTCAGCATCAGACTGACGTTACCGGGCATCACTTCTACGAAGTCAGGCTCGTGCAGCAAAGCGAGTACCGATTTTGAGAAGCTGCCGTCGGCGAGGAAGTCGGTTCGATGCTTGTGCGCGATCGCATCGTCGATTCCCGCTACGGTCACGCCGCGAATCTCGACTGCTCGATTCTGCAAGACCTCAGCAGAGGAATTCGTGACCGTCGAAATAATCCTGGAAATCTTGTTGCAGTTATAGTCATGGTTCCCCAGCGTCGCAACCACCGGACACTTCGCCTCGTGAAGGGGCTCGAGGCCCTTTTCGAGATAAGCGACATGCTTGGAATCTGACAGGTTGAGAAAATCGCCGGGCAAGGCGATGAGGTCCGGCTTTTGCTCAATGGCGAGGCGTATCGCAGTCGCCGCGTAATCGGCAGCATCGGGAGTATTTGTGTGAAGGTCGGCAAGCAGCGCAACACGGAAGCCGTCCGCATCCCACTTCGGCAGCAACAGCTCGTGGTGTTCGACGCTAATCCAACTCGTTGAGTATTTGCCAAGTGAGAACGGCAGCAGCGAGGTCGCTGCGCCGGCGGCCATCCATTTTAGAAGGTCCCTGCGGCTAGTTTGGGGGTTCGATTTTCGGGCCAAGGGTTTGTTCCTGCGGTCTGCTACCGCCGATTCCTTATGACCGCTCCGTCGCGCTCTGTCTTCTCAATGTGTCCAGCAACAATAAAAACGTCTTCGAGGTTATGAGTATGGCGTAGTTGCTCTGCGAGCCCTTTGCGCGAAGCTCGTCCGCAATTGTCAATACGTCGCCAATTTGCGATTCGCCCCGAAGATGCATCACATACGCTAAATCGAGCAGCCGCAATCGGTGATCTTCAACCATCTCCTCTGTGAAGAGCTGCTCGCGATCGGACGTAAGGACCCCGTTCCACCAATGCAAGTCGCTGATGTTCTCCGGCGAGGCCTGCTCTGACCGGTTCTTCAAGAAATCCTCCAGGGCAGGGGCCAAAACTCCAAGTTCGAGCCGCCAAGTCGAAATCGACTTCAGACCCACCGTTAGCTTCCAGAGGTCGTCAGGCGGATGAGGGTCTCTTGGCAGTTCGTCGGAGGGGTGTGAGGTTGTGAATTTTTTTGGCAGAAGCGCACGCCAGTACGCCATTACCGGAGGCAAACTCTTCGTCACGGCCACTGCCCTCGCCAAGCGTGAGCAAGCAAACTCAACCGGGACTTCAGCCGAAATGCTCGATGTCGGCGTCATGTTTCGGAGCCGCAAAAGCCTCGTGAGCGCTTCATCGATGGGAGTTGTGTCTTCGATGGCGCGTGTGATGCCTTCGCGGAACGTGAGGTGGGCGATCAGCCAAGATACCCTCCCACGCTCCTCTCTTCCAAGCGTTAATACGGTGTCTCCCGCACCATCAGGACTGACCATGAAGGCGGTATCGAGCGGCTCTACGAATTGGGGCTCGTCGCCGCCAGAATCTTCGATCTCCCTCGGTTCGTAGCCCGCCTGTGACAGCAGGAAAAGAATCTTCCTTAGTGCTCGCCGATCGGGTTTATCCGGAAAGCCAAGTTCGAGTTCGGCCACCGTGTCAGCCAAAGACTGGGATGGTTCAACCTTTGCAAGTTTTTCGAATTCGCTCCATTGGCGCGTCTTTATCCAGCCGCTCCATTCCCGCCTCATAGCTGCCGCAGTTTATCCGGTAAAGGCTGAACAAAGTGATTTGACTTGTCCGTGAACCTTAACAAGCTGTTAATAGATCGTTGGTAGGTTCGGACCTCTCCGCGAGATGCCATGCTTTCGACTATGTATTGGATTCTGCGAACCGCCCTGGCAAGCGCCGCCGCGGGTCTCGCCGTGGCTCTGTCATGCGGCGGATGCGGAATAGCCGGTGGAAATACCGCCGACGGCTCGCTTGCCATTGATGGAAGCACGACCGTTTTTCCGATCGCTGAGGCAATGGCAGAGGACTTCGGGAACGACCATCCGAGTGCGTTTCCGACCGTTAACGGATCGGGTACCGGCAGCGGGTTTCAGAAGTTCGAAAGAGGCGAGATCGATATTGCCGCCGCATCCCGACCGATTGAACCCAATGAAGACGCAGCCCTTCGAGCGAAGGGAATCGAATACATCGAAATCCCGATCGCATACGACGGTATTTCGATCGTTGTCAATCCTCAGAACAGTTGGGCATCCAGTCTCACGACGGCAGAACTGAGGAAGGCTTGGAATACAAGAAGTAAAGTCCAACTTTGGAGCGACATCCGTTCCACATTTCCAAAGGAGAAAGTGTCCTTTCACGGCCCGACCGATAACCATGGAACCTTCGAGTACTTCACGACCGCGATCGACGGGAAGAACGGCGATATTCGAGAGGACTGCCAAAAGGACCAGGAGTATCCGCCCATCGTCCAGGCCGTCGCCGGCGACGACGACGCCATTGGCTATGTAGGCTTCAACTACTACGATCAGAACCGAGACAAGGTCAAGGCGGTAGCGATCGATTCCGGTAGAGGGGCGATCGCACCCACCTCGGAGACCATCGCCACCGGAACCTATACACCCCTGTCCCGGCCTTTGTTCCTCTACGTTAGCAAGAAATCGTACGATACTAAGCCTCAGGTGAAAGCATTCATCCAATTCGCCTTAAGCACAAAAGGGGAGAACGACGTTAAGGAATCGAGCTACGTTGTGCTTCCCAAAGAGACTCACGATGCGATCGTGAAGCACGTTGCCATCGAGGAAACCGGTACGCTTTTCTCTGGATTCATGCCAGGAACCAAACTTAGCGACCTGTATGGCAAGCGCTAAGGATATTGAGGAAGTCACATGGCCCGATTCCACAGCTCCAAAGGACTTCGCACGATTAGCGAGTGGACCGTCAAGCGGTTTTGCTTTATTTGCGCAGCCGTCTCGATTGTAACTACGATCGGCATCATCTTCGTATTGGTCAGCCAGTCGATTCCATTCTTTCGAACGGTGAGCCCAGTAGATTTCTTCACCGGTACCGACTGGAGTCCCACACCCGAGCCCGGAAAATTCGGTGTTATCCCCCTGATCTACGGCACCGTCATGATCACGATCGGCGCGGGACTAATCGCGGTGCCGTTGGGGCTGCTAAGCGCCATATTTCTCAGCGAGTACGCTCCGTCCTGGCTGCGAAATTTCTTGAAACCGGCGCTGGAGCTGCTCGCAGGCATCCCGACCGTCGTCTTCGGCTACTTCGGGTTGTTTTTCGTAACCCCCTTGCTCCGACATGTGATACCAGCCATTCAAAGCTCGAATGCGTTGTCTGGCGCCATCGTGGTCGGAATCATGATTTTGCCGCTTGTGTCGTCGCTGTGCGAAGACGCGATCTCCGCTGTGCCCAGATCGTTGCGCGAAGGTGCCTACGGGCTCGGCGCAACCAAGATGGAGGTCACCACCAAGATCGTCATCCCTGGGGCGCTTTCAGGTGTTATGGCCTCGTTTATCCTCGCGCTCTCCCGTGCGCTCGGCGAAACGATGGCAGTAACGCTTGCTGCCGGATCCAATCCGATTCTGACGTTCAACCCTGCCAAAGCGATCGAAACCATGACGGCGTACATCGTATCCACGAGCAAGGGCGATGCAGGGGTTGGCACGGTTCGCTACAACTCGATTTTCGCCGTTGGATTTACGCTGTTTGTGTTCACGATGATGATGAACATGATTGCGTTGCGCTTGGTGAAGAAGTTCAGGCAGGTGTATTCGTGATCGCCACTTCTGATGCAGCCAAGAGGTTAGCCAAGCGCAAACGCGCCGATGCGATGTTTCGTCTTGCCTGTTTGGTGGCAGCATTTCTCGGTGTTGTGATCCTGGTGCTGTTTATCTACAAGATCATCGCCGACGGAATAAGTCGCCTGAATTGGAACTTCGTAACCGACAAACTTTCCTCGAGACCGGGCCGAACCGGAATCTGGCCGGCGGTGGCGGGAAGCCTCTATGTGACGGGCCTAACCATACTCATCGCCGTACCAACGGGCATTGCTGCGGCGGTGTACTTGGAAGAATTCAATACGCGCAAGAACCGGGTGACCGAATTTATCCAGCTGAATATCGCTAACCTTGCGGGGGTGCCTTCAATCGTCTACGGAATGCTTGGACTCGCAGTATTCGTTCGCTGGATGGCGCTAAAGCAGAGCGTCCTGTCTGGCGGTCTTACGATGAGCCTACTTATTTTGCCGATGGTCATCATCGTCACTCAAGAGGCTTTACGCGCAGTTCCGAGAGGGTTTCGCGATGGTTCGCTGGCCCTCGGGTCGAGCTACTGGCAGGCGATTCGATATCAAGTACTGCCTTCCGCAGCCCCAGGAATCTTCACGGGAATTATCCTATCGCTCTCAAGAGCGGTGGGTGAGACGGCGCCGCTCATTGTTGTCGGTGCCGCGGCCTATGTGGCAGGCGCACCAAAGAATCTTGGTGACACGTACACGGTTTTACCAATCAAGATTTTCGATTGGGCGGGGGAAGCCAAACATGGGTTCAATGAGGATGCGGCAACCGCCATTCTAGTGCTGATGATGGCCCTGCTTGTCCTTAACTCTGCTGCCATCTATCTTCGAGCTAGGGCACGGTTGCGAAGGTAGTGCCAGCTTCGGGCAACAAGCTTCAACTTAGTGCCCATAACATGGTAAGTTAAGAATCCCATGAAGTCGACTCTCTCCTTGTTGCTGCTGCTGCTGACAGCCGCAATCCAGGCGGAAAGGGTCGTCCTCGTGCCTCTCGACAGTCGTCCTGCCGCCGGCCAGTATGCACAATTGATCGGCAAAATCGACGGCGTCGATGTAAGAATGCCATCGTACGAGGCACTTGGTCGTTTCACCACCCAGGGTAATCCAGACAGAATTCTCGATTGGATTGAGGACCAAGACCTTTCCCAGACCAGTTCTCTCATTGTGAGTGCGGACATGATCTGCTACGGCGGACTCATCGCCTCGCGCGTATTCGATGTGTCGACGGTAGTCGCCACCAGGCGGCTTCAACGGCTGATCGAGATCAAAAAGAAGAACCCGCACGTCAAGCTTTACCTTTTCAGTTCCACGATGCGGCTGACGCCGACTGCTACAAGGCGCGCCTCCAAGATCCGGTTGCAGATCGCGAAGTACGAAGAACGAAAGGATATGGCAGACCGCGGCGCCGATCCCGATGCCAAGAAACAGATGGAAGAAGTCCGGCGCCTGATTCCAAAGGCAGAGCTCGATCAATACGAGGCCACGCGCGCGCGGAACCACGCTATCCAGCGACTATTGGTTCAGGTCACCCAGGATTCAGCTATCGATTTTCTCGTTATCGGGCAGGACGACGCAAGGCCGTTCGGCCCACAGGTTAAAGAGACAGCCGAACTGAAGCAATATGTGACTCAGCTAGGCCTCAAGTCAAAGGTCTACTTTTGCGAGGGCGTCGACCAACATTCGAGCGTACTTCTCAGCCGGGCACTCCTGAAAGAGGCGAATTGGTCTCCACGAGTTAGAGTTTTCTATTCCGACGACAACGGCAAAAGTCTGATGGCCAGCTTCGAATCGACGCGCATCGATGAGAGCTTGTCTGAACAGCTGTTGGCAAGCGGTGCTAGACCGGTGGGGGCTGACGGAGTCTACGATTACACCCTCTATTTGAACACACCCAAGCGGCGGCCCGAACCCTTTCACGAGTTCCTCGATCGACTCCGCGCGGATTTGGATCGTGGCAAACCGGTTGCCGTCGCCGATATCAACTTGGCGCCGGACGGAACTTCCGATCCTGAGCTCTTTAATGCGCTCTGGCAGCACGGCAGGTTGATGAATCTCTTGTCATACGCCGGATGGAACACGGCCGGCAACACGATTGGCACTTCGATTCCGGCTGCGAACGTTTACCTCTTGGCCAAGCGTTCCAATAAAGACCCCTTGCAGCGAGAGATCGCCCAGCGTGAATTCCTCATCCATCGATTCGTCAACGATTACGCATATCACAAGTTCACACGTCCGTCGGCATATGCCCTGATCGAGCCGGACCATCACGAAGAGATTTACGGAGACGAATGGGACGAGGTGAACGACTATGTCTCGCGAGACCTGCTTCGACAACTTCGGCAGTTCTTTGACGAGGCGTTTTTGAACAAGACGATCGTCGTCGGCGATAACCGGTATCGGTTTGTCGGAATCGATGGCGGCAAAGTCTGGCTGCCTTGGCCCCGGCCATACGAGGTACGTATGGAGTTCCACGTCGAGGTTCTGCCGCAACTCTAATCTGTTCTATCCAACTTCTGCAACGTTTTCATCCGTCTTAAACGTAGACACGAATGTCGCTGCTTAGGGATGGGACTATGGCCACGCTTCGACAACAACTTGAAGTCATCGCAAATCGGCATCGCGCAGTAATCAAGGTCAGTCATGAGCGCCTTGATAACCTTTCTGACGCACAACTAAGGTGGGCGCCCGATGAAAAAACTTGGTCCATTGCGCTGATACTCGACCATTTGATCAAGGTCCACACTTCAACCAGCGGACCGTTCATGAAAGCACTATTGCCCGCCCCCCTTGCGGGCGATGAACGAACCAAGGAACTATCGTATTCGTTTATCGACCGTAAGTTCGTCCAGCTTCTAAGCCCCGGTGCGCGGTTTAAGCTGCCCGTTCCGAAGCTTTATGTTCCCGTTGTCCACAACGGACCGGCGCATGGCCTGGTCACCCACTTCCAAGAAGAACTGGATGCGTTCACCGTCATCCTCGAATATGCCGACGAGAAGAAGCTGAAGGGCCTCAAAGTGCTCTCCCCCGCCGGCAGCCTCAAGCCGTCGATCATCGCGTACCTCGATGCCACCGTTCAGCACGATCGGTATCACTGGATTCAGATCGAAACGCTCCTGCGCCACGGGCAATTCCCGAAGAGTTAATCGCTGGGCGGGTGGACTTCAGTCCGCACAGGTGTCAAGGGCTTTAGCCCGTTGCCGATTGGCGACTTAGACGCACTCTTAACCTGCGGCATTTTCGGGCTAAAGCCCGGCACACCTGTGCGGACTGAAGTCCACCCGACCCAATGCTAGTTCCCAGTATGGTCGAAAATGAAATCAACCAACGGCGTGGGATCGTCGAGACCGTGAGGATGGTGGTGGAAACCGTGCTTCACGATCACTTGGATCGTTCCGCCTAGCTCCTCGTATCGCTTTTTCAGAATGACGGTGTTTTCGGGATACGGAACGGCTTCGTCGGCGTCGGCTGCGCAGTGGATGATCGGCACGTGGGCTCTGGCCAAGGGTGCGAGATTGTCGATTGGGTTGTACTTATAGGCCAACGCCTCCGCTTCGTTTTTGAACCCGTAGTCGTGGATGAGCTTCTGCCAGTCGTCGGGACTTCCCGGGCCAACGCCTTTGCCACCGGGCCAACTCTTGAAGTCGCAAACCGGGTTGTCGCCATATAGGACTGAAACCGAATTTGGGTGCTTCGCCGCCCAGTTGTAGATGTAGAGCCCGCCACGAGACAGACCCTCTAGCGTCGGTTTTTTTGAGAGCCCATACCGCTTTGTCAAGACATCGTAGAAAGCATCCCAATGCTTCATTGCCGACGGTGCGCCGAAGGTGTTGCCGACCTCGATGTACACGAGGTGAAACCCACGGGCAAGCAGGGCCAGATCGAGCTCAGGGCGATGATCGAAGAACTCTGCGCGCCAGATCCAGTTCAGGCGTGAGCCCGGCGCAACCGATTGAGGCGCCACGACGATTGCACGGGTTCCATCGACCTCGAAATCATAGCGATCGAATCCATGATAGTCGGTTCGTGGGCCGGGAAAAACGGGAGGGACTGTCGGCAAAGTCGCACGGATCTTCATCTCGATTTCGGCAGCCTTGTCCCGAGCCTGATCGAGAGGTAGTCCGGTGGCCATTCCCGGCCGCTTATGCCCGACATTCGTCAGCCATGCATCCGTCAGAGCCCGCTGCTGCTCGTGGACTAAAGACAGAATTTGCGATTGGGCACTTGGCACTCCACGCGTTTTTTCTTCCAAAGGGGGCAACGTGTCCTCCGGCGCACCCCAAGCCCTCAAAACCCCACGCGCGATCAGCTTGTGTCCGGTCCCGTTAATGTGTACACCGTCGCCGGCAAGCATAAATGCGGGCTCTTTCTTTCGTCGCTCCGCGAGATAAGCGTCGATCGGAGTGTGGATATCGATTACATTCCAGCCGTTCGCACGTTGCGCAATCAGCCACTCCGAATATCGCGCCAAGACCCCGTCGTATCCTTCGAATGTGTGGCCGGAAGGATATGACACCCTACCTGCGGGCCATAGAGAATCCCTGATCGGCTGGGGATCGAAAGGCGGCGGAGTTATCAGCCAAAGCTTCGCCTTAAGCTGCAGCACTTTGTCCCGCAGCCACTGGATGCCCTCCCGATATTTCTGAAATCGCGACTCGTCAAAAGGATAATAGATGCCGTCGTTCATGCCGTAGCAGGCGATGACCATATCGGGCTTAATCTTCGCAAGTGCCCGATCCAATCGCTCACGAAGGTCCGGCCTTGGAAACGCCCCACCGGCATGGTTCGGCTCCGTCAAGCCGGAAACTGTCTCGCTAGGCAGGCCGATATTGATGAATTCAGCGTGGACATTCGGGCATTGCAACCGAACATACGCGTCTATCGCATCCACGTATTCGCCGGCGTAGGTGATGCTGTCGCCTAGAAACAAGATGCGCTTGATCCCGCGCAGCGGCTTCAGCTCAACACGAGGGGATGCGAAGGCATAAATGCTTAGCCCCCAAAGTAGAACTCCAAGCATGAAAAATCGCATTGCCATGAGTTTATTCGCTCAGTACGGCAGCTTGGCGACTGCCCTGGAGATGAGAGCTAATGATATCGCTGCGAGGGCGATCAGGCCGGTGCCGCAACTGAAGCCGGCGATCAAGACCGGCGCGTACCGCGACCAAGTTTCGGCGCCGTATTTCTTGGCGAGAAACTTACGGCCTGCCCATGCCCCGATGAATTGGGGGACGGTGTTGGCGGGAAATAGCCCGAGCCCACCTGCGAATCCATAGAAGTACATCGTTGGAATTTTCAGGATGCCGCAAAGCCAATACATCACAAGTCCGGAAGCGGTGCCAAGACCGATCAGGTTAGGCTTGATCGCCTTTGCAAACCAGCCGAGTTCTCCATTCGGCCTTGGTACATTGATTTGCTGCAGAACTGCCGACATCTGCGACTGAATTGGCCACATTTTCTGGGCATAAGGGAATTGGCCGCTTGGGAGCGCATTCGAATTCCAGAAGAATGCCCAAAATCCGAACGAAGCGACGAAAATAAGCGGATACATCATTGCCTCCGCCTTGAAAACACTGTGAATTTTGGTTCCCGTCAACTCGACCTCTCGGAACCGCTGGGCGACAGCGCCCTGATCCACAAGGGGAATCGGGGCATACCAAACATCGACGTGCCGATAGCCGGAGGCAACGACGCTTGCCTCCTTGAGATACGGGAAGGACACGCCACGGCCGGTCAAGCCGATCATCCGGGCGGAGATGTACGAGTTCAATGGACTCCAGAAGAATCCGAAGAAAATCATGAGCCAAGCGGGGAAAGTAGGCACCAGGAAGTGCGAGATAACTACCAAAACGACAGTCGAACCGATCCAGGCGGCCAAAGCTACGAATACCGGGACGTCGCCTCTGCCGGGAGGCGGGGCGAGGCTGAAGTGCCTTTCATGATTCACCCGCTTCGAATCTCGAAATGCCCGAAACATCAGCCCAATTCCGATACAGGCGATGGCCATGTTAACGCCGATTCCCAGTGATAGCCAGAAATCCATGTCCACAGTGAGCTTTGTTGTGAGCGAATCGGAACCTGGAACGTAACTTGGCAACATGCCAAAGTGATAAAGGATCGGATTGACGAGAACCATTGCGAAGACGCTTGCGACCATCGAGCCGAGCACTATCTCGTACGGCAATACGAACCCCATAAACACGTTGCCCAGACTAAAGCTCAAGCCCACGACGGCAGCAGGCAAGATGTTTTGGATATTGGTTGTATAGTCCGCAAACGGAATCGGCAGCAGTTCGAAGGAGTAGCCGAACAGGGTGCTGGAGAGAACCGGAATTCCAACATACACAACGCCGAACAGGAGGCCGATCACCGTACCGGTCGAAAAGATGCCCCACCGCCAACTTTCCGAACCCGCTTCGCTGAGTGCGGTCGCACCCGATGCCGCCACCGGGGCATAGGGGAACGGCAGCTTTTCTACATCGCTCGTGAGCCGGAAAAGTGCGTAACCCATCCCCAGATAACTGAGCCTTCCGCAAAGGTCAGTAGCGAGCAACAGTGCGATCGGCCGCCACCAGTCCGGATGCCAAAGCTCGCGGTGAACGATTCCATGGCTCATGGCGCCGGGAACTGCCCAATGGGGAATCTGACTGGCAATGGGTTTAGCCGCAGCCGATCCCACAAAATACGCGTTCCAGATCAGGTTGGCAAACGGGCCACCCGCGAGGCCACGGTCCGCATTGACGACCGCGGTTAGCGTCAACGCCATATAGAACAGGATGTAGATCTCCTGCTTTCTCAAGGGAGCATAAGACCTTCGCGCCACTTCGGCGAAGAGCACGATCGTTACCCACTCTGCCGCGTCGCCCACTCCTTGGCCCGCCACAAGTGCCAAGTACATGCCTCCGGGCAGCATGAAAAGTGCGATGAACAGCGCGCCGATCGCTGTCTTGAGGGTGAACCCCTCCTCGAAGGTCGAAGGAGTTTCATCGATGCCCAGCCGAGCAGCCTCTGAATCGGCCATAGGCGCATCTGCCATACAGTTATTCCGTTTCGACGGACTCTGCCGCTATTCCTTCAAGCTAAATCAGACCGTGCTCTTTCACGAGCCTGACGCCGAGTTTGGCTAGCGACACGAGGGGCATCTTTCGGGCTTCTTCGGGAGTGAACCACTCGCAGACATCGGTCGTCCCACCCTTTTCATACTGAAGAGTTCCACTCTCAACTTGCACCCGATAGATCAGTCGGACGGCGTGCATCCGCGTGCCCGTAAAATGGAAAAGTTCAGAGTTGACGGTCAACACGCCCTTGTTGGAGACTTTGAGCCCGGTCTCTTCTAGCACTTCGCGCACGACCGCGTGATCCGGATGTTCTCCGAATTCAACTTTGCCACCAGGCAGCGTCCACATCCCTGCCGAACCAGTCAAAGCGGTTAGCCGGCAAAGCAGAATCTTCCCATCTTTCACGATGAGAGCGTACGCAGCCAGTCGCTGAACCTCAGGTTTTGAAACGACCTCTGCCAAGAGGGGATCAGAATACCCGGCCATCAGCACAACATCGGGACCGGCTGCAACGCAACAGGTCGTAAGACTTGGCCAGGCTCGGTTCATAATCCTCAAATGTTCCTGATTCACGGCTTGACGCTTCTGGTATCGTTCGTCGCAATGGCGGCTCAAGTTCAGTCCGGTGACCCTTCAATCAGCGAAATGCGATTTCCGCTGGAGAGGTTTCAAGCCGACCGGGCAGCGCTGGGGCGCAAGTATGCCGTTCCACTGTCCCCGTCTGAGCACAAGCGGATGCGCACGTTCTACGCAGACTGGCTCGAATCGCTCTCCAAACAGCCTTTCGATTCGATGAGCCATCCAGGGCAAGTAGATTACGTCCTCTTTCAGAACTACCTTGAGCACTCCATCAAACGCCTAGATCAGACCGTGAAGCGCGAGCAGGAGATGAAACCGATTCTTCCGTTTGCACCTACGATCGTTGCCCTAGAAGAGGCCTGGCAGCAGATGGAGCAGATCGATCCTCAGAAAACCGCCACCACTGTGAATGGGCTCATCAAACAGCTCGAATCTGCCCACGAGACTGTGGCCAAAGGGATCAAAGTCGACCGAACGATTGCCAATCGCGCGGTCGCTTCTCTCGAAAGGGTTCGACGCTCCTTCAAGCAGTGGTTCGGCTTTTACAACGGCTACGATCCTATGTTCAGTTGGTGGGTTTCCGAACCGTATAAAGAAGCCGATAAAGCACTCGAGGAGTACACCAACCTCGTTCGAGACAAGCTGGTCGGTATCAAGCCCGATGACAAGACAACGATCATCGGCGACCCAATTGGAACAGAAGCCCTGCAAGCCGAATTGGAAGACGCAATGATCCCGTATTCACCTCAGGAGATCATCGACATTGCGAACAAGGAGTTCGCCTGGTGTGAGGTTGAGATGAAAAAAGCCTCCCACGAGATGGGATGCGGCGACGATTGGAAAAAGGCCCTCGAAAGGACCAAACAGGACTTCGTCGATCCCGGGAAACAGCCGGAATTGATCCGCTCCCTAGCGGAAGAGGCGATAAAGTACGTCAAGGAACACGACCTTGTAACAGTTCCCGATTTAGCCGTCGAGACGTACCGAATGAGCATGATGTCTCCCGAACGGCAGCTTGTGAATCCTTTCTTCCTGGGCGGTGAGGAGATCCAGGTCTCGTATCCTACCGACACGATGACCCATGAGCAAAAACTGATGAGTATGCGCGGAAACAACCGTCACTTTGCCCGCGCTACTGTATTCCATGAGTTGATTCCGGGCCACCATCTGCAAGGGTTCATGCAGCAGCGGTACCGGCAATATCGCGAGCCGTTCGACACGCCATTCTGGGTCGAAGGCTGGGCGCTTTATTGGGAGATGCTTCTGTACGGTATGGATTACGCGGAGAAGCCGGAAGACAAGGTGGGAATGCTGTTCTGGCGAATGCACCGTTGCGCTCGAATCATCTTCTCCTTTGGCTTCCACACGGGAAAGATGTCGCCCCAGCAATGCGTCGATTTCTTGGTCGATCGAGTCGGCCACGAGCGGGACAATGCATTCGCCGAGGTGCGCCGCTCATTTGGGGGTGGCTATGAGCCGCTTTACCAGGCTGCCTATATGCTTGGCGGTCTCCAGATTCGATCGTTGAGACACGAGCTTGTCGACTCCGGCAAGATGACCGGCAAACAGTTTCACGATGCGATCCTTCATGAAAATGCAATCCCCATCGAGATGGTCCGAGCTAGCCTTGAAAACGTGCCCTTAACACGTAATTTCAAGACTTCCTGGCGCTTTTACAACTAACCGTAACACGAAAATGCGACAATTCTGACCCCTATGGTCGCTGCCTGCCACTGGTAACATTAACCGATCTCCAACATGATGTCGGAGAATTAACTGCCTGTGAACAAATATAGTTTGTCCGTCGCTACTGCCATATTGGGCTTGATGTCGTTTTCGAACGGACAGACCAATCCGAAATCCGACCCTGCTCCGACACCAACACCGACACCTGGCGTTTATGTGGCTAAGAGCGACTTCCAAAAGGGAACCCGCAACCTGAAACTCAAGTGGGTTAACGAAGGTTACTTCGACGCCGGATATGAAAAGCTCATCGGCACCTTCTCGACTCAGATGGTTCGATACGGCGTTCGCTATGGTGACGACGATTTGCACATGTACTTCCGGAACGAGACACTCGATACTCGTGGAACCGGTTTGCCGTATCCCCAAGCCGTGGTTGGAACAAGCGTCGGCCTTGAAGCACGCCATTGGTTTCCCGGCCAAAAAATGTACGTCTCTGCCTCACTCGGCGACGGGATCGGAGGCACAAACCAGGGCAAAACCGACGCTCGGTACGGCTCTGCCGGCTACACGTCCTGGAGAAGCCCGGGGTGGTTTGGCGACTTCTACGGTGAGCTTTTCTACATCGCCTTGGCAACCGATACCTTCTTGGATTGGCGCTTGCGAAGCGGACGAATCCTGAAGGAATATAAAGACCACAGCTACCTGTGGGACTACGTGGTCGGGCAGTTCTGGGTATCCGGGCAAACTGAAACCGCAACTGAGAACCGAGCCGAATTTGGCCCTGGTATCGGCTATATGTTCCGGAATTCGATCTCCCTCAACCTCGAATTCCGCGGCGGATATGCCTTCCGAAGCCCGCTCAACGCCAACAACGACCGCGTCTATTGGAACCCAACTTTGATTCTCGCCGGCGGCTGGTACAAGGGCTGGCCCTAGTCGAGCGGCGTCACATCGACGAAGAGCGGAATGGAGATGTCCGGGTCGAGATTGTCGACTTGGAATTCCCGGCTAAACTTGGGATCGGAATCGTATGCCTGAATCAACATAATCGCGCGGTCGCCGATTTTTGCAGTCTTCAACGCGGTCTTTACACCCGCCTTGATTCCATAGCGAAAGATCCTGACCTTCATGCCCGGCTTGATCGCACTCATCCTTCCCGAAGCGATCCGTGTGATCTTGTACTCCTCGGCGAGCAAGGCGCTGCGGTAGGGCCGAATCCGTTCCAACTCCGGCACAGGCGTGATCCCGGTGAGGACTCCCTCCACCCTCGCCTTGAGCGTATCGACGAAAAGTGGTTTTGCAATCGCCTGAGCAGCATCGTAACTGGCGACGAGTTCATCGGTAGAAAGTATCTGCGGGTATGCGGCAATCCCGATAAACGCACCCTTGAAAGGATCCAATCCTATTTCAAGCGGGTACAGCGGCTGGGCCGTCACCACGGACTCTGGTGCAATCATTCCATTGGCAAAGACCTTAATCGTGTTTCGCTCTCTTAGGAGCTGAATGAAGTTCAGATCTCCCGTCTTTATTCGCGCCACTTTGACTTCGTCTTGACCCTTGTGGAACCAGATCCAGCCGTCTTTGATGCAAAGCTGGATTCCGCCAAAACTCGCAAGCGGTCCGTCTGCGCTGAAAGTGAACGCCAATTGCAGCGTCTTCCAGGGGTATGTGCTCGGTGGTATGGATAGCGAGGCCCAGCTGCCGTCAACACCGGTGCGAGGCTTGCCAATCGAGGTTACACCCGCTTTTCCGCTAATCTTGACGTGTGTCAATGTGGCACTGCCGTTAGCGTCGATTCCGTTAAGGGCAAACAGCGGATTCGGCACGATGGGCCAGTGCAATCCCGTTTGGTTTGAGGATTGGCTCCCGGCAAGGAGGTATATGGCGGCTATCGCTGGTGTCATCATTTCAACCGTATCGCTCCGATTTGAAGCCTTCGCTTGTTCGGATCCAGAAACAGCGTCGAGACTTCTTTGAGGTGTTTGACCTTTTCCAAATGGATCACGTACTGATGCCAGCCGACGGGGAAAGCGGTGCCCTTCGGAACAAGTTGAATTTCGGTGTAGTTGTTGTGCCCGATCTCGACGTAGTACTGCGACTTGTATGCCAAGTAAGCCGTAATCGGTCCGGGTTTTCCGTCGCCCTTGAGCCAGATCGTCAGTGCCGTTTTGCCTTGCCACAGGTCGCCGTCGATGTTTTGGAAAGTGATCGTGCCCTCCTCGCCGGGACCAACGATCACAGACCCCTTGCTGTCGGGCCCATCGCCGCTCCACTCGATGTCCCCAGTTCGAATGTATAGATCGTCCTTCTGCGAAGGATCGAATAAAAGATCGGGATAGGTCGCGTTTGCCGCCGTAATTCCCAGCGCGGACGGGACGATGTATTGCGGTCCGTTGCCGGCATCGTGCTTCTCCGCGGTATTGATTTGGCCGATCACGTAGAACGGCAGTGAAGGATCGTATACGGGAATCTCGGCCTGGTAGGTGTCGCCGACTTTCACCATGTTGAATCGGTGCCATGTCTTGCCCATCCAGTCTCCGGGCCTGCCAAAGGCAACCAACGCTTCGGCGTGAGCCAGGTTGTACTTGGACTCGATCGAGCAGCTGTAGATTAGCTTTCCACCCGCGTTCGTTACCGTGCCTTCACTGATCGTCGGGGGCTTTTCACTTCCGAATTGCCAGTATTGAAGCCACGGGATATGGCTGAGCATCTCCTGCCGCGAAGTCTCGGAGTGGTGCCGATTGGGAACGTATACAAACTCTTTCGGGCAGTTCAGTTTTCTATAAGTCTCCACCACGGCATCAAGCTTTGTGTAATAGTCGTCCAACGCAGTGCCAAGAAAGAATGGCTTCGTACCGTATTGAGCATAGGCCGTCGGGCAATACATCTCGTATTTCTGCCTGCTGATTACACTCGGCTCACCGCCGGACATTCCGTTTTCATCGACGTAGGCGCCAAGGCCATGGAACACGATGTACGCGGCTTCCCGATCGTCAAGCGCATGCAAGAGGGCGACCATTGTTCCTGCCCACGAATAGCCGGCAACTGTCGTAATCGAAAGATTGACTTCCGGGCGGGTCGCAAGGTAGTCCATTGCCCGAAGGAGCGCGACGGTGTATTGGTAGATATAGCTGTCTTTCGGATCGTCCGTATAGGCGTCAGCGATGCTGAAAGTGCCTGGGATCAGCTTTGGACCGCCTAACGACTCCATCCGCTTCGGATCGGTATTCCCGGTTGGGGCCATAACCGACATGCCCAAGAACCCATTTTTGCCCTGCTCGATAAGGGGTTGCGCGCCAAAGCGCTCGACCTTTACGTAACCGGCCAATCCGTGTGCGTTGTCCTTGTAAGTCAGAATCGCGTAGATGCGTACTCCAGGCAGGGAAGTAAACCGGACCTGCTCGATGTTGACGTCGCCCTGCTTCGTCTTCGCTAGGATCTCGGGATCGAGTGGTACCGAGCGAATCGTCTTCAAGTCATAGATGCCGATCTTGTCCGGCGTTTGGCGAAAGCCGGCAAACGCAGTTCCCAAAAGAGTCAACGCTGAAACGCTAATAATCGCTAAGATTCTCTGAGTTAGCTTGAACATATCTTCCATAACCTTACTGCCCCGGCTTGATAACCGGGACTTTGCCCCAACCGGTTCCCTCCGTGAATTCTCGAACCGTGAAGCACCAAACCACCATCTTTTTACCCGCCATGTTATCTGCGCGGCGAGCCAAGTTGATCCTGGCCGGAGTCGCACCGGAGCCCCTGACAGCTATGACATCAGGGGCAAATTCGATTTTTGCCGCCACATTTTCAGGGAATCCGGAGCTTGTGGCCAGCATGTCGTCGCCGGTCGAATAGATCAAATTGTGGCTGTCGCCCAGCAACAAAAGCGGGCTCGGCCTCGAAGATTGAACCGCGGCTCCCTTGTCATCCTTTACCGCAGTGAGAACGATCGCCTCAGGTCCCGGCTGAGTACCGGTCATAAGCTGTACCAGATCGCCTTTCACCTGAACCGATCCAGTTTGGGAACTGAATTTGACCTTGGGAATGGATCCGTACCATGCCTCCCTCTTCACTTGCTCCGCAACGAGATCGGAAGCCAACCCGATCCCATAGCCGGACCAATGGGTGTCTTCCTTGCTATACAGCGGCATATCAGGATGATCCTTCCGGAACTGGAGAAAAGGAGGAACCAAGTCGAGGACGTTTACCCCGTTCTGCTTGAGCACGCCCACAAATTCTGCGTCTGAGGCGTCCAATCGGGTTGATTCCGAATTCACCGCCCCCGGATCGATCATTTCCGGGTAGATAGACGCTTTTCCGGGTACGGGGACTATCAGAAGATCGATTCCTGCCTTTTTAAGCTGCTGGCTGAAATCGAGAATCGCCGGGAGCGGATCGGCCCTTGTAGGGTTTGTAGCTCTACTGACGTTCTTTGCAGCGTCGCCCCAAAACGTTCCAACACTCAAGTGCCGCAATTCCGGAGCGAAGAAGAGCCAGCCGTCTTGACCGGCGACCACCGACGTATTCGCCTTGTTTGCGGCTTCCACTTTGGCGGCTAGGTCCGATTTGAAATCGCCGAGGTTCACCTTGGCGAAAACAGACGCGCCAAGACATATGGCGACTCCGGCGCCGATTGCTCTCGTTCTATTCATCTATTTGATCTCTCCCCAATAGGCTTCCCAGTTGAGTGCATCGTCCGAATCCAGTTCCTGCCGGTTGTATCCGCCATATTTCGAGTCGACCTCGGCCCAAGGCGTCAATTTGAACGTCAGCGTCGCGCCTACTGAATATGCACCGTCGACCAGCTTGTTATCTTTCATTCCCCAGACATAAACGACGATGTTCGGACCCTTAACTGTGCCGCCACTTACCTTCAAGTCCGTAACTTGCAGAGCAATTACGCAGTCCTTATAGGGAACCGATCCAGGTTTTGGTGTCACGGGTCGAGCAGCAATGCGACCTGTGACGACTATCCCTTCCTCGGTTACTTTCGCCGGAGTTGTCGGCTTAACCGTCGTTGTGGGCTTTATGTTTGTCTTTGGCGGTTTAGTATCTGTTCCCGGACCTGCTTTGATGGGCTGAATTGGGCTGGGAGTCGTGGTCTTACTGTCCGAAACTGCGATCGGATAGGTCACCGGATCGATAACGGAGTGATCCGGACGGTTGCCCTCGAGTTTAATCGTGTATTCGCCGGCTGGGACCGGTTTCTTATAGGCGTTTGTTCCCTCCCAAGTGTCTTTTTCGATGGCGTTCGCCAGCGTTCCACCGCCCTTGAGCTTGCACACAACACTACCGTCGGCAGCCAAGATTGAGAACTGCCACTGAGATGGCGGTACCGATGCGGAAAAGTTAAACTTCTCGTGCTTACTTAGATCGATCGACTGTGGTGTCACCGCAATCGCCTCAAAGGACGTCAACGGTTTTGCCGGCTCGACCGGTTTCGCCGGCTGAATTACGACGGGAGGCACTACGACAGCTTTCGGCTGAGGCAGCTTGATCATCTTCCAGTCGCCCTGGGCGAGGTCGCGCATCGAGAACTCGTAAACCACTATCTTCTTGTTGGCAAGCCGATCCACACCCCGCATCGACTGGCGCATAAGCTCTTGCCGGGAGGCATACGCGCCGCCCGCATTGATGACGATCTTGTCAATCGGCCGCGCGAGGGCCCAGCTGAGATGCTCGGCAAATCCCGCCGACCCACCCCAGCCCATACCTTCGAGGGAATAGATGTTAGAGAAGCTGTCCCCCAACAGCAGGATCTCACTGCTTCGGTCGGCTTGCCAGGGAGATCCGTCCTTACTCACCACCTTCTGGATCGTCACCTTCTGCTTCGGAAACAGCGTTTGATCGGAGGGCAGCTTGAGCATTTCGGCAATATCACCCAGGCTTGACACGTCTTCCCGCTGCAGCGAATAGACCTCCGGCACAAGGGGCAACCCATAGTTTTTGCGAAGGAACTCCCCGAGCCTCAGCGAAACTTCATGCATCGCCTCCGGAGACCAGTGGGTGTCTGACTCTAGAAACTGCTTCGCACCCGATTTCGCCATCGCCCGAAGCGTTGGCGTGGGGTCAAACACGTGAACCCCGTTTGACTCCAGTGTCTGTTGGAACTCGGCGAAAGAGTCGTTTTGAAGATCGGCTCCCGCTGCCGATGGGCCGACAAGCATTTCCGGCTGGATCATCGGCTTGGTCGACATCGGCATGACTACCAACTGGATACCTCGTGCTGCCAACTGCTCCTTGAAATCGAATATCGCCTTTAGCGGATCCGGCTGGATCGCGACCGCTCCATGCGAACGATCCTTAAGTCTCGATGGCTCCAAGAACCCCGGCGTCGTCAGGTATTCCACATCCGGCCGATAGAATAACCAGCCGTCGCGTCCAATGTACGCCTTCTCATTGCCGGCGCCCAACTCCGTCATCACAAGCTGCGTCGGCGACAGCAGCGTCGTCGTCAATACTGAGTTCTCCTTAAGCGACGACTCGAATGCACTGATGCTCTCGACGCTCGGAATGAGATTCCAGTAGCCCCAGAATCCCTTGGCATGACTGATCTGCCACTTATCGGGCAGTAAACCAAATACATCGTAAATCTGCGGAGCCAGTCCCGGCTTGAGTTCGCCGTGTGAAGGGTTCCACGCCGCCTGCTTTGCCAGGTTCTGCCGAATCTCCACGATATGCTGAGCGATCGGAACTCCGAAAACGATCGCTAAGAAGAAAAGCGCCGCCATGAATTGGGAACCATGCGAATAAACCGTGTGGTTCAGGCAGCGATCCGCCTCCTCCTCACGAGTGATGTGCTGCCGCCGGGTTTGTTTTGGGGTTGCAGAGTCACTCATGGGATTAGAAGATGAAGTAAATAAACGGGTTGTACTCTTGGGTTACAAGCACAATGATCGAGAGGACGAAGACGCCGGCGCAAACCAGCGTCTTACGGCGGGAGAGGTTCTGGGTGAACTCCCAAGTGTCGGGCACGAACCAAACCATGATCGCCGCCAATGCCACTGCCATCAGGTAGTACGGCTTGTAAATCAATCCGGGAAGCAATGCCGAAGTTGCCTCATGCTTGCCAAGGCCAAACATGGAAGCCAAATACGCGACCGCCTTGTGCAAGTCGCTCGCCCGGAAAAACACCCAGCCGATCAGAACAATTCCATACGTAGC